>Ga0194113_10003005_pt1 | contig 22747 bp, 22 predicted proteins | sample TA2MahC200mmetaG_FD_146193 | JGI IMG/M metagenome (GOLD analysis project Ga0194113, IMG submission 146193) | Freshwater microbial communities from Lake Tanganyika, Tanzania - TA2015017 Mahale Deep Cast 200m | ecosystem: Environmental > Aquatic > Freshwater > Lake | place: Tanzania: Lake... | reverse complement strand
GGTGCTTTGCGAAGCAATTGTCGAATGGTTGCAAAACTTACCTTTCGAGAGATTTTGTTCTCTCATGGGCATTGAATCAGAAGTTGAATATCTTTTCTAAAACTTACTTCAGATAAAAATGGTATAAAGTATCCTCTGGAAAGAAGGAAAGAAAAAGAAAGATTATTTTTCTGGCAACAGCGTAGAAATATCAATTCCCAACCGCTGCATTTTCTCATACAGGCTTTTGCGACCTAACCCCAGCATTGTCGCCGCCTGGCTGCGGTTGCCGTTGCATACCCGAAGCGCATGCTCGATGCACTTGCGCTCAAAACCATCCACCAGTTCGCGGTAACGCGTGGACTTCGGCCCGATTGTCGGCATCGCCTCCTGCAAGGGTAAGAGCTCCTGAGTGATTTTGGGTGAAAAATGATGGAGGTGAATGCGTTCGTCGTCTTCCACCAGTGCAGCGGCGCGTCGAATATCGTTGCGTAACTCGCGCACATTACCGGGCCAGGCGTAGCTTTGAAGCATCTCAAATACACCCGGTGCGAAACCGTCCAGTTGCTTCTTTTGCTCCTGTGAATACTCCTGCAGAAAATGCTCTGCCAGAAGCGGGATGTCTTCGGGACGTTCCCGCAACGGAGGAATGTGAATGGGAAACTCGGTCAGTCGGTAATAGAGGTCTTCTCGGAAGCGACCGGCTTTGCCCTCTTCGATTAGGTCTTTATTCGTCATAGCGATAATCCGCACATCCACGTCACGGGAGACATTTTCACCCAGCCGCTGCACTTGCCGTTCCTGCAACACCCGCAGCAAGTGAACCTGTGCATCTAACGGCATCTCACTAATCTCGTCCAGCAGCACTGTTCCACCGGACGCCGCTTCAAACAGGCCGACTTTGTCTTCCTGAGCGCCGGTAAAGGCGCCCTTGCGATGACCGAACAGCTCGCTGGCTAAGAGCTCTTTGGGTATCGCGCCACAGTTTCTATCCATCAGGGGTTGGTCTTTGCGGGTACTGTTGTAGTGAATGGCTTTGGCAACCAGTTCCTTGCCGGTGCCGGTCTCCCCGGTGATGAGCACCGTCAAGCCGGAATCGATGGCGCTTTCCATAAACGCGTGCACCTGTCTGATGGCAGCAGAGCGCCCGATGATATTCTCGAAGTGGTATTTTCCCCGCACCTCGCGTCGGAGATGGTTTAACTCCGTCCGCATGGAGACCAACACGGGGTCAGGTTCAATGGTCAGACTCAAGGTCGCCGGTTCAGAATAATTCAGGTCGCGGTCAATGGCCTGCACTTCAAAAGTATAATTGCCCGGTTGGTCGAAGGTGTAGTCAAAAGAAGTTGATTTTGTGGGGTTACGCCAGCCCGAGTTGATTCCCTTAATGCGACAACGATACTGCCTTTTCCCCGGGATGGTTCTGAAATCGATGGCGTTATATTCGATGGTGACGCGGGTACCAGAAGTGAATGCTGGAATGTTGGAGAGGTCAAAATATTTTTGCTCTGCGGTAATAGACACGATATATACCTTCGGTAGTGTGGTACTCGGGCGATAGCGCGTAATACCTCCCTCTGTCCCAAACCACATAAATCCTTCCGAATCCTGGTAAATTGAGTAAACACATTTGCCTGCCAGTCCATCCCGCTTATCCAATGATGTCCATGCAACACCATTATAACAGGAAACACCGCCACCATCTGTTCCAAACCACATATTTCCGTCGGAATCACGATAGATATCCACAATTAGGTTATGCGCCAGGCCATCCTCGACGGTGAGGTTGACAAAGCCTTTCCCATCATAACGCGACACACCACCTCCATAAGTGCCAAACCAAATAATACCATCGGGGTCGCGATAGATTGAAAAAACATTATTATCCGCCAATCCATCTTCCGTGGTGAAGTTATCGAACTTTCTACCATCGTATCGAGAGACGCCACCAGCTCCCCATAGCCCTGCTGCTGACCCAAACCAAATTACACCATCTGGCTCACCATAGATTACATAAATAGTGTTGTCTACTAATCCATCTTTTTCGGTGAAGGTTAAAAACTGATTCCCATCGTATCGAGATACACCGCCAGCGAATGTCCCAAACCAAATCATACCATCTGGGTCACCGTGGATAGACCAGACAATGTTACTGGCTAATCCATCTTTTGTGGTAAAGTTGACAAACTTCTTGCCGTCATACCGGGAAACACCGCCAAGGTCTGTCGCGAACCACATCATGCCATCCGCATCACAATAGATGTCATGAACTTTGTCATTGGTCAAGCCATCTTTTTCGGTAAAGCTTTGAAACTCCTTGCCATCGTACTGAGAGGCGCCGCCATCTTGTGTCCCAAACCATATCGTACCATCCGGATGACCACAGATGGTCCAGATAAAGTTACTGCCTAATCCATCTTTCCTTGTAAAACTGACAAATCCTTTCTGGTCATATCTGGAAACGCCACCACGTTGTGCGTGGATAGTATTCCCCGTCCCAAACCACATTGCGTCATCCGGGGTTCTATGGATGGCATTAATCCAATTGTTTGACAATCCATCTTTTTCTGTGAAGTTCACCAATGTCTTGCCATCATATCGGGAGATACCTCCTTCTGTCGCAAACCACATCACGCCATCCGCGTCGCAATGGATGTCCCAAACGACGTTATTCACCAATCCATCCTTTTCGGTGAAGTTCGTAAACTTCTCGCCATCGCAGCGCGAGACGCCTTCCTCTGTACCAAACCAGATGACTCCATTCGGAGCGCCGCAGATTGACCAGACAACATTGCTGGCTAATCCATCTTCCTTGGTAAAGTTGACAAATTCTTTTTCATCATACCTGGATACACCCCCCTGCGGGGAATGCATAGGATGCCCCGTTCCAAACCACATCGCGCCATCCGGAGTTCTATGGATGGCATTGACATAGTTATTTACCAATCCATCTTTTGTGGTAAAGTTGACAAACTTCTTGCCATCGTATTGGGAAACCCCACTTACAGTGCCGAGCCACATAACACCACTTGGGCCACAGTAGATAGACAAGACCTTGTTATTTACCAATCCATCTTTGGTGGTAAAGTTGACAAACTCCTTTCCGTCATATCGAGAGACGCCGCCGCCAACTGTCGCAAAAAATATCACGCCATCAGAATCGTTGCGAGGAACGAAGCAATCAATGTCTGTAACAACATTATGCGCCAGGCCGTCCTTTGTGGTAAAATTCGCAAATTCCTTTCCGTCATATCGGGAGACTCCGCCGCCATCTGTCGCAAACCACATCACACCATCCGAGTCGCGATAAATGTCCGTGACAGCATTAGCCGGTAATCCATCCAGCGTATCGTAATTCCTCCAGGTTCCCTTTTTGAAAGGCGCGAAGCGGAAGTCAATATTTTCAAGGAGTCGGTCGCGCTCAACCTGCAAAAGGTCTCCAAGGGATGAGGAATCAGTGTTCTCTACGTCATCGTATCCCTGTTTCCTTCCATTGCCTCCCTTTTCATAGTAGACATACCCGTTGAGGATTTGACATCTTACCTGATACCTTCCCGGCTTCAGGTTAATGAAGCGATATTTCCCTTCCTGATCACTCAGAACCGTAGCTATCACCTTTCCTTCCTCACCCCTGGCCTCTCTCCCAGGGGGAGATAGGAGGCAAGCCTGGACAGGGACAGCCACATGGGGGGTTGTGTCATCCAGCATCAACAGTGTGCCGGAGATGCTGATTACTTCTGTCATTGAGGTTCACCTACCTTACTGGATTGGTTGGCATCTTGATTTTATAAACACAGAAGGCATAATTTGGGTTCAGCGTTTTGGTTGTGATAGTGGTCTGGCGCACAAAACATAGAGCTGTTGCATACTTGTGGTTATCAGATGATTTGCTGTCGGTTAAAAACGACTACCCTTTTGACCGATTAGAATGCGCCTCAGAAACTCACTTATGATGCGGGTTCTATTCACCAGAGTTACAAACCCTTTTTGACTACAACAGCAAAATTAAAAACTACAGTAATTTAGGTTGCCATTTTCAGCCACAATTTTAGCATATTTCAATGGTTTTGCTCAATAAAAAATCACTACTTTTTCGCCAGTGTAAAATTGAGCTCAACGCAAGCGTGCTTTTGTGTCACTCAGAATAACCCTGTTCGAGAAGAAAGTTAAACCCCAAAGCTAATGTAACACTATCTGAAAACAATTACGTTGAGGTGAGATGACTCACAACATAGATAAGGTTTGTCCTTTGCTAATGTTATTTTTCCAATTATGACCACCGCTCATTTATTTTCATCTTGACAATCCGCCTATTTTTTGGTAAAGTTCTTCCAAATCCACTGTTTAGTCCGCAGGACTTTGCTCTATAATGACGGTGGCTTTAGCTTCGGACTTCTCATTTTCAAGCTTTAAGTTGATACACATAGGGTTATTAAGAAATTAGAAGAGATTTGTGTCGAATGAATGATACCACAGTTTCCAGACTTAAGCGGGTAAAGCACCATCTGTTATCGGTGTACGTTCATAAACTCTGCGGACGGATTTACTTCTTATACCATTTTGAGTTAGAAATGCGACTATTAAAACCTCCGAACAAATCCCCCCTACCCCCCTTTACGAAAGGGGGGAAAGGCTTCCCCCTTTTTCAAAGGGGGATTGAGGGGGATTTTGAAATCGTCTCATTTGAAACTACAAATAGTATTAAACCACGTGGTATCTAATGAGGAGTTAAAATGCTTAAAGAGCATAAACGCAAAATTATTCATCTTATAGGTTTGCTCATTCCAATCTGCTACTATTTCTTCAGAGAAGAAGACAAAATCATCGCGGTGATTATCCTATTTGCGCTTACGACAATCTATTTTTTTCTGGAATTGTTAAGATTGACGAATAAAAAAGTCCAGAGGCTCTTTTTAACTCGTTTTTCTTCCTTACTCCGCACCCATGAAAAGCAGAAGATTACAGGCACAGGCTATTATCTGCTCAGCTCGTTGTTAAGCGTTTTATTTTTTGAAAAAGAACTTGCTATCGCGTGTTTATCCTTCTTAGTTCTGGGAGATATGTTCGCGGCGATAATTGGAACGAGATTTGGACGCACGAAAATTTGGGCAAACAAAAGTTTGGAAGGTAGTTTCGCTTGTTTCGCTGTTTGCCTGGTTATTGGATTACTCATTGCGTGGTTGTTTCCAGAGCATCTTACCCCCAAAATTGTTGCCATTGGCGCTCTCACAGCAACCATCGTAGAACTGCTCCCACTTGGGATTGATGATAACCTGACAATTCCCCTGATATCAGGACTGGTTATGCAGATTTTAATTTCGGTAGCGTTTTAATCATCAGACTTCCGAAGTCTCAAAGACTTCGGAAGTCTGCACTTTCACTATGGCAAAACATCGAAAAAAACAACAATGGAAACAGAAGAAAGCGGATATAATGAAAGTTCCTGATGCTTCAGACCTCAAGGCTGGAAATGTAGAAAAAGACCGATATGCGCTTGCAATAAAAGATGGTCAGGCATTAGAGGAATATATTATAAACCGGGGGCAGAATGTATTGCCTAAGGGGAGTATCGGTCAAGCCAGGAGCATGCCGCAACTTAAAGAGATATACAACCATTATTCCCGCGAAGATATTCAGAAAGAGATGTTTCAATATGCCGCTGGCAGAAAAATTACTTACCTGCGCATGTTCAAACCTCAGTTCGATTTTCTCAGGAAGCGAGAAGATATCCTTCCTTTAGCGCTCTACACACTGTTTCAAAACGGGGGCAATTACTGGCCATCCTTGCACGGCACTATTTCCAGGTATGGCAGCGGCGGCAATCAAATTTGCGACATTGTCATTGAGATAGATTATAAATCTGGCTGGGAAAGATGTTTCGAAATGACCCGCCCGGTCATTGAGTGGCTCAAAGATGTCGGCGCGGTTTTCAAAATAAAATTCAGCGGACATTGTAGCCCTCATATCATCATTCCCGCCGAGGCTTTTCCCGAGCAATTGACATTGCCAAATTCTGGACATAGCCCCATCAAGTATATGTTTCCTGGGCAACATAGCCATTTTTTCCGCAATCTTACGGAGATTGTAAAAAGTAAAATTAAAGAGCCGCGTTATCTTGATACTTCCTTCCATATCCAGGAACACTTTCTGCGACTGGCTTATTCGCTCAACGAGACGACGGGTTTAGTCAGCCTTCCCATTGATGTGCAGCAATTTGACCACTTTAAGCCTTCGGATGCGAAACCGTCCATCGTGAAACCGCTTCGCGGATGGTGGTCGATTCCGAGGGATGCTCCTCAACGGATGGAGAAATTCATAAATGCTGTCCTGCGCCAACGTGTAATTATCTCCGTAAAGAGAGCAGCAATTCCTACACCTGATGAGCATGCGAAAGTTGAGCCTCTTCCCAAAAGGAGAAAGCCCCTGTTTATCCCAGAATCGTTGTTGACGAATGAAGCAATGTACGAACAGATGGTCGCAGTTGGGCAAGACCGGATAGATTTGCGTGAGTTTTTATTATTGGAAGCTCGCGATATCAAAGACGCTCTGCGGATGCTGCGGCGCTTTCAGAAAGGCGGAAATACAGTCGATATACCCAAAGTCGCGAAATTTTTTAATGTCGATGAAGAGGATTTGACATTCTTATGGCAATGGGAGAAAAACGAGCGGATATTTCGATATTACGGTAGCGATGAAATACGGCAGGCAATTTATGAACTTACGCAGTCCAGAAAAATACGGGTTGGTCTCGAACAGCGCGCCGTTGTTATGCATGAACCGATGGATGTGTTGCCGTTAGCAGTTTACGCCCACTTTGATGCAAAGCAGCGTGCAAAATATCCCGCATTTTACTGCACCGCTTCAAAATTCAACCCGGATGGCAGAGTGCCCATCTCCTGCGACATCTATATCTATTTCACCACAAAGCATCCACACGAAAGCCCGTTTGAAGCCGCTCAACCCGCAGTGGCGATGCTATCCGGCACAGGAGTCACATTTTTCATGTACTATGACGGCAAAGCCGGCCCCAATATCATCATCCCTTATGAAGCCTTTCCCGAAGGCGGACATTGGGCAATAGGACGCCATGAGAACATGGTCGAACAATTATCCAACTATCTCAAACGCTTCATGCGGATGCCCGGCGCAACCTGCCGGCTTGCTAAAGACCCACATACCTTCTTCCCTGTCCCATATTCGATTCATCCTGAGACCGGTCTGGCGCATATTCCACTTGCCCCGGCAGAAATGCACCAATTTTCTCCCAAAGCGGCATGGCTCAACAAAACTGAGGTCGATAACGAATGGTGGAACATTCCACCTGATTCACAACGCAAGACGGAACGATTTTTGAAAGATGTGATTCTTGAACCTATTTCTTAAAGTGTGTTGAAAAAGTGCTACCCTGCTGAAATTAGGAAGTCACGGATGATTAATTCCAGTACCTCCTCCAGCGTTACCTCTGGCACGCGAAAAGAGGTGTAATAGGGAGTTTGGTATCGCCAGGACGCCAACAGCCGACATGCAAATGATAGCGCGGGTGAGTTGCCACATCCCCGATTTGAGGATGGTGGTCATACCGGAAGAAAAATTGACGGTGTGGATTCTGGTAATGGTAGCTAAACTCAGGCCGGACGATTTGAGGTTCAGCATCCGTATCATTCGCATAGTCGTAACAGAAAATTTCTTTGACGGTCAAAAATGCGTCATCTTGGAAGATAATTCCTGCAGCAGGAGAATCGGAGTGTAATTGTTCAAAGCGAGCTTGAGATGGGAGGTAAAACGTACCTAAACCATCTTCCGCAAGGCGAATTGTTGGAACCTCGACAGATGCAATATAAGAAGAATAATTATAGATGTTCTGTGTCAGTTCACGAACATATCGCCTCACTTCGTGTCTGCGCTTTGAAATGTTAATCGTTCTTTTTGCCAAAGCCGGGTAAGACTCCTTTCCCGCTCCATAGAATTTTTTCAAATTCGTCCGGGTCAACGCCATGTTCTCGTAATAACCGTTCCCCTTCCTCTGGATGGTTTCATAAATATTCCATACGGCTACCCGGTTTTATCGCCGGTGACCAATCCTCCGGCTTAGGCACCCAGCCGAGATGATTCGCGAGCTTAATTGCTTCAATCTCGTCGTCCAGATAACGAGGCGGGGCGCCTTGCATTACCGTTTTGAGGTAGGGAGAGATTTCCACTCGTTCAGGTTGCTTATGGTATTTTTTTCCGATTTTCGCTTTTTGGGTTTTCATGTGATTTTTTTCCCGCAAGAAATTCTATAGTTACTTGCGTTCGTTTTATTCCCCCTGTGTTTTGTCTGACATACAAAAATTATACCAGGATTTTCATGTTTTGTCAAGTAACTTCATAACGTTGGGCTTGACAGGAATGTAGAAATTTGTTAATCTAAAACATCAGCGCGTAAGATGGAGGATTTGAAAATGCTAAATAACTACGATGAAGAAAGATTTATCCCCGGCATCTACAACTACTGTGACCGCTGGTGTGAAAGGTGCAGCATGACTCAAAGATGCTTGCTATACTATCAGGATTCGAGGCGTGAAGCAGAACATCTGGCGAAGGGCGAAGACCCACACGCCTGGAATATAGTCCTGCAAGACCTGCATGAGAGTTTTCAGGAAACTCTGGAAATGTTGCGGAAACATGCCGAGGAGGAAGGTATCGACCTTGACGCTATTGATATAGAATCTGAGTTCACAAGTTTGCAAGGCAAACCTGTTTCCAAATCACCTGACCCATCCGACCATCCACTTCACATCAAAGCGCACAAATATGCGATGGATACTCATAAGTTTCTGGGGAAACTTCATAATGTTATCAATGAAGAAATTGACAATATAAATGCTGGAAATGTACTGGCAGAGAATATTGAGGAGATTAAAGAGTGCTTTGAAGTAATTGCCTGGTACCATATACAGATTGCGGTAAAGATTCAGCGCGCCTTGTGTGGAAAAATGGAAGCGGAACTTGAGGAAGAGTATGAAGGCTCTGCTGACTTTTCGTTGCACGACGCCAACGGCAGTGCCAAAGTCGCATATCATGGTCTGATTAGAACAATGGACGCGCTCACCAAAGTTTATGAATGGAAAAAGTCACTGCATGACGACATTATGCCATTGCTGACGGATGTCTACGGGCTTATCAATGGGGTTGACCGGGAATTTCCTGGGCATAAAGATTTTAAGCGCCCGGGATTTGATGAATAGCAATCAGGAGATAGCAAAATGGCAAGAGGGCAAGAAGGCAAAATGGTAAAGGGGTAAAATGGTAACCAAACTTTTCTTTCAAAAAGAAAAGTTTGAGCAAAAGAAATAAGAGGAAAAAAGTAATTGGGAAATTACCTTTTTGCCAAATTACCGAATTACCAAATATAAGGAGGAACGCAATGATTGACAAAAATATGTTCAAATCTCCACCGATGCAATACCGTCCGTTACAGATTGTCCACGACATGGGACTTCACGCCGATTTAGGACTTGAGGAATGCCAGCGCAGAATTCAAACACGATTGCAACGTTTGAAGCGCCTCGGATTCGGCGGCGTTGTCGCCAATGTTTCACATCAGGATTATTTGACTAACGAAGCAAATTTTCAGCTATTTGGAAAAGTGCTAAATGAGGCGCAACAAGAGGGATTTAGCGTCTGGATGTACGATGAGAAAGGCTATCCCAGCGGTTCCGCAGGCGGGCTGACGCTCAAAGGACATCCCGAATACGAAGCGGTCGGGCTGGTGGGAATTTTTGAAGAGGCGCCAAATGGCGGCCATTTAGAAATCCACCTGCCTACGGGACATCGGCAAGCAGTCTATGCTCGCGCATACCCTTTAATGCAGGCGAACGATTCTTCCGCTAAAGTGATGATAGCACATTCAATTGACTTGTCTCAGAAACTTGATGATGCTGGAACGTTGCGCTGGACTGCGCCACCGGGCAATTGGCTCGTTGGATACTTTGCGACAAAGCCGCTCTATGAAGAAACACATGCTGTACACAACTATTGCGCGGCGCGGCGATATCTCAATTTAATTGACCGCGCTGGAGTAGCCCGATTTATCGACGTGACGTACAAGCAATACGCGCAATATTTTCCAGAACACACGGGCAAAACGCTTTGCGCTTCGTTCACCGATGAGCCATCGTTTATCCCCACCTACATGCCCAAAATTCCGGTGCAAGTTGCCATCGAAGATGAATTTGATGAGGATTTCCCGCGATATCCCACTCATACCTGGTCCGAGGAATTGTTCGATGAATTTCAACAGCGGCGCGGTTATGATTTAAAGCCTATGCTGGTTTATCTTTTCAGAGACCAGAGCGAAAGGGCAAAACAGGTGCGATGCGACTTTCATCAGACCCTCTCGGAACTTTACGCTGAAGCCTTCTTTGGACCAATCGCCGATTTCTGCAAAGAAAGCGGCATGGCATTCTCCGGACACTTACTCTGGGAAGAATCACTGCTTCATCATGCGATGCTTGAAGGAAATTTCTTCTCGCATCTCAAACAGATGGATATCCCTGGCATTGACATCCTCACTACGAATCCATCGGCGATTGTCGGTGGCAGAGGTTTTCTGACAGCGAAACTCATCAGTTCCATAGCGCATCTACACGGCAAGCGACACACGATGAGTGAAACTTCAGGATTCGGTGAACGGATGGGCGGCCGAGAAATCACGCTGAAGATGATGACAGGCACGGCAAATGTTTTGTATGCCCTCGGCATCGACATCATCACGTCGTACTACGGCGATACGGAATTAGAGCCAGCGGAATACCGCGCCTATAGCGACTACGTAGCGAGGTTGGGCGCTGTTTTAGATGGCGGCGAGCATATTGCCCCCGTTGCCATTTACTATCCGATTGAAAGCCTCTGGGCTGAATATCTGCCTTCGGAAAAAGTAGTTCATGAAATCCCACATTCTGATATAGCGCGTCATATCGACTCGACCTTCGCGGCCAGTTGCCGCGCGTTGATGTCCAATCAATTAGACTTCGACATCATCGACGCCGAAGGTCTTAACTCAGCCAAAATAACGAACGACGGCAAGTCAGGGCTTATTGTGACGTCTTACGAACAATTTCCCGTGTTGGTAGTGCCACCGATGGAAATTATCGACTTATCTCTGTTGCGCAAGTTGGAAGAATTTGCCAATAACAACGTCTTTTGGGTTGTGTATCAACCTTATGCGAAAATCGGCAGAAATGCTGAAGGAACACCTCAAGTACAGGAAATTTTTGCGCGTCTGTTACAGCGAGATAACGTAGTCTCAGTGACAAGTACGACTGAGATGATTGAGAAAATACGTGAGCATATTGAGCCAGATTTCAGTTTAGCTGAACCGAATCCGAATATTCTTTACTTACACCGTCAATTCTCAAATGGAGATGTCTACTTCATCGTCAACGCCGCACCTGACGCAACGAATATTTCAGCAAGTCTCGCTACATCAGGCAAAGTTGAATTGTGGGATGCTATGAGCGGCGAAATAAAACCCTTGCCTGCAGAATCCGAAGGGAAAACCGCGAAGGTGAATCTTTCACTGAAGGGTTATGAAGGCGTATTTATCATTGTATGCCAAGCTGGTTATAAATGATACCACTGACCCTGGATTGATGATTGATGATTGTTGATGGTTGATTGTTGATTGAAAAACCTGTTCCATCTAAAGGTCTTTTCAATCATCTGCAGAAGGCGTCGTTCTGTTCGACGCATCGCCACCAGACAATCGACAATCGACAATCCAGACCAATCATCAATCAACAATCGACAATCGACAATCCAAAGGCAATCGACAATTGACAATCCAGACCAATCATCAATCAACAATCGACAATCGACAATCCAAAGGCAATCGACAATCCAAAGGCAATCGACAATTGACCATTAACTACGACTGCCAGTCCTTTGCTGTCAGGGCTCCATTCAAACTGACATAATCCTACGTTATAGTCTAGTTTATAGCTCATGCCATCGGCCTGTATTTCACGTTTGTCGCTACCGTCAGGGGATACAAGGCCAAGTACATCTCTTTTTCCGATATAAGCGATCCACTTTCCATTTGGAGACCATTTAGGCTGAATCTACATCAGACTGTCTCTGGGAATATCAGATTTTACCCGGTGTATATTCTCTGCAACCACTTCAGCATTCATAGTCTTGCGGTCAACAACGACTACTTGCCGTACCATAACTTTGGGGTTTTCTACACCTATAATGCCCTTAATATTCCCATGCGCAACTTTTGAGCTGTCGGGAGACCATGATAGATTTGCACTATACTCGAGACAAGGTTGGGTCTGTCGCAGTTCCAGACTATCCATATCTATCATAAATAATCGTTCGCTGCAGTTGCTACGTATGGCAACAGTTTTTTTGTCAGGAGAGGCCAAAACTTCCCATGGATCGGGTATTTGTCCCTTTGTGAGGTTCATTTTTTGTTTCAGGTTCGGATTGCATAAATAAATATCCCCTTTACTAGCGCAGAGTATTCCTGAAGTCAATTTGGAAACTTCCTCAAGCTGTAGTTTTTTGACCATATCTTGTACCATTGTAATCAATTCCTCCTTCAATTGCTTTCTGGCTCGATGGAGCCAGCTTTTAATAGTGCCTTGGGGCACGGATAAAAAACTACTGATTTCACGGCAAGTCAGGTCATCCAGGTAATACAAAGTTACGACCAATCGCTCCTTTTCTGGCAAAGAATTAATGGCGTCCATCACTGCGTTTGTGGTCTCTTTGCGTATGCACTCTTCAGCCGGAGTGGGAACGGGTTTTGAGCTATCCATCCAATTCCGCATTGTTTCTTCGTCCATTTCTTCAATAGACAGGAATTCCTTTTTGCCGCGCAACCGCATTTTGCAGAGATTTGCCGTAATCCGCCTGAGCCATGTCGCGAACTTGTCCGGCGCGGCAAGCTGGGGAAGCTTTTCATAGGCAGTGATGAATGCCTCCTGGGTTACATCTTCCGCATCGGCAAAGTTACCAATGAGATGAAATGCGAATCCATAGGTGGCTGTTTGATACCTTCGTACCAACAGCCCAAAGGCTTCAGGATTTCCATTAAGCGTTTGATGAATTAATTCTGCGTCAGTGAATTGCATTAAGTTTCCTTCCCGCCTGGAAATTTATAGAAAGTGATTCGATTTTTCAATATAAGATGCAAACGAAGGGAATATGGTTGCAAAATTTTCAAAAACCGTTGCGAGGAACGAAGCAATCTGGAAAAACTCGGTTTCTATATATCCTCGGAAATGTAAAAGTTAGTTGACACTTACTTGATTTTTTGGTATAATATTCTCAGGCTTCATTGCTCGGTTTTTATGTTGCAAAAGGATTGAAGCATCTGAAATTAGTTTAGTTGTAATTTAACTCTCGCAGATTATTTTCCCATGAGGTGGTAAAGATGCAATCCAATTGGTATGTGCTTAGAACGAAAACGGGTCATGAAGATAAAGTAAGGATTCGGTTAGAGAATAAAACCCAATGCCTAAGTATCTTACTTCCAAAGACGGAGGTTATGGTGACCAGAAACGGGAGAAAAAAAAGGTTGCTGAAGCCTATTTTCCCCGGATACATTTTTGTAGAGATGGAACTCAACGATAATTTCTGGTATGAGGTCAAAAATACGCCGGGCGTAATTAATTTTATCAGTTGTGGTAATGACCCCATACCAGTTCATGAAAATGACATAAAATATATCATGACCCTGGTTGATGATGGAAAAACACCACTTCCTGAGACCGCTTTTGAAGTGGGAGATTTAGCTCGAATTGTCAATGGACCGTTCATGGGGGCATCCGGAATCATAAGTGAAATCGACATTAAGAGAAATAAGATTAAAGTCGCCATAGATATTTTAGGAAAACACGTCGCAATTGATTTGGATTACGATGATATTAAGACGGAATAATAGGCATGCTTCAAAGGCTCGAAAAAATTAGGGCATGTTTCAGAAAATAGTCCCCCTTACCAAAGGGGGTTAGGGGGTTGTCATTTCGACGGATGGGATGCGTATTGCGTGTTTCGTAATTACGTAATACGCAATACGCAATATGTATAGTGTCAACTAATTTTTGAGAAAATTTGAAACCTGCCCTTAACTTGACATTTTTAACTTATCTTTAACGGATTATAAGACTCGACTTTGACAGCAAATAGTTTTAAAAAATCAATTGAGAATAAATCTATCAGAGAAGGATATCAGGGGTACAGTATCCAGGGTTTCTATGAGCGTTTTGGTGATGAATATAGAAATCCTCACGAGTTCGCAATTCGGAATATTATTCGACTTGCCATTAAAAAGTGGAATCTTAATCTTTGTAAAGTGTTAGACCTCGCTTGTGGTAGCGGAGAGGTCACTTTAACGCTGAGAAACCTGGGATATACTGACATTGATGGCATTGACCCATACACATATAAGGCCTATTTAAGACGTACTGGCAAGAAAGCTGAACCGTACACGTTTGAGCAGATTGCAGCGGGAATTCTTACCGGCCGCAAGTATAGTCTAATAATTTGTAGTTTTGCGTTGCATTTGCTTGAAGTGTCCCGTTTACCCTTACTCGTTTATCAGTTGGGTTTAATTGCCGACGCAATGATAATAATTACACCCCACAAGCGTCCTTATTTGAAGAAAGAATGGGGATGGGTTTGCCTGGAGGAGATTGTGGTTGACGGTGTACGGGCACGATTTTACAAACATACATACGATTAATACGCTACTAACATAAGATGAATAGTTTAGAGGCCATTGCTCTTATAGAAAAGGAGCCTTGGAAATTCCCAATAATAATGTTTCCAGCAGATTTTTTCCTGTTGTCAAATTTAATTTTACTGATAGAACAAATATCCCGTCTTTGTCGGGACAGGTCGGAAACGCATCAAAGGCGAGCAATTTCTGCTCGTCTTTTTCTGTTGTAATAATGAAATCTACTCCACCCGCTTCAGCTTTTCCCCAAATCAATTTAATGTCTGTGAGAGTATATTCATGATGGTCAGGAAAATCAAGTAACGTAATTTCGGCTGTTTTCAATGAACGCAAGGTGTTGATGAAGGAATCGGGGTTTCCAATACCACATACGGCTAAAACGTTTTTTCTCTCCAGTATATCTAATCTCAAAATTTCTGTGCTACCGACCCGACGCAATGAATAAGGAACATGCACACTTTCTATAATAGGCTGACGCGTCGCGTATTTTCTAATCTGAGCGTAAACGGAGTTCAGATTACTGGTTTGGTCAACTCTTGTGAGCAAAATTATATCTGCACGGCGTAAGGCTGATTTAGGTTCTCTAAGCGTTCCGGATGGCAAAATTCGATTAGTGCCGAAGGGTTGGGTTGCATCGACTGTAACTACCTCCAAATCTTTAGCTAATTTCCAGTATTGAAATCCGTCGTCAAGGAGAATAACATCTGCTTTCCAACGCCTGATAGCTTCAAGTCCAGCCTCAAATCGTTCTTTCCCAATGAGAATAGGCACTCCTTTATCCCCCCTTTGTAAAGGGGGTTGGGGGATTTTAAGCGAGCGCGCCAACAGATACGCCTCATCACCAGATTCTTCAGGCGAAAGTAGGATTTTCTCCCCATCAGAGACTATTGCAAATTTCCCACGCAATGTACTACGATAGCCTCTGGAAATAACTGCAACGCGCTTCTGGGTGTGCTGCAACAACTGTGCGAGGGCAATTACCGCCGGCGTCTTCCCTGTTCCTCCTGCGACGATATTTCCAATGCTTATAATGGCGCACGGAAGCCGTTTGGATTTAAGAATGCCCTGTTCATAGCAAAATCGACACGCCATTACAAGCAAACAGTACAACCAACTGAATGGCAGAAGCATTATGCAAATTAAAGTGGGAACAATCCCGCGACGGCGTCCAGTAATAACTTGATAGAGATAAACTAATGCGCAACGCATAATCAATTTTCATCCAGCGTTCAATTTGGTATAGAGTTCATCACTGTTTACTTTTTTTCCTCTTATTTCTTTTGCTCAAACTTTTCTTTCTGAAAGAAAAGTTTGGTTACTGTAATTTGCACTCCATTTGAAACCCCAATAATAGCATAACTTCCATCTTTTTCTATTTTGACAGATTGAAAATGGACGCCAGAAGGAATTGAATCAAGTTTCTTTACGTCGAATTGCCCTGGACGTACAGCATCTGCCAAACCTATTGTTCTTCCATCATCTGTCATGATTTCAATATCATAAGCTTCATAAGGTGTGGTGTATATTTCAACAACAGCGCCCCAGGCATCTTTGGGAAAATCACCAACTGATTCCAATAACACCACTCTGTCATATTTTTTCGCCTTAGGCACTTTCTTAACTCCCTTTTGCCCCCTTGCCATCTTGCCCTTGTACCTTCTTGCTATTTTGACTTATACGCATCATGTTTCACGTTTTACGTTTTAATTTCCTTTCCCCATCGCTGTTCTCAGCACTAACCTTGCTGTTCTTTCAACCGCCCCTTCGGCCCCAAGCTGGTCGCGAATTTTGGCAAGTTCAGTTTTTTGCCGCGCCATTTTATTCGGGTCGGATAAAAGGTCGATGGCAATTTTAGAGATAAATTGAGGATTTGCCTGCGATTGAAGGAATTCCGGGACAATTTCTCGTCCGGCTATAATATTCGGCAACCCGCTATGTGTCAAGTTGACGAGCGATTTCGCTATAACCCACGTTGAGAACGATACTTTGTAAATAATAATCATCGGTGTCAACATCAAGGCGGCTTCCAATGTCGCAGTCCCCGAAGCGATACACATCAAATCACATGCTCGCATGATGTTATACGTTTCGCCTTCAATAACTTGAACAAAAGGCATTTCAGGCAGATATGTTTTAGAAATAGTTGGCGCAAGGGGTAGCAGAAATTGACAGGTAGGGATAATTTCTCGGATGCGATTTGCAACTTTTAGTATCACCGGCAAAAACCTATCGATTTCCTTTCGCCGGCTACCTGGCATTAACCCGAATACAGGTTCATCGGGATTCAAAAAAAATCGCTTTTTAGCTTCCCTCTGGCTCAACGAACTCTTCGCAAAATCCAGCAATGGATGTCCTACATAAACCACGTTGGCGCCAGCCTGTCGGTAAAATTCCGCTTCAAAGGGAAAGATTGAAGCGACAACGGTTGTGATTTGCGCAATTTGCCGCGCCCGATAGCGCCGCCACGCCCATGCTTTCGGTGGGATGTAGTAAATCACAGGGATACTTAGCTTATGAGCATATCGGGCTAATCGCATATTGAAGTCCGGGAAATCTATGAGCACTAAAGCATTGGGACGACGACTTGCGATAATTTCCTTCAGCCGGGTCAACCTTTTCCATAAATTGGGAATTGAACTGAGCACCTCACTGAACCCCATAACAGCAGAATCCGCGATGTTATATTCCAAATCCACCCCGGCCGCCAGCATCAAATCGCCCCCCATCCCGAACAATAATGCTTCGGGCGCCAATTCTTTTATTTTTGCCGCTACTCGTGAAGCATGCAGGTCACCAGAGGCTTCACCAGCGACGAACATTATTTTGAGCATGGCTGAAATCCTCTGTTTACTATTCGGCGCATCAGACTTCCGAAGTCTCGGAGACTAAGGAATAAAGTAAAAACCGCGAAATCAGGAAGGCGCATAAATTCTTCGAGAGTTGAGTTCATCAATGTCTCGCTGCTGTTGTTCGAACCGTCGTTCTCATTCATCAATCCGTTTCTGGAATTCAACACGAGCACGTTTCTCCTGAAAATACCCTAATACTTGAGGCAAGACAATAACAGCTAAGACTATTCCAATCAACGTCCCAATTGTCCAAAGCAGGATATTCGTTTGAAAACTCAGACGGTTGTCCAATTCCTTGATTCGATTGGAGAGACGTTTATCCAGCTCCAACATTGTGACCTGCACCGCTTGAATTTGGGCAGTCAATCGCTTGTCCATTTCTCTTACTGTGGTCTCAACATTGGTTATCTTGGCCTCCAAAACTTGAATATCCGATTTGGTTGCTTACTGTGCAGAGGCAAGAGTTGAAAGAAAAAGAAAGAGAAAAAGCCAGAAGGTTATATATTTTCGATTCATCGTACTCTCCTACTTCAGATAATGTGAGAATGTAACCAAATTTTTCTTTAAGAAAGAAAAGTTTGATTAAAAGAAATAAGAGGAATAAGTCAATTCCAATATGTGTAGACAGTGTAGCATACAGACCCACTTCTGTCAAGGTAAAAACTCGTAGAAAATGATTAATTTACTTGCAATAAATATCACGATTGGATATAATAACAATACACAGACTTCCGAAGTCTTGAAGACTGTGGAAGTCTGCGCCGAACTAAAGTTGTTGAGGGAATATATGGAATTCAAAAATGATACAGAATTGTTTGATTTGATGTCCGAAAAACTTTACGCTGCGGTTATTTCGGATAGTTTAGATAAAATCGGTATTAGAGATAAGGTCATGCGTCATGATGTTCGCCCTCTATATCCTGAAGCCGTTGTTGTGGGGCGCGCTCTTACTGTGCTTTGCGTCGATGTCTATGAAGTATCGCCAGAACCGTACAAAATGGAGATGGAGTCTGTGGATAGTCTCAAACCCAACGATGTTTTGGTAGCTTCCACTAATCGTTCCACCCGCACCTGCTTTTGGGGCGAATTGCTCTCTACTGCTGCACGCGCGCGTGGCGCAAGAGGCGCGGTCATTGATGGATTTACCAGAGACACAAAGCAAATCATCAAGATGCGTTTCCCGGTTTTTGCGACCGGGATATCCGCGGTAGATTCTAACGGCCGAAGCGATGTAATTGCGTACAATATCCCAATCGAATGCGGAGATGTCCTGGTCAATCCGGGTGACATAGTATTTGGAGATTATGACGGCGTTGTTGTCATCCCACAGGGGGTAGAAAAAGAAGTAATTGAAGCCGCCTTAGAAAAGGTAAGTGGTGAGAATCTTACCCGCGATGAATTGCGTAAAGGCGTTAAACTGATGGAAGTGTATAAAAAATATGGGGTTTTATGAAACGTGATGCGTGATACGTGAAACGTGAAACGTGAAGATGGGTTCTCTAACTTTCTATAATAGAAAAAGCAATCTCATGTGATAAGGAGAATCAGCAATGATAGTCGATTGTCACACTCATGTCTGGGAATATCCGGGGCATCTAAGCGAGCAATTCGTTAAAGAAATCCCGCGGGCGAAAAGCGGCGAGCTTAATGTTAATATCAAGCTAAAAGACCACTTCGTAGCGATGGAGCCGGTGGATAAAGCCATTGTCTTCGCCTTCAAAAGCACAGCGTTAGGTATTAATGTTCCGAATGATTATGTCGCTGAATACGTCCAATCTCATCCAGAAAAATTGATAGGCTTCGCCAGCGTTGACCCAAATGACCTAAATGCCGTCGAGGAATTGGAGCGAGCAGTTTCTGATTTAGAACTCAAGGGATTAAAATTGGGGCCAATCTACCAAAATTTTCACATTAATGACCCAAAGGCTCAACCCATTTATGAAAAAGCGCAAAAATTGGGATTGCCTATCATCATTCATCAGAGCACAACTTTCCTCACCAACGCTCCGTTGAAATATGCGCTGCCCATTCAGGTCGAGGATATGGCTCTGAAGTATCCTGATTTAGTGATAGTAATTGCTCATTTAGGGCATCCGTGGGAGGAGGATACTATTGTTTTAATTCGTAAGCAACCCAATGTCTACGCGGATATTTCCGCAATTTACTATCGCCCCTGGCGTTTTTATAATGACATGATTTATTGCCAGGAATACGGCGTGACACATAAGTTGCTATTCGGGTCAGACTATCCATTCACGACGCCTGGAGAATCTCTCAAAGAATTGTATAAAGTGAATCAATTTGTTGAGGGTACAAATTTACCACGAATCTCAGATGAAACCATAACGGAGATTATTGAGAGGGATGCGTTGAAGCTACTGATGCGTGAAACGTGAAACGTGATGCGTGAAGCGTGATGAGTAATGAATGATGAGTGATATGAGCTCTTATCTCATGGTTTGTTGACTGGAAGGAAGAAGGATTTGAACGATGCGGATTTTAAAACACCCAATTCTGGGGAAACTTGAAGAACGCAATAAAGTGACTATTGAATTTGATGGCAAGTCCGTCGAAGCTTACGAAGGCGAACCAATAGCCGCAGCCTTAATGGCGGCGGGGTTCAAGGTATTACGTTACACTCCCAAGTATAACGAACCGAGGGGGATTTTTTGCGCTATCGGGAGATGCACCGATTGCATGATGATAGTCGATGGTATGCCCAATGTGCGAACGTGTGTAACGCCCGTGAGAGCGGGAATGAAAGTCGAAACACAACATGGGCGCGGACATTGGAAAAGAGGCTAAAGGGCTAAGGGGTTAGTTGCTCTCTTGCCATTTTGCCTCCTTGCCCTCTTGCCCCAAAAATAATGAAAGGTGGAGAGAAAAATGCGCTTGATAAGCGTAATAATTATAACATTAATTGTTATAAGTTTCGGATTTAGTAGCTATGCACCTGCCCAAAGTTTGCAGAAAAGGTCGAGCATGGGTGGTGAAATTACCAATAGTTATCTCGACAATGTGGGAAATCTTATCTTGCTTATTTCAATGGATGTGATTTTAGCTAATGCTAACGATTCGCGGCACTTTGGAGGATATTTAACCAAATATAATTTTGGGGAACTGTTTGCAGTTGGCGGCTTCATTATTGCAGTTTCACTCAGCGTAGATTTGGAAAGCGCCAAGAGCGTCTATACTCTTGGAGAATTAAGTGGGGGCGGAGGGCGTTCCTGGGAACAAACGCTTTTGTCAAGTTCGCTAAGTCCTTTCTTAGGTGGGGCTGCTGGATTGCTCATCGGCGGCGCGGTAGAGCAAGAACCGTTGGTCGGCGGAATCATTGGTTTTGCTTTAGGTTCGATATTATCCCCAGTCGGCGCTGCCATTGGTTATAATCAAGCCCAACCAACAGAAAACGCGGAAAGACGCCGATTTGGTCAGGGATATAATCTGAGCCCATCAGATGTTCTGAACTCTGAGCCAGCAAAAATTTCAGATTTCACTGTGACACTCTACCAGAAACGATTTTAACTTCTCAACTTAGTTTGACTTTGTTGCAGTAGAATTGGAATGCTGTCGTAGCCTACGCTTTCGTAGGGGTGGCGTCTCCGTGCCAGCCCACCGCAGAAAGCAGGAGAGAATCTTAGTGAGTCTACGGTGAATCTAACAAAGTCAAGAGACCTCCGCTAAAATTTTTATTGCTATCCGAAAGTAATTAAGTTATAATTTTAGCCATTAACTTTTTGGCTTTTGTAGATAAAGCACAAATTATTTATTCAATAAAGGAAGGTGGAAATCTGGTCGCTATGCTTTCCGACCAGAGGTGAAATCAATGCCAGTTTTTGAACCAGTAGGAGAAAAAGAAGTTACACGTGCAATTGTAGATAGTTTTTTACGTCAATTTCATGAATACGCAGAAAGTGATGTTATCATCGTGGGCGCAGGTCCAAGCGGATTAATGGCTGGGCGAGATTTGTCAAATGCAGGCGTCAAAGTTTTAATCGTCGAGAGGAATAATTACCTCGGTGGAGGCTTCTGGATAGGTGGATATTTGATGAATAAAGTTACGGTGAGAGGGCCGGCGCAAGAGGTGCTTGATGAATTGGACGTCCCTTACGAAAAAGCTGTGCCTGGATTATACGTCGCTGATGGCCCGCATGCCTGTTCAAAACTGATTGCCGCAGCATGTGACGCCGGAGTTAAATTTGCCAATATGACTATTCTGGATGATGTTGTGTTGCGCGAAGGCGGACGGGTAGCGGGCGTTGTCGTCAACTGGACGCCTATCAAGGCGCTGCCGCGTGAAATTACCTGCGTAGACCCGGTCGCATTGGAATCGCGATTAGTCGTCGATGCTACCGGACATGAAGCAGAAGTGCTAAAGAAGTTGGCAGAACGCAATATGATTAAACTGCCAGGACATGGCGCAATGTGGGTTGAACAATCCGAAGATGCACTTGTTGAACACACCGGGGTCGCGCATCCGGGGTTGATTGTAACCGGCATGGCTGTGACAACGTTATATGGTCTTCCACGAATGGGACCAACCTTCGGCGCGATGTTGCTTTCGGGTAAGAAGGCTGCTGAAATCTGTCTTGAAGAGCTAAAATAGTTTCTTTTAGAAACCCGTTTTCTCGAAGAAAACGGGTTTCTGACACAAGAGGTTGATAATGAACATTCCAACACGTTTAAAACCGCAACCGAATAGAAAAAAATATATAGAAATTCTTCGAAATATGACTGGAGAACAACGGATGCGGATTGGATTTGAATTGTTTGAAATGGCAAAAAAAGTGATGCTTGACGGAATCAAAGCCCAGAACCCAGGTATTACATCTGAAGAGATTCAACAGGAGGTAGTACGGAGGATGATGAGATGTCACAGGAAGAGTTCTTCGCGACGGTTATACAAATTCTGAATCACTTAAAAATTCCATACATGCTAACCGGTTCATACGCTTCAAACTTCTATGGCGAACCTCGGTCTACCCATGATATTGATTTTGTTGTAGTACTTTTTTTCCTCTTATTTCTTTTGCTCAAACTTTTCTTTCTTAAAGAAAAGTTTGGTTACAGAAATTTGCGTCGTGAAAGCACCCGCTTTTCAAGCGTGGTGATGAAACGACGCTTAATTTTTGGTGGCTCAATGCCACAAAAAATTAAAAAATATCTTGACATTTCAATAATTTTATTGTAT
>Ga0194113_10003002_pt1 | contig 22757 bp, 12 predicted proteins | sample TA2MahC200mmetaG_FD_146193 | JGI IMG/M metagenome (GOLD analysis project Ga0194113, IMG submission 146193) | Freshwater microbial communities from Lake Tanganyika, Tanzania - TA2015017 Mahale Deep Cast 200m | ecosystem: Environmental > Aquatic > Freshwater > Lake | place: Tanzania: Lake... | reverse complement strand
GCGGCGCGCACGGCCACGTCGCTGCCGCCGGCACACTGCACCAAAGCGTCGCGAGCCACGGGATCTCCGCGATCACCCAGCAAACGAACGACCTGTGTCCGTCGCGGCAAAGGCAAGGTCGCGAGGCTTGCCATGAGTATCTGCGTCACTTGCGGGGAGTCGAGTTCCCGGCCGACGGTCAGAGCCATCGCAAACGACGCGTCGTCCGCGGATGCCAGCAGCTCCTCCAACAGCGGTCCCGCGTCGCCGGGGCGGATCAGCATGGCTAGGCGCGTCGCGGCGGAGTGCAGGTGCGCGGGCAACTGCGAGTGGCGGAGCAACTGGCACAGCCGAGCGGCCTGGTCGTCCAGCCCTTGTGCACGTAGCGCGGGCACGCCGCGCAGGCAGGCACGAGCCCACTCCGCGCGGACATCTTCCCGCACGCGCGACTGCGCGTCTTCCAGCAACGCCATCGCGTCGGCGGATGCGATGGTTCCCAACGCGGCACAGGCGGCCGCGGCGACCTGCGGATCACCGTCGGTGAGATAACGGCCCAGATCGGGCACGGCACGCGCCTCCCGCCGCGCGGCCAACGAGTGGATCACGCCGATCAACGGACCTCCTGACAGGCCGGGAAGCGCCGCGCGCAGCGCCTCGCCCGCCGCCAGATCCGGAATCGCCTCCAGCCCCATACGGGCCGCATGTGACAGATCATTGTCAAACAAGATCGCTGCGAGAGGCGCGACCGACTCCTGACCACCCAGCGCCGCCAGGCGTCGACAGGCGTTCACCTTCTCTTGCCGAGCGGCGGGCGAGGCCAACACGGCAATCGCCTGGGCGATTTCCGGCGGCACGTCGCCGCGACGCTCCTCTTGCCCTGTCGCCGGAATTCGGGCCACCAGCAAGACGTGCACGAGCACGGCAGCCAACACGACGCGGCCGCGAATCAGGAATGGAAAGTGCATGGCGTGTTTCCCACAAGAGCGTTTCCGTCGGTTTTGTTCTGAATTGTGAATTTGTTTTGCATTCATTTTGAATTTCGAATGACGAATGTCGAATTTTCCCACTCGTTGTTGCTTCACACCCGCCATGGCTCGCGCAGCGCTCGCCCCCGCATCCGATTCGCCTCGTCGTCGCCGAGGAACTCCTCGCGTGCTGGGTCCCATTTCAAACGCCGTCCCAGCCAACGCGATATGCAGCCCAAATGGGCGACGATCGTCGATTGGGCGCCGACGGCGATATCGCAGTGCGGCTGCCGGCGGTTGCGAATACAGTCAAGCCAGTTGCGATGATGGCCTTCGACGGTCCGCATGTGATCGTAGGCGCCAGCCCGGTCTCGCAGGATCTCTTCCGGATAGGTTGTCAGGAATCCGCCGCGCCCCACATGGAGCCAGCCGTTGTCGCCCACATAGAGTCCGCCAAACGGTTGCAGGGAAGTCAGCTCGTCCCATCCCTCGGGAATCTCGTGATGGCGTCGGTTCAGCCGCCCATCGGTGATCCGCACTTGCACATCGTTGTCATAGAGAAACGTCACGTGAGATACCTGACCACTCTCCGGAGCCACGATCTCCCGCGGACCCGACGCGTCCCGGTCCAGCGCCCATTGGACCACGTCCAGCGCATGGACGGCGCCGCTGGTAATCCCGCCGCCGCCGAAATCACGCACGAATTCCCACGGCACGACGTTGAGTGGCTTCCCCAGGTAGTGCAGACGTTGATTGAAGGGGCGCCAGGGTGAGGGGCCGATCCAGCGGTCCCAGTCGAGCGTCTCGGGTGTGGGCTCGGCCGGGAGGTCCACGTCGCTGCTGACGCTGTTGTGAATCGTGTAGATCCGCCGGATGCGTCCCAGCGCGCCCTCGCGCACCAGTCGCGTCGCCATGCGGAACTCGGGAGCCGACCGCTGCTGCAGCCCGACCTGGCAGATGCGACCGTGCCGTCGCACCGCCTCCACCATCGCACGCGTCTCGGCGATCCGCAGCGAGACCGGTTTCTCCACGTAGATGTCCTTGCCCGCCTCGGCCGCCATCACCGTGGCCACGGCATGCCACCGATCACCCAAGGAGATCACCACCGCGTCAATGTCGTCGCGGGCAAGGATATCGCGGAAGTCGACGTACGCGATGCACCCTGCATGGTCGCCCGCGGTGCGTCGCGCGGCGTAGGCTTCATCGACGACCCGCTGAGCGTTTTCGCGGCGCCAGGTATCGACGTCGCACACCGCCGCCACCTGCACGTCCGGATACCTGAGCAGGGCTGCCAGGTGCCCTTGCCCCATGCACCCGACCCCGATGAATCCCAGCGTGATCCGGTCGCTCGGCGCGGCTGCTGCCCCCAGCCCCAGTGCCGTACGCGAGATGACGGTGGGAGCCAGCGCGGCCAGTGCCGGCGTCGCGGCTTGCCAAAGAAACGCCCTGCGGCTCGTGCGGACGTCTGCCGCGTGTCGTGGCAAGGCCGCAGCGCCCCTTGTCATCCTGGTCTCGCCGCACGTCCGCGACCGCGTTTCGTTCCCGGTTCCCATTGCACACTCTCGCTTCCTTGAAGGCCTGCCAACCAGCGACGCTCGTGCATTCTATCAGGCCGCTCTGTTGACCGAAATCACACGGGCCGGGGCATTGGTGACAGGATGGCAGGCGGACGATGGCCCTTCAAAACATTGCCCCCCGGCGTCGGAGAGGCGACAACGGAGAGGCTCCAATAGCCTGTCACGCCGCGGCGAGTCATCTCGCGGTCATGTTCGGGCAGTCGCGTTCCTCGACCGGCGCGTGAAAGCCGTCCGTGCCGACGTGCGGGATCATTCGTTCGCTATCGTCTCGGCTTGCCCGTGTTCAGTGACTGGCTGCATATCCCACGGACTGGGCCATGACAATGATCTGATCTTCGCGCAGTCTCAGGGCGTCTTTCAGACCGTTCCGATCGACGCCGTCGCGCACGACCGCACCCAAGCCTGCCGAGGCGCAATACAGGTATACGTTCTGACTGATCGAACCTGCATGAAATGCGGCGTAGATCGGTTTCTTGTCCTTGAAGCTCTCCGCCATTTTGCCGTAGTCGGACACGTAGACCAGGGAGATGGGGGCTGCTTTCGCGTATTCCTGAGTCGCCGCGAGAGATTGCAGATCCCGATTGACAACCGGAAGCAAGCGGTGCTCTTTTGCCTGGTAGACATAGGTGGCGTTGTCAAGCACGACGTAAATGTCGATATCCTGACAGTCGACGGCCGTGGCCGCGGTGCGCTTGCCCGACTCCGGTCGGTTGATGCCGAACGCCGCCCACAGAAGGTTTGAAATCTGGTCGCGGGGAATTGCCCGTTTGGAAAATGTCTTGGTGGACATCCTGTTGCTCAACGCCTGCATCAGAGGCATGCCACCGCTCGTTTCCGGTGGGGGAAGTTGAATGGGCTCCAACGGTTCCGACCCACTCAACGGGCCAGCAAGAAACGTCGCGAGTACACAGAACATGAACGTTAATGACACGGTGTTCATCCGCGTATCCTTGGATAACGTAAAGACCGACCCTCTCGTGTACGATACCATGAACGCTTTCGAGTTGCCCATGGACCACGGCGTGCAAATCAACGCTCGCAGCCCCGCCGTGCAAACCTATGTCTTCCGACTTACCGGTTCCAGCGGCTACCTCCCCGCCGCAGGCCCACGTCGGCCGAAGTGCTCGGATCCCTGCGCCACGAAATCCGAAATTGTCAAAGAACTTGTGCGTCGGCCGAGTCCGTTGACGCTTCGGCTGCATCATGGGACCTCGACGGCGACACGAAAGCCGACGTCGAACACACCCTGCCAGGGCGCGTAATACCGACGCGTGGACGAACCGGCTCGCATGGGGCGATCATACCACGAGCCTCCCCGCACCACCTTGGCCCCTTCGGATTCGGTGTCCTCGCGGCCGTCGGCCGGACCGTAGGGATAGGGTTCGCAGTCTGAGCGGGTCCATTCAGCCGCATTGCCGATCATGTCGTACAGGCCCCACGGGTTCGGAGCATACGAACCGACAGGAGCCGTGACCAATGCGCCGTCGTTGAACCGGCCGTCCTTGGGATGCCAAGGCGGCGAATCACCGCGCGCGAACCGCGTCAACGTTGCGTCAGCCAGATTGGCAAAGCGGCCGAAATCGGCGTTCAGGTCGCCAAAGAACATCGGGCCGGCAGTGCCCGCCCGACATGCCCACTCCCATTGCACCTCCGTGGGTAGAACACAGTGTCGTCCGGTGCGGCGCGACAGCCAGTCACAGAAAGCCGTCGCGTCGTTCCACGCGACCCGCACCACCGGCTGCCGCGGCAAGTTGACCGGGATTCCGCGTTCGTTCTGGTCCTTGCTCGTCTGGCTGATGACACCGCTGTCGTGGGTCGGTCGAAACAGAGCGTATTGCGCATTGGTCACTTCGTGAATTCCCAGATAGAACGGACGATCAACGACCACGCGACACTCGGGCGACTCGTCCAGCTCGCCAGCCGCAGAGCCGACGACAGACTCTCCAGCGGGAACCAGTACCAGTTCGAGATTCACGCCCGGCGCGAGCGGCAACTGCAGTTCCGTTGGCAGCTCAGCCGACGCCTGCAGGCGGTGTGCCGCTGCCGCATCGAAGGATCGGTCGGCAATCGGCGACGGCGGCGTGCGTGGCGGCTCCATCGCCGGAGCCACGAACGTCGCGGCCACCTGCGGGGCGGACGCCACAGCTTCCGGATCTTCCGGCCGGCCGGCATACTCGGTGCGCATCGCCAAGCGTCGCTGCATCACGGCGCGCGGGCCACCGGCCTGCTCGGTCCAGCTGCCATGATCGGGCACGTTCAAGTCAATCCACGTGGCGAGACGATCCCAGGCCTCGGCGTCAAGTTGGACGTTGTGATGCCCCTGTTCAAGCCGCTGGATGAGCTCGCTGGTTCCGGCGTGAAACTCCAACGGCATCTGCAAATGGTAGTCGCTCTCGGGCCCCGGCCGCCGGACGAAGGGATGCAGTGCCACATAGGACGGGGTAAAATTGCGGAAACTTCCGGAGCCGTTCACGCGCAGGTCGAGCGCCGTGTCGGCGCCGGCTCTCGGCTGGCCGTCGTGGCAACCGACGCAGTACTTATCGAGCACGGGTTGCACTTCGCGGCGGAAGCTGAAACCGCGTGGCGGCCCGTACCAGGGATCAATGTCGACCGGAGCGCGCCGGCTGGCAACAGTCGGACTGTTTGGCGGACTCGAGTTCTGTGACTCATGGCACCCGACACACGAGAGCACTTCGCCAGGCATTGCGGTGAACCAACTGCGCATGAGTTGGAGTGCACGGCCGGTCGCGTCGAGCGGTTGTACGGCAATCGGCGTATTCGCCGGGACGCGGAAACTGGCCGAACCGTCTGCCTCGACCGGCACCGTCCCGAGAATGCGGCGGCCATCCCAGGGACCGTCGATGCCGATGTTGATGTGTCCACCCATGCCAGGATATGCGTAATGCGGTTCGTATACCCGCAGTCGCTTCACCGCGCCGCGCGGCACGCCGGCCAAACCAGGGCCGCGATAGACATCCGACAGGTAGACCACGGCATCACGCCGGTTCAGGTCGACCCTGTCGGGAATGACCGGTGGCGACTGCGTGCTTCGCAATGGCACCGGCTCGAAGAACGCGTAACCTGACTCCTCAGCCACAAGAACCATGTTGTCGAAGATGTCGACGAGGTAGATGCCCCACTCGGATTGGGACGTCGGCTGGCAGGCGACCAGGAACAGTTTCTGCGAGAGCGGATAGGGATGCAGGAACTTGGGCCACGAATTGTCGACCAGAGCATCGCGGACGATGGGCTCGACACGTCGCCCGCGCCCAGGGATCCGCTGCACGGCTCCGCCCGCTTCGCGGCGACCGCGCGCCGGGTCAAACACCAAAAGTTCCCCCATCCGCGGCACACCGTGGTGTCCGGAAATCACAGCAACCACTTTCGTCGGATGGCCGGGCAATGGCCGCGCGTAGAAGATCGAGTTGGGCCACATCGAATTGCTGCCGTAATACTCCGATTGATTTGTGCCATCCGGGTTCATGTGGAACAAAAGCCGAGTGAAGTAGTGCGGCGAATCGGAATACTCCCAACGCGCGTAGAGCACCCGCCCGTCATTCAGCAGAGTCGGGCACCAGTTGTGATCCTGGTCGAAGCAAAGCTGACGAACCTCCGTGCCGTCGGCATTCATGCGGCAGAGATTCGCGACCGTGTTACCTCCACCCACACAAGGCACGCCGTGAAAGCATCGTGTCGAGCAGAACATGATGCGCCCATCCGGCAGATAGCAGGGGTCGTAATTGTCGACGTCGGGTTCTTCGCCGAGTGTCATCTGCCGCAACCCGCTGCCGTCGGACCGCATCTCAAAAATCTGCCAACGGCCGTGCGTGCCGATTGAGGAAAAGAGCATACGCGTGGCATCCGCATGCAGATCGACGTCGCCCACGAAGGCGCCGTCCGCGGGTCGAAAGAGCGTAGTCCGCTGACCGCCGGTGCGCCACGATGTAATCACCGCGATCTCGTTGTCGTAACCGCGCGGGGGCAGCGCACAGTTGCCCTGCCAGTTTTGCGGCAACCCCAACTGATTCGTTTTGCGCCGCACGACGAGCACACGGTCGAAATCGAGATCAGGGTTGGACAAGAGGACTTCACGTTGCAGGGCGAGGAACTGGTCAGCCACGGCTTGCTGCCGCGTTTCCGCGTCCGTCGCACCGCTGGCAAACGCCGTGTCGAGCGCCGCAACTTCCGCCTCCCACCGATTTAGCGTCTCCAACCAACGCTGCGTTGAAGGACGCGTACCGGGTGAGGAGACGGCCGCGTCTTCAATCGCCATGCGCAGAGCTACCGGATCCAGCGGCAGGCCGCGTTCGGGCGGCAGAACATCATCGAATTGGCCTGTTTCGAACGGCCCTGCCGCGAACCACGGCCCAAGCGTGGGAGAGGCGGCATTGGCCGTGGAGGACTCGCCGGCAGCCAATCCAGTTCGCGCAGTCAGCAGCAGCGTTGCGACCAAGAGCGTCGACGGAGACCAGCCGCGATCGTTCATCCGTCAGTTCCTTATTGCCTGCGGAGCATTCGAGCCGCTGGGAGGGGCAATTGGGCGGGACGTGTCGCAGCGGCCAGTATGGTGGGCTTTCGTATAGTGATAAGATAACTGACCGTGTTCCGGCAAGCACGTTTTGAAAAAAAAGTCACACGGCGCGCAAGGACTCCTATCGTGAGCGAGACGTTTCTGTTGGGAATCGACAACGGCGGAACGGTCGCCAAGGCGGCTGTCTTTTCGCGGGACGGCCGGGAGTTGGCGGTTGCCGCGTGCAAGACGGAATCGCTGACGCCGCTACAAGGTTGGGTCGAGTTCGACGCGGAAGCACTGTGGCAGGCGACCGCCGCCGCCGTGCGCAACGCGATCGACAAAGCCGCTATTCCTCCCGATAAGATCGCGGCCATCGGCTGCACGGGCCACGGCAACGGTGTCTATCTGGTTGACGCCGACGGGCACCCGGTGCGCAACGCGATCTTCTCGGCCGACACTCGGGCACGCGAGTATGTTGAGCGTTGGACCGCCGCGGGGATCGACCGCGTGGTTCGGCCGAAGACCATGCAGTCGCTATGGCCCGGACAGCCTAACGCTTTGCTGGCGTGGCTTGCGGAGCACGAGCCAGACATTGTCGACCGAACGCGCTGGTGCTTGATGTGCAAGGATTACACGCGCATGAGGTTGACCGGCGAGGCGTTCGCCGAGCAGACCGACATGTCCGGCACAAGTCTGTTGGACGTGAGAACCGGTCACTACGACGCGGAGCTTCTGGACGCATTCGGCCTCGGCACATGGGGCGAGAAACTGCCACCGGTACGGCTCGCCACCGACGTCTGCGGCCGAGTGACGAGCACCGCCGCCGCACTCACCGGCCTCGCGCCCGGCACGCCGGTCGCCGGCGGCCTGTTCGATATCGATGCCTGCGCTCTCTCTTCCGCGCTACTCGATGAACATCAACTCGGCATGACCTTTGGCACCTGGGGGATCAATCAGTATGTGGCACCGACGCCGGTCGTCGACAAGGTCTTCATGACATCGCGATACTGCGTGCCGGGCTACTATCTGATGCTCGAGGGAAGCGCCACTTCGGCGGCCAACCTCGAGTGGTTCCTCGCTCAGTTCCTTGGCCCCGACACTCGTTTGGCACACGAGGACGGCCTTGATCCGTATGCACGGGTCGATGCATGGGTCGATCAGACGGCCGTCGACGAAGCGGGGTTGATCTTCTTGCCGTTTCTTTATGGGTCCAGCGTTGGGGCGGACGCCACGGGTTGTCTCATCGGGCTCTCGGCGCGCCACACCCGCTGCCATGTTGCTCGGGCCGTCTATGAAGGGATCGTCTTCGGCCATTTGTTGCACCTGAAGCGACTGCTGGCGTTTCGAGCCATGCCCGAGACGATCCGCGCCAGCGGCGGGGCCGCGCGGAGCGACGTGTGGATGCAGATGGCGGCCGATGTGTTACAGTGTCCAGTGGAAGTGCCCGATGGAATGGAAATGGGCGCCTTGGGGGCGGCCATGTGCGCGGCCGTCGCCATAGGGGTGCACGCGGACTATCGGGCTGCCTGTGCCGCGATGACCCGGTGCTCCCGGCGGTTCGTGCCTCGCGAGAACCCCGCCAGAATCTATGCCGCCAAGGTCGCGAGATTCGCGAGGCTGTTGGAAACGCTCGAGCCGGCGTGGGCCGATCTCGCCTGGCGCGGCGGCAACTCAAACTTGAAGGATAAGCCGTGAACCGGGGACTGAGCTCCATACTGCTGACGTGGCTCCTGTTGTTTCCAAGTGCCTTTGCCCATCGCGGCCTGTGGGCTCAACCGCCCGATCCTGGCCAGTACTCGGCGGCGGAGCTTGAGGTCACCGGACCCATCACGGCGAAACTCCATGCCGCTACATCTGCTCGCGACACCGACTGGATGGTCCGACTGATCGACGTTCACCCGGACGGATACGCCGCGCTGCTGTGCGACGGCGTGCTGCGGGCCCGTTGTCGCGACCCGGAGCGGGGCGGCGCGTTCAACGCGGCCCAGCTCAGCGAGATAGTACCGGGCCAGGTGTACGAGTATCTGATCGAGTTTTGGCGGGCCACGGGCAATGTCTTCCTGGCAGGTCATCGCATACGGATCGAAATATCGAGCAGCTACTATCCCTTGTACCTGCGGAACCTCAACACGGGCGCCGACAACGTCGGCCTGGAAACCACGCAAGTGACCGCCCAACAGACAATCTACCACGACGCCGCGCGCCCCTCGCACATCGTGCTGCCGGTGATTCCCGGGCAGGCGGCTGGCGATGTGCCAACCACTGAGATACAATAAGTCCCTGTATGCGGAGTGATCCGCCGCTACGCGGCTCGAGAGCAACCGGCAGCCTGGTCGCATCGAGATGACCACGGCACGGTGTCGGAGGCTGATTCGCGAGTTTGACTCGACATATCCCGTTTCGCCTAATCCCTCTTCGGGCTTCTGCCGATAAAACGAGTGACATTGTCTCACCAGGGTTCCCGAGTTGCCTCGATGTTTCCCCGACTTGGCCGCAATCTGACGCTCGTGTATTGCCTGGTCCTGCAGGCGTTTGCCTGGCCGTGTTTCGCGTGCCCGTGCCTCAAGAGCGCCACACAGGTACCGCCCAAGGCACTGTCGGAACGCGTTCCGGACCAGTCGAGGACGGAATGCCAGCTCTGTCGCGGCAGCTCAAACGCGCTCGTCTTTCAGCGAGCGTCGTTGCCGAATCAGTATCCTCAGCTGCTCGCCGCCGGGACGTTCGACGTCTTCCTGCCCGATGGCGGTGTCTTTGCGCGAACGGCCTGTCGTGTCGCCAAAACCACGTTGCCGTCGCGGGATTTGTCGGAGTTGCAGGTCTTTCTTGAATAAGACCTGATTGTGCGTGTCCGGTCCCGTGCGCACGGTGCTCGGGGTGGCGTTGCCCGCGCCGCCCGGGTCGCCCCGTTTCCCCGGACCGTGTCTCCTCCGTCGCGCCCGAAGCCCCCCTGACGTGTGTCTTGCTTTGACAGACGAGTCCGCGTCCGCCGAACGCACTTGCCGAGCACAAGGATCCTTGGTCATGAGAATCGTCCGCTCCCTGCAGGCTCTTGTGGCGCCAAATACTCGGCGGGCCACGTTCATTTCGATCATGGCGATTGTCGGAACAGCCAGTGTGGCGCTGCTGCTGTACCGCCACGTTCACTCCGCGGAAGAGCCGCGAGCGACGGCACATGCGAGTGATAGTGACGCATCTATGTCACAATATGTTTCCGGCCGGCCGAGGGCACTCTCGCCGGGACTGCGGGAAACCGTCGTTGTCGGCAAGGGCAAGGGTCAAGCATCCGCGTTGGAGACGGGGCCGGTGCAATGCGGCCATTGGCCGGAACGGATTCGCGTCACGGGGCGACTGGAGCTGAACGCAAGCAGGGTGGCGCATGTCAGTTCGCTGGTCGACGGCGTTGTCCGTGAAGTGCGTGTGGAGCTTGGCCAGACCGTCAAGCAGGGCGACATCGTGGCCACCATCGACAGTCGCGAAGTGGGGGAAGCGAAGCTGCAACTCGTCAAGGAGAAGCTCCAATTGGCGTCGGCCAGGAGAACGAACGAGTGGCAGAATGCGATCCGCGAAAACACGGTCGCACTGCTTGAAGCGCTGCAACGTGGCGTGGCGCTCGACGAGATCGAGACGGCTTTTCGGGACCGCCCGGTGGGCTCGCATCGCGAGCAGCTCGTCACCGCCATGGCCAGTCTGAACCGGGCTCAAGCGGACTTCGAACGGGTGCGCAAACTCGGGGCCGGCGCGATCATTCCGGAGAAGGAGGTGATTCGCGCGAGAGCGGAGCACGAGGCGGCGGCTGCCACGTACCAGGCGTTGAGGGAACAGATCCGGTTCGATGTGCAGCAGCGGACGTTGGAGTCGCAACAGAACCTTCAGGCGGCGGAGGCGGCGGTCGCGGTCAGTCGCGCACATTTGCTGATTCTCGGTTACCGCGGCGACGAGATCGACTCCATGGACCCGATCGCCGAGGGCGAACGCGTCGCCTACTACCCGGTCCGCTCACCAATCGGCGGCACCGTGATCGCCAGAAATGTCCCACTCTCGCAACACGTCAACGAGCAGACCGAGTTGGTCCGGATTGCCGATCTGTCCACTGTCTGGCTGCGTGCCGACGTGTTCGAGAAGGACCTGGAAGCCGTGCGAGGACTTCAAGAGCGATCGGTGACGTTCGCGACGGGCGGCTATCCCGGACGATCGTTCAGCGCCACCATCTTCTCGCTCGGAGACCTGGTTGCCGAGACAACCCGGGCGGCCCCTCTACTCGCCGTCGCGGACAACGCCGACGGGCTGTTGAAACCGGGCATGTTCGTCGACATCGAGATGACTGCCCGCCACGATGCCGACATCGTTCAACTGCCGGCCTCGGCGATTCAGCGTCACGCGGGCTCCACGTTTGTTTTCGTGGCCGTCGCTTGCGGCGGATTCGAACGGCGGGATGTCCAGCTCGGCCGGTCGACTTCGGAACTCGTGGAGGTCCGTACAGGGCTTTCGGGCGGGGAAACGGTCGTGGTCCGCGGCGGTTTCGCGCTCAAGTCGGAAATGCTCAGCGATCTGCTGGTGGAGGAATAGGATGATTCGCGCGCTGGTGAATCTGGCCCTCGACAATCGGATTGCGGTTCTCTTCCTGATTGCCGCGTTGGCGGGTGTCGGCCTGTGGGCCATGTTCCAACTGCCCATCGACGCGGTGCCGGACGTCACCAACGTTCAGGTCCAGATCCTCACCAAGGCTCCCGCCCTCGGAGCCGAAGAGATCGAACGGTTCGTGACCTTCCCGATCGAGGCGGCGATGAACGGCGTCCCGCGCGTGGAGGAGATCCGTTCCGTGTCCCAGTTCGGTCTTTCGGCGATCACCGTCGTGTTTCACGAGGGGACCGACATCTACTGGGCCCGGCAGATGGTCACGGAGAAGTTGAACGAGGCACGCGAGCAGATTCCGCCGGACATGGGATCGCCGGAAATCGGGCCCGTCAGCACGGGGCTGGGGGAGATTTACCAATTCGAGGTCCGGTCGCAACCGGGACACACACATTCTCCGATGCAGCTGCGCGAGATCCTCGATTGGCAGATTGCCAAGCAGTTGCGCGGCGTGCCGGGAGTCATCGAGGTCAACACGTTCGGCGGCGAGGTGAAGACGTACGAGGTGCAGCTCGACCCCCGCAAGCTCCAGAACCACGGCGTCTCGATCAGTGCCGTCATGGAGGCCCTGCGCGAGAACAACGCGAACGCGGGCGGCGGGTACCTGGTCCACCATGACGAGCAGCGGATTGTCCGCGGCGAGGGATTGATCGCCGGTATCAGCGATATCGAAAACGTCGTGCTCCGCGCCACGGAAGACGGGACGCCCATCTTCGTGCGCGACGTGGCCGCCGTGCAATTCGCGCCCATGTTGCGGCAAGGCGCGGTGACGCGCGACGCGCGAGGCGAGTGCGTCATCGGAGTGGTCATGCTGCTGGCCGGCGAGAACGCGCGGATCGTCGCTGACCGAGTGAAAGATAGAATCGAAGAAATTCAGAAGACACTGCCCGAAGGCGTCGTCATCGACCCGTTCTATGATCGCACGGACCTCGTGCGGCGGACGATCCACACCGCGGGCAGCAACTTGCTGCAGGGCGGCGTGCTGGTCCTGGCCGTGCTCCTGTTGCTGCTGGGAAACTGGCGCGCGGCAGTCATCGTCGCCGTGACCTTGCCTCTCGCGATGCTCGGAGCGTTCGCCGGCATGCTCTGGGCGGGCTTGTCGGGGAATCTGATGAGTCTGGGGGCAGTCGACTTCGGGTTGATCGTGGACGGGCCTGTCGTCATGGTCGAGAACATGGTGCGGCGTCTCTCCGAATTCGCCAAACGGCACGGCAGGCGCGCCGAAGCTTCGCTCGCGCTGCTGCGGTCCGCCTGTCAGCAGGTGGCGCGGCCCGTCGTCTTCGGCGGGGCAATCATCATGCTGGTCTACCTGCCCATCCTTTCCCTTCGCGGCATCGAGGGCAAGATGTTCCGCCCCATGGCCTGGACCGTCCTGTTTGCCTTGGGGACGGCCCTCGTGCTCGCCCTCGTGCTCATGCCCGTCCTGGCGGCCATCTTCCTGCGGCGGGGAGCGAGCGACAAGGAAACGTTGCTCATCCGTTGGGCCAAGGCGGCCTACCGGCCTCTCTTGAGAACGGCCATGGCCAGGCCGGTCCCCGTCGTGCTCACCACCGTGGCGGTCTTCGCCGCCAGCCTCTGGATCGCCAAAGACCTGGGTGCCGTCTTCGTGCCCAAACTCGACGAGGAAGCACTCGCCATCCAAGCCGTCCGCCTGCCGAGCGTTTCGCTGGAGTCCTCCGTCACGATGACCGGCGACATCGAACGAACGCTCCGGCAGTTCCAGCCGGTCGAATCGGTGATTTCCAAGACAGGCCGTCCCGAGATCGCCACCGACCCGATGACGGTGAACCTCACCGACATCATCATCAATCTGAAGCCGCGCGGCGAATGGCGTGGGTTCGAGTCGAAAGACGAACTCGTCGCCGCCATGCAGCAGGCGCTCGACACGCACACGTCCGGCAACGCCTACAGCTTCTCGCAACCGATTGAACTCCGCGTCCAGGAGTTGATTGCCGGTGTTCGGGCCGACGTGGGCATCAGCCTGTACGGCGACGATCTGCGGACGCTGACGGAGAAGGCCGAAGAAATCGCAGCCGTACTGGAGCGCATTCCCGGGGCCGCTGACGTGGGAGCGGAGCAAGTGGCCGGCTTGCCCTACCTGAATGCCCGCATCAAACGGGACTCGCTCGCTCGGCACGGAATCAACGCGCGGCAAGTGCTGGATGTCGTGGCGGCCGTCGGCGGCGTTGAAGTGGCCGAAGTGTTTGAGGGACAGCGTCGCTTTCCATTGCGCGTTCGCCTGGCGCCGGACTGGCGCGGCGACCTCCAGCAAATCCGACAGATCCAAATCGCCGATCCGCGGGGAAGACATATTCCCCTCGAGCAACTGGCCGACCTGACCGAGGAAGACGGCCCGGCCCAGATCAGCCGCGACTGTGTCCGCCGCCGAACCCTCATTCAGTGCAACGTGCGCGGCCGCGATCTGGCCGGATTCGTGGCCGAAGCGCGCGAGAAGGTGGACGCCCAGGTCGCGTTGCCCGCGGGATACAGTCTGACCTGGGGCGGCCAGTTCAAGAACCTGCGGGACGCGACGGCGCGACTCGCGGTCGCCGTGCCCGTGGCGCTCCTCTTGATCCTCGCCTTCCTGTTCGTCACGTTCCAATCCGCGCGCCTCACCGCGCTGATCTTCCTGAACGTGCCGATCGCCGCGACGGGAGGCATCCTCGCCCTCTGGTTCGCCGGCCTCCCGTTTTCGATTTCCGCCGGCGTCGGCTTCATTGCCCTGTTCGGGATCGCCGTGCTCAACGGTGTCGTCCTGGTCAACTACATTGTCGACCTCCGCCGGCAAGGCGTGCCGTCCTGTGAAGCCGTCTTCGACGGCGCCGTGACCCGGCTGCGCCCGGTGCTGATGACTGCCCTCACGACCGGACTGGGACTCCTGCCGAGGGCAATCTCAACCGGTACCGGCGCCGAAGTCCAACAGCCGGTTGCCATCGTCGTGATCGGAGGCCTTATCAGTTCGACCATTCTCACGCTGCTGGTGCTGCCGGCGGTCTATCGCTACTTCGAACCGAGGCACCTCGCCACGAGCGAACCGGAAGACGCCGGGGATCGGGACGTGACCGACGAAGCCGAATCGGCCCGACACGCCGGAGCCGTCCCTACGCCTCACGCGGCACAGTGGATTCAAGGGAACCTGACAAGTACGGGTTCAACACCGCCGATGCAAAAGTAGCGCGACAACGCCACACTCGAAGGGGAAAAAGGGGAGGCGTACATTTACTGTGGGTGAGTGGGTAACATAGGTGTATCATCCACGGATGTGAGCTGCCAGAGTAGTAACACATGTATGACACTGGATTACGGGCGTCCCGGGGGCACGCTTGCCAGCGCTACCCAGTCTTCTCACAAAAACGTACGGCTCCCCTTTTTCCGCGAGTGCAACAGGAGCCACGAAGGCGATTCGCACTCCCACGGGACCAGAGTTGTCTCTCGGCATGTCAGAGTGACTCCGCCAAACCGCCCGACTCCCGTCGATTTGGTCCTCGGCGAGTCTCGTGCTTAACGAATGAAAACATCCACGAATGGGCGGTCGAGATTCGTTGAGCCCTTCAGCCGTTGGGCGGACTTCGAAATCGCATTTGGCTGGGGCGAGAAGGCGACACGGGCCGCGGAACACGGCACTGCGTGTGCCGGTGCCTTCATTGGATCCCTTTGGCCTTCTTTCCCTTTCGCACTTTCTTGGCGTCCGCATCGCTCTTGCCGGCTCGCGGCAGATTGGGCGCATTCGACTTGGGCAGCCAGGCAGCCAGTTCGGCCTTCTGGGCCGCGTGTTCGGCAGCCCCCGCGAGGTTCGTGTATTCGTGCGGGTCCTGGGCGTTGTGATACAGCTCCTCGTCGCCGTTCGCGTAACGGATGTAGCGCCAGCCTTCGCTCCGCACCGTGTGATTCTCGAATCCATACGTCGTAATGGCCGGCTTGTCCCAAGGAGCCTGGGGATCCTTCAGTAACAGACTGATGTCACTGCCATCGAGGTGCGACGGCAGCGGCAGGCCCGCGAGACTGCAGAGCGTCGGATAGACGACACTGAAATCCACCGGGCGCCCGCAGAGTGCGCCGGATGGAGTGATTCCCGGCGCTTTCCAGATGAAGACCGTCCGCGTCGGCTCCTCCCAAAGCGCGAATTTTCGCCAATGCGATTTCTCGCCGAGGCTCCAGCCGTGATCGCTCCACAGGCAGACGATCGTGTTGTCTCGATGGACCGATTGCTCCAAGCCTTCAAGCAACCGGCCCACCTGCCCGTCGCAGAAAGCGATCGTCGCCAGATACGCTTGCACCGCTTCCTTCCAGCGGCCTGATTTCAGGATCTGTGCGTGATCGCCCTGGGGGCCGGCCATCCGCACGCCGGCGGGCGGCACGTCGTCCAGATCGTCGGCGCGATAGGGTGGAAGCTGTATCGACTCGAGTGGAAACAGGTCGAACCACTTCTTCGGCACGCTGAACGGCATGTGCGGTTTCACCAGGCCGATGGCGAGGAAGAACGGCTCGTCGCCCTGTTCCCGCAACTTCTCGAGGCCGTAACTGACGACGCCGTAGTCGGGCATCTCTTCGTCGGAATTGGCGAGCGGGCCGAACTTGATGCCGCCCACTCCGTCGTCCTTCGCCGACGGGTGCAGCATCAGTTTGCCACCGCCGCCCGGGAAATACTCCGTCCACTCGCCACCGCGGTCCGCCGGACCATGATAGATCTTACCCGCACCGTACACCCGATAGCCCGCGCGGAAGAACTGTGTGTTGAGCAGCTTGTCCTCGCTGATGCCCGGACGCCAGTTCTGATCGTTCTGGTAGCAGCCGGTGCTACTGGGCCGCTGGCCCGACATGAGCGACGCACGGGACGGATTGCACGCCGGCGCGGTGCAATAGGCTTTCGCAAAACTGACGCCCGTTCCCGCAAGGCGATCGATGTTCGGTGTCTTCGTCTGCGCGTGAACGGCCAGATGGCCGACCCAGTGGTTTAAGTCGTCAATCGCAATGAACAGCACGTTCGGACGGTCCACGTCCGCCGCTTGAACGCCGCAATGAAGCGTCCACAGAATGGCAAGGACAAAGGCGCTCTGGAGTCGTTTCATGGGTTGGCCCTCATTTCAGGTGCGCCGCCGCGCGGCGGATAAGTTGGTTACGTCGAGCGACCATCGCAGCCGCTACTGTACCTCAGTCCATGGCCGTTCGCAATTCGCTCCGGTATGATGGCGGGCAATGGCGAGCGGCGGGCGTGAGCCCGCCCGGTGGAAGCGTGTGCCCGCCCCAACCCGGCCAGCTCACGCCGGCGGCTCGCCATTTCCCCAATGCGGCGCGAAGACAATGCGGCATCTCAATCGTTCACACACCGCAAACAGGAAGACACCCATGAATTCAGCTCGTTCGCCTCGGACCCGAAGACCGTCGTGCCTGGCCATGATGTTCGCTTCCCTCGTTGTTGCGTTCCCGTCGTGCGCCGCTTCGCGCGTCGCCGCCGCGGAGGCCCCGGCCAGCCCGGCTGGTCCGCCGACCTGGTACGTCTCGCCCGCGGGAAATGACGCCTGGTCCGGGCGACTGCCGGCCGCGAACGAAGCGGGGACCGACGGGCCAATGGCCAGTGTGATGGCCGCGGTGGCGGCAAGCCGGCAAGTGCCGGATCAGCCGCGCCGCATCGTCCTGGCCGAAGGGCGGTACTTCATCGAGAGCCCGGTGACGCTTGACCCACGCGATTCCCGGCTCGCCATCGAAGGAGCCGGGCCGGGAAAGACGATTCTCTACGGCGGTCGCCGGCTGACCGGTTGGCAACCCGACGGAGAACACCTCTGGTGCGCCGCGCTGCCGGACGATTTGCCCGAGTGGTCGTTCCGCGTGCTCGTGGTGAACGATGCCATTCAGGATCGCGCGCGGGTTCCGGAATCGGGTTACCTCGAGCACGAGACGAAGTTCGACGTGCGGTGGATGAGCACCGCCGGCGGTGGCTGGGAGCGGCCGCCCACCGACGCCGAACGCACGACGATGCGCTACAAACCTGGCGACGTTCCCGCCGACCTGTCCGTGGCGAACGCCGAGGTCACGATCTGTCACATGTGGGACGAGTCCACGGTCGGCGTGGCCGCGCACGATCCCGCGACCAGGACGCTCACGTTCTCCAGTCCCTGTGGCCACCCGCCGGGTGCCTTCAACGTGCCTCGCTACGCGATCTGGAACACGCGGGAAGGCACGACGCGGCCCGGCCAGTGGTATTTGGACCGTGCCGCGCGCAAAGTGTTCTATTGGGCTCGCGAGGGAGAAGACATGACTCAGGCGCAGGTCGTGGCGCCGCGAGTGGAGACGATCGTGCGGATGGTGGGTAAGAGCGACGCTCGCATCGCGGAGGCGAGTCTGCGCGGCCTGACTTTGTCGGCCACCGACGCGCCGCTCAAACCGGCCGGGTTCGGTGCGTCGAACTGGCCCGCCGCCATTGAAATCTCGCGCGGCGAACGCGTTCGCATCGAAGAAGTTGAGGTGGGGCACGCGGGCGGTTGGGGCGTGCGGGAGTCGAACGGCAGGGAGTTGGTGGTCCGCGGCTGCGCATTGCACCATCTCGGCGGCGGCGGCGTTCGGTTCGGCGACGCGGCGCTGATCGAAGGAAATTCGATTCGAAATATCGGACTGGCCAACGCCAGCGCCATCGGCATCATGGGCGGCGGCACGGGCGGCGTCGTGCGCCGCAACGTCGTCCACGACACTCCGTACTCGGGCATGTGCCTCGGCGGCACGGAAACGCTCGTGGAAGAAAACCTGCTCTATCGCTGCATGCTCGTGCATCACGACGGGGCGGCCATCTACGTGAGCGGCGGCCAACGCTGCATCGTTCGCCGCAACCTGGCGCGAGACATGGCCGAGACGGGGCCGGGCTACGGCGTGTCCGCCTACTACCTCGACGAGAAATGCCAGGAGTGCGTCGTGGCCGAAAACGTCTCCATCAACATCGAGCGGCCAACGCACAATCACATGACCCTGAACTGCGAACTCCGCGACAACGTGTTCCTTTTCGATGGTGACATGACATTGTCATTCGCGCGATGCGCGGGACACAAAGTCACGAACAATACGCTTCACCTGTCCGGCAAGTTGCGGGTGAACGAGCCGGACGCCGTCGTGCAGTGGTCGGGAAACCGCCTGTTCGTCCGCGACGAGGCCGGCGGCCGCATCCTCGACGAAATCCCCGCCGCCCCATTCATTCCACGCGACAAACCGCGCTATCACAAAGTGCCGTTCATCGCTCACCCGCCCACCATCGATGGCGTGCTGGGGCCCGACGAGTGGCCCTCGGGCGGCACGGCCTTGACGGAACGAGCCAACCAGCGTAGCGTCCGCGGCGCGCCCACCAGCGTCAAGATCCACGCGGATCGGGAACACCTCTATCTTGCCGCCAACGTCGTCGCCATGTTCCCCGGCCAGCGCCGACTGGGTACCGAATGGGGAAACGACGAAGGAATCGAACTGGTTCTGCAGGCCCAAGAGAACGGGCAGCCCGTCGTTCACGTGCTGCGCGGCTTCACCGACGGCACGCTGACGCCGCTGACCGTGGCCGGAGCCAGCGGCGACCAGGCGGATGCGTTTGCGAAAACCGTCCGCTACGGCGCTTCCGTCGATAAGCAACTCTGGCGGTGCGAGTGGTCCGTTCCGCTCGCGGCATTGGGTGTCGCGCCGCATCAGAAAACAGTCCTCCCCTTCAACCTCACTGTCTACCGGAGCGAGGACAACGTCTTCGCTTCTTTCGCCGGCACCCTGGGCGAATCCTGGGAACTGGATCGCGGCGGACGGCTCATGCTCCCCGGCGACGATGCGCCGCCGACGGCGGAGAAGCGATAGCTGACGAGACTTCCCTCCCACGAGGCGAGCTCGTGGGGGGAGGGGAGCGCGGGGGGCGCGCGTGTTAGCTGACGAGACTTCCCTCCCACGAGGCGAGCTCGTGGGGGGAGGGGAGCGCGGGGGGCGCGCGTGTTAGCTGACGAGACTTCCCTCCCACGAGGCGAGCTCGTGGGGGGAGCAGGGATTCAGGCTTCCACGTTCGCGGACGGAACGCTGTGCACTTCCGCTCCGTACGCCAGGTAGCGAGCGGGTTTATAGCCGAAGGGTTTGGCGACCAGCAAATCGGGAAGCGTGCCGATTCTGGTGTTGTACCGTTCCGCCGCGTCGTTGTAGGACTGACGGCAGAAAGCGATTTCGTTCTCCAGTTCCGTCAATCGCCGCTGCAACTGCTGCACGACCTGACTCCCCTTCAAGTCGGGATACTTCTCGACGATGGCTCGCCATTGAGACACGCCGGCCGCCTGGGACGCCAGGCCCTGTTGGATCTCCTCCACGGATTTTCCAGATTGGGCGCGCATCGTCGTCAGCGTCTCGTGAGTGTCTCGTTCGTACTCCAGGTACGCGCGAGTGACGTCGACCAGTTGAGGGGTCAGGTCGGCTCGCTTCTTGAGCGCCACGTCGATCATGGCCACGGCGCGCTGCATTCGGTTCTTGAGGAAGACGAGATCGTTGTACATGAAAAACAGAGACAGGCCGGTCAGGTAGAACGGTGGGAGAAGGCCGGCCAGGAAGAAGTCGAACGGGGAGAACCCGCGAATCGCCAGCAGGGCGAGCAGCGCGACGGTCCCACCGATCAGCGCGAGATTGAGATACAGGAACCCGCTTCGCGCAAAAGACATCTGGATGTCCGGTTCGGCGCGGATCGAAATCAGATACGGCGTCTCGGCGTCGTGGGCGATGGAGAGGACGTCGTCCTCGGGCTCGACTTGCCGGGCCGCTCCGAGCACGTACAACGGGTCCGCCTCGTCGACCACCCATTCCGATTTGACGCGATTCCCCTCGCGCTCGTGCAGCACCCGGCGACCCGTGACGGCCGCCTTGGCCGGATGCACCCGGATGTCACCCGATGCGTCCCGCAGCCGGAACGGTGTCCCTTCCTCTCCCGATTCGATGACGACCCAGCGCGAGTTCTTGCCGGATCCTTGTTTCTCCTTCGTCACATACTTGAACCACGCGCAGGGAGTGCCGGTATAGCGCGAGGTCAGCCAGTTCGGTTCGCTGACGGCGTTTCCCGACAATTCCGTCGCGCCCACGACCACACCGGCCACGGGGGTCGTGGGGAGGTTCTCGATCAGCAGTTTGACCTTGAGCCGCCGAAAGGCGAGCAGTGTGAGTCCCAGCAGGGCGGCGATTCCGATGGTCCCGAACAGCATGCCGCCCCACGCGGCCAGCGCGGCTTCCGGCCGCGGCCGCAGCGGGAATCGCGCACCCAGCTCACGCTCCGCAGCCGACATGTCCAGCGGGCGAAATCGTCGAATGCCGGTCGACCACGCCAGCAGCCGATTCGGCCACTTGGCGCGGTACGCCTCCATGCGTTCGATGCCGTCGTTGAAGACCGTCTTCCAAAGTGCGGACGTGATCGTGTCCGGCGGCGCGTTGGCAATGTGCGACTGCGCCGCGCCCAAATATCGATCCGCGAATTCGAACTGCGATCTCGCCAGACTGTACCACTGCAGGAACAGCCACAGCGGCGGGAGTGTCGTCAGCAGCAACACGTAAACGAACACGTGGTGCCAACGGAAGACCATGCACAGGAAGAACACGGCAAAGCACGCGCCCGCGATCGCCAGGCTGCACGTCACCAGACTCTGGATGCCCTTCCCGCTCCGATACTGCGCCTCGCCCAGCGCCGACACCAGGTACGGCACACTCTCGTCCGAGCGAAACCGAGTGCCGTCCCACTTGCCGAACGCAAACAGCTCGTGACCCGGCCGAATCGCGTACTCGGTGTATCGCAAATCGCCCTCCTGGTGCTGGTGGACTTGCGGCGCACGGATCTCGGCATCGCCCGGGTCGATCCGCAGCGAGCCCGCGCGGTCCTGCAGAGAAAACGGGATGTGGAACGACCTGTCCGTTACTGTCTCCCACGACGTGTTCCCGTCCGAGTCCGTTTCCTCGCGCTCAACCAGCTCGCGATAATAGACACATGCGCCTCTCGAGAGCGAACCGTAAAGGACCTCGGCGGGAACCTCCACGCGGCCTTGCACGGCCGTCGGACCGGGCAGGACGGCAGCCGTCCAAGAGACCGGCGTGTGCTCCACCAGCAGCCCGAGCCGGATGGCTGAGTTGGCTGACCGCCCAAGGATCAGGGACACGACCACCAATACGCCGGCGGCAATCATTGCCACGATCCGCGATGCGTTCATGAACATCCTCTCCAGTCCCCCTGCCGCGGAACAACCACCGATGCGTAACGCTAGGTATACACACTCGGCACGCCGTTTGGCAACGGGCACGCGGTTCGATATTGGATGTAGGACGGATTGGCAATCCGTCCAGGAAGGCAAGGACGGATTGGCAATCCGTCCTACGACGATTCGGCACCTAGAATCTTGACAGATCCTAACGCTGCCGGCTCGCCGACGTGCTGCCGGCTCGCCGATGTCGGGCTTCTCTGCTACACTCGTGCGAGTGCGTGGCGAACGGACGTTCTGCTGCGCGGATCGTGCCAATCACGACTGTATCACTGGAGCCATTTCACTGGAGCTATCGATGAAACGCCTGTTCCCGGTCCTCGTGCTCGTGGCCTCGCCGGCCTTCGCCGACGAGGGTATGTGGATGCCTCAACAGATCCCGGCGCTGGCCGATCATCTCAGATCGCTTGGATTCACCGGGGACGCTCAAGCTTTCGCCGACCTGACGGGTTTCCCGATGGGTGCCGTGGTGTCGCTCGGCGGTTGCAGTGCGTCGTTCGTATCGGCCGAGGGGCTGATGGTCACGAACCACCACTGCGTGCAGGGTTCGCTACAATTCAACTCGACGCCCGATCGGAACCTGATGGAAGCGGGTTTCCTTGCCAGGACGAAAGAGGAGGAGCTCTGGAGCGGGCCCGGTTCGCGCGTCTTCGTGACGGTGTCGGTGAAGGAAATCACGGACGCGATCATGGGGAACATCGATCCGCGGGCAACGGATCGCGAGCGACACGACATTGTTGACAAACGCGTGAAGGAGCGGACGGCCGCTTGCGAGAAGGACGGGTTGCGTTGCACGATCGCTCCGTTCTTCGAAGGCCTGATGTGGTTTGAGATCGGACAGATGGAGATCCAGGACATCCGT
>Ga0194113_10003000_pt1 | contig 22777 bp, 9 predicted proteins | sample TA2MahC200mmetaG_FD_146193 | JGI IMG/M metagenome (GOLD analysis project Ga0194113, IMG submission 146193) | Freshwater microbial communities from Lake Tanganyika, Tanzania - TA2015017 Mahale Deep Cast 200m | ecosystem: Environmental > Aquatic > Freshwater > Lake | place: Tanzania: Lake... | reverse complement strand
AGAATCCATTCGTGCGCCTGCGGAACTCAAACGTGTTTGCCTGTGGGATGCGCGGAACGCGCCCCGTGTAGGACGGGCACTCTTGCCCGTCCGATGTTCGCGACGGGCAGGAGTGCCCGTCCTACAGTTGGCGAATGAAAAAAGCAAAATCGAGTTGATTCAGACAGTACCCCGGTTCGTACGACATTCGTTATCGGGCAATTGCCGGACATTCCATCGGGCCGTGTGCGCAAGCTCAGTATCAGCGAGCCAACGTACGATTGCCGAAAACGGTGGTTCCGAAAAGAGGAGTTCGGCGTGATACCGTATACAGAGTGACAGGTCAAGGTCATCAAAGCGCTGACGTGGACGCAAATCGCAAGTGATCACGCACGCCGCACAAGATGTTGTGCAAGCACGTCAGTGCTAGCACTAGCGCATCGAGTCGGAAACAAAATCGCATGATGTCCAATCGCGCTTGCTCTAACTCGGTTTGTTGCCGCCGTGGGCGGTAACGGAGGCGGTGGATCGTGTGGGCGATAAGACAGGGAAAGGGTTGGGCTGATGAAAGGACGCGCGGGATGACAAAGGAGCTGCGGCCGTTGCGCCTTGAAGCTCGTTCGCCGCTTCGCCCCCTCACCCTGCCCTCTCCCCCATCACGTGTTGCGATCACGTTCTGACGACTGGAGCGTTCACCCTCGCAACACGTGACGGGGGAGAGGGAACTCGTTCCGCAACGCTGTCCTCCATCACGTGTTGGGAACGGTCTGTGACGGGCTGGAGGAGCTACCCTCGCAGCACGGGACGGGCCAGAGCGGACGCGTCAACGTCACACTGGGCGCGAACCCGGGAGGCTGACCCGGGCGCGGGTTGTCAGTCGAGAACCGTGTGCATTCCCATTTCCCGCTCGCAAGAGCCACACGTTTTCGGGGAGCTTCGTTCGGAACGGCCGCGCGGCCCTCAGCAGTTACTCTCGAACCTATCAACCAGGGTTCGTGGGGATTTGCGGGATTGCCTTGAACCCGACCTGGACGCCAGCACTCGCGTGCAGAGTTGGACTAAGTTCCGGTTGAGACTGAGACCACAAACGCCGCCTCGTCAGAACGACGAGGAAAGGAACCACCGTTTAGACGTTCGCGTCTTCGCATTACCGAAGTTTGGCGGTTGAGTCACCTCGAATTCACCATGAGTACCCACTGGGACTAAGTGGGTACCTGAGCCGGGATATGTATTTTTCCAACCTTCCTTGGGTTGTTCTCGAATCTCGACGAGCGAACCTGCGGGCAGCCCTGTGTAGAACCAGTATGCGCCGTCATTCCGGCCATCGTTCTTGGTCAGAGTACATTGGACGTTTCCCTTGCCGGGGTTTGCCCAACAAATCTCGAAGATGTTCACACCCAGTTCGCCGGCGTCCCACAGCCCATCAGCGTCAACGTCATCCCATTTATAGCCCGAGATATCCGTCCGTTGGTTGCCGAAATCCACGCCGTCTTCAACATACCCTGGGGCAGGGATTCGGCGCCAATATCCTCGCGGGCCGTAGGGTTCAGGAGGCGGTACAGCAAGTTGAGACGGGTCCGGCGCAGTCTGTTTCCACATCAGGGGTGGTTCATCGTCCTTCAACACCTCAACAACGATCAGGCACGCAGGGAAAGACGGGAGGGGAATATCAAAGCGATATCGGCCATCTGAGTTCGTGGCTCTTTCGGCCAGTCTCGGGTCGGTTGGGTCAAGCACCTTGTCGCACGCCAAGTCATGAAAAACACGGATTGTCCAACCACCAAGAAAAGCCTCATCCGCGTCTATTACGCCGTCCCCATCCCCGTCCTCGTATTTTAACCCGGTGATAGTTATGTCGAGCTCCGGATCCCGCCCGTTGCCGAAATTTGGAGCTTCCGAGGATTGCCACCGTCCATGTTTGCGGATACCGGAGGCCGGATCGATTGTCACCTGGTGCTCAAACGTCGGTTTCACGGACTCCGCCGGATAACTCTGTTCCAATGAGTCGCGGAGTACTTCGCGGACAGTGTACGTCTCTTTCGCAAGACCGACGAACCAAAACGCTCCGTCGTGTTGGCCATCGTTCTTGGTATCCATCCATTGTTCGCCCTCGCCGGGATCCCAGACGCCATTGCCATTCTTGTCCGTCCAATCCAGTTGGTCGTCGTTGTCGAGGTCGATGTAGATTCTCCAGCCGTTCAGACCGGGGCCATCGGTGGGTTCCCAGATGCCATCGAAATCCGGATCCTCCCACTTGTAGCCCGAGATGTCGGTGATGAAGTTGCCGAAGTTGGGTGACTCCGTTTGTTGCCAGCGGCCGTGTTTTCGTTGACCGGCGGCCGGATTGATCGTCACGGTGTGTTCGAAGGATGGCGTGACTGATGCCGCAGGGTAGCTCTGCTTCCAACCTTCCTGGAACACCTCGCGGACGGTGTACGTGCCGGGGTCCAGACCCGCGAACCAGAACGCGCCGTCGTGTTCGCCGTCGTTCCTTGTATCCATCCACTGTTCGCCCTCGCCCGGATCCCAGACACCATCACCATCATGGTCGGTCCAGTCCAACTGGTTGTCGCCGTCGGGATTCTCGGCGTCCTTTACATCCAAATACACTCTCCATCCATTCAATCCCGGTTCGTTCGCGTCCCAGACGCCGTCGCGGTCCAGGTCGTTCCACTTGTAGCCCGAGATGTCGGTGATGAAGTTGCCGAAGTTGGCCGGTTGGGTGTGTTCCCACTCACCGTGCACGCGGATGTTGTTGGCGGGATTGATCACGACGGTGTGCTCGAAGTGAGGTGTCTGGGCGCCGGCCGGGTAGCTCTGCTTCCAGCCTTGTTGCAAGACCTCGCGCACCGTGTACGTTCCCGCAGTCTGGCCCGTGAACCAGAACGCGCCGTCGCGCTGGCCGTCGTTCCTTGTCACGAATGATGGTTCACCAGGTGTCAAAGTGTTGTCATTGTTGAGGTCGAGGTAAACCGTCCACCCATTCAATCCCGGCTCGCCAGCGTCCCAGTCGCCGTTGCGGTTCAGGTCGTTCCACTTGTAGCCCGAGATGTCGGTGATGAAGTCGCCGAAGTTCGGTGCTTCCGCTTGTTGCCACCGACCGTGTCTGCGTTGACCGGCAGGCGGGTTGATTGTGACCGAGTGTTCGAACGGTGGCGTCACGGATTCGGCCGGATAGCTCTGCTTCCAGCCGAGCGGATAGATCTCGCGGACGGTGTACGTGCCGGGGGCAAGACCCGCAAACCAGTACGCGCCATCGTGCTCGCCGTCGAACCGTGTGACAAAGAACGGTTCGGCCGGTCCGAGCTGGTTGTCGTTGTCCAGGTCCAGGTAGACCGTCCAGCCGTTGAGGCCCGGTTCGTTCGCGTCCCAGACGCCGTCGCGGTCGAGGTCGTTCCACTTGTAGCCCGAGATATCCGTGATGAAGTTGCCGAAGTTGGGCGGTTCAGTCACTTCCCAGCGACCGTGCACGCGAACGCCTGCGGGTGGATCGATGGTGACCGTGTGTTCGAACGGCGGCAGCACGGTGTCGGCCGGATAGCTCTGCTTCCATCCCTCCTGGAACACCTCGCGAACGGTGTACGTCCCCGGGGCCAGACCGGCGAACCAGAACGCGCCGTCGTGCTCGCCGTCGTTTCTCGTCACGAAGAACGGTTCGCCGGGTGTCAAGTTGTTGTCGCTGTTCAAGTCCAGGTAGATGGTCCGGCCGTTCAGCCCCGGTTCGCCCTTGTCCCAGATTCCGTCGCGGTCGCGGTCGTCCCATTTGTAGCCCGAGATGTCGGTGATGAAGTTGCCGAAGTTGGGCGCTTCAGCTTGCTGCCACCGACCGTGTCGGCGTTGACCGGCAGGCGGGTTGATTGTGACCGAGTGTTCGAACGGTGGCGTAACCGTCTCGGCCGGATAGCTCTGCTTCCAGCCGAGCGGATAGATCTCGCGGACGGTGTACGTGCCGGGGGTGAGACCCGCGAACCAGTACGCACCATCGTGCTCGCCGTCGAACCGCGTGACAAAGAACGGATCGGTCGGTCCGAGCTGGTTGTCGTTATCGAGGTCCAGGTAGATCGTCCAGCCGTTGAGGCCCGGTTCGTTTGCGTCCCAGATGCCGTCGCGGTCGAGATCGTTCCACGCGTAGCCCGAGATGTCGGTGATGAAGTTGCCGAAGTTCGGCGGTTCGGTCACTTCCCAGCGCCCGTGCACTCGCTGGCCCGCCGGCGGATTGATGGTGACCACGTGTTCGAACGGCGGCGCCGCGGTATTCGCTGGGTAGCTCTGCTTCCAACCTTCCGGCAGGACCTCACGGATCGTGTACGTGCCCGGGGCGAGACCCGCGAACCAGAACGCCCCGTCGTGCTCGCAGTCGTTCCTGGTGACCGTCCACTGTTCGCCCTCGCCGGGATCCCAAACGTTGTCGCCGTCCGCGTCCGTCCAGTCCAAGCGGTTGTTGCCCGAGTCTAGGTAGATGATCCATCCGTTCAATCCCGGCTCGCCCCTGTCCCAGATGCCGTTGCGGTTCAGGTCGTCCCACTTGTAGCCCGAGATGTCGGTGATGAAGTTGCCGAAGTTCGGCGATTCCGTTACTTCCCATTGCCCGTGAACGCGCTGGCCCGCAGGCGGATCGATGGTCACGTGGTGCTCACACGGATCGCTGCAAGGGATACACAAACCGTCTTCGTAGGGATAACTCTGCCTCCAGCCGGATTCAAAAACCTCCCGTACCCAGTAGTCACCGGCGGCCAGACCTGAAAACCAGAACGCGCCATTGTGTTGGCCGTCGTACTTCGTGACCGTCCACTGGTCGCCTTCGCCCGGATCCCACACGTTGTCGCCGTCTGCATCCGTCCAGTCGAAACGGTCGTTGTTGTTCAGGTCAAGGTAGATAGTCCAGCCGTTCAGGCCCGGCTCACTCGTGTCCCACACGCCGTCGCGGTCGAGGTCGTTCCACTTGTACCCGGAGATGTCGGTGATATAGTTGCCGAAGTTGGGCTGTTCCGTCTGCAGCCATCGTCCGTGGACGCGCAGGCCGGCCGGCGGATCGATGGGGACGGAGTGTTCAAAGTGCGGAGTAACGGTTGCGGCCGGGTAGCTCTGCTTCCAGCCTTCCCGCAAAACCTCGCGAACGACATACGTCCCGGGGTCCAAACCGGTGAACCAGAACGCACCGTCGTGCTCACCGTCGTACTTGGTCACGAACGACGGTTCACCGGGTGTCAGCTCATTGTCATCGTTCAAATCAAGGTAGATCGTCCAGTCGTTGAGTCCGCGTTCGTTCGCGTCCCAGACACCGTCGCGGTCCAGGTCGTTCCACTTGTAGCCCGAGATGTCGGTGATGTAGTTGCCGAAGTTCGCTGGCTCGGTCGTTTCCCATCGGCCGTTCACTCGAATGTGCGCGGGCGGATCGATCGGCACGGTGTGCTCGAACGGCGGAGTCACGGTTTCCGCGGGATAGCTCTGTTTCCAGCCTTCCTGGAGCACTTCGCGCACGGTGTACTGATCCGGGGCGAGTCCCCGGAACTCAAACGCGCCGTCGTGCGTGCCATCGTTCGCGGTGTCGACCCACTGGTCGCCTTCGCCCGGGTCCCACGCCCCGTTGCCGTTGTGATCGGTCCAGTCAAGCCGGTTGTTGCCATTGAAGTCGAGGTAGATCCGCCAACCGTTCAGGCCCGGTTCGCCCGCATCCCAGACGCCGTCGCGGTCGAGGTCGTTCCATTTGTAGCCGGAGATGTCGGCGGGAGAGGGATCTGACGGCGAGCACACATTGACGATCTGGATATCGTCGACGTACCAGCCTTCGGGGTCGATGACGGGGATGTCGCCCGTGTCGAAGAAAAACTGCAGGACGACGGTCTCGCCGGCCCAGTCGGTCAGGTCGGCGGTGGCCGTGCGCCACATTTTCCGGCCTGTTTGCGGCAGCGAGCCGTCCTCGCGGGCCAGGATCCGCGTGGTACTCACTCCGTCGTCCACGTACACGTGGACGAAGTCGACGTTCAGGTCGGCACGCGTGTCCAGAAGATAACTGAAGCTCAACACCGACGTGCCGCGGGCGCTGATCGTTATCTCGGGCGAGTACAGCGTTCCCTGATGGTCGAACAGCGTGTCGTAGTGGCCGCCGCCGCGGGAAGTCTCGAACCGGCCGTAGTACCAGCCGTGCCGGGGCGTGTGGTTGATCAAGCCGTCGAGGTACCGGCCCGACGAGAAATGCCAATGCCCGGGCCGGGTCCCGCCCGTGTTGTCCGCCCAGTATCCGCCGCGCCCGTTCAGGAAGCCTTCGTAGTAACCAGTGAGCGACTGGTTGGGCACGGGCGGTCGGAAGGCGACGTCACCGAGCACTCCGCGCGCCGGGTAGCGGTTCATCGGCACGAGGCTGGCATTGCCGTTCTGCGTGTCGATCGTCACCAGCCGGCCTTCCTGCGACTCGCAGCCCACGAGCGTCCCGTCCGCGCGTACGGCGAGTCCGATGATCGCGCCGATGGGCTCGACGGGGCTCTTCAGCAGTTTGGTGGACAGGATTTGACCGGAGGACGGGTTGAGCGTGTGCAGTTCCTGCCGCCCGAGCGTCGTGTTCCAGCAGGCGAAGTAGAGTGTGCCGTTGGGTGCGAAGGCCAGTCCGCCGTCGTTCCCCGTGCCCGTGTTTCCCATCACGGTGGCCGTCCCGCTGTTCGCATCGATCGTGTACAGCACGCCGGCCCCGCCCGCGCCGGATCCGATCGCGTAGAGCGTGCCGGTACCCGGCTGAACGGCCAGGTCGCCGATGCTCACGCCGATCGGCACGCGGCGCGCTTCCGCGCCGGCGAACGGGCTTGCGAAGTGGACCAGTTCGCTGGCGGGGTCGCTGGTCGAGGCGTAGAGCAGATCGGCGTTGGCGAACGCCAGGCCGCTGAAGCCCTCGCCGGAGCCCGGAGCCTGCGCGCGCCACGGCGCGATGATGCCCCGGTCGATGTCGGCGACCAGCAGCAGGCCGAAGTTCGTACTGGTTGTCGGACTGTCCTCGATGGCGGCCAGCAGCAACTCGGTGTCGGCGGCCAGCAGCTGGCGCGGCTCGAGCGTTTCGAGCACAAGTCGTCGTCGCTGGCCGGCCGAAATCAGTCGCCGCTTCTTGAGACCACGTCGCGGTCGGCCGCGAAAGGACGCGGTTGTCTTATGTGCGCACACGAACTCTGCCTCAAGTGATGCAAGGTGCACGGAACAGCCAAGAACATGTCACTGTGACACCGGCGTGGACACGCGTTCGCTTGGTTCGCGTGCCGGCGCCGCCGACGGTCGCTGCGGCTCAGAACAACCATCCGTGCGATGTGAGGCGCATGCAGACGCCGGACTTCAAGTCGCCGGCGCTCACGGAATCAAGCTTATCATCGCGCCACGCGTTACTCAATTCACAGCCGTCAAATTCCGTGCGACCGGCGCGACGCGCGAGAAGCGGGGCAAGCTGGGGGAAGCCTGCCGTATGTGCCGATTATTCCGGCGTGAAACGCGGCCGGATTCGAGGTCCGCGGCGGTCCGGTCGCAGCGACTGGCAGGGTTCTGTCACCTTTTTCGACAATTCCGATTCCCGAGTGTTGAACGGTTGCAGTGTTGACACTATAACCAAAGCTAAGGTTGTTCTTTTTCGGATTTGCCGCGCGGAGTGATTGCACGGCCGGGGCGCGTGCGAAAAAGAATTCACAAGCCCATAGGGACGTGAGTTTGTTTCCGGTCAACTTGGATGGCGCAGTCGTCTTGGCATCACGTAACGGGAAGGCACTATGTTCCATCCATCGAAACGAGGGAAGAAGAGTGGGCCAGGTCGGCCCCGTCGGCTGCGGATCGAGCCGCTCGAACGACGCGAGCTGTTGGCGGGTCTGGTTAACCTGGACACGCTCACGCAGCCCGGCGATCTGATCATCACCGGGGACGTCTCCAACAACGACATCGAAATCCGCCAGACGCTGAATGTTGCGGAATTCAGAGTCACGGGTCTGAACGGCACGCTGCTTCAGGTTGACGGCATGCCGCAGACGTGGTCGTCGATTCCGGTGAACGGAATCACGAGGGACATTATCGTCGACTTGGCTGCCGGCATCGACAGGTTCCATTTCAGGGAAGGTGAAAGCGGCATGCCGTCCAATATCGGACGAGATCTTGTCATCACGAACTCGGGCGCCGGCGAGTATAACATCGTCGAGGACGTGCTCATCAACCGTCACCTGTTGGTGAGGTCCGGCGCGAACGGTTACAAGGAGTTGCAGATCATCGACTCCGAGATCAACGGCACGACGACGGTGAACAACAACTTCGGGGGATTCGACGGCGACAGCAAGACGAGCATTGTGAACAGCCAACTCCGCGGTTCGCTAGGCAGTTTTGCGCTGTTGGTCCGCAACGGCGAAGGAACTGACGTGCTCGACGTGAACGGCAACTCGCAGTTCGGCGACGGCAATCCTCCGTTGTTCGACCCGATCATCCGCATCACGAACGGACTTGGGCCAACGATGACTACCTTCACGGGGTCGTCAAAGACGATTGGCCCGGGGACCACGACGGTGTACGGCGATCTGGAGATCCGCAACGGCGCCAACCCGCTGGGTACGCTGGACGTGCTGACGTTCAATTCGGTGAACGTGTACGGCGACGTGACGGTGCGCAATTTCGCGGGCAACACGCAGACAAGGGTGCTGAACAGCAACTTGTCGAGTGACCTGATCAACTTCGTGCCACCCGACACGGCCAGCGGTTTTGGCGCGGAGTTCTACGCCGATGCCGGGTATGACGAGTTCGAAGCCAACGGCTCGACGTTCCCGTGGGGCCTGTACATTGAGAACGACCAGGCCGCGGGCGGCACTTCGCTGTGGGGCAGCCGGACGCAGATCATCGACTGCGACATCGCGAGTTCACTCGGCAGTCTCGACGACGGATTCACGCTGCTGGGCGACAACGGCATGGACGTGTTGACCATCGATCCCACGACGATTCGCGGGATCGTGTTCATCGACTTGCGGAACGGCCTGAACGAAGCAACGCTCGGCGATGACTCGCGCGTGGATCAGTTCATCTATCGTGGCGGGAACGGCACGGACCGCGTCACGCTTGACGATTCCAGTGTCACGACGCTGTTGGACATCCGGACGTATGACGGAGCCGACAGGGTGACGATCCTTGAGATGAACTTGCTACCGCCGCTGTTGATCGGCTCGTTCTACATCGACGGTGGCGATAACCTGGGCGACGTTCTGGTTACCGACATCCCCGCCCGGGCCATCGTGATCGGGTTCCCGTAATCGAGCAAACGGATTTGAGTTCGCTTTCTCCCTCGGGGGCCGTGCAAACACGGCCCCCGAGTTGTTTTGGCTGAGCGTTCGGCGCTGGCCCCTTGCGCCCGACTCCCCGCGACTTCGTCTTGTAGGGCACGCAGTCTATTCAGCTAGCCGCGCACCGAACTCGCGAGGGAGTGGCGGCGGGGCGGCGCGCGTGTAGCTGACGAAACTTTGCCACCCACGAGATGAACTCGTGGGGGGGCGGGGCGCAAGGCGGCGGGGCGGCGCGAGGTTTTCAGGAGACTCGCCACCGACTGGTCAGCTCTTCCCAGGTCGGCGCGGGGCCGGACGGCATCTCCCGCAGTTGTGAAACAAGGAACGCGACGGTGCCAAACAGGTCCGCGATTGACTCGGCAATCTGCCACAACGCTCGCCGGAAGTCCGCGGCCTCGGCCGCTTCAACCATCTGTGCATAGCTCAAACCGCCTGCTGCATGCCGCAACTCCTCGCGGCACTGCCAGCCGTCGGCGGTGCGCTCCAGGTGCATCTCCCGCAGGGTTTGTTCCTTGTAAATCCTCCCATTCCGGTGGGAAGGTGCGAGGTGGCGCGCCATTTTTTCCTGTATTTTTCCACGCGAAACCCGCGGTGTCTGACGTGGCATGCTACTTCACCCGGATTAGGAACAGCGCGTCGCGTTCGCCCACGGTGACCTTGCCGACAACCGGCTGACCGTTGTTGGTCTGGGTGTCTTGCGTCGCCGTGCCTTGGAGCCGACGGTACTTCCGCCCGGGTGACAGCGTGTCGAGGTCGAACGTGTACGGATTCCGCGAAGGGTTGGCGAGCACGACGCCGCCTTCGAAAATCCGGCATACCACATCGGGGTGCGCGTGGGCGGCGACCGACCTGAGCACCACCGGCTCGTTGCCTTCCACTTCAAACGACAGGTTCACTTTCGGCGACTGAATGTGCCCATAGTAGAAGCTCGATGGGAACCAGTGGTCGTTGACCCAGGTCATGTACCGCACGGCGGGGGTCACCTGGGCGTCGCTGGCGCCGGCGGGCAGAATGCGCGCCGCCGTCCACGATGCCTGATCGGTGGTGGCGTTGTCCTTCGGTCCGCAATCGGCCACGAACTTCAGCCGCACGCGATTTCCGCCATGAGCCTCGAGCGACACCTGTTGCGGCAGCCACGCGTCCTTCTTCGATGACTGCTCGAAGATCTTCTCCCAGCTCCCAACGCGACCCGCGGTCACGTCAGCCGCGAACACTTGGAACCAGACGCCGTCCGAGCGTTCAGGGGCCTTCTCGCTCATGCCGATGGAGAAGTGCAACACGCTGGCGTGGGGCACGTCCACCTCCTGCGACCAGAACGTGTAGCCCTTCGCGTTCTTGTAGGGCGGATGCACGGCAATCACCGGCTGGCGGTTCCCGTCAACCTCGGTCAGGCGGGAGCGGACCATGGCGCCGGTGGAGGCGTCGATCGGCCGCTCGCTGGCGCCGCGGAGCCGCATGCCGGTTTCCAGCGGTTCCTCGGCCATCAGGTCGATCATCCCGCCCGCCGCGCTCACTTGGGCGAAGCGCGCCATCTCGCGCGGGCAGCCACGCATCGGCTCGCCTTTCATTTCCACGGCGACATAAAGGTCCTGGCCGTTGGTCGGGACGTCGCCGAGCTGGAAGCTGACGCCGCTTGCGCTCGGATCGACGCTGGTGATCCGCACGCCGTCGGCCGTGGCCTCGGCTTTCACGCGGCCCGAAATCGCAAGCGCCAGGGCCTCGCCGCTGCCTTGGCCCTCGATCAGATTCGGAGTCGTCGCGGCCAGTCGCGTTGCGGGCCCTTCCGGCTTGCCAAGCCAACCGATCTTCCCGTCGGTGCCGCAGCGGAGCTCATCCCAGATGCCGAACAGCCCGTCGGGATCTTGCCGCGGCGCAAAGGAGTAGCACGTGGCGGCGTCGAAGAACTGGCAGGCCGCCAGTGCGAGACGGTGCCGGCTGAAGGGAACGTCCGGGTGCCGCGTAACACCCGGCTTACCCGGCACGCTTTGATTCCATTTGTGGTTCACGTAGTTGAACACGGGTTCGCGGGCGTTGTCGCGCCAGAAGTAGTGACGGTTCATTCCGCCCGACCAGTCGCTGAAGTCCCAGTCATTGAGGTTTGGGAAACCTTCGCTCTCGATGCCATTGAGCAGACCGAACGCGCGCTGGCTGCGCATTCCGCCCGGGCCCAGCGCCCCGTCGCCCTGGATGATGAAGTTGTCGGTCATGCGCTCGCGGAGCTGGCGGGCGAACTCGATGACACCGATTCCGTAGTAGTTCACGCCGTCGATCACGCCGTCGTCGACCGCGCCGTCGCCGTTGGTGTCGCCGCGGGTGGTGTTGAACATCACGTCGAATTCGAGTCCGTCGAACGCCGCGAGCGCACCGCCAGGCCCAAACCACGCGGCCAAGTCGTCGACCACGTGATCGGCGCAGGTCTTGCCGCTCTTGTCTTTCGGGCAGATTGCCGAGAAGTTATAGAACCACATGATGTTGTTCGTTTGTCCCCAGGGACCCTCGACCTCGTGCGCCGCGGCGCGCGACCTGCCCGCCTTGAACGCGCTTGGCTTCGTGCCGTAGCAGCCGCGTTTGACCTTGATCGTGTTCGCCTTGGCATCGACTTCGAGCAGCTGCAACTGCTCGCAGTGATCCCAGTCGTGTGTGCCATCGGCGGTGATGCCGAAAAGTGCGACGTCGTCGTTCGAGGTCTTGTAGCGCCCCGCGCCGATCCGGAAATCGCTGGCGTCCTCGACGTGGATCACGCTCTCGCCATCTTCCGCCGGCACGTCGCGTGCGATGACCGTTGCCTTGCGGTAGATCCAGTGGCCGGGGAAATACTTCCGGGTATGGTAGCGCGGGTCGCGGGCGTTGCCGTTGAAGTGAAGGAGCACGGCCTGGGTGGGATGCTGCTTCTTGAATCGCGAGAAGAACTCCGCGTTGCGCGGCTCGCGTCCGATGCACTCCTCGTCGAGGCACTTGCCCATGATGCCCTGCAGGCGATCGAAGTTCTCTGCCCAGCTGTCGTAGGTGGGGTAGCGCCGCTCAACGTAAGCGCCCTCGGTGGCCCGGAAGAAGAACGCCCTCGGGTATTTTTCGCCGAGGATCTCGAGCTTGGTGACGTCGCGGGCGCACGCGATGCTCGCGAGCAGCGCAAGTGCGACCGAGCCCGAGAACGCCGTCAGACGCGGGGAAAGGGTAACCATGGCAAAAGTCTCTCGGAAGGTATTACGGTGGCGAGAGCGCGCCCGGATACGACGGGGCTTACCGGTCTTTCTTCTGGAGTTCGTGCCGCATCATGGCCTCGTACAGCGTCAACTGAATGTCCAGGATCTCGACTAATCCGGCCTGGCAGGCCTGCGGCCCATCCAGTCCGTGCGGGCATTCAAAGGTGAAGCTGCTGGCACCGCTGACGTGATACACGGCGCTGGTCAGGTTGAAAGGAGCCGGATTCACGCCGCCCTCCATCTGAGTCTCGAACAAGCTGCCCCGGGGCAGCTGGCGTTGATCGCACAATGCGTAGTACTCTCCAGCCAGTGATCGGATGTCCTCCTGGATTTCGCCGGGCACATAAGCCGGGCGCAGCAAGGCCGGCGGGCTGGCGTGGCTGTGCAACGAGACAGCCAGATCGGGTCCTTCCGTCCCGGCCACGCGGAGAATGGCCGGTGCTTCCGAACCCATCGGGACAAGGAACTCATCGTGCATCGGATTGATGCCCTCGTCGTTGAAATAACAGCCCAGGAACCCCACGTTATCTCCGGCCATCGGATGCTGTTGTTTGCTTTCCGGCCACCCACAGAACGTGTGATCCGACCAGGTTCCCTGGCCCCAGAAACGAAGATCGTCCAGATCCATGCCCTGCAGCGCCCGCGGTTTCAGGCGAGCGACGCCGTCCGGGTTTCCGGCAGGGATGATCAGCAGCCTGCATCGTTCTCCCAGCGCCTGGAGTGCCTGTTGGTCTCGGCCGAGCAGGTCCTTGCCCGTCTCCAGGACATGGATGAGATTGGCCAGTCCGGTGAGCCCTTCAACTTCGTGTCCGTGCACAGGTCCCACGAACAGGATGACGGGCCGGTAACGGGCCTCTTTGTCGAGGTAGGCGGAGGGAAGTTGCCCGCCCACGGCGGAATTGAAATTGGCCTGTTGCGCGACCGGTTCAAGGCTACCGTATCGGACGCAGTGAAGCGGACGCTTTCCCGGTGATTGGGCGATCACCGCAACCTCTCCGCGCTTCACGGCCGCGAGCCGTTGTTCCAGGGTCGCCAGGTCGCCGACCCAGAAACCGGGCAGTGTGCGATCCGGGATGCGCGCCTCGGCCTGCTGGATTGTCATCGCGCGATAGGGCCGCGCGGCGATTCCCACCTGCGGCTGTACTCGCCGAGAGAACTCCCGGGCAATCCGGGGTCCTGGGCCGGTGCGCCGGATCGAGCCTCCCAGCGGTCCCTCGCCGTCGAACAACACCTCCCACGTTTGCCCAGCCGTTGCCAATCGCACGCCGTGTCGGCTGCCGCGCTCTACTAATTCGACTGCGTCCATGTGTGTCATCTGCGTGTCACCCACCTGAATGACGTGCAGGAACTGTTCCGCCCGTCGCGGCTGCCCTGCCGTCACTTCCACGCGCCATTGTCCGATCAGGGCCCGATTCTCGTCCGTCAGTCCGTCCTCGACGAGCTCCCAGTTCCGGCCGGCAGCCCAATACGCCTGGCCGGGCCCGCCCATCGTCCGCAAGACCGCCTCGCGGGGCAGCAGCGTGCGGCACAGCATCCTGCCCCGGCCATGTTCCGCGCGAATGGTCTGAGCGTCGATCGACGGTTCGAGGGCCGTGTGCAGCAGCCACTCCTTGCGATACGCCTCGTCGGTCGAGACGACACGGTCGAAGATGACGAAGTGATGGGGCATCAGGAACACGATCTGCCGCGTCACGAGTTCGCACTTCTCGCCCAACTCCGCCTTCCCGTGCTGGTAACAGGCAGTCGCATCACCAGCCACGTACACAAACGCGTCGTTGGTCTCAAATGCCTTGACTTCAGAACCCAGTTGCCGATGCTGGCCGCCATGGTTTCCCACCACCGTGCCACCCCAGTAGTTGGCAGCGGGTTCCCCCTCCCGGTGAATCACCACACAGTTGTGTGCGACGGTCTGTGCAAAGTAATTGGCCAGGTGCTGACCGTTGTCGAATTCCTTGTAGCGCGTTCCCGAGTCCAGGGCCAGGAAGCTTCTGTGGTGGATGACGAAGTTCAGCGCGTCATAGTGGCGATGTTGCCGCAGTGTCCCTCCGCAGGAAAACAGACAGTATGTATCGTCCGGCCCCGTTCCGCTTCGCATGATGACCTGGCCCATGTTCTCGAAGTGGCGCGCCGCGGGAAGTCGTTCCGGTGCGAACGGCTCGACCGGTTCCTCCAGGGAGGTCAGAAGAAACGGGTAGACGAACCAACTGCTGCTGTGGCGCTGCTGGGGAAGCCGTTGTTGCAGGTATCGGGCCAGGCCCGCTTCAACGGGGCGCTGGCTCCCGAACAGGTGCTGGATGTTGGCCAGATGCGTGTACAACTGGTGCACTGGCAGCGCGTTTCTGGTATGGTCGGTGTCGCCGTAGCCGAATTCCCGCGGCCCGTGCTCCGAATCGATCCAATTCCAGATCGCGTAGTTCGCCAGCCATGCGCTGTGCGGCCAGTCGGGCGCGATGTTCTCGCCGGTCGCCGAGAGCCAGGTATAGAAGTAATTCTGTTCCGACCAGGGGTAGGCACCCAGCAGGTAGCCGAGCGTTGCGGAGGCGCCGCCGCCATCGTCACCGCATGCCTGCTGCCGATGTTCCAAGAGCTTGAGATTCTCATTCCGTCCCCACACCAGCCACGCGTTGACCTTCTCCGAGGCAATCCCGGTCCCATAGGCCGTGCAGCCGATGAACCAGAGGCAATTCCGCACGCCATAGAACCCGGTGTTGTACCCGGACAGGTTCTCGCGATAGATGGGCGGGTCGGCCTCGAGCACACGGTCGATCGCCCGCACCAGTCGTTCCATCATCTCGCGGCGCATCGCCTCAGGCAGATCCTCGAACAGCCAGTCCCAGGCCAGAACCGCATGGACGCGCGACGTGGAATACCAGTTGACGGATTTCCGCTCGGCAAAGCACGCGTCATAGTAACGCAGACTGGCGTCGAGACACTTTTGTGCGAGTTCGAGATACTGCGACTGGTCCGTCACGCGAAACACAAACGCCGACCAGGCGGCTTCCACCCCATAGTCCCGGGCATCCATGCTGTCCCGGCCCTGGTTCTGTTCCAGCAGACGATCCACGCGCTCTTTCGTCTGTTCGTACCATTCACGTTCCGCCCCCAGCGCGCGCGCTCGCACTTGTGGCCACGTCTCCGCGTTGAAGAACAGCCGAGGATGATCGCGGCGCAGCGAAGCCGTCCATTCAGGAAGCTCTTGAGCGGACCCCGCGGCCGCGAAATGCATTGCGGCGAGAATCACGCCGGCCAGAACCCAGAACATCGCCCGATGCTCGTCGCCAGAGCGGTTGCGGAAACAGGGTTGGTATTGGTTCATGCGCGTCTCCTCCCACAAGCGAAGCCCCGTTGGATTGCGTTCACGTGACCGAAGCAACCGGCGATCACCGCCATCAACGCATTCGGTTGATCCCCGGCGGATGGGCCGTTCCGCCGCATGCACCGGTCATTGAGGCGGCCGGAGATGTGGTTGGACTCGCCATTCATGCAGCGCAGCAGGATCACGGCGGCAACCTGAGCCTGGCAGCCATGCCAAGCCGACCGGCTCATCTGGGCGGGTTGGGCCGCTTTCAGACGATCACGTCGGTCGCCCCTCGCCTCCCGCAACACGTGCCATTCTCCCCCATCAACGACACCTGTCAATCAGTGCACCTGGCTGCGGGGAGACTCGCTGATTTGCCCCGGTACGATGGTTGAAAGACCGGGAGGAACCAACCGGACGACGCCCGTCATAGGAGGGCCGGATGTGCAGCGGATATTTTTCTCTTGCCGTCGCACCAGACGAGCTCGTGGGGGGCTGGCGCGGGCGGGATCGGCCTGCTACCTTAGGAGATGGGCGCTGTCCCGCAACCAACTTCCTGCAGGCGGCGAGCGTTCTCCGTCTGCTTTCGACACCTGTCTCCTGTCATCATTGCCGGGCCATGGAAGATCATCCGCTGGCAGCACCGGTGAACACACGGCTGCTAGAGTCGTTTCGAGCCGGCTGCCGGCTCCCGTCGGCCGCGCCCCCGCTGGAAGCCGTGCGCCAGATCGCCGCGGCGTTCGCTCGGCTGCCGTACGAGAACTTGACGAAGATCATCAAGCGGCACGTGCACGGGACGAATACTTCTGCTCGCCGCGGACCCGCGGAAGTGCTGTCCGATCACTTCCGGTACGGGGCCGGAGGCACCTGCTTCTCGCTGACGGCCACGCTGCTGCACCTGCTGCGATCGCTGGGCTGGCGCGTCGAGCCGGTGCTCGCGGATCGCCGGTACGGAGCGAACACGCATTGCGCGCTGCTGATCTGGATCGAGGATCGACCGCACCTGCTCGACCCGGGGTACCTGATCGTCGCTCCGATCCCGGTGGACGTGCACGGGGAGCAGCGGATCCAGACGGCATTCAATCGCCTGGTGCTCAAGCCGCTGGCGGACGGCGAGAAGATCGAGCTGCACACGGTCGACGGCGCGTCCACGAAGTACAGGCTCACGTTCAAGACGTCGCCGGCCGACGCGTCTGAATTCCTGCGGGCCTGGGACGACTCGTTTTCCTGGGACATGATGCAGTACCCGCTGTTGACCTGCACGCGCGGCGGCCAACAGCTCTACGTGCACGGCGATCGGCTCCAGGTCCGCGACCTGCTCGGCGTGTCGCGCCGCGAAATCGACCCGGCCCAGTTCGTCAGCCAGATCAGCGCGACGTTCGGCATCGATGCGTCACTGTGCCAACGCGCGTTGCAGATCCTGACCCGCGGAGGGGCATGGCATGGCTAGACCGCAGCCCGTGCAACCGGTCAAACTGCTGGTGGCCGTCCTGTGGGCGGACGCGGAAGCACGGGACCAGGCCCTGGACAGGCTGTCGCGCGAGTGGGGATCGGTCGATTTCCAGGGCGCCGACATTCCGTTCGACCTGACCGATTACTACGTGCCGGAAATGGGCACAAACCTCCAACGCCGACTCGTGGCCTTCCGCGAACTCGTTCCCCCGGAAAACCTGCGCGCGGCGAAGCTGCGCTGCAATCAGCTCGAGGAAGAACTGTCCGGTCCGGGAGGGCGGCGCGTGAACCTGGACATCGGATACCTGGACCACAACAAGATCGTGCTGGCCAGTCTCAAGTACGCCGGCCAGAAGATCCACCTGGGCGACGGGATCTACGCCGACCTGATCGCCCGCTACCGCGGCGGCAGGTACTACCCGTTCGAATGGACGTTTCCCGATTTCTCCGACGGCCGCTACGACGATCAGCTGGCCGTCATTCGCCGCTCCTATCTCACGGCCTTGCGCGAGGAACGCCGTTGAAAACCGAGAGCGGCCGCCTTGTCGCGGCGAGGCGGGGAGACAGGGCAAGCGAGAATCTCCTCTCGCCCCGGCGGCACGATCGGTGACTGGTATCTGTCACTTTACTTCGCGGACTGCGCGGGGTGCAGCGTGATCGTGCAGCAGCCGGTCACGGTACCGTACATGTCGCGCGTGTCGTAGGAAACCGTCGCGGTGAAGACGGCCTCTTCCCCGTTCAACGGGATGTCCGTTGGTACTCGCCACGAGTACCCGCAGGTGCCACCTCACCCAAACGGCATCGGGCCGCCGGCCACCTGTTTGCCAGACGAGTCCGTGATGGTGATCATAGGCACGAGCGACGGGTACACGGGGTAGCTGACGGAACCGCCCGACAGGGTGCGGACGGCCCTCTGCTCGAGGGCTTTCGTTGTATCGTTCAAACCCCGGATCATCATGCCGCTCGACGCGTCCGTCAGCATGGCCTTCAACATGACGGTGTCGCCCGGCCGGAATTTCGTGCCAGGCGCCGGAGACGTGAACCCGACAGTGGGCGGGCTCGTGAAATCCAGCGTAAAGGGCTTGTCCGCGCGGATCTCCATCCCAAAGCTGGCGAGGGAGAGACTCGACCGCACGTTGCCGCAATCCACCGTGAGGTTAGCGCGGTACTTGCCGACCGGCAGTCGATGCTGACGCGGCGGTTTTTCGGCATGAACGTCTCCCAGCGTGAATTGGCTCATGTCCTCCTTGTACACCGTCCCCGCCACGCCGAGCTTTTGCACGTTCGCGTCCCTGGCCGTTATCTGCAGCTGACCGAATTCGCCCGTGTACGGGCTGACTGACACGCGATCGCCTTCGGCGTTCACTGACAGCGTGAAGTACGCGTCGTCCAGGTGCTGGAGCGCGTTCAGCACGACGGGTATCGTCGCTCCGGAATCGCGGTTCCGCAACATCGCTCGGCCGCGCGGAACCGAAGAGCCGCCGGCGAGCACGATCTCGTACGGTCGATCGTTGATGCGGATCTCGGCGCTGCGCATGACCGTGGAAATAAACCGCATGTAGGCGCGGCCGGGCGCAAGCGCGTCCAGCCAAGGCAGATATTGGGCGGGAGCAGCCCCCGGCTGGGTCTGGGGCATCTCCACGCAGTCGAACACCGTAATCGGGCGACCGGCGCCCGCCAGGGCCGCCACGCCCTTCGGCGGGCTCTTCGCCACGCGGACCTTCGGATCGTTCGTCAGATCGCGATCACCGTTGGCGTCGAAGTACAGCACGTCATAGTCGCGCGTCGTCCCAGCCTGGTCGGGTCCTGACGCTTCACCGCCCGGTTCACCCGGCGCGGCGGCATCCTGATCCAGTACGAAGAAATGCCTGCTTATCGCGGAGGGTTCCGATCCGCGCACGACCGGCTGCTCGGGGGCGCGCGCGACCGGTTTTTCCACCGCGCCCATTTTCGCCGTCGCGTCCAAACGGGGCAACGTGAGGATGCGTGCACCGGCCGGCAGCGCCGAGCCGGTGCTGAACGCGACATATCCGTACAGCGGCGCCCCGGAATTCAGCTCCGGATATTTCACGCCCTCTTGGGGTTTTGGCGTGCAACTGACGGTGAGCACCCTGGCCGCGCCGCTGCGGACCGCATCCTCCCACGCCGCCCCCTCATTATCCAATAGCGACACGGACTTGATCTCATAGGACAGCTCGTCGCCCGCGTGCAGCGCGAGGCAGGGTGCGATGAGCAGAACGGCCGCCAACGACGGTGAGAGTAATCGGACAAACGCCATCGGTTTTCTCCTGAACGAATGCCGTGAGCTGCTCGCGAACACGAAAAGAGCCCTTGGTGAACGGCGCAAGCGACGCGCGCGTCGCCCACGGGTCCCTCAACGCCGCCCCCGCTACCCTGGCAACGCAGCGGCAGCCAGCCCGCTAATCGGCGTCACGGTTGCCGCCGCGGAACAACCATGTCGCTAATGCGCAACTGATACCTACGAATGGACTCGAAACACCGGCTCATGTCAATCGGCCGGTCGTTGGTGTTGTTGGTCCCGAACGTGAACTTCGCGCCCTTCTGCTTCGCCAAGACGATGAAACGCTCGCGAGGAAGACCGCTGGCCGCGTTGATCTCCAACGCCACGTGATTGTCAACCGCCGCTTGAATGACCTGGCTCATACGATCGTCCGTCCAGAGTTGATCGTACAATTCGGCCACCGGAGGAGGAAGATAGGTGGGATTTGCCAGGATCGTGATCGGTTCGGCCAACACCCGCAGATTGTGCCGCACGTAGCGTTCCATCCACGCTTCGGGGTCCTCGATCGTATAGAGCTCGGGCATCCACAACTTCACCGGCGGACCGCCGTCATCCGGCATGGGCATGATCATCGTGTCCGCCAGAACGAAATCCAGTTGTTTCAACAGGTCGGAGGAATGCTCGTTCATCCAGTCACGGTCGTTGACCTGCAGGCCGACGAAGGCCGGCCGCCCCGTGGTCCCCTTGAGAAACTCGCGCAACTGAAGGTCCGTCTCGATCGGCCAACCTCGGCCGATGTTCTCCAGTACGCCCACGTTGATGCCGGTCACCGCCTGCCGATCCATGGCTTTCTCACAGGTCATGCCGCCTCGCAGGTGGATGTGGTAGTCGATGACTGGAAAGCCGTGGGCGGCGACGCGGTCCATCACGTTCTCGGTCAACCCGTAGCCCGCGTCCGACGCTCGAGGCGTTTCGGTGGGGTCGGCGTCGTCGGGCAGCGGGCGGATGTCGACGCGGCGAAACGAAACCTGGCCGCCGACCGGACCTTGCAGCGCGATGGCGCCGCTGGAAAGGACCCGACCAGACCAAGACGGGGCACGATAGACTAACTCAGGCTGTACGTAGTCGACCGTGGGATAGCCGTTGAGCCAGATGCGGATGCGATTGCCGACCACGCAAAGACGCAGCCGAAACCACTCGTGTTCGCGCACGAACCGACCGTAGATGTTCCGCACGCCGGTCAGACTCCCGGTTTGGCTCGGTTCGCGCGGGGCCTCCTCGCAGTCGACGAGATTGTTGATCTGCAGTTCGTAACCCTTGCTGGGAACACCGGCCTGTTCATACGCGGTGTGGAAGAAGACGCCGGAGTCCGCGCACGGTTCCATACGCGCCTCAACGAGCAGATCGAAATTGCGGAAGCGACCTTTGTCGCCGTTGCCTTCGTAGTAGAGATGTCCGGCCGGACCCTCGGCAGTCAGGCAGCCGGAACGTACTTGCCACGCGCTGCCCGGCGTCGACTCCCGCCAACCCTCCAGCGACTGACCGTTGAAGAGCGGGACCCAGTCGGCAGCATGGCAAACTCGGGCCGGTCCAGCGGGCGTCACCACGACCAGACCCACGGCAAGGAAGTACATTGGCAGCGGGCGGGCGGGCGGCGGGACGGGTCGCATCATGGTAAACAAGCCTTCCGAGTCTTTCGTTCGCTTGGGCTGCACAGTCCGACGCCTGGCCCGTGTGGAGCAAGGTCGAATGCATGGCGGAAACACACTCCCACACCTGCCCAGACACCCAGCGGATCGCCGAAATCCGGCGGCAGGCCAGCTCATGATAGTACGTCGACACGCCCGGCGTCCAGCGAGCGACGAATGGGGGACGCCGATGGGCACGTGTCGAAAAACCGGTGGCCCGTGACCAGCCGCTTGTAGCCACACAACCCTCGTTCGGCTAGCATGCACGGTAACGCGTGCGGCACGGACCGGGCAAGGTTTCACCTTCAGCCAAAGCGGGGGCCCGAGGACGCCGCAACCGAGTGACTGACATGGAAAGGAAGATCGCCTCATGTCTCCTGGTCCCGTTGGAAATTCGGACGAACCGCACAAGGACCCCAACGCGAGTTCGCGCGACGTTCGGGCCGCCGCGGAAGGGGGGCCATCACGGGCGGCGGGCCCAGCGGGAGAGCGCGCGGAGGTCCCCGAAGGGCCGTTGGCGGGTACGCGATACCGCATCGTGGGCCAAGTCGCGCAGGACGAAAGGGCGGCGATGTTGCGCGCCGTCGACACGGACCTGCAGCGGCCGGTGCTGATCACGGTCATGCTCAGCGGCGCTGCACGAGACACCGCGTGCAAGCGGCGTTTCCTGGAAGAAACGCGGGTCCTGGGCCAGCTCCAACACCCCGGGATTCCTCCGCTCCACGAGATCGGCAACCTGCCGGACGGGCGGCTGTACTACAGCATGCACCTCATTTCCGGAAGACCGCTGGCCGAGTTGCTCGCCGAGCGTGTCGGCCCGGACACCGACCAGTTCCGGTTGTTGCAGACCTTCGAGCAAGTCGTGCGGGCAATCGCATATGCTCATGAGGAAGGGGTCAGTCACCGGGACATTCGCCCGTCCAACATCTTGGTCGGCGCCGCAGGGGAGGTGCAAGTCATCGGGTGGCGTTACGCCAAGCGCCGAGCGGGGCAGGAATCTCGAGCGGGCGGCCAAGCGTCGGACTGCGAACCGATAGACGCCGCCGAACGGACCGGGGCCGACCCCGAACAGCGTGCCGTGAAAAGCGGCATGGTGAGCCTGTTCAGCTACATGGCGCCCGAGGAAGCGTGCAGGGACGCGCGGCACCTGACCGAACCGGCGGATGTCTTCGCGTTGGGCGCCATTTTGTGCGAGATCCTCATCGGCCAGCCACCGTATGTGGGCGACGATCACACCGACGTCTGCCGCCAGGCGAAAGAGGCCGATTTGACCGGAGCCCGCAAACGGCTCATCGACTGCGGCACGGACCCCGAGCTTGTCGCGATGACCGATCGGTGCCTGAACGCAGTGCCCGAGCGACGATATGCCCATGCGGGCGAGCTGCTGGTGGCGATGTCCGACTTCCTGTCCAACTTGCCGGAACGCGTGCGCGAGGCCGATGAACAACGTGCCCAGGCGGAACGCCGTGCCGCCTCGGAACGTAAACACCGTGGCACGCAGCTGGCAATCGCGCTGAACGTGCTGATGCTGCTGACCGTAGCATGCGTCGGCGCCTGGTGGGTCCAGCAACGGTCCGTCGAAATGAGTCGCTTGGATTTCGTGCACGGCGTCGAGAAGGCTCGCCAGGAAGAGC
>Ga0194113_10002989_pt1 | contig 22839 bp, 18 predicted proteins | sample TA2MahC200mmetaG_FD_146193 | JGI IMG/M metagenome (GOLD analysis project Ga0194113, IMG submission 146193) | Freshwater microbial communities from Lake Tanganyika, Tanzania - TA2015017 Mahale Deep Cast 200m | ecosystem: Environmental > Aquatic > Freshwater > Lake | place: Tanzania: Lake... | reverse complement strand
GACCGTCCTTCGCTGGACTTCTATCAAGAGGGACTGTTGCGTGAATCGCTGCATGAAGTCCTGGATTCACTGCCTGCGATTTATCGAGAAGTGTTGACGCTCCACTATCTTGGTGGCATGAGCACCTTTGAGATTGCCCAGTTTCTTGGGACATCTCCCGCTACCATCAGGCAGCGGCTCAGTAGAGCGAGAGCCAAATTAAAAGAGGAGATGATTGCCATGATGAACACAACTTTTCAACAGCACAAATTGCAACCCAGTTTTACCTTCCGCATTGTCGAAATGGTAAAGCAGATAAAAATCCAACCGGCTCCACATGCGCCGTGGCTACCTTTCGGGCTTTCGGCCGCAACAGGAATTGTATTCGCAGTTCTGATGTTCAGCGCACATCTGATTTCACTCACCCCATTCGGCACGCTGTTCGGTTCGCCGATGCCAGGCGAGACAAAGGTGATGGAGGAAGGCGAGTTGCCGGTAGATATATTGGAGATTTCAGAGATTTCGTTCTTATCAAGTGAGCAAGGGAATGGCAAAGATTCCGCTCCAAAGCGTCCCAATCCGCAGAATGCCTTCGCGCCTCTGCTCGCGCCTTCGGGTGGAGAGGGGAAATGGACCAAAAGAGCTGACATGCCAAAAGCAAGATATTGTTATACCAGCGCCGTGAACGGGAAAATCTATGCCATCGGTGGGTCTCCAGATAACAATGCTGTTCTTTCGACAGTGGAGGAGTATGATCCAGCGGCAGACAAGTGGACAAGAAAAGCAGATATGCCGACAGCAAGAGCCCTGTTGTCCACCATTGCGGTGAACGGAAAAATCTATGCCATCGGCGGGGGGGTTGTGATTGGAATTGGTATTTTTTCGACAGTAGAGGAGTATGATCCGGTGGCGGATAAGTGGACAAAAAAGACTAATATGCCGACAGCAAGGTGTCTCTTCTGCACCAGTGAGGTGGATGGGAAAATCTATGCCATCGGAGGTTGGAATGGGAATAATATGATTTCGACAGTAGAGGAATATGATCCGGTGGCGGATAAATGGACAAAAAAGGCAGATATGCCCACTGCAAGAATTGAGTTCTCCACCAGCGCGGTGAATGGGAGAATCTATGCCATCGGTGGTGGTGGCGGCGGTGTTTTTTCTTCCACAGTAGTAGAAGAATATAATCCGGTGGCGGATAAATGGACAAAAAAGGCAGATATGCCCACTGCAAGAAGATGCTTATCCACCAGTGTGGTGGATGGAAGAATTTATGCCATCGGGGGCTCTGATATTAATATTGTTCTTTCCACTGTAGAAGAATACGATCCAGTGGCGGATAAATGGACAAAGAAATCCGATATGCCAACTGCAAGAGGCCTCACGTTTCCGTCCACCAGTGCGGTGAACGGAAAAATCTACGCCATTGGAGGTTTTGTGTTGCAGGGGGGGGGGCTTGTTGCGCTTTCAACAGTAGAAGAATACACCCCTGAAGGAAGCGCTGTTTCTTGGCAGGACAAGCTTCCGACGACTTGGGGAAGATTAAAACGAGGTAATTAGCCATCAGCGGTAAAGAAATCCTTGAAAAGGTTTGAACCCTTTTCAAGGATTGTTTTTCGCCCCATGTAACCGTAGGTTGCATGGGGCATTTTTATTTCTGTCGCTTTCCTTCTATTGACAAAATAACGAGAAGGCTGTATAATATAGCCTGAAACTGGGCATCATAATCAGAATATATTTGTTTGCAGGTCGAAGATTCCGAGAATCGGAGGAGATGAACCAAACTTTTTCTTTTCCGAAAAGAAAAAGTTTGATCAAAAAGAAAAGAAGAGGAAGTGATACAGATTATGCCAATCCTTTGGGACCAATACACCTATCCGAAACACCAACCATTGCCGAAGGGATGGGTCGAAGACAGGAATTGGGCTCACGAACATATGGGGGAGTTCGTAGAAAAGTATCCTAATCAGTGGATTGCTGTCTACAACAAGGAGGTAGTGAGTGTTGGAACAAATTTGGGAGAAGTTAAAAAGGCGGCTCGTCAGAAAGCTGTTGACCGACCCGCATACTGCACTTTTGCGTGGCGGGTTTTCTGGTTCCGTGATAAAACTAAAATACGAGACCAAGATTAACGGGCAACTGTTCGTTGAATCTCAAATCATTTACCGCGATATCCGCTTGATGGCACCAGTGTCTTTCTGGATGCTAAAAGGTGAGTGGACTGAACCAGAGGACGCTATTATTGATACAGGCAGCCATGTCTCAGTGATTCCATGTTATATCTGGACAAATGTCCATCATAGTTTCATATCCGACGAAATTGAGATGGGGATTGGAGGGAACATCATTACCGGAAGGCTTGGATGGGTTACATTACGTTTACATGATGAAGAGACAATCTCACCGCCTCTTAGTGTTAAAGCCAACCTAATTGACGATGACAGTATGCCGCTGATTTTAGGCTTTGAGGATGTTATCACTGAGGTAATTTTAGTCAGCGATTTTCAGCAAAGTATTGCCTATATCATTTTCCGGCGTAGAGGAATATGACGCCGGCTTCGAAAAGGTTTCAACCCTTTTCAAGGATTGTTTTTCGCCCCATGTAACCGTAGATTGCATGGGGCATTTTGTTTTTATCGCTTTCCTTCTATTGACAAAATAACAAGAATGCTGTATCTTGACTTTGGTAGATTTCCATGTCATTGCGAGGCACAAAGTGGTTGCGAGGAGTTACGAGGTTCGGCTTGCAATGACAGAAAGAAAGAGACGTTAATTTACCAAAGTCAAAATAACATTGACATTTAATTTAATATTATGTTATAATATTTACGTTTAAAAATCACAAAAATTTTCTGTACTTTCTAAAAGGAGATTATCGTGAAAATCTTGTTTGCAGCACTTTTAAGTGCTTTGTTCCTCATTATGTCCTTAGCTACTGTTGCTTATGCAGAGGACGCAGCTTATGTCCCAGGTGAACTTCTCGTCGGACTTAAAGAGGGACTTACCCAAGATGCGATTCAAGCGCTCAACGCTCGCGTGGGCGCGGAGATGATTTATCAATTCAAACTAATCAACGCTTATCAGTTACGTCTGCCCAAAAAACTGACTGTCCCGGCGGCGATTGCTTTCTATAGCCGTCAGCCAGAAGTCGAATATGCTGAACCCAATTACCTCCTCTACGCTAATGTCATCCCCAATGACCCTAAAATCAAAGAGCTGTGGGGATTGCATAATGTCGGTCAGACCGGTGGAACATCTGACGCTGACATCGATGCTCCGGAAGCGTGGGAGATTGCCACTGGCTCAGAGAAGATTATTGTGGCAAGCATTGATTCTGGTGTTGATTATAAACATGAAGATCTAAAGGATAATATGTGGGTCAACGCTGCCGAAGCCAGCGGTACTCCAGGAGTGGATGACGACGGCAATGGCTTCGTTGATGATATTCACGGTTATGATTTTGCAAACAATGACGGTGACCCAATGGATGACAATGGCCACGGAACTCACACTTCCGGTACCATCGGCGCGGTTGGCAACAACGGTATAGGCGTCGTTGGAGTAAATTGGGATGTCAGGATAATGGCATTGAAATTCCTCAGCGCCAGTGGCTCTGGGTCTACTGCTGATGCCATCAAGTGTGTCCAATACGCGACTCTGATGGGCGCCAATTTATCCAACAACAGTTGGGGCGGTGGTGGTAAGTCTATACCACTTGCGCTTGCCATCTGGAAAGGACCACTTTTTGTCGCAGCAGCAGGCAACAATGGTCAGAATACAGATATATCTCCGCATTACCCTTCCAGCTACCAGCTTAAAAATATTATTTCTGTCGCTGCGACCGACCACAATGATAGGAAAGCTTCGTTCTCGAACTACGGCGTAAAATCAGTTGACCTTGGCGCTCCTGGCGTAAACATTGTAAGTACGTTGCCGCGTAACAGTTATGGTCCAGCGGACGGTACTTCAATGGCATCGCCACATGTCGCCGGCGTTGCCGCGCTGATTATGTCTGTTAATCCAGGTCTGTCTGACCTTGAAGTCAAAGATTGCATCTTAAATTCGGTGGATGCAGTGCCCGACCTTAATGGCAAAGTGTTAACCGGCGGCCGACTTAATGCCGTAAAGGCAGTAAAATTGGCTATCCCCGCAGCACCGCCAATCGCTATTGCTCATGGTAAAGCATTGACCAAAGTGAATCCTGCCATCAAGGTTAGCTCTTTGGGAAATGCCTTCCCAAGCCCGGCGAACCCGGAAGTGTGGCTTCCCTATCGGCTTGATGTTGCAAGCGACGCGACTATTACCATCTACGACATTTCTGGACAATTAGTCCGCACGTTAGACCTTGGTCATCGTCTCGCCGGCGTCTATGAAAACAAACAACTATCTGCCCATTGGGACGGACGCAATACCAACGGCGAAGTTGTCGCCAGCGGCTTCTACTTCTATACGCTCAAAGCGGGCGATTTTACGGCAACACGGAAATTGTTGATTGTACGTTAGCACGACAAGATTAGCTTTCGCTCCCGTTGACCTTTCATGGTCTTTCAGATTGGCGAATCCGCGGAGTAGTGGCGTGGATTTGCCAATCTAACTTCGGCTTATGGCAACGGTGAATCTTTCATCAGCAGTAGCCGAATAGATAAATTATGTTGTTTGCCTTGGATTCATCAATGCTATTAGTAATAAGCATTAGTGAGCACAAGGCAAACGAAAAGAGGTTTAACATGGCTCAACAACAATTAACAGAAGTTCAAGAAATCTGGACATTATTTAGAGAAGTTGCAAGGCGGCAAGAGGAACTTACTAAGCAACAAGAGGAAACTTCGAGGGAAATTAGAGGATTTCATGAAGGGATGAAAGACCTTCGAGAGCTTTTCACTGGACAATGGGGAAAACTGGTGGAAGCTCTGGTTGAACCATCAGTGCTGAAACTGTTTCAAGAACGAGGCATTCAAGTCATAGATACCGCGCAACGACTGAAAACTAAAAAAAATGGCGAACAGATGGAAATAGATATTCTTGCGACAAACGAGGATAGTGTTATAGTCATAGAGGTTAAAACTACTCTCAAAGTAGAGGATGTAAACGACTTTATTATAGAGAAGTTGTCACGCTTTTTTGAGTTTTTCCCTAAGTATAAAGGGATGACACTATACGGCGCAGTAGCTGGCATAAGGATAGAGGAGGCGGCGGATAGATATGCTTATCGCAAAGGGCTTTTTGTTTTGACGCTTTCTGGTGAAGGTATGGTGGTTATCCTTAATGATGAGAAGTTCAGACCCAAAGAGTGGTAGAAAGTGGCTTTTATCTTGACTTTGGTAGATAGAACGGTTTAAGAAAACCAGAAATCGAGTTTTTTATGAGGTCACAAAGACAATGATGTTATAACCATAAGGTGAAGCTGTTGGTGAGCGAATGAGATTGCTTCGCCTTCGGCTCGCAATGACATGAGAGGGTTGTCATTGCGAGGAGCGTAAGCGGTTGCGAGGAACGAAGCAAAGCAATCTTGATTTAGTCAAAACATATTTTACAGTGCATAATGTTCGAGAAATTTTATTGGCCCCCCTCTGGACGCCCCAACTTGTTGGGGGAAATACCCGAACAAGTTCGGGCGTCCGGAAATGTAAATTTTAATCTTGAAAATTAGTTAGCTCGACAATAATAAATAAATTATTAAGGAGATCTACTTCTTCGTTTTTTCCATTTCTTTGCCTTGTGCTCATTAATGCAACAATTCATAGAAGCGTTGAGAAGTACAAGGCAAACGACAGTCTTATCTCTATGAGATGAAGGTAGATTAGAGGGTAAGAAAGCAGCAAGCGTAAAAATAGCCACGGCTTCACAAAGCGCGCCAAAGCAGATGAGCAAGTATGCTGATGAGAAATTGAATTACTTATCGGCTTCTTGGCTTACCTGTTCAGATCGGCTCGGTGTCTTCGTGGCTTTTATTTTTACTCTATAAATCGATGTTGTTATGATTAAGGAGAACATTATGAGACCTCCTTTATTTGTAGTGTTCGTTATTGCTTTGTTCCTCGTTATGTCCTTAATTACTGTTGCGTATGCTGAAGACGCAGCTTATGTCCCAGGTGAACTTCTCGTCGGACTTAAAGAGGGAGTTACACAGGATGCGCTTCAAGCGCTCAACGCCCGCGTGGGCGCGGAGATGATTTATCAATTCAAACTAATCAACGCTTATCAGTTACGTCTGCCCAAAAGACTGACTGTCCCGGCGGCGATTGCCTTCTACAGCCGTCAGGCTGAAGTCGAATATGCCGAACCCAACTACCTCGCCTACATTGATGCCATTCCAAATGACCCTAAATTCAATGAGATGTGGGGAATGAATAATACCGGTCAGACCGGTGGAACACCTGATGCTGACATTGATGCTCCGGAAGCGTGGGAGATTGCCACTGGTTCAGAAGCGATTGTTGTGGCAAGCATTGACAGCGGTGTTGATTATAACCATGAAGACCTGGCGGCTAATATGTGGAAAAACCCCGGTGAAATTCCAGACAATGGTAAGGATGACGACGGCAATGGCTTCGTTGATGATGTTTATGGCTACGATTTTTATAACAATGACAATGCTCCGATGGATGACAATGGCCACGGCACTCACACTTCCGGTACCATCGGCGCGGTTGGCAACAACGGTATAGGCGTCGCGGGAGTGTGTTGGAAGGTTAAGATAATGGCGTTAAAATGCTTCAGCGCCAGTGGTATGAGTGATAATGCTGCGATTATCAAGTGTGTCCAATATGCGACCTTGATGGGCGCTCGTCTATCCAACAACAGTTATGGTGGTCCCCCTTCCCAATCGCTTCGAGACGCTATTGCAGCGGGCCCACTTTTCGTCGCCGCCGCAGGCAACGGCGGCCGAGATGACATAGGAGATGACAACGATATAATTTCACACTACCCGGCCAGCTACAGGCTTCGGAATATTATTGCCGTCGCCGCGACAGACGACAAGGATATGAAAGCTTCGTTTTCAAACTATGGCATAAAATCAGTGGACCTTGGCGCGCCTGGGGTGAATATTTTAAGTACGACTCCACAGAATACCTATAGTTTAGGGGACGGTACTTCAATGGCTGCGCCGCATGTCGCTGGTGTCGCGGCTCTTGTTATGGCTGTTAATCCCAATCTTAGTGACCTTGAAGTCAAAGACGGCATCTTAAATTCGGTGGACAACGTGCCTGGCCTTGTGGGCAAAGTGCTAACCGGCGGCCGACTCAATGCCGCAACGGCCGTAAAATTGGCTCTCCCCGCCGCGCCGCCCATCGCTATGGCTAAGAGAACAGCATTGACGAAAGTGAATCCTACACTAAGGGTTAGTTCTTTGGGAAATGCCTTCCCAAGCCCGGCGAACCCGGAAGTGTGGCTTCCCTATCGGCTTGAGGCGGCAAGCGATGTGACGCTTACCATCTACAACCTTGCGGGACAAGTAGTCCGCACGTTAGACCTTGGCCATCGTCTCGCCGGCATCTATGAAAACAAACAACTCTCCGTCCATTGGGACGGACGCAACGCCAATGGCGAAACTGTCGCCAGCGGCTTCTACTTCTATACGCTCAAAGCGGGCGATTTTACGGCAACACGGAAATTGTTGATTGTACGTTAGTACATTGTTAAATTTGTTTTGACAAAGACTGTAACACGATCTGTTAGATCGTGCCAGCAGAATCGCAAACTAACAGTTTGCGTTACATCGCGTATTAGTTCGACAATAATAAATAAATTATGAGGCTAATGAAGAAGAAGTTGGCTATCGACCCCACCCACACCTTGAATTTCTACACTGCCGGACTTTCGGGTGGTCTCTTGGGATGGGCTGTATTCCCTTGGTCATACGCGGAAGACAATTACATGCACGGTGTGGTCAGATGGCACCAAGTAAGCCGAGTGTAGCCCATAGTGGTAAATTGCCAACGGTCTGGGCTAGAATCAAAAAATAAATACTCACAGACACGCGCGTCTTTGTATCACAATATCTGGAGGGTAGCTAACAGTTAAATAAGCCATAGTACATTGTCACAAAATATCTGACGGGATCGTCGTAGTAACGACTTCAGTCGTTTTTAAGCGACTTTAGTCGCTACTACGAACTTATCAAAATTGATGTAACAATGCAATAGTCTGAGTTTTGGGATATTTCGAGACCCGTAATTGTTATTATAGCTTTTACGGGCTTCTTTATTTTCGAGCTGATGTGTATAGACATTACGCCGCAAGTAGTTCATGAGCTTGCTTCAATTTTTCGATTATCGGCAATTCATAAGGACATTTTTCTTCACACTTGCCGCATTCTTCACATTCTGACGCTTTGATTTCGACCATGCTATACCTTCCCTTCGCCCAATCCTTCAGCCCGTATCTCATGTAATATCCTAAATGCCTAAGGATAACTGGAATTTTTATCCCATTTGGACATGGCAGACAGTATCCACAACTGCGGCAAAAATCTTTGCCGAGTTCTTCTGCGGCTTCGATTAATTGTCGCTTTTCCTTATCAGACATCTGCTGAAATGTCTCTCCAACTTTTACATTTTCGCAAACTTCGCTGACCTTCGTCATCCCTGGGATAGCCACTGTCACTGCATCATTCGCCAGGACAAATCTGAGAGCCTGAGTTGCAGACACCGTAATTTTTCCCTGAAAATCGACATCGCCCCCCCTTTCCCCCCCGTTGACGGGGGGGCAGGGGGGGGGCATAGCGAGCGCGCCATGCGCATCAAGTTAAGGGCAATCACGTAGATATGATGTTGTTCCTCCCCCTTGATGGGGGAGGCGTAGGTGGGGGTGAGAGCGGCACTCTCGCTTTTTTCACCCTCCCCTAACCCCTCCCGTCAAGGGAGGGGAATTGACCAAAATTTCGTTAAGTTGATGCGCATGGGGGGGGGGAAGATTAATCACGCATCACGTTTCACGTCCCTCTTATCAAAGGGGGCAGGGGGTTGTTCAGACGAAAATATAGTCATCATGCGGATGCTCAAATATATAGTGATAGTACACCATGCCCTTCAACGCTTTTTTGTTTCCGCCCATGTGACAGCGAGCGTGCTTTTTAATTCTACCGGGGTTGACGCCGAAACTTGCTTAATTTCCTGCTCCTCCAGGACGACATCGAAAATCTTCACTTCGTCAATCAGCCCCGCATAATAACGTGTATCAAGAACATTCCCGCCGATGGCAATTGTGGGTAGGGCGTTCAATGGCCCCTTATTCGCATGGTCGATGGTCTTTTCATGTTTACCATCAATGTATATAGCAATTTTGCTCTGCTTTGCACTTCGCGTCGAGGCAACATGCACCCATTCGCCCGTCACAACATCCGTATCCGAGTTTACCGACAGGTCAGGGTTACCACAAAAGAAGGAGAGTTTTGTCCCCAGAACCGCTAAGATAAAGTCATTCGCCACGCCACCTACATCCGACCATATCAGTCCACTTCCCTGATAACCTTGATTACCCGCTTGAATTCCAGGTTTATCCGCTTTAATCCAGGCCATAAGCGTGAAATCATCCTGGATTACTCTTTTCAGCTCAACATAAGCGTTTGTCCCATTAAATTCAAAGGCTTTGCCAACTTTGCCGTCATTGTTGAGCTTTACGTCTCCTTTAGGCGTTCCGTCATTCCCATTTCCAGAAGCATCTGTGACGGTTGCGTCTAATTTATCAAAGGTGTAATAAACAATAGGCTTCGGTTCAGATTCTACCTTTTGGAGCACAAAAAGGCAAAAAAGTAACATCAGAGAAGCCAAGGTACATTTCTTAAACATCTTGTCTACCTCCTAATTCTTTTTGATTTTCATTTTCAGTCTTTTATTAAACTAAAATGTGAGCAAAATTGTTTACCTGAATTCGAGGTGGATGCGCTTGTAGCCCAAGTTTCTAAGTAGACGAAGTCGAGTAGTTTACTTCGTAAACTACTGAGCAAAGCGAACAGAAGTCGGGGCACCCTAAGTCTTGGCGACTTCGGCTACGATCGAATCTTGGGCTCTACGCGATAATCTAACATTGTCAAGTTACTCAATAGCATAAACCACCGTTACTGTTACTGTAACCTCCAGTAAGCCCGATTCAACGGGAGTTGACATTTCGCCCCCCTTCATTGCTTCACCATCATAGGCTCTGGGAGTCGCGAAATAAACAGTATCAGAAATAGAGATAGGCTTTCCCAACGTCACTTCTCCCTCTTTGGCGAGCATTTCAGCTCTATCTTTGGCGTCCTTCATAGCCTCAAGGCGCGCATTGGATTGTAGTTCCTTGGGGTCATCAATAGTAAATGTGATAGAGTCTATCCTTAATAAGTCGCCTCCAGCGTCCGCGGCATCGTCGATAATTTCACCCACTGCTTCCATATTCCGCACTTTAGCGGAGACCATGTTAGTGACTAAGTATCCACGCAATATCTGCTTTCCCTCAATATAGTCATATTGAGGTTGGATAGTAAATCTCTGCGTCTGGATGTCTTCTGCAGCAACGCCATTCTTTTTTAGTGAATCGAGAACTTCCTGCATGGCCGCAGCCGCTTCTTCCTTAGCTTCCTTTACGGAAGCTTTTTCCACTGAAACTCCCATGCTCAACAGAGCAACATCTGGCTTGCCGAAAGCAGAGCCAGAGCCTACTACCTGAATGCCCTCGGGCCATTGTTGGGATGGCGCCACAGTGATTGTATCACCTTCACAGCCGAAAATTGCCATAGCCAATGCCAGACTCAATAGCACTAAAAAACCACAAAACCTGCTCATAGCGAACACTCCCTGTATAGATTTTCGTCTTATACCAATGTTATATTTCAATAGTGCGTTCACTTTACTTTCTCGATAATGCACAGTTGCAAAGTCAAAATGGTATTATTATTAGTATTGTCTCTTACTGATTTACTTCAAATCCGCTAACAAATGAAGCCAGAGGCCAACGGAATTTGGGAATGCGGAATTTTAGGATTGCTGATTAATGACACGACTTTTTCACTTAATGGTTTGTTTCCTTATTTCGTTTGCTTTTTCTTTCACCCCGTGAGATAAGGAGTAAGAGTTAATCTTTAGTTCGGTGTAACAACCAGTGATAACTGAAAAACTTGTATTATGATTGAATCTTTTCAAGCGACAATCCAAAGACAATCATCAATCAACAATCGACAATAATTCCGCATTCCGTTCACTTGTCCGGGATAGGCTCATGCGCCGCGGATTCCGACTCAACTCGGTAGACAGCCTCTTGTCCGGGAGCAAACCAGTGACGGATTGTGAGGCCATTTTCATCTCGGGATTGGCCGGAAGCGCAATAGGCTGGTCCTTCATATTCTTCACCGGACCAATTCCAGGAGAATACGCGCACGTCCTTGCCGGGAAAGGTAATGCCGACGTTGACGTTTTCGGTCATGCTGTTATTGACTATCATCACGTAACGGCGTCCTTCGATATCGGTAAATTCCCCAATCAGAATCGGATGATTCTCGACGTCCGGCAACACCCGGGAGACTATTCCATCAGGAATGAAAATCTCCCCGCCGCCCCATGCTTCGGGGTAAAAAGTAACCCGCGTGGAGACAATCCGGGTAAAAAGGTCACCGTAATGACGGTGAAAGCTCTTCTGCACGCGACGAATGTTGTCGTAGGTTTCGGTGCGGTCCCAGTGTTCGTCCACCGGCGAAAGCCGATAGTTGTCATGAGGACTGCGCATGTAGTAAAAGAACCAGAGCAGTCCATGAGCGCCCGAGGCGATAGTCGTGTTGAATTGCCATCGAATCTCGTCCAGGTTAGGACAGCGATAACGAAAGTGACCGACTGAGAGTATCGTGTTCCAAAACGGTACACCGTTACGAAGCGATGCCTCACGATATAGTCGCAAATTTTCGTAATAATTGTGCCAGCCTTTCTGCCCGGGATTCATCTGCGCGTAACAATCGTAGCTAATGAGGTCTGCATTACTCTTTCGCACGTATTCGTCTAAGTAATTCGTCCAGGTGTCTGTTCCCGCGCGGGTTTCAATGCCAGGAAAGAAAGGCAAAAGATTGGCAAAAGGATGAAGATGGGGCGCAATTTCCTTCTGAACCCGATAGCACGCAAAGAATGTCTCCTTCATGTCTGCACCCGGCTCATCGCCGACGTGAAAACCAAAGGTTGCGGGATGGCTACCGAAATCCTCCACTGCCGCACGCACACCATCAACGTAATCTGGCGAAATTAATCCTCCTTGCCCGCCTGGGCTATGCCTGGCGTAACAACGTGAATCACACAGAATTAGTTTCATCCCACTTTTGCGCGCCCAATCTAACAGGCGCAGTATTTGGGCTTTCTGTCCGGGGTCGTTTGCATCATAATTGGGACTTTGAGGCACGGTGAATCCAGCGTCCGCCCATTCTTCCACTTCGGCCTCATCCATGTACTGACCATGTGCCTTGAGGTTGGTATAATTCCAGAAACTGATTGGATATCGTTTCAGCCCGAAGGCCTTGGCCCTTTCTATGATGGCACGTACATTGTCCGGCGCTTTCTGATTTTCTTTTGCCGTTGCGTGAGTAAATATAGCCGCACTCACAGCAAACGGAAACAGAATATTTTTAGTCATGAGTTATTCCTCCTTTTATCATCACTATTCTTCTACTGCGAGATATTCGAGGATAGCTTACCGTTCACCGAGGTATGCGCCTTCCTTCATCAATCGTTTTTGCAGGTCGGGAATGTCCAGCCTCCTGGGCTGAATGCACGCTTTGACGGCTAATCCCGCGGCTGTGCCTGCCGCATGGCCTAATGCAAAACACTTGGGAATAACGCGGATATGGTCTTGAACAGGATGGTCTGTGGAAATACATCTGCCCGTCGCAATAAGACCGTTGACTTCTTTAGGAATAAGGCAGCGATAAGGCACATCGAACCCATTTCCTTTCTTTTCAAACAGGATGCCAAGACGCGCAATGACATCATCGAATGTTGCATACCGCTTTATATCATCGTGGGTCAGGGTGTATTCACCCACCAAAAGTCTGCTTTCCCTCACACCTAATTGGGGCGCTGTTTCCAGAAGGAAAGAGTTTTCAAATCCAGGGAGATGCTCTTTGAGAAACACAACGGTTGTCATAATTGCTTCCCTGGCTTCAATTTCCGCCCGGGTGAGGTGAGTAACATCAAGCGCATCAAGAACGTTGCCCCAGTTATTCCACCAGATTACGCCTTTGTGAACAGCCGCATCCCCCATGCCTGCAAAGCCACCTCTGCTTCGAACCTCATCCATGAGTTCTTTGTATCTCTGAGGATTCTCTTTTTGGAATTGTTTAGCTTTTTCAACATCCACACCGCCCATTCGGAATGGCAAGCCAATTCCTCGCTGTGTTTCGTGAAACGCAGCGCCGGCTGACGCAAAAATATCTCCATCACCGGTTGCGTCAATCACGACTTTCGCCAATATGGCTTGTCTCCCAGATTTGCTCAAAGTTATTGCGCCTTGAACATTGCCCTCATTAGCAATGGCTTCAAAGGCCCAGCAATGTAAGATTAAATCTACGCCGGACTCACGCACCATCTTCAGGGCAAGATATTTGAGGAGCTCTGGGTCTGCAGTCCCATCGCGACCCGGCGCAGGACGTGTTATTCCTCCCATTGCTTCGAGCCGGTCGGCAATCTCACTTCCAATTCCCCGAACAACCGAACGCTCACCATCCCAATAGCCATCAAGATATAGCACCAAACCTCCTGTCGCTAATCCGCCAAGGTGGCCATATCTCTCCGCCAAAGTCACTTTTACACCCTGACGCGCCGCCGCTACTGCCGCGACAAATCCCGACGGTCCACCTCCTAAAACCAGGACGTCCGTCTCTGCCAGGATAGGAATTTCTTTCTCAGGTTGTATAACTTTGTCGCCAACTTTTCGAGCAGGGACAGCATTTTTATTCTCATTGAATCCTATATATTTATCTCTCATTGCAATTTCTCCTTCCAAACTTTTCTTTTCTTTAGGAAAGAAATCCTCTTATTTCTTTTGATCAAACTTTTCTTTCTGAAAGAAAAGTTTGGAGTTTGATCAAAAGAAAAGAAAAGAATAATTCTCCTTACTTCCGACTTCCGATATCCGGTCAAGGGTCACAACGACATCCTCCATAAAAGAAGGAAGCTCCAACATCGTCGTGCCATCGCTTTGAATCACCGGCAGAATGATACTGACGCCGGTCTTCGGGTCGAACGTTTGAGCCATATACCTGCCGGACGGTAAATCAAGAGAAATAGCTAATTTTCGGGGTTCGCAAGGCTCAAGTCGGTACAATCTTTCGTCCACAAAGTAGAGAATATACCTGTCTTCATTATCAGCAGCGGCAGCATATCCATAGCCGGGAATCGTTTCGGGTAGCAGTCCGATAGCGGGGACTAATGTAGCCAGGTCGTATTTGTCGAGAAGACGGCGGAAGATACAAAACCACTCACGCAGGCAGCGGCCATCAAGTATTCGACCGTCGCCGATGGGGACTTTTCCAGAGCCAGTTTCGTCAGATTGGGTGAAAGACCAATCGAGGTTGTTGTATCCAGCGCCGCCTGAGAGAAGCATCTCCCACGCTTCCGCCCGGTTGATGGCGTATCGTTCAGGCGCTCCGCGAACAATGCCTGAGTAGGTTTCATCGAATACGATGGGTTTGTAGAATTGGTCTCGTTGACGCAGAAAATGCCAGATGAGTCCGGCGTAAGCCTCTTTGTTGGGTGGATTGAAGAAGTGTAATCCCTGGGCAACTCTCTTTCTGGAGATGTAGTGGTAGTTGATGATGTCAATGTCCGGGTTCTCGAAGTAACTTACATCTTCATGCCGAACGATGGGTAGCCAAATTCGCCAGAATTCGGGCAGTGGCTCGTCGGATACCTTCACGACGAAATGCGCATTGGCAGCGATTAGATGTCGCTTGGGTAGTTTCTCTTCGGTCTGGCGAATGATGCGTGCCAGATGAGCGTGCCAGGCGACAATCTTCTTTTCGTTCTCCTCAGAAGAGTCGCCATATATGTTTGGTTCATTGCAGATTTCGTAGTAAACGTTGTCAAACGCGTTCAACTCCTCAACAATCTGGCGGACGAACTGCTCTTGAAATATGCTCGGCGCATCCAATGTCATGAACGCTTGCGGTATATCAAGGCCATTACCAACACCGTTGACGTTGCTGACCGTGCTGCACGGGAACATATCATATTTTGTCTGGTCATACGGATTGCAGAACAGAGTAATCTCGCAAACTACGCCGTGGTCGGCGCACTTTCTCACAAAATCTTTCAGACGCTCAAAGTAAAATGTGTTCCATCGCTTCAAGTCAAACTTATCCAGACCATCGGCCGCTTTGCCCTGTCCGGAAACGCGCTCCCAGGGCATAACCGAGGCCTGTGGGGTTGGTGCCAGTGTGTTCATGTCGCCCGGTCCTGAAATGCTGTCTGCCTTCTCGCGGTAGAAAGTGAATATGCGGGTCATGTTTTGTCCCGTGCGTTGCATCTCTTGCAGGTAAACATCATAGTCGAAATCCGCATTGAGCACAGCGCCATAGTGTTCAGCAGACGTGAGAATCTTGAAGGGCTTACCCTTGTACTGGAAACACCGGGGATTATGAGGATGAACGGCGAAAACTTGATTAGACATTACTTTTGCCTCCTGTGGTCAGAAACCGAGTTTTTCCCCAAAACTCGGTTTCTATTTTGGGCAAGCTGGCAGCTTGCACTACTTTAACCGTTTGCGAATCGCCTGCAAACCCTCCTCAAGCGCGGCGCGGTAAATACGAATGTCGCTGCCGTAGGCGATACAACGAAACCCTTTCCGGACGAGTTCTATCACTGCATCTGGAGTAGCCCCCATGAAGCCACCGGCTTTGCCTTGACGTTGGCAGGCGGTGATGACCTTTTCCACGGCGGTTAAATAAGCGGGATGTTCAAATTGGCCGGGGATACCCATCGATTGCGTCAGGTCAAAGTGTCCAATCCAGGCGACATCAACGCCCTCCACTCCAACTATCTCTTCGACATTTTCGACACCGCTGACACTCTCAATCTGCGCGATAATCAGAGTTCGCTCGTTGGCTTGTTTCATCGTTTCCGACACATCGCCCATCTCAAAATCATCATGGGCAATCCCAAAGGCGGTGCCGCGATTGCCCAACGGCGCGTATTTCGTGAAACGAACAATGCGTTCGGCTTCCTCGCGGTTCTGAACATTCGGTATCATGATTCCGTCTGCGCCGGCGTCCATGATGCGCGACATCTGGTCGTATTGTCCCAGCGGCACGCGGACAAATGCTGGCAATCCAGCGCTGCGCGCATAACGAATCATTCCGCCGATGGTTTCGATGGAAAATCGGGTGTGTTCAGTGTCAAACAAGACAAAATCAAACTGAGCGTTGGCAAGTATCGTTGCCAAACCAGGCGAAGCAAACTCCATGATGATATGGCCAATGCAGACGCCACCTTCTTTGAGTTTCTGTTTTACGGGATTTGTTCTCATATAATAAACCTTTCCTTTAGGCTTCCTAAGTCTCGGAGACTTCGGAAGTCTATACATTACTTATTACCAAATCGCTCCTGATAGCTTTGAAGTTTCTGTTGTAGTTCTGGTTTGTCCAGTACATCTTTATTGACCACACTGTTGGGGATTTCACCGCGCATTACATTAAGAACACCGAGACAATCCCAGGTGCCGTTGCCGAGAAACATCTCATCGGTCCAGCCAATGGCGTGCGGAGCCAAAATCACATTGTCCAACTTTAACAGCGGATTGTTCAGGTTAACAGGTTCCTGTTCAAAAACATCTAACGCAGCGCCGGCAATCCACTTCTCCTGTAAGGCTTTGATGATAGCCCGCTCATTGACGATAGGACCGCGCGCCGTATTGAGGAGATACGCCGAGGATTTCATCCGACGCAATTCGCGTTCGCCAATCAGCCCTCGCGTTTCTTCGTTCAATGGACAATTAACTGAGATGAAATCCGACTCTTGCAGTAGTACATCAAACGAAATTAGCTTAACGCCAAGAGTGCGAGCCTGCTCCTCATTGATGTATGGGTCGAAGGTCATTATGTTCATCCGAAACGGCGCAAGCAGACGGACAACCTCCCGCCCGATATTGCCTAAACCAATCAGCCCCAATGTGCGATTTTCCAGACAAGTTCCCATGTACTGACTGCGGTCATCCCATCGCCCTGAACGGACAAGCTGGTCTTTTGTCATCGCACGCTTGGAGAGCATGAGCATCCATGTAACTACGCTCTCTGCCATCGAATACTTCACGCCTTCGGGCGTGATAAAGAGAATTACATGCGCATCTGTGCAGGCTGGCACATCAATAGAATCATAACCTACTCCAAACCGCCCAATCGCCGTAAGACGTTCGACGCCTTCAAATGTCGATTTGGTAAAGCGCGGTTTTAGGACAATGACCGCATCATAATCGCGTATCTGCTCCGCTGTGGCGATAGGCTGGTATTCCTCGAAGAATTCAACTTCGACATGCGGATTGTCATACAGTAATTTCAGTCCAATATCCTTGTAAGCGAGGTTGCCTTTGTCATCCAGAAAATCCCTGGTCAACCCGACACGGAATTTTTCACTCATTTTATTTTACCTCCCAATAGATGTTTTGTTTAAAGAAACCGAGTTTCTCGCTGCACAAGGGCTTGTTTCAGAAAATGGTTTACCTTTCGACCTGATGAGTGATGAGTGATAAGTGATAAGTGAAAAATCACTCATCACTCATCACTTATCACTTTGTCAACTAATTTTTGCGCAAATTTGAAACATGCCAGAAAATTCTCAAAATTTTCCAAACCAGCCCAATGAGATTTCAAGCTTTCCAGCAGTGGAGGCACGAAGATGAAGCCATAAGATGCTTCCGCTACTGCACGTTCCGTCGAAGACACGTCGGATTCGCTATCTACCCAGATGGTTGCCGCCCTTACGAAGTTTTCCTCGAAAACTCGCCGCCAGGCGCTTGCCTTATCGCCTACCGCATATTGCATCTTGCGCATATCAGAATAAACTGTTTCCATCAGATTAGCGTGTTGGTCTATTATCTGCTGATATCTCCGCAGTAAAGGCCCTATAACTTCATGCAGCATCTCATGTATTACTCCAGTTGAACTTAGCCGGGCTGCTACAAGATAGATAATATTCCCCATATTCACTACATCCAAAACTTGCGGGGCCTGGAGCAGGTTCGGTACGATAACAATATCAGATATATCATTATCAGTCAAGTTAAATTGTCTCTTAAACAACTCATACCCATGATTAGCTGCTTCCAGAAACTGGCGGCCCACTAATAATGACTTTTCAGCTACTTCCTCCCATAAATCTTCAGGTTGAGCTTCAGACCAGAATCCTCTCAAAATTGCAGGAAGTTGCAAGAGCCATTCGGTATTCTCTCTTCCCTGCTCCTCCGGTTCAATAGGCAATCCTCTGATGTAGTCGATAACCTTCTTTTTGAAATTGTCCTGAATAAAGTGAAAGTTCGGTGGACTATTAAGATGAAAGCTCGTCAAAAGCAGGAGATAGGCGCGGGGCCAAAATGGATTTACTACTTCCGCTTTTCTCAAGCGAGCATGCTCAAAATAGTCTCTGAGCAATCTGTTGCCAGATATTCTCTTGTTGATTTCTTGAGCGACCTTTATCCGTATCTGCTCCCCTCTTGGGAGGGGCCGGGGGTGGGTAGGATGAGGTGGGTTTTCCAAATCGTCCATCCCTAAGTCATATCCTAATCCATTTAGCGCCGAATATACAGCAAAAACGCGGATATCTGGATTAACTTTAATTTTTGCAGCCTTTTTTTGATCAAACTTTTTTACTAAAAAGTTTGCAGCCATACCATACCTCCGTTAGATTGGGCGTCCAGACTTCCGAAGTCTTCGAGACTTCGGAAGTCTTTACTCTCTAACGAGCAATGAATGAAGGGATAGACTTGACTTCATGAAGATATAACCGTTCCGCGGTGCCTTGCCAATATGCTTCTTTGCCTATCCAATTCTCGTCGAATTTCTCGCGAGCAAAAAGACGGCTCCAGCTTTGCTCTATCAAATCTTTGTCCTTCGGCCAATTATAATGGTGCGAGTCGAAATCTGCTTCATCCCAAGCCATATAACAACGGTTAAGGACAAAGTGCCATAAATCGAAATCCGTTAAAGTAACCCGTTCACAAGGAATGTGAGCAGTGAGCAAATATTGCAAACTGCCTTTCTGTGCCCAACCTGATTTTCTCAAATCAGGTTTTTGACGCCAAAACCAAACAGGCGCGTTGCGATATCCAAGCTGTTTCATTAGCCAGCGGTATGCATAACGAAAGTCTGGCTCAACTCTTCTTAAATCGCCTTTTAAAAATCCATGAGCTTGCATGTATGCGATTGCTCGCTCGTCTTGAATTGTCCATAATGTCATCTTGTCTATATTCCAGTCATTGAGTGATTTCAGAAGTATTGTTTCTGATAATTTGCAGTGCCATTATCCAACGGCGAGAATATGATGTCCAACTCCTTATCTTTCGACTACACCTTTTATGTACGCCAGGTTCTTGACTGCGGCGGCGACAGAATCTTCTGTGGATGGCGTTTCCAGCATGAGATAACCTTTGAAACCGACCTTTTTAAGTGCGCCAATTGCCGCCTCAAAGTCGATATTACCTTCGCCCAGCATCCGTATCGATGGGGTGTCCTTTATGTGAGTTTGAACGATATACTTTCCCAATCCCTCAATCTCCTGAACGATGTTGTAGCCAATACCGGCGGCGTTGCCGGTATCAAAATATACCTGCACGTAGTCAGACTCAATGGCTTCGACAATCCGAACCATGTCATCCGCGTTCAAGGAAGTTTCCAAAGCTAAACATACGCCTTTATCTTCAGCTATGGGTGAAAGCGTTTTCATTTCGCCTACCAGATGTTGGATTTGTTCTTCCGACCTCAGGGCCGCAGTGCCGAAAAATGGCAGAAGGATTACCTCTGCGCCGATGTAAACACACGCTTCTATAGTGTTCCGGATAATTTCTCCTGCCGTTTCTCTATGTTCAGCCTCATCGCTGGCGGGGCTGTGTTCTTTGTAATTGAGCAGATGGAGACAAACAGACGCTGCTTTAACGCCTGTAGTCTGCGAAACCTCCCTCATCGCCTGACGCGTGTTGCCATCGCCTGTCCACAACGGGTCTTCTCGGTAGTCGAGGTCGATGCCAAACTCTATTCCTTGAAATCCTAATTCTCCAGCTTTTGAAAAGAGTGAAACCCTGTCATCGTCCGGCGTTAAGCCATAGCTGACCTTTGTATTGTACATCCGAAAACCTTCCATGATACCATATTTCATAGCACCCTCTGTAACCAAACTTTTCTCTTCCAATTATTTCTTTTGATCAAACTTTTCTTTCTTAAAGAAAAGTTTGGAAGAAAAGTTCCATCAAAAGAAATAAGAGGAAGAAGTAACCTCAACCCAAAAACTGGTTTAGAGCTTTTTCATAAACATCATAATCCCGTTGTTTATAAAGCACAAATACAACCTCATCCCAAAAATCATTCTCCTTCACAAATTCAATCACAGCCTTCAATGCAACAATAACCGCTTTTTCAATCGGATAGCCATAGACACCTGTGCTTATCGCGGGAAATGAGATTGTCTTTATGCCATTTTCCATCGCCAGTTTCAACGAATTAGTATAGCAGTTCGCAAGTAGTTCAGCCTCTCTATTGATTGTTGATTGTTGATTGTTGATTGTCGATTGTCGTTTTCAATCATCAATTATCAATCATCAATCATCAATCCAAAGTATCCTTCTTCCACCTGCTCTATGAATTGCTCCATCTACACCGCCGCCGCCAAGCAAACTCGAATTAACGGCGTTCACTATTGCATCTGTCTCCTGTTTTGTTATATCTCCGATTATGAGAGATAGTTTAGTGTTGTTTATTGTTATCATTTGAGAATGCTCACCTCTCCATATTATAAATACGACTTTTTCAGTCATCGCTCTTTTGTGGTAAAGACATGAAGGAAAGGGGGAAAAGGAAGGAAAGGATGGAACGCGGGGGACAGCTTTCCTTCCCTTCCTTCCTTTCCTTCCCTATTTTCGGGACAATATACTTGTGCTACTGTTCTAAGTGAAAAACTCGTATTATAAAACGACCAGTTAATCCGTATATCCAGAAATTTTTTGATAGGGCATCGCCCATCCTGGGTCCTGAATCAGCAACCCCTCATCCGGGTCAACAGGTATGGACGGTTGCGGGAACAGTTTCCAGCGCTTTTCCTCAAGCGGGTCGGTAAAACCTTCGTTTTTGTAGAATGCAAATAGGTTGTGGCGCATCTGCTCTAAGTCATGACGGCAAAGGCTAAGCCCTGCTTTGTTCCGCGTTTCATCAGGGTCATGGATGCGGTCAAAGAGAAATTCTCTGCGGTCTGGCGCGGAATAGAAATATTTCCATCGACTATTTAGAGCCATGTAAACTCCCTGGGCATCGCGTTGGTATTGGCTGTAGACCGTCCTGTCGCGGTATGCGCCGCGTTGTTCGCCAGCGGCTACTTCGGCTAAATCAATACCATCCAAATCATAAGCCGACGTATCTACTCCCGCAGCCGCCAAAATTGTGGGCATTACATCCACCAAATTGGTCGGCGTGTCACAAACTTGTCCTGAAGGAAATCGCTCTGGATATCGTACCAGCAGAGGAATTTTTGCGGCGGCGTCCAGCATGCTGCGCTTGCCAAAACAGTTGTAATCTCCGAGAAATTCGCCGTGGTCTGAAGTATGTATAATTAGAGTCGTATCAAGTTTGGTTGTCTCTTCAAGCGCTTTTAACATTCTTCCAATCTGAACATCAATGAATGAAATGCAGCCATAGTAGTAAGCCTTCATTACACGCAACAGGTTATTATCTATCCCGTTGTCCCTGTATTTGTATCGGTTCTGGTATTTGTTCATGTAAGTTTGCAACGCTTCGCAGTTATCAGGACGTTTCGGCAATGGCATCAAAGGACCCCGGTACAATTTGTTCCAGGGCGTCGGCGGTGAAAATGGAGGGTGAGGGTGGATGAAACTTGCCCAAAGCAAAAATGGGCGTGATGTTTCCGCTTCGTGAATGAATTGCACTGCCCTGTCGCCGACCCAGTTGGTTCCGTGAAATTTTGCCGGCATCTGCGCGGGCTGTGGGATGTAGTACATCTCGCCACGGACACCGAATGGGTCGTAAACGTGTTCGTATCCGTTGGCACGCAGGAATTTCAGATAATCATCATCCTCAACGCGACTACGCATCTCCTCCTGATGTTCCCTGGTTTGAAAACCTCGCAGCCCTTGTGGGTCGGGGTTGAAGTGCATCTTACCGATACCATGAGTCCGATAGCCTGCTTCAGACAGCACTTGCATGAACGTTGGTCTATCCTCCGGCATGCGGTGGCCATTATCAGCGCAACCTGTATTATGGGGATATTGCCCAAGAATCAGCGAGCAGCGTGCAGACACACACACGGGCGAAGCGGTATAAGCGCTTGAAAACAGCACTCCTTCTCGCGCGATTCTATCCAGATTTGGCGTCTTAATCACCGGATTTCCAGCGGCGTGGATTGTATCCGCTCGCTGTTGGTCGGTGAAGATCAAAAGGATGTTTGGACGGGACATTATTTTCTCCTCCTGAACAAGACTTTGGGAAAACAGTTATTGGTAAAAACGTGAAACGAGTTCGCTTCGCTCAGCAGTCCCCCTTATCAAAGGGGGGTAGGGGGGTTGTTACTTCGTAAACCATACGCATCAACTTAAGACAATCTTCGCAATCATAACGTTGTTCCTCCCCCTTGACGGGGGAGGCTAGGTGGGGGTGAAAGGAGAAAGCAAGAAAGCAGTTTTCTCACTTTCTTATTTATC
>Ga0194113_10002981_pt1 | contig 22864 bp, 37 predicted proteins | sample TA2MahC200mmetaG_FD_146193 | JGI IMG/M metagenome (GOLD analysis project Ga0194113, IMG submission 146193) | Freshwater microbial communities from Lake Tanganyika, Tanzania - TA2015017 Mahale Deep Cast 200m | ecosystem: Environmental > Aquatic > Freshwater > Lake | place: Tanzania: Lake... | reverse complement strand
AGATACAACCGCCGCAACGAATCCAAGCATTGCAAGACGTGAGTTGAGGACTTCTGCCTCAGGGGTAAATCCGAATTTCATTTTGTTTCTCCTTGATAGGGGTGTTGTTGTTTGAGTTCAGGATTAGGTTGAGAAAAAACCATCGGGCTTCTGGTCTTGTTTTTGATAACGATGAAAGCATCGTTCTGATAAGTCACAGTACCGAATGGTTTTGCCCATTTAGCATTGGCATCTGGATGATTTGCGGTTCCTGTTGCCGATGTGCCAGCGATTTCTACAGAGAGTTCATCGTCAGCATCCCATCCAAGTTTTTGTAGGGCAAGAGAAAACTGCCCGAGCATATCAGCAGTCTTAGTGGGTCTGGGTGATAACACCCTTTCTTCTGGTTCAAGATTGCCAATCATTAATAAGTCTCAGAGAGTTGCTCTACAGCATAACCCAGGACTACAAAAAATGCAACCGTGGTGATGGTAAAAATTGTTTCAGTCATCAGTAACCTCTTGTTTGATAGGTTGTAGGTCTTCAGAAGATTCCGAAGAAGAACTTGTCAGTGAGAGCATAAGAAATGAAACCAGCAATAATGCCGACCATAGCCCAGCGTCCATTGGTTTTCTCCTTTACTTGATTAGGGGAATCCATCCCATAGTTTTCGTAATACATTTGTGGTTCTTTTGCCCACATATTCTGTTGTCCGCGATCATTCGTTGTTACAGTCATTGTAGTTTTGTGAAGAACTGTTACAACATTATATAGGAAATATTAAGATGTGTCAAGTGCCTTTGTTAGGAAGTCATAAAAAAGCACCCCAGAAAGGGGTGCTTTCACTCATACTATGAGTTGTTTATCAGAAAGAATACTTCACACCAAGTTTGAAGTTGGAAGTCAGGTTCTCAACCTCACCACCACCAAGACCCCAGTATTCTCCGTAAATGCCCAGGTTATTGGTAGCAGCAATATTGATACCAACCTTACCAGACAGATTTACTGTAGTATCACCAGCGTTAGGAGTGGTCAGAGCAGGACCGATCTGTGCATATGCACTCACAGTATCACTCAAGGGACCCTCATAACCAACATGTGCTTCTGTTACGGTGCCAACGTAATCAGAACCAGCGAGACCAGCATTTGCCTCAACATTAACATAAGGGCCAGCAAATGCAGCCGAAGCAAGGAAAGGAGTTGCAGCAACAGCTGCGATTGCGGATTTAAACATAATAGTACCTCTATATTTTCTCACAGAATGTATCTGCGGATGTAAAGGGAATCGACATTCCCATAATTAAGTCACGGCACTCAGCGAGTATTTGAGGCTTTGTTGCGTTGACTTTTTCAGTTTAACATTCCCTTTGGGATTATGTCAAGCTTCTTGTTGAGACGCTGCACTATTCTCAGTGATTCGGCCCAGATATGGATCGTAATTCATATAATCCCTAATATCAATACTAGCACCACTTTGCTGCCAGTAGTTCAATAAAGCATCATGAGGACCTTTATGAAAGATACTTAAATGTTCTTGGTGAATGGTAGAACCCATTTGTAGATTATATAAAAATAATGGGATGGTATATGTTTTACCAGTTTCAAGAATAGTATCCTCAGAAACTGCTCTGGGTTTAACACCGTTATCCAATTTAAATTTATCACCCCTAATATGGTGTCGCATCATCTTTGCAGCATGATGTCTGCTAATAAGATAAATTGCTGCAGAGAAATCATTAATGAATTTTAAGTGAAGTTTGACATGAATATCTCCAGTACAAATAGTAGTTAACTGAAGACAATCCCAGTCATATGGAGCAAGAGAAAAGAATTCTGACCAAGTAAAGTTCCAATATTTTACAATGTCAAAATTCACATCATCTTCAAGAATTAAACAATATTCGTCATCGGTTTCTTCATAAAACTTTTTAATGGCTTTAAGATGTGACATGCAGCATCCCAATTCATTTTGAGATATATTATCAGGTATTCTACCTTTTAAGTGGCAGGAAACATCATCAACTCTACCATCAAATCCAGAGATGCGAGTATGATTTTCAATTTCCCAATATCTAAACTGCTGCTCCATATACTCACGACGATGAGTATCGGCATCAAGATTTAACCAATAGATATGAGGGATACCTTTTAGTTTGTATACTGACTTATTTTTATCAAGCAGAAATTCTTGTCCAGTCATCGGGAATTAAATCTTTAGTGTTATGATCTTTTGTGTATCCAGTTCCAAACCACTGGACAGGTGCAATAACTTTTTTATTTTTATTAGTGGAGAGCCATGCACCCCACCAAGAAAAAGTAGAATTTGCAATGATAAAATCATCACAAAGTGACATCAAACAAAGATCAACTCTGTTGTCAGTATTCTCAGAAATCATAAAACGATCATCAGAGAAAATTTCTTGTTCCTGGCACCAAGCAGGATCATCCGAAAAAACAATTACGTTACGATCTTTGTCAAAATAACTAAGAGCCTTTTGATAGTAATCAATTGTACATGGGGGATGATTACCGCTATTTCTAACGTAGTCTGTACGACGAACGTGAAGTGCAAGTGGATTATCAACAGATGAAATCATCTCCTTACAAGGTTTTAAAATTTCATCTTTAAAAGTAAAGTCCTCACGAATTTCATCTTCAATATGTTTGAAATACTTTTCTGTTTGAAAATAACCTTGCAAGCTTACATGATCTGGACACATGCGAAAAAGTTCTTCATCAAAATGAAAGAACCTTTCATTCACCACGGGAGAATGTCCATTATTCAAAAGACCAACATTTACTCTCAAATCAAAAGAGTCAAATAGTTCAGTTCGAAGCATGTTACCAATACCATCATCCATCACTTGAGTGTGGTTTGGAATCATAATATCTGCTCCGATATTTCTTGCAATACCCTTCAGTGCAGCATACTGAAACATTTGATTGGCAAATCTTCCCATCCGCCCGAGTGCGTTAAATCCTATCATTTCAATTGTTCTCTGCGTTTTTTTAGATAGTCTTGACTTTCATAATACCGTATAAGTTGTTCTTTGTCAAACGTCTTAATAGTATTCCACAAGTTCCAATTATTGTTAAAATTGGGATTGCTGAACCAAGAATTATGAGTCCTACTGTGTTCTAAGTGATAGACATAGTTATCAATACGTGCAATACGATTACCAAGAACACTCATACGATAATAAAATTCATCATCTTCACAACCCCAAGACACAAAGTTTTCATTCATCATATAAGAATCAATATACTTTTGTCGATTTATAAACTGCGTCCATCCAATGGTTGAATTTGAAAGGGTCTTATTTCTATCAAGAACAGAAGTATCAAGAGAACTTACAAAGTCACTGTAAATATTCATATTGTATTCTGCTTTCCACTGATAGATTCCACATCCATAAGGATACACTACGTCAGCATGATCATCATTAATTGCACCATATGCTTGATGATATGATGAAATTGGTAAAATACAATCAGCATCGTAATTTGCAACAACTTTTGTATCTGACGCAACTATCAAATCGTTTAGAACTTTACTTTTACAGAACAAAGAATCATCATTTTCTTCATACAGATAAGTCAGATTATTCGTATTTGCATATTTTTTAATCTCAGGTACGGCTCTAAACTGAAAAGTTGGACGATTAGAAACTTCCTTAACAATTATTTTTGCTGGTATGTGTCGCAACAAATAAGAGACAGATGAGATAATGTTTCTCAATCTGTCTTCTGTTTCGATTCTGGTTGGAATGAGAAATGTTAAATCTATCATCGTTGAATTCTCTCCTCAGGAATTCTTTCAACAATCCAAGATTCTGGAATCAGATCCTTAGTATTATTAAAAGACAATCTCTCACCAAACCATGGACTTTGGGTAATGATTTTTTTATTTGGATTTTTCTGAAGCCAAGCACCCCACCAGGAAAGAGAACTGTTAGCAATAATTGCATCACTGCACATTGTCATCAGACACAAGTCATAATAAGGGACTAAAGATTTCTCCATTTGTCCTGCACCATTTAAAGTTTGATGCGAATAATAAACTCTTGTTTCTGACAAATAAAATCTATCGCTACTAAAAAGTTTTTGTTCTTTAACCCATTCAAGATCATCAGAACAAATTAGAACTGGTTGATCATTGTTAAAATACTTGTCTAAAAGATATTCGTAATGATCAACTGTTGGCATCGGATACCAGTCAGGACGACCAGTATTATCACCTCTACGCACATGGAGGAGAATAATATTCTCATTGAATTGATTCATAAACTCTTTACAAGGTTCATAAATCTCATCATTAAATTCAAAGTCTTCTCTAATAAAGTTCTCTATGTGTTTGAAATATTTTTCAGATTGGCGATATCCATCAATGTTTACATTATCAGGACAATTATTAAACAACTCTTCATCAAAATCAAACCCAGGCTCATCATAGGTAGGTCCATTGATAAGCCCAGTATGATTCAAATTCTTTAATTTAAAAGCATCGAACAAACCATAATTTGCATAGTTTGGTGTATCATGAGGAGGAATACACCAATCCAAATTATTATTTGCGGCAATGCCTCTTAGAGATGCATACTGAAACATTTGATTGCCTAAGCGACCATTTGTTCCAAGTCTATTGTATCCAATCACAAAAGTTCCTCAGAAAGAAAAAGATGGAAGTGGTTCCCAGTTATACAGTCTTTCTTGTTCTTCGACTTTCTCAGAAATCCATGCATATGTTTTAGCAATGCCTTCTTCAAGAGTCATTGTGTAGTCCCATCCAAGTTTTTCGCGAATAAGATCGTTGTTAGAATTACGTCCACGAACACCAAGAGGTCCATCAATATGCTTTTTAACGATGGTCTTTCCAGCAACTTTAGCAGCAATATCTGCAAGTTGATTGATCGTTACCATCTCTTCAGATCCAATATTTACAGGACCCAAGAAATCCGATTCCATCAAACGGCGAGTTGCTTCAATACACTCATCAATATAAAGGAAAGAACGAGTCTGTTCTCCATCACCCCAAATTTCAACCACACCACCATCAGATGCTTCTGCTACTTTACGACACATTGCTGCAGGAGATTTTTCTCTACCCCCAACCCAAGTTCCTTCTGGGCCAAAGATATTATGGAATCTACCAATACGAACTGGAATTTCATGATTTCGATTATATGCAAGGAAGAGTCTTTCTGAGAATAGTTTTTCCCAACCGTACTCAGAGTCAGGTCCTGCAGGATAGGCATCTGTTTCTTTAAGACCAGGATTATTCACATCCATCTGAGCATACTCAGGATACATGCAAGCAGAGGAACTATAGAAAATCTTAGTCTTGTTTACACTCTTACGATCATTTATTTTTTTCTGTGCAAGCAAAAGATTCAGATTGATTGCAGCAGAGTTAGTCATGATTTCAGAATCATTTTCTCCACTGAAAACAAATCCTGCACCACCCATATCAGCAGCATACTGATAGATTTCATCAAAAGTGTCTACTTGCTGATCAGGAACATATTGATAGAAGTTTCCAAGATAGCCTTTGAATTCAATGCATCTTTCGACAAGGTTATAGTCAGTCAAGTCACCTTGAATAAACTCATTTGCTTCGGTTTCAGAATATTCAGGCCTCTTAAGGTCTACACCTCTGACCCAATAACCCTCAGCACGAAGTCTCTTAACCATATGACTTCCAATAAATCCACCAGCACCAAAAACCAATGCTGTTTTTTTATAATGACTCATGTTAAAACCTCAGTTAAAAATTAATTAATTCTGTGATATTTATTAGGTAATTATAGACCCATTAATGTGAGAAGTCTATCAATTTTTTCTTTATTTACAAACTGACTATTACCAACATATAGCCCATTTTTGTGCAAGATATCTACATTTGTATTTTCTTTTTGTGTGCAAAGACTATACTTTTTAAATGCTGGGTGCATGAGAATATTACCACTAATAATAGGACGATACTCAATACCCTGATGTCTAAATGAACTTTTCAAATAATCAGTGAATGATTTGTCTCTGGTAATTATTGGAAAAGAAAAACTACTATTTCCTTGTTGATTCTCTGGAATTATATAATTTTTAGAGTTTGGAGAATCTAAAAAGTTTTGCATCCAATACTGAAAATTTTCTCTGCGAATCTCAATGTTTTTATCAAGACGTTTGATCTGAGACAAACCCAATACAGCACAAACTTCATGATTGCGGAAATTATATCCATCTGTCATGAACAGAAACGCAGGATCAATGTTTGGATTTTCTTGACTGTACTTTTTAAACATCTCAGTAGATGCTTCACGAGCCATACCATGACTACGCTTCATTCGCATCAGTTCATAAAGTTCAGTATTGTTTGTACAAACAATACCACCTTCAATGGTGGTCATATGATGTCCAAAATAAAAACTAAAAGTAGATCCAATGGAATCACTACCACGCTTTTTATTATTAGGACCTTCAACACCATGAGACTCACAAACGTCTTCAAGAATCAAAGCATTCGGGAAGATATCTCCAACAAGTTCAACATTAGAAGAAAACCCAATCAAATGAGTAATAAAAACTACTTTAATGTCTGGATGTTGAGTAGCGATGTACTTCAATTCATCAATATCAAAAGAGTAATTATCAAGATTAATATCACAAAAAATTGGTTGCAGTCCGTTTTGAAAAACAGGAGCAATGTTTGTCATCCATGTAGTTGCAGGAACTAAAACTTTATCTCCATCGTTCAAACCATAATGTTCTTTAACTGCAGCAATCAACAAGGAGTTAGCAGTGCTACCACTAGAGACATAGAGTGAATGTTTTACATTCAACCACTCTGACCATTTTGATTCGAATTCACGAACCTTAGGTCCATTAGTTAGTCTGCTACTGGTCAATAAGAACATTGCCATTTTTAAACGATCCCTAAAAGAAATCGTATCTTCCATCAGTGGCCAATAAGTCATTTTTCCCCTAATTTAAAATACTCATATGTTAGTTTTAATCCAAGATCAATTGGTGTTTTAGGTTCCCAACCAAGATCAATAATTTTCTTTACATCAAGAAGTCTTTGCTTTACTCCTTCTGGTTTTGTTGTATCCCATTTTATTTTACCAGTATATTCTATCACATCCACAAGGTGTCCGACAAGTTCTTTAATGGATACATCCTTACCCACACCAACATTTATGATTTCACTTCCATCATAGTGATTCATCAAAAAAATAAGTGCCTCTGCAAGATCTTCAACGTAAATAAACTCTCGCCTTGCATTACCTGTACCCCAACATTCTACAAATTCTTTTTTATTTTTCTTTGCTTCATGAATGCGACGAATCAAACCAGCAATAACATGGCTTGATTCTGGATTAAAGTTATCTTTTGGGCCATAAACATTACATGGATTTACTGATATGTAATTTGTCCCATATTGTTTATTGTATGATTGACACAGTTTAATACCAGAAATCTTGGCAATAGAATATGCTTCATTAGTAGGTTCAAGATATCCAGAAAGTAGATGCTCTTCCTTGATTGGATTTTCACATTCTCTTGGATAAATGCAAGCAGATCCAAGAAACATTAATTTCTTAGCACCACTTTGATATGAAGAAGAAATAACGTTGCCCTGAATCTTCAAATTATCTTCAAGAAACTGAACAGGATAATCAATATTATCCTTAATCCCACCACACTTTGCTGCGGATAGGAAAACATAATCTGGTTTAGTTTCTTTAAAAAATTTCAAGACTGCACTTTCATTGCGAAGATCAAGGTCCTTGCGGGTGGCAAGCACAAGATTTTTATATCCTTTTTCTCTTAGAGAACGAACAATGGCAGATCCAACAAGACCAAGATGGCCAGCAACAAATATTTTACTATCAAGATTCATTTCTACACATGTCCTCTACTAGTTGATCAAATGAAATTTCAGGTTCCCATCTAAGTTCATTTTTTGCTTTAGTAGCATCACCGAGAAGAGTATCAACCTCAGAGGGTCTATAGTATTTTGGATTCACCGCAATAACAGTTTTTCCACTATTCAAATCAATTCCAATTTCATCATCACCAGATCCTTGCCAACTAATATCCATATTAAAATATGGAGCAGCTGCTTGAACAAACTCACGGACAGAATATTGTTTGTGTGTAGAAATTACATAATCATCCGGAACATCTTGCTGCAACATCATCCACATTGCACGAACATAATCTTTAGCATGTCCCCAATCACGCTTAGCATCAAGGTTTCCAAGAACTAAAAGATTTTGCCTACCCTCACTAATAGATTTCAATCCTCTAACAATTTTCCTTGTTACAAATGTTTCTCCTCTACGTGGAGATTCATGATTGAAAAGAATTCCACTGCAAGCATACATTCCATATGCTTCTCTATAGTTTTTAGTAATCCAATATGCATAAACTTTTGAGCACCCATAAGGAGATCTTGGGTGAAAAGGCGTGGTTTCTTTTTGTGGAATTTCTCTAACTTTACCAAACATCTCTGAGGTAGATGCTTGATATATTCTAGTTTTATCTTCAAGTCCAAGAAGTCTAACTGCTTCCAGAATACGAAGAGTTCCTAGAGCATCAGTTTGTCCAGTATACTCAGGCATTTCAAAAGAAACCTTCACATGACTTTGAGCCCCAAGATTATAAATTTCATCAGGTTGAACTAACTGAATAACTCTAACCATATTTGTAGAATCTGTTAAATCACCATAATGAAGTTTTATTTTATCGAAGATGTGATCAATTCTACTGGTATTAATTGAAGACGATCGACGAATAATACCATGAACTTCATACCCCTTTTCAAGAAGAAGTTCTGCAAGATATGATCCGTCTTGCCCTGTGATTCCAGTGATTAATGCTACTTTCATTTTTTTAAGAGTGTTGATCTAAGAATTCAAATAACTCATCGTAGTTTTTATCAACTGTATGGAATCTAAAAACTTTTTTATTTCTTTTTCCTAAGATAGTATCGCAAAACTGAGTCCTATTTTGGATTCTATCATCCCCAACAATAACTTGGTTTGTGGCACAATAATATGCAGCCAAGTCACCAGGACTAGTTCCTGTATTAATAAAGTTATTTGATTCTTCGATAATTGTTAAAAGATATCTTACATCTAAGAACCCAGTCATGTCAACATAAGAAATATATTCATTATCAACAACAGGAAATTTAACTAAGTCGTTAATGATTACTAAGTTTATTTTATTCTTAATGTGATAATCAATTACTTTTGCATATAAATCAAACTCAACACTTCCAAATCTCAAATCACCAGATGTACCATCCTTTCCAACTAAGTAATCATTAATATTGATCGACCCATAGTTTCTGGTTTTCCAACTATTCTTAACAAAGAACGTGTTATATTTTTCGATTCCTAAACCATCAGTTTTTTTAAAGTTAGGATTCCATAAGTCCAGATCATATGCCTGAACACCAGCCTCATAGTATTTGCAAGATGGAAAATACCATGTACCATCTTCACCTTCTGCATACTTATGCCCAGGTCCAGGTGGCCATCCAAGTTTCCAATGCAAGTCCTTTCCAATTGGATATAAGATATTTTTGAAGACATATCCAGAGAAAGCTTCTTCATATAAGTCTTCATCAAAATTGCGAAGAGTATACCAAAAAGCAATACCTTTATCCGGAATTGTTTTAAAATTATTTAAAAGAAGTTCCGTCTCTTGACTGTCCTTATAAGCTTTTGTTGTATCAATAAAACCATCCAGAGTTACAAGAGTATCAACATGAGGTTCATAAAATACTTCTTGACCAGGAAAACAAAATCCAATTTTTGGACCTTTAACATCTTTGAAGAAACCTTCGAATAGTTCATTAAAGAAAGTAGGATAAAATCCATACTCAGTCCAAACGTAGTTTACCAAAGAATATTCTTCGGTCTTGATTGAATCTAGAATTCCCCTAATTTCTTCAATAGATTTTATTTTTAAATGTTTTTTAGTAAGCATAAATTTAAGTTGTAGAGGAAATAAAAAGGTTCTCTCCATTATCAAACCAAAATGGATTGTAACCTATTTCTTGTATGAGAGAATTTAATTTTTCTAGAGTGTGGCCACATTGACTCATATTTCCAGGATTATATTCTAACAAAATTTTTGGTTTATATTTTTGAATAGTTTCAATACCACCCTTAATTATATCATACTCTGCACCTTCTGTATCTATTTTGATCAGATCAATTCTGGTATCAATAAAGAGATTGTCGATGGTATTAGATTTGACAGGATAATCTATAGATTCATCTTCTGAAAATCTTTTCACATTTTTACCAATAGTATTAAGTCCTCTATGAGTTAGACATATTTTCAAAACACATTCACCAACATTATCACTTAAAGCTTCCTCGTACAATGTGATATTTTCAATACCATTAATCTCTATATTTTCTTTCAGTAAAGAAAAATTAAATGGATCTGGTTCAAATGAATGCCATTTCGTATTTGGATACAGTTTTGCAGCAAGAGAAAAAGTTCCAGTATTTGCACCAACATCAAGAATAACAGAATCTTCTTTTATTTCATCAACAAATCTTTGAATTACATTCAATTCCCAAACAAATGGAGCATCCCATTTTGAATCTTTTTCTGGATGAACCCAACTAGAATTTAAGTAGATAGCATTCTCAGATACAGAAATTTCAGATTCATTTACATATGGATACTTCGCAATTTTCATAGAGTCACAACAAAAATAGGTTCAGTAATATATGACGAATCATCAACAATACAGACCCTATCACCATACTTTTCTCTCAGTTCATCTTCAACTTGACTTACTGCTTTTTGATCGTTGCGAATGTAGACCTTATATCCTCTATTAAGAAGATCCAAACATAGACGATATTGCTGACTTTCAGTAAGAATATCGGTTCCTATTTTATAACTGATGGAATCAAAATAAAATGGATTTTTGTTTTGATTCATTTTCTCAAAATATTCACAGACAAAAGTTGCATGTTGGTTATTAATTTCATCCGTGACTGTCCCTAGGTTATAATCTAATCCAACCTTCTTTGCAAATGCAGCAAAAGATCTGTTGTCTCTAGGAAGACAAGGGCCACCATATCCAAAGCCATATCCAAGGTATTTTCTACCAACACGACTATCAGTTCCAACAGCAGACAGAACAGTGTTTACTTCATCTCCACATCCAGCATGATGCAAAACATCACCTAGCATGTTTGCATAACTGATTTTCGTAGTTAAGAAACAATTGATTGCAATCTTAGTGATTTCTGCAGCTGTTGTTGACATGGAACAAACAATTGCACGGGTTGTTTGAATTTTTTCATACAACTTTCTAATGTTTGCAATAATCAAATCGTCATTAGAAAATGGATCGGTTCCAAGAAGAACCATATCTGCAGTACGGAGATCACTGATAATTGACCCCTGAGCAATAAATTCTGGGTTATAAAAAACTTTTACGTTACTTGGAAGTTGTTTTTTGAAGTTATCACAATCTCCAGGATTGGTGGTACACCCAACAACAAAATACTTAGTTTTAGAAACGTCCTTAAAGTCTTCAACAACTTGCCATACAGATGAAACATCATAAGATCCATCAGGAAGAGATGGAGTAGAAACTAGAGTGTAAATCAAATCACACTCATCAATAACTTCTTTATTGTTTGTTGTTGCTCTAAAATTCTTTGCAACGCGAAGAAGGTTCTCTACTTCAGGTTCATTCGTATCGATTTTTCTTTCATTCAATTTTTGAACATATTCTTCTCTGATGTCAGAGACCAAAACATCATACCCTGCTGCTTCACAAAGAAGAGCAAAGCAAATTCCAAGTCTACCGGCACCAATTACACCAATCTTCATACTCATCAAAATTCTCCTTTAATTATAATACACTTTATGAAATTTGACTATAGTCGTAATTTGCCTTTAAACAATTATGCACAAAAGGCCCATTCATAAAATTATCTCTGGCAATCTTTTGATTGCTGTTCAATAAAGAAGATAACCAAGAGAAAGAACTATTGGACATTATAAGAAAATCTGCATTTACCATATGATAGATGTCACTTATAGGATGATCATCAATGTGCAATTTAATATCAAAATTTTCTTCTTTTAATTCAAAAAATTCTTCAAAATTTGTAGTAAATCCTTGAGAATGTATATGCAGAGTTGCTTTCTTATCCTTGGTATTATTCTTTAGGAAGTCAACTAAATTTTTGTATCTATGAAAGTCTTTTTCGAAAATATATTTTTCTCTATAAGTAGAAACAATTTCTGCAGGGATATCATCTGGATTTGCAGTTCTAATGTGCAATGAGATATTTATGTTCTCATCAAAATATCTTTCTCCAGAAAAATACAAATTATTTCTAATCTTATCTATTCGTTCTTTTGTAAAGATCTCAGTCATATAATGGCCACATAGAGATGCCAATTCTCTATGGCAGTTATACAAGTTAATTAGTATTTTCTTATCATTATTTTTATTTTCATTAATAAATGACATGAGACTATCATTTATCTCTGACATAGTAATAACTTGATCCCAACCACCATTTAGATTTGGAAAGTTAAAGAAGGAATCTATCATTTTGAAATATTCTTCTTTTGAATATTCCGTATATGAATGATGTGCAAAATTTTCAGAACCAGGATATGTGAATTCAACTCCAATAAAATCTGCAAAGAAATTTAAGAGCAGATGATATTGGAGCATGGATCCTATTCCCTCAGTTCCAAACCCATCGATTGGTGGAATTTTATCTTTCCAACTATCGTCAGAAATTTTGTTACTTAGAACGAGGCAGACACTCATAGTTTGAAAGTAGGAATTGGTTGCATTTTATGGCTATTCATTGAGGAGAACTTGAGAAGAGACTCAAGACCAGGACCAGATCCAGTTTCCATTGCTTCTTCCAGTTGCTCATAAGAAGCACCTAACTGATCTTCATCAGTTCGGCCATCATCCCAGAGTCCATCAGTTGGTTTTGCTTCGATAATACCAGAGTTGACACCTAAATGTTTTCCAAGTTCCCATACTTCAGTCTTATAAAGATCTGCAATAGGAGCAATATCAACTCCACCATCACCATACTTAGTATAGAAACCTACTCCATAATCTTCAACTTTATTACCCGTACCAACAACGATACCACCAACTGAAGTTGCTACTTGATAAAGAGTAACCATACGAAGTCTTGAACGACTATTAGCAAGAGCATGAGTGTTCTCGCCATAACCGTTCATTGTTTGTTTGAAGGCATCAAAGACACCAGTCAGGTCATACTTGAGTGTAGTTACATTACTAAAGCTATCATCGAGCCACTGAAGGTGAACGTCTGAGAGAGTTTCCTGTTCTTCTTTCTGATGGATCGGCATACCAAGAGCATAAACTGGGAGACCAGTTTTTGCTGCAAGAGTTGAAGAAACTGCAGAGTCAATTCCACCAGAGACTCCAATTACAAATGCTTTAACATTATTAGTTATAGCGTAATCCTTTAACCATTCAACAATTCTACCTTCAAGGATAGAGTAATTTTCGATACGATTCATTAGTCTTTCTTAAGAATTTAAAGTAATAATATCACAAAAAAATAAATTAAACAACTCTACCGTAGTTATCTTCCAGTCTAGTGATGTCGTTTTCATCACAAATACCACGTTGAATTTCAATAAAAGTCAAACCTTCAGATCCAGCAGTTGCTCTATGAATAGTTTTAGGTGGTATCTGAAATCTATCACCCACTACACAATTGTTCAATTCTTCCCCCACATTAATAGTACCACCACCTTCAACAATAATCCAATCTTCCCATCTATTATCATGATATTGTAGAGAAAATGATTGATTAGAGTTTACATAGATTCTTTTTACTTTATAGGATGACCCTTCACATAAAGTTTCAAACATACCCCAAGGTCTTTCTTCAGTATACATGACTTCAACTATTTGGTACGTAAATTGGATTTGTATTTACAAAAGGAATATATTTTATATCGTCATTATGAATTCCTTGATACATCAAATATTTTTCTGCTTTGATATCAAGAACATCAATCAGGTATGGGACAGATGTATGGACGGTATGAATTTCTTTTGCGTTCTCAAGTACCTTACAATAATCAAACAGACAATAGTTGATATCGTTCTCTACAATTGGAAGATCAAATTCAGGAAACTGAAGAACATTATTTTTCTTGTTATCAGTATTCGCATAGAGATTTACATACACATATTCAGAATCATCTTTTAATCCTAACACATCATAGTAAAGATGATTCTCTCTTTCTATGTTTCTTGTAAACTTGAATCCTTCAGACCACTTATTCCAGTCAAGAAAAAGTTGAAGATACTTTGCGTGCATACACATACACGTTTCTGACTCAGAAATACCAAAATCGTTTTGCCAGAAATGAATCATATCCATTCCTAGGTAAACAAACTGTGGAGATTGGATAATTCCCATCTGACCATAATATTCCTTTCCAGGAAAATCATCATTTTGAGAACAGAAATCAATGTCAGTAATGTAATCCTTAATCCAAAGAAGTCTTTCCTGCAAAGGCCAAATAACTTTGTATCCCATTGAGAGATACTTTCTAGCAATGTACTGAAGAAAAAATACATCACCAATACCTGCTGGTTGATTGATTAAACAGATTTTCATTCTACACCTTTATAAAGTTTTACAGAATCCTCTCTTAAAGATCTTCCTGTTGCAATTGCATTATCAACAAGTAAGTTGACTGCTTGTACCAAACGAGGACGCTTTACTTTAAAGCAGATATCAATCTTCTTTTTTAATTCAGCAATCTCTTGGTCAGTTTTTGCTTCTTGAATTGCATCTTCTAACATCCACATACGAGTATGAAGAATAGAAAGTTTTTCTACAACTTCTCCAAGATTATCAGTTTCAATATATTTAACATCAGGAAGTTCTCTACGAGAAAGGACTTCATCAATCGTTTCTTTAATACACTCGTCAATCAAATTTCCAAAGTTCATTTTAAATAATTCTCCCAAATAAAGTCTTCTAAGATTTCTAACTTTTTAGCCCGTTCAAGATTATCTTGAATAGCATCCATTTTGCCGTAATAGATTTCTTCTGAAACATCAAACTCATCACTCAACACGATGATACCATCCATGTTAAAATGTTCTCCGATATCTGGAGCACCCAGATAAACAGGAATAGTTCCTGTTGCAAAACAATCTAAAAGTTTTTCTGTGAAGTAAGTTGAATACTGACCATTCTCAATTGCTACAGAGAACATATAGTCACATAGACCATCTTCTTTCAATTCAATTTCATTGAATCCACGGCCATAAAGATCAACCTGATCACCAATTCTTTCAATCCATTCAAGTCTCTTTAGATGACCTTCACACATTCGTTTGTTTGAAGAAATCATAGAAATCATTTTAGATTTCTCATAGATCTTTGGTTCTTTAATCCAGAATCCTTGGGCAGGAACCCATTTAAACTTATCACCAAGAGCAAGAAGTCTTTGATCATGAGTGAAAATAATATCGAATGTATTTTCAACTAGTTCAAGATTTTCAATAATACTTTCAACAAGACCTGGTTTGATAAATTTAGATTCTAAAAGCCAAAGATATTTGGGTCCAGATCTTTTATCATTAACTCCTTCATTGATGGTATTATCAATATAGAACGTTCCATCCCCACCGCTTTGAACCCATTCAATATATTTGGATTCTTTACCATGAACAGAATAGCCTTTGTTACCTCCAGTGAGATGAGTGAAGGTATTTCCAACTAGATTAAATTTCTTTTTCATAATCAATATCCATCCGCAAAATAAAAAAGATCATATACAATATTTGGGTTCATCAGTAAAGCAGCAAGAAACATATTACTACTACTACCAACAATATACTCAGTTTTACTAGATAAAATTACATCTAAAAATGCATTTTGATATTCAAGGTTATATTCCTCATCAGTCATAGATTCTTGTCCACCCTGTTGAGAATTCCTACCTCCTTTCCAATCAATATCTTGAGAAAGTCTTGGTCTATCTGCAACAATACATCTGTCTCCAAAAACTTTTTTAAATTCATCAACAAAAGGTTGAATCATTGTAGTTAAAAGAACTGCATCGTAATCATCAATTTTATTTTTAACAGATTCGATAGCAGGTTCAACTACATTAGAAACTCCTTGATAATGTCCTGTTTGTCTTAGCATAACAGACATTACCTTTTTTCCTTCGATTAATTTTTCTTCGTTTTTTATTTTTTCAGAAAAATCATCTAATGGTTTAAATTTTTTCCATTGATTATTCAACGACAGTCTAGTTCTAGTAAGATTTTCTGGATCAACATACTGTTCTTTTTTGCTACCTCTACCATCATATTTAAGAGTATCTTCTGGATAGTATTTTAATTGCGACTTTATATCTGCAGGATAAGCCTCAAAGTAAGTAAAGTCTTTTGGATATTCTCTACCCAGATATTCATTTGGTTTAAAGAAATCTAAAAGAACGTTTTTCTCTAAAACTTCATGAAAATTATTAACTTGAGAGGATTCTATCCATCTATAATCTGAGTAACTACTACCAGGATAATGAGTTTTATTTCTTGTATGCAAAAAAAGGTTTATATCTCCATCGGATTTTTCAACTGTTTCCATCCAAGCAAGTTGCAAAAGAAATCCACTAAAAACTCCTGCACAATTTCCAGCAATTACATTCATCAAAAACCAATAAACTCTATAGTATGTATCATACAAAAAAAAGGAGGTTGTTGTCAACCCCCTAAGTGTATTATCAGGCTCGCCACTTACCCTTTGACTGGAGGCAAGAAACCAGGCGGGAGAGAGTCCCATCCGCACCAGCAAGAATTTTTCAGAAACTAGAAACTGATTTTTTTCTCTAGTCTTCCAATCAAATCAGCAAGTCTTTCTTCAAGAACTTGTACTCTTGCCTCTAGTTCAGAAGTATCTGGTACTACTACGGCAGGAGTTGTGGAGGAAGTATCTGTAGAAGTTACGGTCTTTTTAGTCGTTGCCATTTTTATAAGTATTAAACTCTTAGAATATTTAGTTTTAAGGGGTCTTGTGGGCACCACCTAGTTTTAAGAAACTAGGAAAAGTTGTATAAGTTTTGGTACTTCAATTGCGGCATAGAAGCCACATAGAAATAAGATATCCCAAAACTTATGCTTCAATGCAAAGGGAATAATGAATGCATTCCCAATACATTTTATTAATAAACCTGATTTTGGATCTCCCCATAAGAGAAAAAAATACCCAGATAAAAGGAGAATGTTTCCTATGTATCTGAAACAATCAGATTTAGTCATAAGGGGTTTGCTCCCGACCAGTGCGCTTTTTAAGTCATCCCGGGACTATTTAAGATGTTTAGAAAGAAGTTTAATTTCTTCTTCCAACTGACGACTAACAGCTTCGGGAGTATATGCTCCAGTTGCTTGTTTGCGTCGTTCCATTTCTTCTTCAATCTTTTGAGTGATAGAAGCATGGCGGCGGATTTCTCCTCCCATTGACATCATTTTTTTAGTTTGTTGCATACAAAACTGAAGTTGCATCAGTTCCATATCATCTAGTTCAAACATAATTAATTCTCTTCATCATCCTTTACATAACAAGGAACACGATCTGGATCTAACCATTTCGCATATTCAATATCTTCCATTGCAGTAGAACATTGTAAAACATTATCAAAAAGATAAATGTCATTCCAGCGTTTAGTGTATTCGTTTTGTTTTTGCATACGGTAATCAGGTTTACCGTTGATTTCAAGAATACCAACTTCAACGAAACGATATCCTTCTCGTTCCAAAAGAACTTTAGGAAGCCTTGTTGTCATGCAACCTCAACGGATTCAAGATCTGCAAGAACGTATTCCATAAGCATTTCATAATCATCCAGAGGATCACCAGAGAATACTACACCTTCGTTTTCGTAGTAGCGGCGAACCTTTTTGTAAAGTTTCGGATTCTTTACATCAAGGTAGAAGTCACCATTTGCTGCTCCACGAAGGGTTTGAACGTCTTTCTTGAATTTTGCTGTGAGAGTCATTGTTTTGATTGTTGACCTTAGTATTATAAAGGTTTGACAGGGGTTCTGTCAAGTGCTCCTTGCGTGGATCGAACACGCCTCAGGCGAATTATGAGTTCGCTGCATTCACCAGATTGCTAAAGGAGCAAGGTAGGACTGCTGAGACTTGAACTCAGTTCACACCGTTATAAGCAGTGGGCCTTAACCCATAGGCGACAGTCCCGTAAAACCAGGTCTATTGTAGAGGACCTGGAACTCTATGTCAACAACCTTCTTCGTGATCAGTATGTATTCGTATCACGTCGTCATCCACTTTAGATTCTACTGCAAACTTTATGGTTTCATTGTATGGAACTATCACTGCGTTTCTTTCTCCATCAGTAATAATAAATGATTCGCCATTTTCAACTCTTTCTATCAGAGTATCAAAATCTTTTTGAAACTCTTCGACTGTAAATTTTTGGAGATATGAAAGTTCTGGATACATTTTCATAAAGTAAAGTTTTATGAGTCGGGGTGAGAGGGATCGAACCTCTGTCTTCTTGCTCCCAAAGCAAGCCGTCTACCGCTGACTTACACCCCGTCAACACCGTTATTTAGTTTGGTGTATAAGCATTATACCCATAATCGGAGCAACCGTCAAGCCTGCTCCACAAAGTCCCAACCATACTGGACTTGCTGCTAAAACTTCTATTAGGTGAAACATTAGTATCCCCTCCAAGTCTTGAACTCGTAGTAAAAGTATTGATCAACTGTATTGTCCAATGGAGCATTCTCTTCTCTATGTGCCCACTCAACACAAAAATCTACAATACGATAGTCATGTAATGAACTGTGTCCCCACATTCTTACAAATGCAGAAGAAGAAAAGTAATACCGCTGTTTAGTGTGCGGTTCCATTTCCCTTATAGTCTTTGGAGTCATAGTATCCCCCTCTTGTGCCGAAGTAAAGTGTTGCTAAAACAAACGGAACTGAAACAAATAAAAGTGCTTTTGCTAATAACATCATGCAAATACTCCTGGGATATAATTAATTCTTTGACGAATCTCATCTAAGAGCACACCATATTCTTTGAACCTTCTATCACCTGCGATGAAACATCTCTGTCTCATCCATACTGCATCTGCTAGTAATTTGAGTTCATAATCTGAGAAATCTTTAAAGCGTTCCATATAATCTCCTATTGTGGGTATGCGTGTGTGAGACCCCACCAGATCCAGAATCCCATAATTGATCCGTAAAGAAGTACTGAAAAGAAAAGTGTTTTAAACATCTTTCTCGTCCTCGTAAGTTGATGGTTCTTCAAATAGTTCGTCTAACTTTTGTTGTAAAACTCTCTCTTGAAGTTCTTGCAAATCTTTTTCTGTTAAAACTATCATTTGTCCTTTAAAAGTTCTTCTACTCTTTTACGCATATTAGTGCTGTCTTGTTTCATATAATCACGCAGAGAATATCCACGTTGATTTCTTAGAATACAAGTGCCCTGATAAAACATCGTGGCGGCAAACACCAGTAATAGGACTATGCCGATTATTTCAGAGTAATGTTGAGCCATGGCAGTACTGGTGGAATAACGCCTATCAACCTCAAAAGTCCCTCAGCAAATAAAGCAAGAACCACCCAACCGACGCACATACTAATGATGCTAGCATTACGGTTGTGTTGTCGTATTGCTGCATCGATCATCTCCTGAACTTCTGAACGGGTAACTAATTCTTCTTGTTCGTGCATCATTTCTTGTCTCCAAGAAACTCTGCAAGTGAATCTTTTTTTGTTTTTACAATTTCAACTGCTCTTTTGTAAAACATATTATCAATATTACCAGAAGACTCAAAAGTTGCCTTGATCTTCACCCAGTTTTCATAGGTGTGTTGATCCATAAGAAGGATTTGATTGGATATTATTAGTTATATTACCAAATGTTGCAACTTTGTTTATTATGTGTTGATATCAAGAAAGTGATTAAACAAATATAAAGAAAGCGGAGAGAACAGGAATCGAACCTGCGAAGCTTTTAAACCCAGCCGCTTTCAAAGCGGTGTCCTCGACCAACCGGACTCTCTCCAAGAATATCAACGAATCTCAAAATCTAAACGACGAACTTTACGTTGGCGTCTTGCTTCCTGAAAAGCAAGATCTTGTGAAGTCAGAACATTTGATTTTTGTTCTTTCTGAATAGAGTTTAACATAACAATACGCGATAAGTCAACTGCTGAAATTTTATCACCACGAATTGTCGCCATATTAGGACAACCACAAGTAATGGTTTTTGTTGGGTGTCCTGTTAATTCTTTATTGCAATCTTTGCATCTTATTGAAATCATTGTTCTTCATCCTATTCATTGTAGGTGCGATCTTAACTGCCAAACAAATTTACCGTGAGATTCCATTAAGTCTTGAACTAGATTAGCAGTTGCATATTGCTTTTGCTCTTCTGCTTCTTCTGAAATCCCTTGCATTAATTCACAAAACTTGGTGTTATTATCAAGAAGTTCTTGAAGCATTTCTTTTGCTCCCGTTGAACTTGCAGCCTCTTTAATTTGAGTCACCTCAAGCATTCTAGAAAGAGAACTCAGAGGTTTTACATTCAAATAACGCATATGTTCAGAGAGACGGTCAATCTCTTCAAACATAGTTTCATACTGTCCACCAAAAAGTTGATGGAGTTGAGTGAAATCTTCACCAACAACATTCCAATGAAATGCCCAAGTTTTATGGAACAAAACAAAAAGTGATGACTGAGCATCACTCAAGAGTTTATAAAGTTTTTCCATTATACTCTTTTTATTTTTATTTATCAAGTGGGCGATGACGGATTCGAACCGCCGACCAATTGCGTGTAAAGCAACTGCGCTACCGCTGCGCTAATCGCCCATGGCTCCCCCGACAAGATTCGAACTTGTGACCCATTGATTAACAGTCAACTGCGCTACCGCTGCGCCACAGGGGAATGAGGGGAAGGAGAGCTCTTGGACGGAACCGCAGGATCACTTCCCCAGAGCGAAAGACGAGATTCGAACTCGCAACAACCTGCTTGGAAGGCAGGGACTCTACCGTTGAGTTACTTTCGCAATGAGACAATCATAAACCTTTTGAGTTTGATTGTCAAGTGTCGATGAAAGGACTTGAACCTTCACAGATTAATCTACTGGAACCTAAACCCAGCGCGTCTACCAATTCCGCCACATCGACAAGGCAGGCTCACCAGGAATCGAACCTGGAACAATTGCTTAGAAGGCAATGGTTATATCCGTTTAACTATGAGCCCTTAACTTGTTTATTGTATCAATCCTTGGGGCAATCGTCAACCCAAGGAGCACAGATTCTCATTTCACCTCCTAATAATCTTTGAGCTTCTGAACCATCTGGAGCTTTCTCTATCAACCGTGGCAAAGGTATTCTAGGTGTAGAAGAGTCCCCTGTCAAGCGTTCATAGTCCCGAATGGCCTTATCCACATCTCTCTCAACTCTCCTGTCCACCACACCAGGATCCTGAAGCAGAATATCGTTGATTACAGTGCCTGGGAACAGAGACCTCTGAACCTCGTCTAGGAGGTCCCAGAGGCGCTCCTGAGGCGCTCCTGTGCATTGGGAGAGTGTCGCTACAATACCACTGAGTATGAGGCTTATAAGGATTATCTGCTTCTTATCTGGTCTCTTCTTACCGAAGTTAAAATTAAACATAAAAAAAGAGGAGTAGCAACCACTCCTCTATATTTATTCAGTTTTTATATCAAACCTCTACCAGAATCAGTCGGGATGCATAATCATGTGCATAAGATGTACGGGCACCATGATGCCCCCAACCAATCCAACTATACGCATAGTCCATGTAACGATGAATTGATTTACCAGGAGTTTTCATCCTGTCTTCAATTCGTTGCCATTGAACTTCATTCGTAAGATAACGAAGTTGCGTGTGAAGTGTTGATGGTGAACCACCATACTTCTTAGCAAAATCACCCAATCCATAATAACGATTGGCAGATGTCCATTGAATCAGTCCGTAACCGCGCCAGCAGTTACCGTAACTGGTTCTGCTACCACCTTCACAAATATTAGGCACGAATGTTGATTCCTGTCTAATATTGCCCATGATGGTAGCAAGGGCGTTTCTGTCTTTAACACCACGATCCTGGAAAAATGCCAGGGTAGCATTCTCATGTTCATTACACCCTTTACAAATTAGCCTTTTCTCTTTTGGCTTTGGTACTGGTGCAACCTCGCGGATTGCTGTCGTCTCTGGTTCAAACTCTTTAATGATTGAGTAAGGTTGTGTCTCCACTGGGGGAGGCGGACCTTGCAGTTTATAACTAGAGAATGGCAGTGTTGCCGTACTGGTTGTAACCGTTGCCAGAAGAGGCAGGGCTACTGTAAAGAAATTTTGCACTAGTTTTAATTGAACTCTACATCCGTATAGAAAGGGGGTACACCCTTTTCTCAAAGGGCACTTTCCACGGCTCTAAATCACACTCAAAGTCTCATAATAAAAAACCCTGCTCATAACAGGGATTTTAACATTATAAGTTTTTATTTAGATCTTGTCAAGATTCTGGTTCTAAAGAGACTATTTCCAGTTCATCACCATCAGGTTCAATCCACTCATAAAACTCAGCAAGAATTGCACGGGCATCTCCTTTTGGGACACTCATATCAGCAGCACGATCAAGAGACCACGACCTAATGTGAGCTACAATATCTTCAGTCGTTGCGTTCATAATAATCTTTTCGGAAGTAACGGGATAATACGTTGCTATTGTAGAACGCTGGTTCTCCGTTGTCAAGGGACTCTGTGAGGACATTATTGACGAAGAGTTGTCGGGTC
>Ga0194113_10002979_pt1 | contig 22874 bp, 19 predicted proteins | sample TA2MahC200mmetaG_FD_146193 | JGI IMG/M metagenome (GOLD analysis project Ga0194113, IMG submission 146193) | Freshwater microbial communities from Lake Tanganyika, Tanzania - TA2015017 Mahale Deep Cast 200m | ecosystem: Environmental > Aquatic > Freshwater > Lake | place: Tanzania: Lake... | reverse complement strand
CAGCTCCTGCGCGAGGCGCTCGGGCGGTTGGCCGGTCTCGACCATCGCCGCGAGGATCGTATTGCCCGCGGAGGCGCTGATCGCGCCCTGATCGATCATGCCGGCCAGGGCGGCGACGGCCGTCGGCTCCAGCCCCAGACCGGGCAGGTCGCGGTCCCGCTCGTTGGCGACCTTGAGGCCCACCTGCGTGAGCAGGTTGCAGACGCGTTTCGGATCGCCGCCCGCCGCAGTCGCCTGCTCGAAGAAATCGGCCGTCGCGCGGTCCGCCGTCAGAACGCCCGCATCGTAGTCGCTCAGGCCGTAAACCTGCACGTAGCGAATCTGTCTTTGGATGGGCAGCTCGCAGAGCCGGGACCGAATCTCGCCCAGCCAGGGTCCCGTGGTGACCACCGGCACGAGATCGGGGTCGGGAAAGTAGCGGTAATCGTGGGCCTCTTCCTTCTCCCGCTGGAGTACCGTGACCTCCTCCGCATCGTTCCAGCCCCGCGTGGATTTGTTGCCCATTTGCATGGTCCGGCCGGTCTCGAGGAAGTCATCGAGCTGCCGCCGGATTTCGTAGGCGACGCTCCGCTCCAGGGCCCGGAAGCTGTTGAGGTTCTTGACCTCGGCAATCGGGGTCTTGCACTGCTGGCCGGCCCGGTCGATGACGAGATTGATGTTGGGCTCGAACCGCATGTGGCCTTTCTGCATGTCCGCCTCGGAGATGCCGAGATAGCGGACGATCCGCTGCAATTCGACGGCCAGCGCCCGCACCTGCTCGGGACTGCTCAGGTCCGGCTCGGTGACGATCTCCAGCAGCGGCGTGCCCGCCCGGTTCAGATCGACCTGCGAGAAGCCAACAGCCGTATGCAGGTTTTTGCCGGCATCCTCCTCCAGGTGCGCCCGGCGGATGCGGATTCTCTTCGTCGTGCCGTCGCCGAGAGGGATCTCGATGTAGCCCTCGCCGCCCAACGGCAGGTCGTACTGGCTGATCTGGTAGTTCTTGGGCAGATCCGGATAGTAGTAGCTCTTGCGGTCCCACTTCGTGAACTCGGCCAGTTGGCAGTTCAGCGCCAGTGCCGCCAGCATCGCATGCTCGACCGCCTGGCGATTCATCACCGGCAGCGCCCCCGGCAGACCCAGACACACCGGGCAGACCCGGCTGTTCGCCTCTTCCCCGAAGCTCAACGCACAAGAGCAGAACATCTTCGTCCGCGTACAGAGCTGTACGTGAATCTCCAGGCCGACGACCACCTTGTACGTCAGATCACTCATGATTCGGAACCCGCTGTGCGCAACATACCCTATGCAGTGGATAGCACCGCCAAACATGCGTAGGTTCCCAAATGGGAAAAAGACTGCATTTACGAACCCCCTTCACGGTCCCGCTTCGATGGGACTTGTTCATCCCCGCCCCCACGGCCAGAGAACGTATGCATGCACAAGGTTGCGCCACCGTATCATCTCCAGAATCGCACGGAAAGTCAAAATAACGCACGATATGCGATCAAACAACGCTTCGTGTGATTATTTCGTGTGTTTGCAAACATAGAACGCTCCACGGCCTTTGCCAACTGACTCCAGATCGCCATTCAAACACATCTTGGAAAGCAGATAGTACGCCTGCGGCTCGGTGATTTGGCACAACTCCGCCGCCTTCTTGCGTGTCATTCGGCCGTCTATCCCCACCGCGTCCAGCACCATCTGTCGCTGCTGGATCCTGTCAAATCCACGTGCTCGCACATAGCCCGGGACCGCGCCGAGACGACGGTACAGCACCGCTGCCAAATGGTAGACCCGGCCGCGTCTCTCACCGCGCGCTTCGATAAGTCCTCGCTCGTGGAGTGACCCCAGAACAGATCGGGCTTGCGAAATCCCTTTCTGGATCAGCTTGCCGGCTTGCTGGGAGTCGATCCGCCGTTCGAAAAACAGTGTATTCAAGACCAGCACCTCGTCCAGATTGAGAGGGGAACCCGCCTTGTCCTGCTCATACACAAACGCGGCGAAGTGCAACGACGCTTCACCGCCACGCAGTACGACCCGCACTCCCGTCGAATCGCTTCGCAGGTAATCCGGGGCCGGCCGCCCGTAGCGGAGTTGGCCCATGTAGATCCTATCCACCCCGCGCCCGGTCTGTTCGACAAGACCAATCCTCCGGAACGCCTCCGCCAAGCGAGGATTTCGGGGCTTCGGCTCATGCACCAGAATGTTGTCCACCGTGATCCCCTCGGGGAATCCGCCGGGGCTGGTGATCAGGAGATGATCCGCCTGCCACTGTACATAAATGGCGTCGCGCCGGGTGTAATCTCGGTGCAGCACGGCATTATTGACCGCTTCCCGAAAGCCTTCGGGTGAGTAGTCCGGAATGGGGATCCGAAACAAACCGACCGTCACCTCCCGTTCTTGGTTCCGGACCACCAAACGCCTCTCCAGTTCCTCCAGCACCATAAGCAATGGACCGTGAAAGGCCTCGTTGACTTTCACGTTGCCCTGCCCGTCCAGAACCTGGAAGAACACCTCATGCGTGGGGACAACCTCACGTAGGACCTCCTCTCGTCCCAGCAGGAGCAGACCGGCAAGAGTGGGAACCAGACGACCATTCTTGGTCTCCACCAAACGCAGAGCCTTCGCAAGTTCCTGTGTCTCCAGTGCCAGGAGGCTTTGGTCGCCGTGCAGTCGTGATATGGTCTGCCGCATCCGCTCAAAGGCCAGGGGATCGAGGTCCTCAAACGATGTGGCATCCAACACCTGGGCCGAGAAATCCAGCAATCCCAAAGCGACTCTGCGCGAACGCTGATCCCTCGGATAGAACGGAACGGTCTGAGGCCGACCACGCGAACCGACCGCGCGACGCACCGACTTGCCCGCAGCCGTAGCGCACGGCTCCGGGTACAGATCGACTTCAACGCCAATGACCAAGCCCTGGGGGTGGGGCACTACCGAGACGCGTGTGTTGATACTGGGAACCGTATTGTTGAAGATGGCGGCTTGAAGCTCGAAAGGATCGGTGGTTTTGCCATGTCTGGGCTTCGCGCCGGTCACAGTCCCATCGTCCTCGACTCCAATCAAGAGAACGCCACCTTCGGTATTGGCAAGCGCGACGACCTCCTCGTAGATCTCGTTATCTCCGATCTGGCGGCGATCGGACTTGAACTCCCGCTGGAGGGCCTCGCCAGCAGCGATCAATCCTTCGAGTTGTGTCACATCAATCATCGCAGATAAAAAGCAAATTCTGATACGACCAAATTCGCTCGTGCCACGCAGACCTCCCCGCCGCACATAAGAGCCTGATTACAGCCCTCTCATCCTGCCGCAGGGGGTCTTCTCGCGTGCCAGTCCGTCCGGGCCTCGTGCATGCGGGCGATTTGCAGCAGTTTGGCCTCAGTGAAGGCGGGCGACACGATCTGCAGGCCGATGGGCAGACCGGCCTCATCGAAGCCGCAGGGGACACTGATACCGGGAATGCCCGCCAGGTTGACCCCGACCGTGTAGATATCCGCCAGGTACATCTTCAGCGGGTCATCCACCTTCTCGCCGGAACGGAACGCGGTGGTGGGTGAGACCGGCATCATGATGCAGTCGCACTGCTGAAACGCCCGGACGAAGTCGCTGCGGATGAGGTTTCGCACCTTGAGGGCCTTGAGGTAATAGGCGTCATAATAGCCGCTCGAGAGCGCGTACGTCCCGAGCATGATGCGCCGCTTGACCTCTTTGCCGAAGCCTTCCTCCCGCGACTTGGTATAGACCTCGACATAGTCGTTGGCGTTTTCGCTGCGATAGCCGCAGTGAACCCCGTCGTAGCGGGCCAGGTTGCTCGAGGCCTCGGCGGTCGCGATCACGTAGTACGCCGCAATGGCATAGTCGAGGTGCGGCATATCGATCTCGACGATCTCCGCGCCGGCTGCGCGGTACCCTTCCACTGCTTCCTCAATGGCCTTTCGGACCGCCGGCTCGGCCCCGGCATTGAAGGCGGAGGCGACGCCGATCTTGAGGTCCCGGACCGGCTCCTCCAGCCCCGCCAGGTAGTCGCTCACCGGCGTGACCTGCTCGTCGACGCTGGTGCTGTCGGCCGGATCGTGTCCGGCGATCACATTCAGCAGCAACGCCGCATCGGTCACGGTGGCGGTAACGGGCCCGATCTGGTCGAGGCTGGAGCCGTAGGCCACCAGGCCGTAGCGGGAGACCCGGCCATACGTCGGTTTGAGTCCGACGACGCCGCAGAAGCTGGCCGGTTGGCGGATGGAGCCGCCCGTGTCCGAACCCAGCGCCGCGGAACACATCCGGGCCGCCATCGCCGCCGCCGAGCCGCCGCTGCTGCCGCCCGGCACCCGCGCCGGGTCCCATGGATTGACGGTTTTGCCCAAGGCCGAGTTCTCGGTGCTCGAGCCCATGGCGAACTCGTCCATGTTGGTCTTGCCGACGATGACCGCGTCGGCCTCCAGCAGCTTGCGGACCACCGTTGCCTCGTACGGTGAGTGGAAGCCCTGGAGAATGCGCGACCCGCAGGTCGTCGCTCCGAAGCGGGTGCACATGACGTCCTTGATCGCGATGGGCACTCCCGCCAGCGGTCCCACCGATTCACCGGCGGCGATGCGCCGATCCACGCCTCGCGCGGCTTCCAACGCCTGCTCGGGAAAGACCGATAAGTAGGCGCCAACGGCAGGGTTCAGGCGGTCAATCCGCCCCAGCACCGCCCGGGTGGCCTCCACGCTGCTGATCTGCCCGGCGGCAATCCGGGCCCGCAGCTCCATCGCTGTCAGATCGTGTACCGGCATAGGCCGCGTCACTTCTTCTCCGGGTGTCTGCGCTGGCTCAGGAACCACTCGTAGAGCTTGGGATTGTTGTAGGTCTCGGTCCAGGAGTCGTGCTGGGCCTCCGGATAGACGGTGAATTGCACGTTGCCGCCGGCTTTCTTGAGAGCCTCCACCATGTCCGCCGAAGCTTGCAGCGGTACTACCGGGTCCTTGGCCCCGTGGAACGCCCAGACCGGGACGTCCTTGAGCCTTCTGGCCACATACCGGTCGCCGCCGCCGCAGATGGGGGCCGCGGCCGCGAAGCGTTCCGGATGCCGGCTGATCAGGGTCCAGGTTCCGAACCCGCCCATGCTCAGGCCCGTTATATACACCCGGTCCGGGTCCACCGCATATTTCGACTGGACCTCGTCCAGCAAGGCCATGAGGGCATCCACCTGTTCCGGCCACCAGCTAGTCGTCGGGCACTGGGGCGAAACGACGATAAACGGAAACTCCCTGCCCTGCTCGATCAGCTTCGGCGGGCCGTGCTTCTTGACCAGGCTCAGGTCGTTGCCCCGCTCGCCGGCCCCGTGCAGAAACAGCAGCAACGGCCACGTCTGCTCCTTCTTTTCGCCGTACCCCTGGGGCAGGTACAGCAGGTACTTCAGGCTGACCTTCTTGACGATCTCTTTCTGGAACATCTGCTCGCTTTGCCCCCCTTTTCCGGACTTCTCATCGGCCGCCATGCCTCTGGCCGACAGACAGCCAAGACCCAGAACTACCAGTGCCCAACACACCCGTCGAAAGGCTCTCATAGCCCAATCTCCCCAACATTGGATCGACCTGTAAAATCTACGCGGAACTATCCTCAAGGATCTTGGGAACCTTGAAAAACGGCCCATCCCGCTGCGGCGCGTTGGCCAGGGTTTCCTCGGTCCCCAGCGATTCGCGCACCTGGTCCGCCCGAAAGACGTTGTGAATCGGCAGGCAATGCGCCAGCGGCTCGACCTCGGCCGTATCCAGCTCGTTCATCTTCTCCACGTACTGGAGAATCGCCCCGAGCTGACCGGTGAATTCCGCGATCTCCGCCTCGGTCAGATCGAGCCGGGCCAACTTGGCGACCTTCCGCACCTGCTGTGCATCGATTTTCTGCGGCATACGCCCGCCCCAAAGAAAAAGCGAGGCTCAACCGTGCCCCGCTGGGAAAGGACGACGTTGAAACCCTGGTAGGCTGCTCAGCTGGCCTGCTGCTGGGTCGGCTTGTAATTGCGCTTCAGGGGCTTCTGGATGAGGCCCATGCGAATGGCCTTGACCGACACCCGGACCCGGCGGACCTCGCCGTCCACAACGGCACGAACCTTCTGGATGTTCGGCTTGAACTTGCGGCGGGTCACACCGGTCACCTTCTTGCCGACGCCGCCCAGCCGCTTGGCCTTGCCGCGCCGGGTGATGCGATTGCCAAAAACCGTCTTCTTGCCCGTAAACTGACATACTCTCGACATAACCTGCTCCTGCATCAGCCATGCAATGAATCATTGCCTTGTCGCCCTACCAGACCGCGTCCACCTGCCGGACGCGGACCCAGTATTTTACCGAATCCCCGGTCCTTTGCAACAACTACCTGCCCCAAACCGCAAAATTGTGGAACTCGGCCCCCTGAGGCCCAACTTCCTGGATTTCAGCGATTGGCCCCGAACCTGTACAGAGCCCCGCTGATCCCGTATAATACCCACCTCGTGAGCAAGAAACACAGGCGAACCGAAGGTTAGGTGGCTTCTTCATGGCGATCCGGCGGTCATTCAAGTCCGATGAGAGTTTCCTTGAGAAACTCGCCATCGGGGCCACCGGCACTCAAGCCGTGATGAACGATCTGCGACAGCAGGGCTTCCATCCTGTCGAGCTGGAGCGAGGATCATCAAGCTGGAAGGTATGGAAGCAGATCAAGATCAAGCGATTGCGCGTTCCGGACATCCTGCTCCTGGACACGGCGACCCGAATTGAGGCCCGTGCCAAGAAATCGCTCCAGATCAGGATGTCGCATTCCGAGTCCGACCCTCAGCGCGGGTGGGATCGCGGTCTTCTGGACGAGGATTTTGTCGCACTGACCGTTTGTGTGCAGGCGGGCAATCGACCGATCGACTGGCGTGCGAGCCCCTTCGTGCAGTACATCCGGGTAAAGGACATGCGCGAGGCATGGATAGCAGGACGAACGATTACCGAAAGACCGAAGGGCGCACAGGAGGGTTTCGAACTGAGACTCACCTGGCCCAGCGCCATCACCCGGCACTCCGGCCGAGTAACGGCGGTTGCCCAGAACCGTCTGACGTACCAGCGGGAGAGCGACCACAGAACCATATCCCTTTCTCTTTATCAGAAGAAGATCGCTCTGAACGCCTTGGTCGCACCCGGAGAGCCCGTGCATGAATCCCAGATCGTCGCATCTGTCGTCCCGGTCTCCCAGCGTCTGCCGAAACTCCCGATGGCGACTGAGGATACGTATCTTGGCTGGCTTTCGTCTCGTGACGTTGCGGTACGGTACACCGCGGCCAAGGCTCTCGCCTATTTCCACGGGCGTGAGGTGCAAACCGAGTTGCTCCGCATCCTGCAGGATGACAGCGAACATCTGTACGTGCGACTGGAAGCGGCATCCAGCCTGGCGCGTCTTGACATACCAGAGGGCTGGAAATGGATCGACGAATCTGTGAACAGTCCTTACCTTGAGAATCAACTTGAAACGGTGATCATTCTGGGGGAGCTCCGGAAGCCGGAAGCGACGGACCTTCTGATTTCGATTCTACTTGATACGGCTCGCCATGCGGAAATCCGGGCCGGTGCCGCGTGGGCGATTGGGGAAGGCGGTGCCGTGAAAGGGGTGGATGCTCTGGTCCGCACATTCAGCGACCTTACGCCCGGCCTGCGTGTCGAAGCCGTCAGAGCACTGCGGAGGCTGCTGGATGCGCAGTGCCCCAACTTGGCCGCCCGGTTGGAATCAACTGATTCCGATCAACGTGCCGGGCTGGCTTGGGCGATCAGCCGCAGTGGACGCTTCACCGTCGAGGAACTCGTACAGGCGTGCCACGGCGATGTGGAGGCCCGACGCTGGGTCGCATACATCCTTGGTCTGCAGGACGCCGACGCGTGGGCAACGCGTCTTGGGCCGATCAAGGATGCCGCCCCAGAAGTGTTCTTTGCTGCCACGGTCCTATGGCAGATCATGAGGAGTTGGATCGCCAATGTGGACGAGTTCTGACAACGTTCTGATCGAAGAGCTGCCGCCGCCGGTCTATCGGACGGATTGGGGAAGAGCGTACTGCGGTGACTCGCTCGAACTGCTGGCGGCGTTGCCCGCCGAGAGTGTTGACTTGGTGATGACATCGCCCCCGTTTGCCCTGCAGAGAACGAAGTCCTACGGCAACACGGACCAATCGGAATACGTGGATTGGCTGCTCCAATTCGCTCGTCCCGTTCGCCGGGTTTTGAAGCCATCCGGCAGCTTCGTCATCGATTTGGGCGGCGCCTACCAGAAGGGCGTACCTGTCCGTTCCCTCTATAACTACCGAGTGCTGATCCGATTCTGTGATGACGCCGGTTTCCACTTGGCCGAGGAGTTCTTCTGGCACAATCCCGCGAAGCTGCCCTCTCCTATTGAATGGGTCAACAAGCGCAAGATTCGTGCCAAGGATTCCGTGAACACGGTCTGGTGGCTCAGCAAGACGGAGGCCCCCAAAGCCAATGTCAGAAATGTGCTCGTGCCGTATTCCGAGCGGATGAAGAAATTGCTCGCGGATAGCGAGAATTTCTACTCGCCCAAGAAACGCCCTTCCGGCCATGATATCAGCACCGGTTTTGCATGCGACAATGGCGGAGCAATCCCCTCCAACCTCCTGGAGTTTCCCAATACCGAAAGCAACTCCTTATACCTCAGGGCATGCAAAGCCGTTGGAGCCGATGCACACCCAGCGAGGTTCCCGGAGAAGCTCCCAGCGTTTTTTGTTCGGTTCCTCACGGACCCGGATGATACCGTGCTCGATATCTTTGCCGGATCGAATACGACAGGAATGGCAGCACAGAACCTTGGCAGGAAATGGCTGAGCTTTGAGATCGATGACGCATTCGTCCGGTCGTCGGCACTGCGGTTTGTCGATATAGACACCATCGCAGCGATGACGGACCTGTGGGAAAGACTCAGCAACGAGCACCCTGTCATCCTCCGGTCTGCACAAATGTGCCTGTTTCGATGAGAGAGTCCTGGCATCCACATAGTCAGCCCAAATCGCGATATGAATATCCTGGGGATCTCGGCATTTTACCATGATAGTGCGGCCGCGCTGGTGCAGGATGGGCGGATTGTGGCGGCGGCGCAGGAGGAGCGGTTTACCCGGGTCAAGCATGACAGCCGATTCCCCTCGCACGCCGTGGGGTATTGCCTGGAGGCGGCGGGCCTTACACCCGCAAACCTTGACTACATCGTGTTTTACGAGAAGCCCCTGCTCAAGTTCGAGCGGCTGCTGGAGACCTATCTGGCCTATGCACCCCGCGGATTTCGGCAGTTTCTGGCGGGGATGCCCGTGTGGCTGCGGCAGAAGCTGCACCTGCCGCGCGAGATGGATAAGGCTCTGCAGCGCCGGCACAAGGGCCGCTACATCTTCACCGAGCACCACGAATCCCATGCGGCCAGTGCGTTTTTCCCTTCGCCCTTCGCGGAGGCGGCGATCCTGACGATGGACGGCGTCGGCGAGTGGGCGACCGCCAGTTTCGGCATCGGCCGGGGCAACAAGGTGCAGTTGAGCCATGAGCTGCGGTTCCCGCACTCGCTGGGCCTGCTCTACTCGGCTTTCACCTACTTCACCGGCTTCAAAGTCAACTCCGGCGAGTACAAGCTGATGGGTCTGGCGCCTTACGGCGAGCCGCAATACCGGGACCTGATCCTGGAAAAGCTGGTGGACCTCAAACCCGATGGCTCGCTCCGCTTGAACATGGAGTACTTCGGGTATTGCCACACGCTGGTCATGACGAACCGGCGATTCGAGCGGCTCTTCGGCGGCCCGCCGCGGAGGCCCGAGGCCCCTCTGACGCAGCGGGAAATGGATCTCGCCGCCTCAATCCAGGCTGTTACCGAGGAGGCCATGTTACGCGCGACGAGACACGTCCACCGCCGGACCGGCATGAAGAATCTCGCCCTGGCCGGCGGCGTGGCCTTGAACTGTGTCGCCAACGGCCGCCTCCTGCGGGAGACACCGTTCGAGAATATCTGGATCCAGCCGGCGGCCGGGGACGCCGGGGGGGCGTTGGGGGCGGCCCTGTTCGTGTGGCATCAGCTCCTGGACCATGAGCGGCAGGTGGACGGCCACGACACGCAGCAGGCATCGCTGCTGGGACCGGCGTATGCGGACGAGCAGATTCGCGGGTTCCTCGACGCCGCCGGCGCCAGGTACCACACGCACAGCGACGAAACGGCGCTGCTGGCGAAAGTCGCCGAGCTGATCGAGGGGGGCAAGGTGATCGGGTGGTTCCAGGGACGGATGGAGTTCGGACCCAGGGCCCTGGGCAGCCGCAGCATCCTGGGGGACGCGCGGAACCGGGACATGCAGTCGGTCATGAATCTCAAGATCAAATTCCGCGAGTCCTTCCGCCCGTTTGCGCCGTGCGTGCTCCGGGAGAACGTCGCCGAGTACTTCGAGACCCGCCCGCACCAGGACAGTCCCTACATGCTGCTCGTGGCCGCTGTGCGCGACGACAAGCGGATCGACTCCCAGGCGGAGCCCGGGGCCTTGAAAGGGCTCGACAAGCTCAAGACCCGGCGCAGCGTCATCCCGGCCGTCACGCACGTGGACTATTCCGCCCGGATTCAGACCGTGGACGCCCAACGCCATCCGCGCCTGTACAAGCTGATGACCGCCTTCCGGCAAAGGACCGGTTGCCCGGTGATCATCAACACGAGCTTCAACATCCGGGGCGAGCCCATCGTTTGCTCGCCGCAGGACGCCTACCGTTGCTTCCTGGCGACCGACATGGACGTGCTGGTGTTGGAGAGCCAGATCCTGTATAAACAGGAGCAGTCACAGGCCAAGCCGCACGAAATCGACGAGTACAAGGCCCGTTTCGAGTTGGACTGATGTTGTTAGAGATCGAATGGCATCCGACAGCCCGGCAGTTGCGCGTCTTCGGCGTCAGTGGTCTCTGCGCGTCGATCGTGGCCGCACTCCTGCTGCACTTTGCCTGGGGAGCGCCGGAATTCTGGGGGCTGATCGTGCTCGCCGCCGGGACAACCATCTGCCTGTGCGGCCTGCTCGCGCCGGCGGCAGCGCGGATCCTTTACATTGGCCTTACCCTGGTGGCGCTGCCCATCGGCTTCGTCGTCAGCTTCCTCCTCTTGGCCGCTTTCTATTTCCTGTTGCTGACCCCCTTGGCCCTTGTGTTCCGACTCATCGGCCGGGACCCACTGTGCCGCTCGTGGCACGGCCGTGGGGTCCTCCAAGGAAGGACAAAGCGTTGGGGACCCTGTCCCGGCCTCGCACGCCCGAACCGCGATGCGCGCGTCGCGATCGAAGAGCAAGGGCAAGATGCCCTCGCCACGAGCTACTGGGTGCCGCACCAACCCAGCGAAGACATGGAACGATATTTCCACCAGTTCTGATACGGCGGGAGCCGAGCCTATGAAGCCTCCGAAAAACAGCGCAGCGAAGTTCGACGATCTGGCCCAACAGAAACGCCCGTCCCTGGCCCTGGAATTCTGGTACTTCCTCAAGCACAACAAGAAATGGTGGCTGCTGCCGATCCTCGTGACGCTGTTGCTGTTGTGCCTGCTGGTGCTGCTGGGCGGCTCCGGCGCCGCGGTCTTCATCTACCCGCTGTTTTAGTTACTGGAGTTCTGCAAAATGGAAGTTGGGCCTATTATTCTTCTCGGAAATCCGCTTCCCGTCCCGTTCCGGCGGCCACCTCGGGACGCTTGGGGGCCGTGGTCGAAAGAAAGAAGTCGGGAAGCGGATTTCCGAGAAGAATCGGCCGTCTGCGCGGCGGGGCCCGGCGTTCGGGAACCACCCCCGGCGCGGTCGGCTTCCCGATTTCTTTCTTTCTCAAGTAGGCCCAACTTCCATTTTGCAGAACTCCAGTTGGCTACCGCGGGACCACGCCGGGACCGAGGATCTTCTCGGCGGCCCCGCGAATCTGCGGGGAGTTGGGGTCCAGGCGCAGCGCGGTGCGGATCTGTTCCGCGGCTTCCTGTCGCTTTCCCATCTTGAGCAGCAGCGCCGCGAGGTTCCGGTGCAGCCAGGCGCTGTCCGGCATGACCGCCAGCCCCTCCCGGCACAACTGGGCGGCTCCTTCGAGTTGTCCCTTGTCGATGAGCAACTCCGCCAGTTCCACGTAGGCGGGGACATAGTCCGGCTGGAACCGGATCGCGCGGCGATAGCAGTCGGCCGCCAGATCCGTCTTGCCCTGTTTGCGGTAACACCAGCCCAAGTGGTAGTAAGCAGTCCCCGCGGTCGGCTTGATCGCCAACTCCTTCTTGTATTCGGCGATGGCCCCGGCGAAATCGTTCCTGGCCCGCAGCACCGCGGCCAGGGCATCATAGCTCATGTGCGAGTGCGGCAGATAGCGCTGCACGATCCGATATTGGACCGCCGCCGCGTCGTATTGCTTGAGGTCTTCCGCCAGCAGCGTGCCATAGTCCCAGCGCAGCCGCAAATCATCGGGCGATTCTTCGATCGCCGTCCGGTACTGTTCGGCAATCTCGTGCAGCCTCTGCGGTGTCAGCGCAGCTTTCAGTCTCTGCAACTCCTGTGTCAGTTGTGCCACCCGCTCTCGGTGATGGAGCTGGTTTGTGAAAGGCGCCTTGGCCAGAAACGAGTGGACAATCGTGTCCAGCGTCCGGTGCCGGCTCCAGTCGTTATACGCCAGCCGTTGGGCACACTGCGTGGGCGTCGGCACGGCACCACGCGGCTGAGCCTGGTCTCCGAACCGCCGGACGATGACAGGCTCGATCTGCTCCAGGGCCGTCCGGGCGACGAGGTAGTTGCCCGCGAAGGTCAGGTGCACGTGCTCGTAAAAGAGCTCCGCACCCGGCAACCCATCGGGGCTGTTCGCATCCAAAGCCGCCGCGACATCCGCCAGATGGACACCCGCCGCAAGCTTCGCCTCCTGCGCCACCTCCCGGATGATCGCATCGATCCGATCGTCCGCGCGGAAACGCAGGGTATCGAGGTCGCGGGCGCGGAGATACCGGTCGCGGGCGTCCGCAGACTCGCCCGCAAGCTGCCGGCATCGCCCGAGGCGGAACTGCAGTTCCGCGTACGAATCGTCGATCTGGGCGGCCTCCAGATAGAACCCCAGCGCTTCGGCGGACCGGCCCTGCGACTCGGCTTGCACCCCCTGCCGGTAAGCCGTGTCCCAGCTCTTCTGCTGCTCCGGCGTCAGACCGGGCCGACGCAGTGAAGCAAAGGGGGGACAGTCCCTCAGATTGACCCCGACCGTGCACAGCACCGTCGCGGCGCCCACGTCGGCGCCCAGGCGGCAGATATCCTGGAGGTTCCGGCGGAAGTGCTCGTACGTGGCGGCCAACCGCACATCGTCCGCCCGCACCTGCTGGCCCAGGAACATCTCCATGCCCCGCCAGTACCGGGGCCCTCCCTTGCCGACTCGATGCGCGCCGAGCAGAGCCGACGCCAACTGGCCCACCTTCGTCGCGCGAAGACGAATCCCGAGGCGAATCAACGGCAGATTCGACAGCGCCGGCGTCAGGACCGTCCCCGGCCCGTACGGGCCGACCACCTCGTTGTTGCCCATGTAGACGACGAACAGGTCCGGATCGTACCGGGCACAGTCCCGGGCGATCTCCCGGACGACGTGCGAGTTGATAGCCGCCATCGCCGCCGTCACGACCTCGAAATTGACCCCGGGAAATCGCTCCTGGAGCATGAACTGCAGAAAGCGTCCGAAGCAGAAGGCGTGATTGGGTATTCCCTGGGCGGCGGAAGACCCGAGGACAAAGACGCGGCAGGTCCGGGCCGGTTTCTGCACGGGGAAGGCAAACGGCTCGAACTCCCGCGCCAGGATCGGCGGGAAGAACCGCCAGGCAAACTTGACGTTCTCGCCCCAGTGGGGCTTGCCGTCGATCTCGCACTTGACGGCCACCCGCGGACTGTAACCGTAACCGGCCGCCCGCAGCCCAAGCTCCAGCCCGCCCAGCACGAGAGCCGGTCCCAGGACGACGGCCGCCAGACGAAACAGCCAGATCCGCCGGCGGGAAACTCGAAGCACGAAATCCGAAATCCGAAACAAATCCCAAACGGGAGAAAACGAAGAAAATCCAAAACGGGTAGCGCCCCGTCCGTGGTTTTGGTGATTCGAATTTTGCATTTGAAATCTGTTTCGGATTTCGCCTTTCGAATTTCCGGCCTCCGGGCGCGTCACTTCGCCGCGACGGCGTCCACTTCGATCTCGAACAGCAACTCCTCCCGGCAGATGTCGTTCGCGACGATAATGGCCGGGAACGAGGGGACCCCGTGCTCCTGCCGGTACCGCTCGAACAGGGGCGCATCGGCCGCCCGCTTGAAGTAGACCAGGGAGCGCGTGACATCGCCCCAGTCCATTTCCCGCGAGCGCAGGATGGCCTGGACGACCTCCATGGTCTGGCGGACCTGGGCCATCGGGTCGCCGATGAAGATGCTGCGGCCCTGCTCGTCGATGCTGGCCGTGCCGGAAATGAACAGCCGCCGCAAGTCGGGCAACTCCAGCTCCACCGCCCGGCTGAAGGAGCTGCCGTACTGCGGCGCCGGCGACTGGAGCGGCGAAGGCACTTCGAACGCCCTGACGTTCTCGTCCTCGCTCTTGATCGCGATCAGCCCGGACAGCAAGGCCGCCCCCGGCATGTTCCGACCGGCGACACCGGTGCTGGCCGGCAGCAGGCCCTCGAAGACCTTCCGTTCCTGGAAGAATTTCGTCCGGACGACGTTGAATTCGCGATACCAGCCGAGGATATCGTCGTTGTAGAACCACGTGCGCAGAACATCGGAAAACGCCATGCCCCCGCTGCGCAGGACCGCCTCCATCTGGTCGAGGATCGACTGCGTCTGCTGGGCGCGACTGTCGGCGGCACTGATGGGCAGCAGGCCCACCAGCCGGCAATACTGGCAGTAACCATCCTCGAACAAGGTGCCGGCGCGACGGCCCTCGAAATACAAGGGCTCTGCGACCGACCCCGAGGCCGCCCAGACGTGCACGCCGCAGAGATTGTTCGTCCGCGCGTTCTCAATCCACGCCAGGGGTGCGTTCGCCCCCCCGAGAGCGTCATGCAGCGCGCCGGCGCTCTTTCGGTCGGCGGGGGACATCCCCAGGACTTCCACGGAGAGAATCCGGCCGGACATCCGCCGGACCGCCTCTCCCACCCGCGCGAAGAGCGATTCCGGTGACTCATCGCCCTCGGGAACCAACGTTACAAAGTGCTCTCGGACCGAATCCCGGCTCAGAGTCGTGACATTCAAGCCGGTCGATACTCGTTTTTGAATGCTCGTCAACGCCGAAGCTCCTGCCTGTTGTTCACCATGTCTGACGGTAAAAGTGCTATTCTACACCAAGAACGGTCACGCGACACGACATTATTTCACAATTTCCTCCCGGGCCCGCCGGAACGGGGACGCCCGGCCTACAGTGGCGGATTCTGCGACGCCGCGGCCGCAAGCGGGAGAATAACCCTCGACTCGGCCGGGACCTGTGGGTCAGCCGCCCTCGGCTGAGGATGGATGCAGGATAGCCGCCCCTCAGTTGTCGTCGATGCCCCCGGGGCGGGGGTCCTACAAGACCCGTTCGCAGTGACAGGACCGGCCCACGGTGCGAGAGGGACCCTCGACGGGACGCAACGCGTGGCTCTGGGAGGGCAGAGCCGCCACTATGTTGCGGCCACGCCCCGGGCGGCCGGGCGGTGCTAGCTCGTCGCCGCAACGCAGGGCCGGTCTCGCGCGGGGAGGAGCGAACGGAGGATTGCCGGCGGCACGGTCTTGGAGCTTGATGCGGACGGGCGGTTCGACTATATTCAGCCGCATTGTGGGAATGGGCACGATCGGCATACGCTATCTCAGAGGTCGGGATGGAGCTGACAAAGGAAGACCGAGGGGCTTGGGAGAAGCTGGGGCAACTGGCCCGGGAGAACGACATCCGCATCGCCGGCGGCAAGGTCCGCCGGACCTCGTCGCGGTTCTGCCTGGGCGTCGAGCACGGGGACTACAACGGCACGGAGCTCTTCGGTGTCGGCACCGACCGGTTCATCTGGCTGGCCTACCGGCCCAACGGCACGAACAAGGTCCGGCTCTTCAGCGGCAATTTCCCCCAGGATGGGCGGATCGAATACACCATCGGCAGCGTTCCCGCCCCCAAGTCGGCGGCCGTCGCGGAAACCTGGGGCCGGTTCCCCTATGGAATCGACTACATCCTCCAACGGGAAGGATTCCGGCTCAAACAGGGCCTCGACGGGGTCCTGTTCGGCAACATCCCCGGCGGCGGCATGAGCCGCTCGGCCTCGCTCTGTGTCAATCTGATCCTGTCGCTCTTCGAGGTGAATGACATCGAAGCCGGTAGGGTGGGGCTTGCCCCACCACAATCTCGTGTGGGAGAACAAAGCGGTGGGGCAAGCCCCACCCTACAAACTCCTCTCCAGGTCGTCGATCTGGCCCAGGCGGTCGAGAACGACTACATCGGCTCGCCCTGCGGCAAGCTCGACCAGACCATGGTCCTGTTTGCCAAAGAGGGCATGGGGACCTACTACAACCCGAAGGATCGTTCCATCGAGTACGTGCCCATCGGCTCAGGGGCAATAGACTTTCGCATCGTGGTCCTCGACACGGGCACCGACCGGCCCGGCCTGGAGAAGGCAACGTACGCGGTGCGCCGCCGGGAGTGCGAAGAGTTCGTCGGCATACTCCAGAAGGCGGGTTTTGGGATCACCTGCCTGGCGGATGTCAAAGACGACACCTTGTACCACCGGATCATGGACCAGTTCGGCAAGAGTCACCCGCACCACTGCGACCGGCTCAACTACATCTTCCACGCCCAGCAGCGGTTCTATAAGATGATGGATGCTTGGCGGGTCGGCGACATCGAGACGGTCGGTGCCATCTTCCGCCAGGATGGGCTGGGCCTGCGGGACGACTACAAGATCTCCGGCCCGGAGCTGGAGACGATGTGCGATGCGGTCCGGACCGTGCCGGGCGTGCTCGGCGAGCGCATGCTGGGAGGCGGCGACAAAGGGGCCTCCGGCGCCCTGGTCCGCGCCGAGAGCGTCGAGGCCGTGAAGAAGGCGGTGGACGCCGCCTACCCGCGCAGCCGCCCCGCGTACAAGGACAAGTACGCCGCCCACGTCTGCAAAGTGGTGGACGGCGTGCGAGTCTGCGATCTATGATTGATTATGGATAATCGATTATTAACTATCGAAAGAGGGCCGGGCTTTCCAATGCAATCATCCATCATCCATCATCCATCATCAATGAACAAGGGTGCCTTCACCGCGACGGTGGTATCCAACCGCCGGCTCCATGAGTGCTTCTGGAGCATGGACCTGGCGTTCACGGGCGCTGGTGCCAGGGCCTTTGCCGGGTTCCGGCCGGGGCAGTTCGTTCAAGTCGATGTGTCGAGTCTGGGGTTGCCCGCGGAGCACATGATCCCGCCGTACCTGCGGGATGCCGCCAAACGCAACATCCTGCTGCGCCGCCCTTTCAGCTTTGCCGACGTGACCGCCGGGCCGGACAAGACCACGGCCGAGTTGCTCTATTGCGCGCTCGGACCGGCGTCCCTGCGTCTGACCACTCTGACCGGAGACGACGCGCTCAGCTTCCTCGGGCCGCTGGGCAACGGCTTTGGGGTGCCGCAGGGCAAGAAGCTCGCCCTGCTGGTTGTGGGCGGGATGGGCGCCCCGCCGATCCGCTGTCTGGCGAAGCTCCTGCGGGCCGAGCATCCGGATATGGAGGCCATCGCCTTCGTGGGCGCCAAGACCGCCGATCTGTTGCCCTTCGAAGGCCGTTTCGACGAAATCTCGGAGGGGATCGATCTGTCCCTGCCGGCGTTTGCCCGGTTCGGGATTCCGTCCGCCGTGACCACCGACGACGGTTCCGCCGGCCGGCGGGGCTTCATCACGGACCGGCTCGCCCACTGGCTGGACGAGCAGCACGACCGGTCCCCGCCGGAAACGATCATCTATGCGTGCGGCCCGGAGGCGATGCTGGCGGCGACCGCCCGGCTGGCCGCCCAGCGGAACATCGACTGCCAGGTCAGTATGGAGCGGCGTATGGGCTGCGGCATCGGCGTCTGCCAGAGCTGCGCCGTCGAATGCCGCGTCGAAGGCTCGACCGAAACGATCTACAAGCTCTGCTGCCAGGACGGCCCGGTCTTCAACGCTCGATCCGTCGTTTTCGTCGAGCACGGATAGCATCCAACATGAGACGGAACTGGCGGCCATGACTTGCAGAAAGTTGCCGCTTTCCTGACCGCAGATGCCATGTTATAATAGAGTTCATTCTGGATTACAGCCGCAGCGGCATTGAAGATTGGAGTCACATATGAGCTCGATAACCATTGACAGGGACGAGTTGAAGGCATTGCTGAAACAGGCCCTGATCGAACTGCTTGAGGAGAGGGACCAGACTCTCTACGACGCGATTGCCGAACTCGTTGAAGACGCCGGGCTGATCAAGGCGATCCAAGAGGGCCAAAACAGTCCGCTCGTAGACGAAGCACGCGTGTTCGAGGCACTGGAGCGAGAGTCGTGAAAGTCCTCTATCGAGAGAGCTTCCTGAAGGATGTCGAAGGACTCCATGACAGTGCCTTGAAGAAGCGCATTCAAGCGGCCATAGTTGAGGTGAAGCAAGCTGCCACGCGAAGAGACATCGGAGGCGTCAAGAAGCTCGAAGGCGGCAAGTCGTCTTACCGAATCAGGATTGGCGTGTATCGCGTGGGCTTCGTCCTAGAGGAAGACACTGTCGTCTTTGTCCGGTGCTTGCATCGCAAGGATATTTACCGGCACTTCCCATGAACGCATGCACGTCTGCAGAGATGGAGAGAAGAGCAGAGGTTGACATTTCGGTGGATTTTGCCGGGCTCCGGCTGGCGAACCCGGTGTTTACGGCGTCGGGGACGTGCGGCTATGGGGATGAGTTGGCGGACTTCATGGACGTCAACCGCCTGGGCGGCTTCATCACCAAGAGCATCACCCGTCAGCCGCGTAAGGGCAATCCGACGCCGCGGATCGTCGAGACCGATGCCGGCATGCTCAACGCCATCGGCCTGGCCAACGTCGGGCTGGATCGCTTCCTCGAAGAAAAGCTGCCCATCCTCGCGCAGATGACCGTGCCGGTGTTCGTCAACGTGGCGGGCACACTGATCGAGGACTACGTGGCGGTGGTCGAGCGGTTGGCCGCCGAGCCGGCGCTCGCGGGTTTCGAACTCAATATTAGTTGCCCGAACGTGGCCAAAGGCGGCATCAGCTTCGGCCGCGACCCGGAACAAGTCCGCGAAATCACCGCCGTGGTCCGCCGGGCCGCCGGGAACAAGATTCTCATCGTCAAGCTCTCGCCCTGCGTGACGGACATCAGCGTCATCGCCGCCGCGGCGGTCGAGGCCGGGGCACAGGCCCTGAGCCTCATCAACACGTTCACCGCCATGGTCATCGATATCGAGTCCCGCACCCCGGTCCTGGCCAACCGCACCGGCGGCCTGTCCGGGCCGGCCGTCAAACCCATCGCCGTCTATCTCGTGAACAAAGTCTACAACGACGTTGCGAAAAGGGCCGGGATTCCCATCCTCGGCTTGGGCGGCATCCGCACCGCCTCGGACGCCCTCGAGTTCCTCCTCGCCGGCGCCTCCGCCGTCGCGGTGGGTACCGCCAGCTTCGTGCAGCCCGACTGTGCGCTGCGGATTGTCGACGGCATTGAAGAGTACTGTGCCAGACACAAGGTGAGCCGGCTGGCCGATCTCGTCGGCTCGCTCTCGTAGCACGGGCGTCCCGCCCGTGAGCAACACGGGCATCTTGCCCGTGAAGGCGGGCCCGGATGCCCGGCCACCCGTGGAAACTCGCGGCCATGCTGCGGTGCGGGTAAATTGTGGATCGCCTATGTAAGGATACAAAGGTATGAAACGCCGTGACTTTCTGAAAACGCTCGGCGGTGGAACCGCCGCGACATTCCTGGCCGGCTGCTCCTCGCCCGATCCCAAGCAAGCCTCCCGCTCGGCCGCCCTGAAGCGGCTGGTGCAGCTCCAGAACCGGCCCAACATCCTCTGGCTGATCTCGGAGGACACCTCTCCCGACCTCGCCTGCTACGGCCACCCGCTCGTCAAGACCCCCAACCTCGACCGGCTGGCCCGGGAAGGCGCGCGGTACACCAACGCCTACGTCACCGCTCCGGTCTGCTCCGCTTCTCGTTCCGCGTTCATGACGGGCATGCACCAGACGAGCATCGGCGCCCATCATCATCGCAGCCATCGCACCAACGCCTACGCCCTGCGTCCCCCCTTGGCCGTCCTCACGGAGTACTTCCGCCGGACGGGCTACTATACCTGCAACTGTGCCGGCCTCAACTACAAGCAGCCGGGCAAGACCGACTGGAACTTCACCCCCAATGTCACCGTCTTTGACGGCACCGACTGGTCGCAACGGCGGCCGGGCCAGCCCTTCTTCGCCCAGATCAACTTCAACATGACGCACCGGCAGTACAAGCGGGACCCGAAAAACCCCATCGACCCGGTCCAGGTGGAGCTGCCCCCCTGCTATCCGGATCACCCGGTCGTCCGGCGGGACTGGGCGGATTACCTGGAGGCGATGCAGGTCCTCGACACCGAGATCGGCGTCGCGCTGCAGTGGCTGGAAAAGGAGGGCCTGGCCAACAACACCATCGTCATGTACTTCGCCGACAACGGCGGCTCCCACGTCTGGAGCAAGCAGTGGCTCTACGAGGGCGGGATTCGCGTCCCGATGATCGTCCGCTGGCCGGGACAGATCCAGCCCGGCACGGTCGTCGACGATCTGGTCAGCAGCATCGATTTCGCCCCGACCTTCCTCCAGGCCGCCGGCGTCTTGGTCCCCAAGCACTTGCAGGGACGCAACTTCCTCGGCGCCGAGAAGAAGCACGACTGCATCTTCGCGGCCCGGGACCGTTGCGACGGGACGGTGGACCGCATCCGCTGCGTGCGCTCGAAGCGCTACAAATACATCCGCAACTACTACCCCGACCGGCCCTACACCCAGTTCAACGCCTACAAGAAGCTCCAGTACCCGGCGCTGACGGTGCTGCAGGTCCTGCACAAAGAGGGCAAGCTCACGCCCGCGCAGGCGCGGTTCATGGCCGCCACCCGGCCGAGGGAAGAGCTGTACGACCTGCAGAGCGATCCCCACGAGTTGCACAATCTGGCGGACAACCGCAAGTTCCGCAGCGTTCTCCGCGAGCACAGCCGCAAGCTGGACGCCTGGATCAAGTCCACCGGTGATCAGGGCGAGGTCCCCGAAGACCCGAAAGCGATCGCCGCCGCCCAGAATGCCATGGCCGAGTCGTTCCGCCAACGGATGGAAGAGAGAGGCCTGTCGCCGAACATCTCCGACGAGGAATACCTCGCCTGGTGGGAGAAAAAGCTGCTCGCTCACCTGCGGCCAAGTGAGTCGGTGCCTGGCACCGACTTAAAAACTTGAGGGTTTGCGGACGTGAAGTCGGCAAAGTCGTAAAGTCGCGCAAAGTCGTGCCTGGCACCGACTTTACCCTGGCACCGACTTTACCCCAGGCGTCGATCAGCATCACCGGATCGACCAGGTCCACCTTCTTGTCGGCGTGGAAGTCCACCACCGGCAGGATCGGCGCTTGCCCGTTGTTCCGCCCATCGTCGATCGGAATCTCAGGCACGGGAGACTCCGTTTCTCCCGTGCCTGAGATCTGCTGCGCAGCAACTGGGGTAACCCTCATTGGCCCGGCGTTGACACCGGGTGCAGATGGATATCATCGATGGGGGGGAGTCGGTGCCTGGCACCGACTTAAGGACTTAAGGGTTGGGGGATGCCGAAGCAGAGGGTCATGGACAGGGGGAGAATGTGCCTGGAATTGCGTTGTGAGTCTTGCCAAGAGCGGTGGGAAATCGTAGGATTCGGCCATGGCGCGGCCACAGCGGGTCGAATACGAAGGGGCCGTGTATCATGTCACGGCTCGAGGCAACGATCGGCGGACGATCTTCGAGGATGATGCCGACTGCGAGTATTTCCTGCACGTGCTCGGCGACAGCGTGCGGCAGTTCGACGTGCGCCTGTATCTGTTCTGCCTGATGGGCAATCACATCCACCTGGTGGTCGAGACCCCGCACGCCAATCTCGGGCGGTTCATGCACCGGCTGCAAACGACCTATACGCTCCATTTCAACCGGCGGCACACGCACAGTGGGCACGTGATGCAGGGCCGCTACCGGGCCTGGCTGGTGGAGACGGATGCCTACATGCTGCGGTTGAGCCGCTATGTCCATCTGAATCCGGTGTTTACCGCCGCCGTTCGTTCGCGGCCGCTGGCGGAGCGAATCGCGTTGCTGCGCCAATACCCGTGGAGCAGTTACCTCGCCTATCTCGGGCGCGTCGCGCCGCCGACGTTTCTGGACGTAGGGCCGGTCTTGGCCACGATGACCGCGGACCCGGTCGCCCAGCGGGAGACCTATCGGGGATTCGTCGAGTCCGGTATCGAGGATATCAATGCGGCCTTCCTGGAGGCCAAGGATTGTGCGGGGCCGTGCCTCGGGTCGGTGGCGTTCCGGGCGAAGGTCCAATCGCTCTGCCAGAACCTGCGGCGGGGCTCCGAGCCGGCGGAAGACACCTCCTTTCGGCGTCGCGGCGTCTGGCGGCCCACGGAGGAGATTCTCGCGCTGGTCTGCCGGCACTTGGGGGTGGACCGGGCGGCCTTGCAGCGGCGGAGCCGGGATTCCTTCGCGCGGGCCATCGCCTCCCGGATGCTGCGGGAGTACGGCGGTCTGACGCAGCAGCAGATCGCGGGCGTCTTGGACATCGGCAGCGGCGGGGCCGTCAGCAAACAACTGCAACGACTCGCGGCTGAACTCGCCCACAATCCCCGCCTCCAGCAGCAACTTGCCGCCCTCGCCGCCGAATGCCGACCCACCGCCCAATAGGCGTAAAGTCGTGCCTGGCACCGACCGACTCTC
>Ga0194113_10002956_pt1 | contig 22942 bp, 17 predicted proteins | sample TA2MahC200mmetaG_FD_146193 | JGI IMG/M metagenome (GOLD analysis project Ga0194113, IMG submission 146193) | Freshwater microbial communities from Lake Tanganyika, Tanzania - TA2015017 Mahale Deep Cast 200m | ecosystem: Environmental > Aquatic > Freshwater > Lake | place: Tanzania: Lake... | reverse complement strand
TCTACCAATCTACCAACCACCAATCTACCAATCTACCAACCTACCACTTAAACGTCGGCGTGCTCCGATAGGTCTCCGGCGCCAGCGTGAAGTCATCAATCAACTGCTCTGCAAACTCGATGCCCGTCAGATCGAAGAAACGCTCCCAGCCGATGCGATCAATCCATTCGCCCATGCGCTCGTGCTTGCGGCCGTGCCTGGCCCAGGTCTCGATGATGTTTCTGACGGCCGCGGTGGTTTCAGGCCAGCGCGGGGGGGTGTTGGGCAGGAAGGGGATCACCAGCCGCGAGAACTTGGGCGGGGTGCGCGCACTGGAGACCTTGCCGCCAACCCAGATCGAGATGCCGTCGCCGGTCGCATCTGCCAGGGGCATGCCGGGACACATGGTATAGCAGTTGCCGCAGTACATACACTTGTCTTCGTTGACGATCAACGACTTGGTCTTCGGGTCGGGCCGGATGGCGCCCGTGGGGCACGCCGCGATGACGTTCGGGATTTCGCACTTGGCGCGCACCAGGTCGTGGTTGATCGCAGGAGGTTTGCGGTGGATGCCCAGGATTGCCACATCCGAGCAGTGCACCGCGCCGCACATGTTCAGGCAGCACGCCAGCGACACGCGGCAGAGAGCCGGCAGGCGCCACGAGCCGAAATAGTCGAACAATTCGTCCATCACCGCCTTGACAATACCCGACGCGTCGGTGGCGGGAGTGTGACAGTGAATCCAGCCTTGTGTGTGCACAGGATTCGTGATGGAGTGACCCGTGCCGCCCACGGGTAGGCCGTGCTCGTTCAGGTAGCTGATCAGCGGCTCGACCCTGGCGGCGTCCGCCAGCAAGAATTCGACATTGTGGCGGCTGGTGAAGCGCAAATAGCCATCGCAGAACCGATCGGCGATGTCGCACACGTCGCGAATCCAGTCGGTGCTGACCAACCGCGGGGAGCCGGCGCGCACGGTCCACAGCTCGTCGCCCGATTCGGCCACGTGCTTGAGCACGCCGGGTTTGATGCGCTCGTGGTATTTCCACTCGCCGTAGTTCTTCTGGATGACCGGCGGGAGCATATCCCTGAAGTAGGGCGGCCCGAAATCTGTCCTGGTTGCCATGTTACTTCACCTCCTCCGGATCCCAGAAGTAGTACGGATTGGCGCGTGGGGCTTTGATCATCTGCGGCAGCGGCTTCAGGCCGACTGCCTTTAGGAAGGAGCGCATCCCCAACCGGTTGATCAGTTCGCCCAGGCGCTCGCGCATCCTGCCGTTCTCATCCCACCACGCCCAGATGTTGTCCAGCAGCTCTTTCAGCTCGGTATACGGCGGCTCGATCTTCATGAAGGGCACAATTACCCACGAGAGCAACGCGCCATGGACGATGGGGGCCTTGCCGCCCACCAGGATCGTCGCGCCGCGCTCGACGCCCGGCCGCAACGCCTTCGGCAGCACGTTGATGCAGTGCATACACCGGTTGCACTCCGCGTCCGTGATGGTCAGGCGGCCGGCTGCGTCATAGGTCATGCACGCGGTCGGACACAGAGCGACCACTTCCCCCGCGATGTCCAGGCCGGCTTGCGCATACGCGGCGACTTCAGCCTGGTCAACCCGGATTCGATCCCGCCAGGCGCCGATGATGGCAATATCAGAGCGAGGGATGGCCGCCACGCAGTCGTTGGGGCAGCCGGAAATCTTCATCTTTGATTTGTAGGGGAACATCGGCCGGTGGAGCTGATCCTGGTAGGTCATCGTCAGGTCGTAGAGCAGCTCCAGCGTGTCAATGCACGCCCACTCGCAACGGCCTGGCCCGACGCAGCAGCTCGGCGTGCGCATGTCAGAGCCAGAGCCGCCCAGGTCAAAGCCGACCTCGGCCAGGTCGTCGAAGCACGGCTGGAGCGCAGCGGTAGGTGCGCCCAATAAGATGATGTCGCCGGTCGCGCCGTGCATGTTGGTCAGGCCCGAGCCGTGCTTGTCCCACACATCGCACAGCTCGCGCAGCTTCTGCGTGTTGTAGAACCAACCCGAAGGCTGATTCACGCGGAAGGTGTGGAACTCGGCCACCGCGGGGAATTCCTCGGGCAGGTCCGAGTAGCGGCCGATCACACCGCCGCCATAGCCCTTGACGCCGACGATGCCCCCGTGCTTCCAATGGCCGATGCGATCTACGTATGATCGCTCGAGCTGAAGCAGCAGGTCTTTGGCCGCCGGCTTGTCCTCGGCCGCTCGCTTCATCTCGGTAACGAAGCTCGGCCACGGGCCGCTCTCCAGTTCGTCGAGCAATGGGGTATCACTCTCTGTCATGCAATCTCTCCTTTTCGTTCAGGAGACAGGGAGTCAGGGGGCGGGGGTCAGGGGTCGGGGGTCAGGGGTCAGGGATCAGGGGTCAGGGGTCGGGGGTCAGGGATCAGGGGTCGGGGGTCAGTTGTCTCCCGTCTCCCGTCTCCCGTCTCCCGTCTCCCGTCTCCCGTCTCCCGTCTCCCGTCTCCCGTCTCCCGTCTCCCGTCTCCCGTCTCCCGTCTCCCGTCTCTATAGCGAGGCCGGGAAGAGCCAGCCGAAGATCGCCCAGGCCACGAGCAGGGCGAGCAAGGTGTTGAACACCGTGACGATCAGATAGACGATCACGGGATTCCAGCCCATCTTCTTGATCTGGCCCACGCTGAGCTCCAGGCCCATGCAGACGAACGCCAGACAGAACGCCCAGTCCTTCAGCGCGGCGATCGCGGCGCCGGGGTCCTTCTGGATGGCGCCGAAGGTGAACAGCAGCGATGTCACGATGAAGCCCAGCACGAACTTCGGGAAGCGTTGCCAGATCACCATGGCGCTGGGACGTTCTTTCTTGCCCTCCACCACCATGCTGAAATAGAGCGCCAGCAGGAATGCGACCACGCCGATGAGCGCGTTCTGCGTCTGCTTGACGATGCTCGCGATCTGTTGGGCGGTCTTGCCATAGATCGTGCCCGCGCCCACCACAGCCGCGGTCGTATCCACATTGCCGCCGAACCAGGCGCCGGCGATCGGTTCGGGTAGGCCGATCGCTCCCGCGATCAACGGCGCGATCACCATCAGCGGCAGCGCGGTGACGATCACCAGCGCGGTGACGTAGGTGATCTCCTCCTTTTTGGCCAGCACAGAACCTGCGGCGGCGATGGCAGCGGAAACGCCGCAGATGGAGATGGCGGTGGACATCACGGCGCGCAGTGTGTCAGGCAGGCCGAATTTGCCGCCCAACCACCACGAGAAGAAGTAAACGCAGGTGACCAGGATCAACGCCTGCAGGATGGCGCCGCCGGCTGCGGTGACGATGACTTTGAAGCTGATGCCCGCGCCCAACAGCACCAGGCCGATCTTGAGAAACAGCTCGGTGCGGAAACCGGGCTTGACGAAATCGTAGACCTTGGCAGTCCTGAGGATGTAGTTGACGATGAGGCCGAGGATTGCGGCCCACAGTGGATACTCCAGCGATTTGCCGGGGATGCCCAGGCCGATGTCCTTGATGTTGTAGACCTGTAGCTTGAGCAGGCGGGCCACAAAGGCCAGCGCAACAACGATCGCGAGGCCGACGAAGAAGCCGGCCAGGTTCGATTGCCTCTTGGCGGAAGTAGTCATGGCAGCTATCTCCTTTGCGTCCTCAGCCTAGAACTTCAGCCACGTGGGGCTGATCACGTTAATCATGGCAAGGATCACCAGCGCAAAGGCGATGATGACTGCCAGCCAATCCTCATTGATCTTGACCTTCATGACAGTGCCTCCCTTTCAGAAACCGGATGATGAGAACGAAGCGCGAGAGGAATCCGTTCTTACCGCTGCCTCACCCCCTTTCTGCAAACCATCCGCGTCCATCCATGCTCGCCGCGTCCCATTTGCAGGGCAGTGGCCCCTGCCGGCCGCGGCGCCAGTGCGGATGCCCCCTGGTGCCTGGCACTGGGGGGGATTCTCAGGACACAGCCGACGACATCGGGCGCGCCACAGCCGGCGCGCCGGCAGCGCCGTGCCATATGCGATTGTATAATACAACCGCCAGCCAGTGAATAGGCTCTTCCTTATCCTTAGCTAAGGAAAGCCTTAGCAGGAACCGCCCAGGGGCTGGAAAAAACCGTCCTCTCCTCGCAGGAGAGGGGCGAGGGGGCGACAGGGGCGAGGGGCGAGGTCACTGCGTCGCATAGCCCTGCGCACAACCGATCGAGAATGGAAGTCTGGCGCAAGAAGTCGCGGATAGGGGCCGGTTCCCGCTCCAACACTGCGGCCATCATATAGCACGTTCTCGGGTGCAGTGTGCTCCACCGAAAGGCACATTTGCGGTGTAACGAGAATGGGCTGCCATCTCTCAGCCGTTTCTCAGTTTTCGCTCAGGGCGATCTCAGGCGGAAGCTCTACACTGTCTTCTGCGGGAGCGCCCTGCGTGGGACGCCGCCGCGTAGCGATGTAGGGAGGATCAGTAGATCACAGATTCATGCTCCAAGCGGGTCCATGACCCGCCGGATCACGGATCCGGCCTGAGCAAATGTGATCTACCGAGGATGACAGGTTGGACACTGCGCCCCTGGCTGAAGGGAATGTGTAAATCATGTGCGATGTCAGCAGCATCATCCGCAGCTTCAATCGCTTCGAGCTCAAATATCTACTGTCGTTGGAGGCTGCACGGGCATTCCGAAAGGAGATCACGACCTATCTGCAGCCAGACAGCCATGCGAATGGCGACGGGTTCTACACCGTGTCAAGCCTCTATTATGACTCGGCAGACTATCGCTGCTACTGGGAGAAGCTGGAGGGCCTCAAGTTCCGGCGCAAGCTGCGGATTCGGCACTACGAGACGCAGGCCGTGCTGACCCCCGACAGCCCGGTCTTTGTCGAGGTCAAGCAGCGTCTGAATCGCGTTACGCAGAAGCGTCGCGTTGTGATGGCCTATCGGGAGGCCCTGGCGCTCTGCGATGAGCGGGCGCTCCCGAATGAAGCTGCGGCTGGCAGTCTGGCGGAGCAGCCCCTGAATCGCGCGGTCGTCGAAGAAATCCATGCCATGCTGTGGCAGCAGGACCTGCGGCCTGCCAGCGTGATCAGCTACTTTCGGCAGGCCTTTGTCGGAACTGACCATGATCTCGGCCTGCGGGTGACGTTCGACACCCATCTGCGCTACCGTGTGCATGACTTGACGCTCCATGCGAAGGGGATCGACCGCTTCATGCTCCCTCCTGACCGGGTCATCATGGAGGTCAAGGTCAACGAGCGCGTCCCATATTGGCTGACGGAGCTGGTCGCCGCGCACAATTTCCGGTTGATCCGCGTGAGCAAGTATTGTCAGAGCCTGGAAGCGGCTCAGCGCGTGCCCCGATCGCGCTATCATATCGTCTGACACAAGGAAGGTCGTTCGATGGATATCCTGCAGCAACTCTTCGGCTTTCAAGACTTGACGGGGACCTTTTCCGTCACCGATGTCGTGCTCGGTCTGACGCTGAGCTTCGTGCTCACCGCCATGATCGGCTGGGTGTATCAGAACACGCATCGCGGCGTTTCTTACACGCAGAGCTACGTACACACGCTGGTGATGATGGGCGTGATCGTCAGCGTTGTCATGCTGATCATCGGCTCCAACATCGCCCGTGCTTTTGCGCTGGTCGGCGCGCTCTCGATCATCCGGTTTCGCAACGCTGTCAAAGAGACCCGTGATGTCGGCTTCATCTTTTTTGCCATGGCGATCGGCATGGCGACTGGAACCAGGTTCTACCTGCTCGCGGTGATCGCGGCGGTGTTGATCAGCCTGATGATCCTGATCATGAACGGTTTCAACTGGTATGCGCGCCAGGCGACCGGCCAACTGGTAAAGATCCAGGTGCCGAACAACGCGGGCTTCGATACGCTGTTCGATAGCATCATGGCGCGGTACGCCAGCGCGTCCGAGCTGATCAGTGTGGATTCGGTCCATTCCGGGATGCTGACCGAGCTGATCTACACCATTACGCTCAAGAAGGGCGCCAAGACAGCCGAGTTTCTGACTGAAATCAAGAAGCTGAACGGCAACAATCGGGTGACGTTGATCAGCGGCTACAATTCGACCGATCTCTAGGAACGTGAGACCCGTCAGGTCTAAATCAAGCTGCCGGCGTAAGTCCTGTGTTTGAGTGAATCGGGAGCCAGTCGCATGAGTGTGCGGTTCAGGCGTCACTATCATCTGTTGCTTTTGTTCGTCGCGGCCGTGGTGGTCTCCGGCGTTGCTCTGCGCAACAACCGCATCACCGCGTACACGGTCGCGGGCGCCGAGTCCGCGCGGCGGCCCACCGTGAACTACAACAACCGCCTTGACCTCTTCGACGCGACGGTCGTCCACGAGGTGGTCGTGTTGATCGCGGCCGATGACCAGAAGAAGATGGTGACGACGTATCAGCAAACCGGGAACAAGGATTGGTTTCAGGCCGACATCATCATTGATGGTGTTCGCATCAACCAGGTCGGGATTCGTCTGAAGGGCAATGCCTCGCTGCGGATGGCGGCCGGCGGCGGCATGAGGGGCGGAATGCGCGGGGGGCCGGCCGGGGGAAACTTCGCTCCGCTCGATGGCGCTCCCGTCCCCCAGGAGGCTCAGCCGCCTGGGGCTGGCCGTTTCAGACCGCCCGAGGGCTTCCAGGCGCCCGGCGGGGTTCCGCCGCAAGAGGGGGCGGGTTTTTCTGGCACGCCGACCGGCGCCCTGCCCTATCTGGTCAAGCTCGACAGATTCGTCAAGGGCCAGCGTTACCAGGGTCTTGCCGAGATCGCCTTGCGCACCGCCGGCGCATTCTCCGATGCCTCTGTGCTCCAGGAGCCGGTCACCAACTACGCAATGAACAGCGCCGGGGTCCCGATTGCTCGCTCGGCCTACGTCAGCGTTCAGGTCGGCGATGGGCAGCCCAGGCTGTACACCGTGGCCGAACACGTTGATCAGACCTACGTTGATCGGCTGTTTCCGGACAGCAACGGCGTGCTCTACAAGGCTGTCCAGCCGGGCAACACCTTTGCCTATCTGGGCGAAGACCCCACGAGTTATGCGAATGTCTTCGACCAGGAGACGGCCATCAACCGGGCGGATCTCGCGCCGCTGATCGCTTTCATCCGTTTTGTCAACGAGGCCAGCGATCAGGAATTCGCCGAACAACTGCCAGGCCGCTTCGATGTGGTCGCCTTCGCCGACTACCTGGCGGTTCACAACTTGCTCGCCAACAACGACTCGCTGGCAGGGATGGGCCACAACTACTATCTGTACTACGATTTCGACGCCAAGAAGTTCACCATCTTGTCATGGGACGCCAACGAGAGCCTCGGCAAGATGACGATGGGCGGCGGCTCGCAGATGGACATCTATTGGGAACGCGTCGGCGGCATGTTCGGTCGCGGGTTCGGCGGCCCTGCCGGCAGCGGCCGTGGGACGCACTTGTTGCTGAAACGGTTCCTGGCGACTCCGGCGTTTCGGACCCTCTACACCGAACGCTATCGGCTACTGTATGAGCGCATCTATGGCCGCGATCTGCTGGCGCCCAAGATCAGGGAATTGACGGCCCTGGTGACGGCATACAACGCGGGCCGCGGCATCGTGGCTCAGGCGGCCTACAACGCGGCGGCTAACAAGGTCCTCGACTTCGTGGCGCAGCGGAACGAATACCTGAAGTCAACCGATCTGCTGCGGCCATAGAGCAGCAGCGAGCGCGACATCCTCAGATGTCGGAATCTTCTCAATCTGTAGGGGCGATCCCTCGCGGTCGCCCGCCTGGGCAGACGCAAGGCCACGGACTCAATCACCGATGGTTTCGCCCCGCGTCGTCTTGCGCCATCGCATCCATCACGGCCACGGCCGCAATGTCCACGATGTCGCGCACGTCGTCGCCTCGCTGTAGCACGTGCACCGGCGCGCCCATGCCGAGCAGGATCGGGCCGATGGTCTCTGCGTTGCCCAGACGCCCCAGCAGCTTGTAGGCGACGTTCGCGGCCTCCAGCGAGGGGAAGACCAGCACGTTGGCATCCTTCACCTGGCTGAATGGGTAGCGTTCCTCCACAATCTCTGGCACCACCGCGGTATCAGCCTGCATCTCGCCATCTACCGCCAGATCGGGGCAGCGCTGTCGGACCAGTTCGACGGCCCGTCGCACCTTCTCGGCCGCAGGATGCCGGGTGCTGCCGAAATTCGAGAAGGAAAGCATGGCCACGCGCGGCTCCAGGCCCAGCCTGCGGCTGAAATCGGCCGCCAGGCATGCGATGTCGGCCAGGTCCTCGGCCGACGGCTCGATGTTGACGGTGGCATCGGTGAAGAGATAGGGCCGGTCGTTGATGATCATGATGTACACGCCCGCCACCAGGCGCGAGTCGGCCCGGGTATGATGGATTTGCAGCGCGGGCCGGATGACATCGGGATAGTGATGCACCAGCCCGGAGATCGCGGCATCCGCGTCCCCCATCATCACCATCAGGGGGCCGAGCACGTTCGGCTGGAGCACATCGCGGCACGCATCCTGGAGCGTCACGCCCTTGCGCTGGCGCAACGCATGGTAAGCATGCGCATACTCTTCGCAGCGTGCGAACGTCTCCGGGTCAATCACCTCGGCGCAACATTCCAGGCCCAGCCGTGCAAGCTCACGCTCGATGACAGCGGGCCGGCCGAGCAAGATCGGCAGGGCGATCTTCTCGTGGACGAGCCGCACGGCCGCGCGCAGAATCTTCGGTTCTTCCCCCTCGGCGAACACGATGCGCTTGTCGCCGCCCGACCGTTGGGCCGACCGCATGACGAAATGCCGGATTTGCTCACCCTTGCCCAGGCGGAACGCCAACTGATCGCGGTATTCGTCCAGGTTCAGTTCGCGCTGCGCCACGCCGGTCGCCATGGCCGCGGCCGCCACTGCTGGCGCCTCCCACAGGATCAGGCGCGGGTCGAGCGGTTTCGGCACGATGTAGTCTACGCCGAAGCGCAGGCTCTCCAGCCCATAGGCGCGCAGGACGCTATCGGGGACGTCTTCGCGCGTCAGCGCGGCCAGGGAGTGCGCGGCAGCCACCTTCATCTCCTCGTTGATGGTGCGCGCCCTCACGTCCAGCGCGCCCCGGAAGATGAACGGAAAGCCGAGCACGTTGTTGATCTGGTTCGGGTAATCGGAGCGGCCGGTGGCGATGATCGCATCGGGCCGCGCCTCGCGCGCCAGCTCGTAGCGAATTTCCGGATCCGGGTTGGCCATCGCGAAGACCAGGGGGCGCTCGGCCATGGTGAGGAGCAGCTCTGGCTTCAGGACATTGGCCGCAGACAGCCCGTAGAAGACATCGGCCCCGCACACCGCGTCTGCGAGGGTGCGCGCGTCGGTGTCGGCCGCGAAGCGCGCCTTGTACGCATTCATCCCCTCGGTGCGGCCGCGATAGATAACCCCCCGCGAGTCCACCAGCACGATCTTTTCGCGGCGCACCCCCAGGCGCACCATCAGCTCGGCGCACGAGATCGCCGAAGCTCCAGCGCCCGAGATGCACACCCGCGCCTCGTCCATGCGCTTGCCCACCAGCTCCAACGCGTTGAGGAGCGCGGCCCCGGCGATGATGGCTGTGCCGTGCTGGTCATCGTGAAACACCGGGATGTCCAGCGCCTGGCGCAGCGTCTCCTCGATGTAGAAGCACTCTGGCGCCTTGATGTCCTCCAGGTTGATGCCGCCGAAGGTCGGGGCGATAGCCTTCACCGTCTGAATCACCACTTCCGGGTCGTGCGAGTCCAACTCGATGTCGAAGACGTCAATGTCGGCGAATTTCTTGAAGAGCACGGCCTTGCCCTCCATCACCGGCTTGCTCGCCAGCGCGCCGCGGTCGCCCAGGCCCAGGATGGCGGTGCCGTTCGAGACCACCGCCACCAGGTTGCCCTTGGCGGTGTACTCATAGGCCAGGCTGGGCTGGCGGGCGATCTCCAATACCGGCACGGCGACTCCCGGCGTGTAGGCCAGCGCCAGGTCGTGCTGGGTAGACATCGGCTTGGTCGGCACGATGGCGAGTTTGCCAGGTTTGCCGGCCAGGTGGTGGTATTCCAACGCGTCATCCGGGGTTATTTTGCGCATGATGCTGACCTCATGTGACTCAGGTATGGGTGGGTGTGCTCTTGAAGGCGCGGCGTCGCTCGCCCAGTTCCGTTGCCCGAAGCGAATCCCGCACGGCACGCTCTTTGTAGCACAAACTCACCGACATGGCAACTCTCGACCCGCGCCAAATGGCGCGGTGGCCGCGCGCCGAACGACCGATGTATTCGGTGCGAGTTGCGGTATAATGCCTGGGTTTGGGTTTGTCGCCGGAGCAGCGCGACGCCCTGGGAAAGGAGAAGGCACACCCTTGAAACAACTCACCTTACCCGTCACCGGCATGACCTGCGCCAACTGCGTCGCAGCAGTGGAGCGCAACTTGAAGAAGCTCGACGGCGTGCAGACCGCGGTGGTCAACCTGTCATCTGAACGCGCCAGCGTGGAGTTCGACCCCGTCAAGCTCGGCCTGGCCGATCTGATCACGCGCGTAGAGTACGTTGGCTACGGCATCGCCACGGGCGAGGCCGATCTGGTCATCAAGCGGCTGGCCGACGACAACGACGCGCGGCGGCTGGAAGGGGCGCTCCGCAAGCTGGAAGGGGTGCTCGAAGCCACCGTCACCTATACGACCGAGAAGGCGCGCGTCAAATACGTGCCGACGATCGTCAGCCAGGCCGAATTCCGTCGCACGGTGGCCGCGGCCGGCTTCGAGGCGCTCGAATTGGGCGGCGACGCGCAGGACGCCGAGGCCGCGGCGCGCGAGCGCGAGATCAACACGCAGCGTCGCCTCCTCATCACCGGCCTGCTCTTCACCGTTCCGCTCTTCGCGCTCTCGATGGGTCGCGATTTCGGCTTGCTGCCCGCCTTTCTCTATGCGCCGGTGCAAGGGATGGTTGGGATGCGCGAGACGCAGCCGTGGTTCAACTGGCTGCTCCTGGCGCTGGCGCTGCCGGTGCAGTTCTATGTCGGCTGGCAATACTACATCGGCGCGGCCAAGGCGCTGCGCAACCGCTCGGCCAACATGGACGTGTTGATCGCCATGGGCACGTCGGCCGCGTTCTTCTACAGCTTGCCCATCACTTTCGGCTGGCTGTCAGGCCATGTCTACTATGAGACCGCCGCGGTCATCATCACGCTGATCAAGCTGGGCAAGTTTCTGGAAGCGCGCGCCAAAGGCCGCACCAGCGAGGCGATCAAGAAGCTGATGGGGCTGCGCGCCAAAACCGCCCGCGTCGTGCGCGACGGGGCCGAGTTGGAAGTGCCGGTTGACGATGTGCGCGTGGGCGACGTGGTGCTAGTGCGTCCCGGCGAGAAGATCGCAGTGGATGGCGCGGTGATCGAGGGCCGCTCGACCGTGGATGAGTCCATGCTGACCGGCGAATCGCTGCCCGTGGAAAAGAAACCCGGCGACGCGGTGATCGGCGCGACCCTCAACAAGCTGGGGCTGCTCAAGTTCGAGGCCACCAAAGTCGGCCGCGAGACCGCGCTGGCGCAGATCATCCGCCTGGTGGAAGAGGCGCAGGCGAGCAAGGCGCCGATCCAAAAGCTGGCCGATGCAGTCTCGGCCGTCTTCGTGCCCGCGGTGATCGTCCTGGCGACGCTGACCTTCCTCGGCTGGTACTTTTTCGGCCCGGCGCTGCCGATCAACGCCGACATCAACGCGTTCACGCGGGCGCTGGTCAACATGGTCGCGGTGCTGGTGATCGCCTGCCCGTGCGCGATGGGGCTGGCGACCCCGACCGCGGTGATGGTGGGGACGGGCAAAGGCGCAGAGTTGGGCATCCTCTTCCGCACCTCCGAGGCGCTGGAGCGCGCCGGCAGAGTGAACGTGGTCGTGCTCGACAAGACGGGAACCATCACCAAAGGCCAGCCGGCCGTGACCGATGTGGTGACCGATGGCGAGCTGCCCGCCGATGAGCTGCTGTGGCTGGCCGCCTCGGTGGAGCGGGGCAGCGAGCATCCGTTGGGCGAGGCGATCTGGGCCGAGGCCACGCGCCGCGGCCTGGCGCTGGCCGAGCCGCAAGGTTTCGCGGCCGAGGCGGGGCACGGGGTGGAGGCCGAGGTGGAGGGCCATCGGGTGGCGGTCGGCAATCTGCGCATGATGACCGCCCGCGGCTATGCGCTGAACGGCCTGCAGCCCGCGGTCGAGCGTCTGCAAGGCGAGGCCAAGACCGCCATGCTGGCCGCGGTGGATGGGACCGTGCGCGGGGTGATCGCGGTCGCAGACACCGTCAAGGATGGCTCGGCCGAGGCAATCGCGGAACTGCGCCGGATGGGGCTGCGCGTGGTGATGTTGACCGGCGACAACCAGCGCACCGCCGACGCGATCGCTCGCCAGGTCGGGGTAGATTCAGTCCTGGCCGAGGTGCTGCCCGGCGACAAGGCCGCGCATGTGAAGGCATTGCAGATAGCAGATAGCAGACTGCGAATGGCAAATCGCAAATTGCAGATCGCAAATCCGAAATCGCAAATCCGAAATCGCAAATCGGTCGTTGCGATGGTCGGCGACGGGGTCAACGATGCGCCCGCGTTGGCCCAGGCCGATGTGGGGTTGGCGATCGGTACCGGGACCGATGTGGCGATGGCCGCGGCGGCCGTCACGCTCATCAGCGGCGACCTGCGCGGGGTGGCGCGCGCCATCACCCTCTCGCGCAAGACGCTGCGCACGATCAAGCAAAACCTGTTCTGGGCGTTCTTCTACAACGTCATCCTGATCCCGGCCGCCGCGCTGGGCTACCTGAACCCGATGTTGGCCGCGGGCGCCATGGCGTTCAGCAGCGTCTTTGTGGTGAGCAATAGCCTGCGGTTGCGGGGGCAGAGGGTGGGGGGATGGTAGGTTGGGAGATTGTAGATGGTAGATTGGTAGATTGGTGAATGGACAGGACCCAGTTGTTCAGCCGTAGTCATTGCGAGCAGAGTCCGGCATCCTGAGCGGAGTCCGGCATCCTGAGCGGAGTCCGGCGTCCCGAGCAGAGTCCGGCATCCTGAGCGGAGTCCGGCATCCCGAGCGGAGTCCGGCATCCTGAGCGGAGTCGAAGGATCGCCGGACGCAGCGAAGCAATCTCCTATTGAAGCTGGAAAGGAACAGAATGAACATCGTCAAACCCGTCTGCATCGTCATTGCGGCCCTGGCCGCCGTCACGATCCTGTCTGCGTGCGCGCCGCAAGCCGCGCAGATCCCCACCGCCGCGCTGCCCGCGGGCAAGGCGTGGGCCGAGGGCAAGGAGATCTACTTCGTGCACACCGAGGCCTCGGACGCCGGCATCGCCGAGAAGTTGACCAACATGATGAAGTCGCCCGTGTTCCACGTCCCATCGCTGGCGAAGACCCCGGCCGACAGCCTGGCCCCGGTTTACGTCTTCGAGAACGGCGTGGCCGGCAAGGGGCCATTGGGCTTCCAGGGCGACGTCTTCCCGAACCCGCCAGGGACCGCCGGCTACACCCCACTGCGCAGCATCCACCTGGTGAAGTGGGCCGACCCAACGAAGGCGCGTGAGCTAAAGTCGGCGGCCGACGTGCTGGCCGCGCAGAAGGCCAACGAAGTGACCATCATCCAGCCAGGCGTGGTCGTCAACATGCCGTTTGTGGTGTGGGACGGAGGCAAACGTTAAGCGATGGAACAACTGGTTCTCGCCTTCATCACTGGTCTGACGACCGGCGGCCTGAGTTGTTTGGCCGTGCAGGGCGGACTGCTGGCCGGCTCACTCGCCCGGCAGATCGAGCAAGACCTGCTGGCCGCGCCGGCCGGCCCCCACAAGGGACAGGCCGTGAAGGCGCCGCGGCCCAACACCGCGCTGCCGATCGCGCTCTTCCTGCTCGCCAAACTGGTCGTCTACACGCTGCTCGGCGCGCTCCTGGGGCTGCTCGGTTCGGTTCTGACGTTGGATCCGATCATGCGCGCGGCGTTGATGATCCTCATCGGGGTGTTCATGGTGGGCAATGCCTTGCGCATGTTCAACGTTCACCCGATCTTTCGCCACTTCGTCATCGAGCCGCCCAGTTTCATCACGCGCTACATCCGGCGCACGGCCAGGCGCGAGACCGATTTCTTCACGCCCCTCTTCCTGGGCGCGCTGACGGTGCTGATCCCTTGCGGCGTGACGCAGGCGATGATGGCCACGGCGCTCGCCACGGGCAGCCCGGCCGGCGGCGCGGCGCTGATGTTCGCGTTCACGCTGGGCGCCAGCCCGGTCTTCTTCCTGGTGGCCTATCTCGCCACCGAGCTGGGCGCGCGGCTCGAAAAGTACTTTCTGCGTTTCGTCGCGGTCGTCGTGCTGATCCTGGGCCTGGTCACGGTCGAGAGCGGGCTGAATCTGCTTGGCTCGCCGGTCTCATTCGCCAACCTGACAGCCAGGCTGCGGCCTGCGGTGGAGGCTGCCCCGATTGCTGCGCCGGCCGCTACCCGCATTACGCCCGCGGCGACCCCGCTCATCCCGCCAACCGCCACGACCGGCGTCCCGAAGGCGCTTCCAACGCCAGCCGCCATCCCGCCGGCGGTCGCCGTTCCGCCCGCGGGCCCGGCAAACACCATGCCGGTGTTGGAGCTGCGCGTTTTGGGCAACGGATACAGCCCGCGGGTGCTGCGGGCGCCAGCTAACCGCGCGATTTCGCTTGACCTGGTGACCAACAAGACCTACTCGTGCGCACGCGACTTCGTCATCCCGGCGCTCAAGTACCATCAACTGCTTCCCGATACCGGCCGCGTGACCGTGGCGATTCCGCCGCAGAAGCCAGGCGCCATCGTGCGATTCACCTGTTCGATGGGCATGTATACCGGGCAGATCATCTTCGAGTAGTGACCCCGCGCCATGACCAAGAAGACATTTCTCGTGAGTGACATGTACTGCGTGAACTGCGCGATGCGCATCGAAAGCCTGGAAGACAGCTTGCCGGGCGTCAAGAACGTGTCGGCCAGCTATAAGAAGGGGCAGATGACGGTGGAATACGACGCGACGCGGCTTACCGAGTCTCAGATCGTAGCTGCGGTGAAGGCGCTGGGGTACACGGCTCTCCTGCTCTGAAAACAGGACGCGGATGAACGCGGAAAAACGCGGAGAAGGAAAATCATCAGCGCTCGTCCGCGTCCCGTTTTCACTGGCCGTGGCTCGCGGCCGGCATGGGCGACTGTCCTGACAATCGCCCTGCTGGCCTCACGCAAAGGCGCAGAGGGCGCCGCAGATCAGGAGGGAGGTGTGGGCAGGCGGCATGTGAAAACCAACGGGCAATTGATTATCTGGGTCCGTGCAGCGACAACTGGTGAGTCTTCTGATCACTCATCCCTCTCGGCCGCATCCTTCACCAGCCCACTCCGCCGCGCATACTCTCGGCCTGGCCGCGGTTCGCCAAATGTAGGCGCGCCAGGATCTACTTCAAGTGATGCTTGACCGCGCGGTACGAGTAGGGGCTGGCTCCGCTCTGCCACAGAGGAGCCGCAGGTGGGAATTCACCTGCGGCCCTTTTTTCTTGCCGGGAGACCTGCGAGGTTGGGGAAACCTCGCAGGTCGCGGTCCATTTACCGCGTCACTTCTTCTTCCACAGCCCGGCCGGATCGGTCAGGTCTGGGAAGAGCAGGCGTTTGCCCAGCGGCGTGCCGGCGCGCCTCCAGCGCGCGGCAGGATTCAGCGACCCTCAACACCCCACCACGTGGATCGTCTTGCCGGCCTCGCGCCGGGTGCGCCAAAAGATCTTCTTGCGCCAGGACACCTCTGGGCGCCGGTCGAACACCACCAGCCAGCCCTCTGTGCAACCCAGCCGCTCCAGATACCCCGCCAGTTGCGCCCGCCCCTCCGCGTAAGTCTGGGCGCCGTAGCGTAGCTTGATCTCGATGGGGTATCGTGCTCCGCCATACTCCAGACACGTATCCAACCGGCCGCCGCCCGCCGCCAGCTCGCGGTGGATGCGGCCGCCCGCATTGATCACCCGCTGCAAGAAGGCCTGCAGGATCAGATGCGGCGCGGCTTCTTTGTACTGGAACCGCTCGATCCACATCTCGCTATGTTCGCGCCAGAACGCCTGAAAGTCGCCCAGGAGCCGCCGCATGTCCAGTTTCCCGTCTACCAGGTAGGCCGGGGCGGCCGCCGGTAGCCGCAGATCGGCCAACTCTTGTTGGGTGCGAAAAGTCAGGGTGCGCAACAGCACCTCGGCGTAGATGGGGTTGGACGGCGACAAACCGGCTGGCGTTTCGGTCAGCAGTCCCAGGTCCAGCACATAGCGGTAGTCATCGTCCAGCAAATCATAGCGTTGCTGTTTCCCCATCACCACCGGCTCCACAATGCGCTGCACACGCGCCTCTTTGAGCCGTTCCATCAGGCTGTCAATGTGCGTGGGCCGGCTCAGGATGAGGGCTTGCACGGCCTGCTCGACCAGGTCGGGCGTGAGCGCACGCGAGTAATCTGACCCCAGCATCTTGACCACGATTTCCCTGGCCACGGCGTTCACCAGCCACGGTTGCCCTTGGGTGTGATCATAGATGGCCGCGACGACCGGCGGGGGAAAGAGCTGTCCGGTCTGGGCTGCGTGTTGAGCGTACAGCCGCGCCACTTCGTCCTGGGTGAAATTGCGCAAGGTCAGCGACTCGGTCACGATGTTGAACGGGCTGGCGCTGCCCAACGTCTCCCGGTCGTCGCGGATGCGCGCCTTGTAATCACGGATGTTGCGCATCCCCACCAGGGCGATTGAATGGGGAAATGGCGCCAGACTACGCTGCACATAGCCAGCACGCAATTGGCGCAAGAATGCGATCAGTGTGCCGTTGGACAGGCAATCTACCTCATCGAACAGCACCACTAACGGCCTGTCCAACTGCCGGCATAGCTCTGTAAAAGCACGTTGCAGCATGGTGGCAAATTGCGCCGGAACGACGTGCTCGGCAAACGGATAGGACCTCAGATGCTCGTGGACCTGTAACCATTGACTCACCTGGTCCACAATCACTGGGATGCCGCGCTCCGGCTCGCTGATGTTTTGGGCGGCTTCCAGCGAACAGTAGAGCGCATCATAGCGGCCGGCGGCGTTGACCTCCTGCGCCAGGTCCAGCAGCAGGGTGGTCTTGCCCGTCTGCCGCGCCGCGTGGATGACGAAGTAGACGCCCTGATCCAGCAGGCCGCTCAGCCCCTGGCAGCGCTCCTGCGCCGGCAGCATATAGTGTTTCTTGGGATTGCACGGCCCGGCGATGTTGAAGTATTTGTTCATGCCACGCCTCCTGCGACAGGGATGGGGGCACTTGCTGCATGGCCCGACCTCCTGACCCTAGTATACCGCATCCCGCTCAGAAACGCACGGACATAGCGCCTTCTGATTCATCCCTTTACTCTGTTACCCTGTCACCCCCTCACCCCGTCACCCTGTCACCCTGTCACCCCCTCAACCTGTCACGCGGTACGAATAGGGGCTGGCTCCGCTCTGTATCTTGCCGCGAGACCTTCGAGATTTGGGAAACCCTTCCAGGGCAGGCTCTCGAAGGTCTCGTGCCGTTACCGCGTCACTTCTTCTTCCACAGCCCGGCCGGATCGGTCAGGTCTGGGAACAGCAGGCGTTTGCCCAACGGCGAGCCGGCGCGCACCTCCAGCGCCGCGTCGAGCCGAAGGCCTCCTGTGGGTAGACCATTCACGTGCCCTTGAAGCTCGCCATCACCAGGACGGTCTTCGCCAGTATCAGCAGGTCCAGGTAGATGGAGCGGTGCTCGATGTAGTAGAGGTCATACTGGAGCTTGACGAGCGTATCGTCCACCGATGCTACGTAGCGATAGTTGACCTGCGCCCAGCCGGTGATGCCGGGCTTAACCGCATGGCGCTCCTGGAATGTCGGCAGGCTTTCGGCCAGGCTGGCCACGAATTCCGGTCGTTCGGGTCGGGGGCCGATCAGACTCATTTCGCCTCGCAGCACGTTCCAGACCTGCGGCAGCTCGTCGAGCCGAGACTTGCGCAGGACGCAGCCGACCTCGGTGATCCGGCAATCGTTGTCCTGCGCCCAGATGGGGCCGGTGTCCGCCTCGGCGTTCATGATCATCGAGCGGAACTTGACCATCCGAAACGGCCGGCCGTGCAGCCCCACCCGTTCCTGCCAGTAGAAGAGGTCGCCAGGGCTGCGCAACCGATTGGCGAGCCAGATCGCCGGGCAGACCGCCAGCACAACGATGCAGCCGACCAGTGCCCCGGCGATGTCGAAGAGCCGCTTGACTTCCCGATACAGCACGTGGCTGGCCTGACGGCGCAGCGACATGCCCGCGGGTTGCTGCGCGGCTTGTTGGATGCCAACACCCGCATGTATCGGTTTGTCCAGGCTGATCATTGCACTTACCTCCGCTCTTACCACAAGACATTCGCTACAGCGAGTCAGATAACGAGTTGGGTTTCGCGATCCGGAATCGAGGCTTTAGCCGGTCTTGCGAGCAACCGGCTAAAGCCTCGACTCCAGAAGATTAATTGCACTTACCTCCGCTCTTACCACAAGACATTCGCTACAGCGAGTCAGATAACGAGTTGGGTTTCGTGATCCGGAATCGAGGCTTTAGCCGGTCTTGCGAGCAACCGGCTAAAGCCTCGACTCCAGAAGATTATCTGAACCTTGACAGTTGCGGTCGGATCCCTCCCGATGCTGCCGGATGGCCAGGGCATAGACCTCTTCCAGTTGCGCTACCGAATGCTCCCAGGTGTACTGTTCATCCACCAATCGGCGGGCGCTGGCCGCCAAACGCCGGCCCAGGGGGCGATCCTGCAACAGTTGCGTCACCGAGTTCGCGAACCCGGCCGCGTCGTGGGCGATCAGCAGGTGCTCGTCATGACGAACATCCAGGCCGCCGAGGGCAAACGGCGTCACCACGACCGGCGCGCCGCACGCCATGGCCTCCAGAACCTTGAGCTGCATTCCCGATCCGCACTGCATGGGCGCCACCGCCAGCGTGGCCTGCTGCAGGTAGTGGGTGATGGATGGCACGCGGCCGGTCACGATCACGCCCGCATGTTGGGTGAGCGCCTGCACAGCCGGCGGCGGGTCAGCGCCGATGATCCAGAATTGCACATCGGGGACGTGGCGGCGGACCAGCGGCAGGACCTGGTTGACAAACCAGATCGCCGCGTCGGCGTTGGGAAAGTAACTGATGTGGCCGGTGAACGCGATCACGTTGGGATGGCGGCCATCTTCAACAAAGACGCGGCCAGGATCTACACCATTGGCCGCCACATGGATGCAACTGTGCGCACCCAACGCCTGGTGATCCTGTAGGGTGGAAACGACGGCCTGATCGTAGCGCAGCGATAGCCGCTGTTCGTAGGCCTGCGCCCGGCGTGTTTCCAGCGCAAAGAGCCAGGCGCGATACCACGCCTCACGCTGCGTGCGCCGCTGCATGTTCAGCGAGAGCGCATCAATGAAATCTATCACCGTGGGGATGCCCCGGAGGCCGTCGGCGACGGGTGCCATGCGCATCAACTGGACATGCACCAGGTCGAACGTGTCTTCATGCACCAGCCGCTCGGCCTGCCGGCCCATATGGGGATCAAAGGCGAAGAGCGTTTGCAGGGGCAAGGCGGTGAAGGGCGCGTGGGCCAGGCGCCACAACCGTCGCCACAGCGGCGTGGCGACCAGATGGATCTTCTCGCAGAACGGTTGGATGACGCCCAGGTTCTCCTCGATATCGGCTTCGGGCTGCGGGGCCAGCAGGACGATCCGGTGCCGTTGAGACAAGAGCCGCAACTGATGATAGGCGCGCAGACTATCTCCATGTGTCAACGGCCATGGGAAGCGTGAGGCGACAAAGAGGATTTTCATCGCACGATGCCCACCTTACGCAGAAAATTCACCATGCGCTTTCCGGCCGCGAAGATCGGCGTCACCTCCAGGAAGTAACGCCGGAACCAGGCGTATCTGCTCAAGCGATTCATCCCCGCGACGGCCCAATCCAGTTGGGCAGGCTCGAACGGTGTCCAGCCTGGTTCAGGTTCCCAGTCGGAGTCTATCTGAATGTCCTCTGGCTGGAACTTACCAAGCCCGGCCTGGGCCGCCATTACCACATGCCTGGCCCGTGTCGGATCCAGGCCAACCAGACGCATGGCCGTAGCATCCAACGCCACCGCATCTGCGCTGCCCAAGACGATGTCGAGCCGCCGCGGCCGGCCGTTCGTCGGCCCGCGCCGATCCACGCCGATGATGCCGTCCATGATGCACAATTGCGGTTTCAGGAGGCGTTGAAGATCAACCAGTAGCTCGTCGAGCGCCCAGTGCAACGAGATGCGATCGTATCTCGGCACACAGCCCCACTGATTCTTGAGCGAGCCGGTAAAGTAGGTGAGGGCGTGCGTTTTGACCACCGGCAGCGTCATGAAGACATCGGCATCCAGGAGAATTGCCGGCAACGCGCCCAGAATCGGGTTCCCAACCTCCCGGCATGGCTCGTGCGATAGGTTGATGACCTTTGCACCCACTCGCTGCGCGACCTCATAGATGCCAGTTGCAGCAAAAGCTTCTTCGGCCGAGTTGCGGTAGGCGTGCGCCTCCACCAGGGCGATGTCGTGGGTGCGCGCCTGCAACACGCGGCAAACCGACTCAACCAGGGCGGGAGACGTGTTGGCGCTCTCGATTTTCTCCGGGACCGCCGTGTTCAGGTTGAGCTTGAGCGCCACGCAACCATCACGCGGCACGATCTCTTCCCACTGGCAGGTCTCCATGAGAGAACGGACTGCTTCGTCGAGGAGCCTGGTTCGTGTAGAGCGTACCACAACTTGGGCGGCCATCTTTATCCCTTTCTCGGGTAAGCCTATGGCTCAGTGGGTGCTTGCCGCACGTGCCACGCGCGCTGCACTGACCACATCCATGTAAGCCTGTTCCAACAGGTCGGTCGCTGCTTCCCAGGAGTAACGTTCTGCGACCAGCCGGCGGGCATTCTGCCCCAGACGTTCCTGCAACCCGCGATCGCGCAGCAGGCCGGCCACACCATCGGCAAAGTCGGAAGCGCTATCCGCCAGAAGGATGTGTCGGCCATGTTCCACGGCAATCCCCTCGGCGCCAATCGAAGTGGAGACGACGGGTTTCGCCATCGCCATCGCCTGCAGGAGCTTGACCCGCATACCGCCGCCGACGCGCAAGGGAATCACGCAAACGGCCGCGCGCGCCAGATAGGTTCGCACGTCATCAACGTATCCCGTGACATGGATGGCGCCAGCTTCCATCAGCCGTTTTATTTCTACGGTGGGATGCCGGCCAACCACATAGAATTGAAGCGTGGGAAACTCCTGCTGAAGGCGCGGCAGCACTTCTTTGGCAAACCAGAGCACGGCGTCAACATTGGGCAGCCAATCCATGGAGCCTACGAAAACCACTGTATTGGCCTCTTCCAGATGGGGCGCCGGTTGGAACTCCTCAAGATCAACGCCCGCCGGAATCACGCGAGTGTTGGCGTTTGGGCTGAGAGCACGCAGCCTCTCCGCATCGCCTGCTGTAATCAACAGACAGCAGTCTACCTTGGCGCACATCTCTGCCTCGTAGCGGCGCAGCCTGACCGCTTGCAGTCGGGCATAGAGCCGCCGCAAACCGGCTTGGGTCTGCCAGAACCGTTCCGCCAGATGAGATTCGACGTTGACCTGCCGGAGAACCACCGGAACGCCAAACTCTTCGCTGGCGATCGCCTGATAGCACGCCGTATGCACCTGCTCAAGGTGGACCACATCGAACGCTTCTTCTGTCAGCATGTCCCGAAGTTTCCGCGCCATCAGCGGCGACCGATACTTGGAAATGTTGTACGGCAGCGACGAGAAGAGGTTCTGGGCCATACCGATTGGCCGCGTCCGCGTGTCGTGCTCGACATAAGCTACGCGGCACAAGGTTTCGAGGTGCGCCAGGGCGTCTTGATCCTGGCCCGGCGAACGAAAGGTCAAGAGCGTGACCTGGTGGCCGCGCGCCACCAGGCGCCGCAGCGGTTCATACACGGCGATGCGTCCGCCATCGGTGAGCGGGAATGGCGGCTTCGTCGTCAGCAGGAGCAGTTTCAGCCTGCGCCCGGTTGGATCAAGGCCCACGTGTCTTCCTCCGACTATCTCAACTCGGCGGTGCGGTTGTGGGTTCTTTGCGCACCATGTAGTTGCCCAGCGCCAGATACTCCAGGCCTGAGTTCTCGAAGACCTCCAGCGCATCTTTGGCGCTGTAGACGATGGGATAGCCGTGCAGATTGAACGATGTGTTCAACAGGCAGCCCCGGCCCGTGAGCGCCTCGAAGCGCTCCAGGATGCGCCAATAGTCGGGGTTCCAGTCCCGCGCGATCTCTTGCGGCCGCGCTGTCCAGTCGTAGGGGTGCAGCGCTGCCTGCATTTCCCCTCTTTTTTCAGGCCGCACGTCGAAGGTGATGATCATGTAGGGCGCGGGCATCGGCTTGGGCTTGAGCATATACGTTTCGCTCCCCTCGGCGCGCACGACCGGGGCGAAGGGCATCCAGAAGTCCCGCATCTTGATCATGTCGTTGATCACGCGCACCACGTTCGGCCTGGCAGGATCGGCCAGGATCGAGCGGTTGCCCAGCGCCCGCGCGCCGAACTCCATGCGCCCTTTGGCGCGCGCCACGATGTGTCCCTCGGCCAGCAGGGTGGCGATGTGCGCTTCGATGTCCTCGTGTAGCGTCCAGGTGACCGGCCGCGAGAACTTGAAGGCGGCCAGAGCGGCCTGGGCCTGGGCGTCGGTCAGTTCCTGGCCGAGATAGAGCGGTCCCAGCGGCGCGATGGGGGCGCGCTCCGCGCTGCCTGCTTCAACGTAGGCGGCATAGGCGGCGCCGATGGCGTTGCTTTCGTCCCCGCAACTGGGAAAGATGAACAACTCCTCCACCTCGGGCAGGTTCAGGATCTCCATGTTGGCCTTGACGTTCATGAAGACGCCGCCGGAGAGCGCCACCCTGCGAATGCCGGTGTGGCCGACGCAGTTCTGCACCCAGCGGGTCAGGAACTCCTCGAAGAACAGTTGCAGCCCGCCGCAGATGTGGTCGAA
>Ga0194113_10002950_pt1 | contig 22965 bp, 15 predicted proteins | sample TA2MahC200mmetaG_FD_146193 | JGI IMG/M metagenome (GOLD analysis project Ga0194113, IMG submission 146193) | Freshwater microbial communities from Lake Tanganyika, Tanzania - TA2015017 Mahale Deep Cast 200m | ecosystem: Environmental > Aquatic > Freshwater > Lake | place: Tanzania: Lake... | reverse complement strand
TCTGAGCGGCTTGCAGGATGCCAGGAACGCCGCCGAAGCCATACGCATGACCCAACAGGACATCGTCGAGACACAGGTCAACCTCATACGGTCAACCTCCATTCTGGAGTCGGCGCTCAGCGCCGGCGGACTCCTCCTCCTGCCCGAATTCGCGGCGGCCGCCGATCCGGTGAAGCTGCTGCGCCTTACGCTGGACGTGTCATCCGTGCGACGCACAGCCCTGATCAAGGTTGCCGTCATGCACGCGAACGCCGGAAACGCGGCCCGCATCGTCAATGCGGTTGTGGATGCGTACGAGTCTGGGGAAGCCTCCCGCAAGACGACCGTTTCGGACAGGGGCCTGGCCGAGTTGCGCGCCAAGGCCGAACAACTCCGGGTCAAACTCGAAGCGGAGTCCAGGCAGCTTCACGAATTCATGGCGGACCACGAAATGGTGTCGCTGGAGAAATCGCAGAATATCGTGGTCGCCAGGCTGGTGGAATTGAACAGCAAGCTCGCGGAAGTGGAACCGGCCCGCCTGGCGAAGCAGTCCAAGGTGGAAACGGCCAGGGCGGCCGTGGAAGGAGGTCAATCCGTTGACGCCATACCCGAAGTGCTCGCGTCCGCGATCATCCAGACATTGAAGACCGACCTGGCCAAGTTGGAGCAGGAATACGCGCAACTGCTGCCGCGCTTCGGCGAGAGTCACCCTCAGTTGCAGGCCGTGGCCAATCAGATCGGCGCACTGCAAACAAAACTCGCCCGCGAATCCAGCGCCATCATCGCATCCATGGAGAACGAATACGATCAGGCCGTCCGCGAGGAACAGCTCCTGAGAACCGCGCTCAAGGAGCAGGAGGGCAGGGTCATGAATTTCAATTCCCTATCCGCTCGGTACGACATGCTGAAGCAGTCGCTGAATTCGGCGCAACAGGCTTATGAAACCATCATGCGCCGTATCGAGGAGATTGACATCAACCGCATGACCGACCAGGGCAAGATGTCTTTCGTCGTCTCCCGCGCATCGAAGCCCGCGAAACCCTCGTGGCCGCGGAAAGGCAGGAACATTGCGGTGGGCGTGCTGCTGGGCGCGATGTTGAGCGTGGGATTGGCGTTCTTCGTGGACTACATGGACACCACAGTCCGCGACGAAGAAACGGTGAAGCGCACCTTCAACTGCGCGTTGGTAGGCCACGTGCCGCGCATCGGCCATTCGGACGAGAACAGACTTGTCGGGGCCGATCAGGGAGACGCGCACGCGGCCGAAGCGTTCCGTTTGCTGCGCACTTCGCTCTTCTACTGCGCCGCGTCGGTTCCGATGTCGCAACCACTCAAGAGCTTCGTTGTCTCCAGCACGATGCCGAAAGAGGGCAAAACGCTGGTGGCCGCCAATCTGGCGGCGTCGCTGGCGCTCGTCGGGAGAAAGACCCTGCTCGTGGACGGCGACATGAGACGCCCGAGCGTCAAGCGCATGCTTCCGTCGTCTTTCAAGCAGGGCCTGTCCGAACTTCTTGACGGACAGCATGATACGGACGCGGTTGCGTACGTTCAGGAGACGTCCCTGCCTAATCTGCACGTGCTCTATGCGGGAGTCATCCCAAAGAACCCGGTCGAGTTGCTCGACACGGCGCGCTTCGGAGCGCTGTTGCGCGATCTGGAGTCCAAGTACGAGCACGTGATAATTGACGCCCCTCCCGCCGGAGGGCTGTCCGATGCCATCGTGATGGGGCGTCGTACGTTCGGCCTGCTGCTTGTGATCCGCTCGTTCGTGACTCAACGCGGGGCAATGGAACACCTTGCCGCGAAGCTGAGCGAGGCGCAGGTGCCGGTTGTCGGCGCGGTGGTGAACGACTTGAACGTTCCGGCCCAGGCCTACGGTTACTACGCATACTCCCGCCACTATCGGAAATACTATGTCGGAAGCAGCGCGGAGGCATGACGCCGGCGCTTTTCTTTCCGCCGTCCTCTGCCTGTTGGCTACGTTGCCTTTCGGCGCAGCAGCGGCGTGGGCCAGAGCCGGCGTTGCGGCCGGGTGTTTGCTTGTAGCGTCCTACGCATTCTTCATTCTTCGCGCCCCCTCCGCTCCCCGCCAGGTGCGCGCATTCCGGTCTGGACTGCTCTTCCTCCTGCTGCTCGCGGGCTGGATCGCATTGCAGACCGCCTCCGCGCCCGTCGCTCTGCTCAAGACGCTTCAGCCGCGCGCGGCCCAGGCCTACGATTTCATCCTTCCCCTAGCCCGCCAAACGACCGTAAGCCTCGATCCGGGCGCAAGCCTGTCCTGCGCTACTCTCTGGCTCGCATACTTGCTGCTCGCCTGGAGCTGCTCCGTCTTCCTCGCGTCGGACACGACCGCCACGCGTTTCCTGTTCTGCCTCGCCGGGATCGGAACGCTTCAGGCTCTCTGGGGCCTGATCGCCTGCCGGGCCGCACCGCACCTTGCCGGCGCCTTCTTCAAGGGCGAGCGGGCCGTGGCGACCTTCTCGAGCGGCAATTCGTTCGGCGGCTACATGGCGCTCACCCTGCCTCTGACACTGGGCGCGCTCCTGGCGATCGCGCGCCCGGCGACGCGTCCGCGAAACGAGACGACCCCACCCGCCGGAAACCGCATGATCGCGGGAACGCTTCTGACCGTCGCGGCGGCCATCCAGGCGGCCGCGCTGGTGTTGTCCGGCTCGCGCGGCGCGCTCGCGGCAGGCACCATCTCGTGCGCCTGGATGGCCGCCACGTCGCTATGGCGCGGCGCCGCCCGCAACTCGCGATATGGCCTCTGCGCGCTCGCGGCGGGGCTTGTGACGGTCCTCTTGCTCGGATCGGGTGGAGCTTTCACGCCCACGGCGCGCCGCGTGATGGCATTGCTGGAACCGAACGGTGACCGCATCAGCAGGCTCGACATATGGGCGGCGTGCCGATTCATGTTCGCCACGTTCCCTCTCGGCGTGGGGCCGGGCTGCTTCGGGGAGGGGTTCTCGCCGCATCAACCCGCGGGTTTCGCGCCCCAGCGGGTCTTTCACGCTCACAATGACTACATCGAGATCGCATGCGAGCTCGGCATCGTCGGAAGCGCGGCCTTGCTCGGATTGCTTGCCTGCTGGATCGCCGCCGTGCGCCGCACGGCCGGCCGCCACGCGGCGCTCAGACGCGCCATGCTGGCCGCCATCGCCGCCGGCATGACGCACGCCCTGGTGGACTTCAATATCAGCTCGAGGCCGGGAGTGGCGCTGCTGTTCTTCGCGCTCCTCGGCGGCGCGGTGGCGGCGCCGTCTGCGCCCGAACCGGAGCAACCCGCGATGCGGCGAAGCCGGCTTCGCTGTCTCGGCATACTGCTCTGCCTGACGCTGGCGGCGGGACAGATCCGCGCCGCCGTGGCGAACTGGCTGAGGGGAAGCGGAGAAAGCGCCCTGGGGCTGGACGAGGACGACTACTTCTGGCTCAGGCGGCCGGCCATGGACACGACGGCCGCCTTGCGGGCGCTCGCCCGCGCAAGACGCCTGCTGCCGGCATCGCCGGAAGTGATGGCTTCCCACGGCATGGCCAAAGCCGCCGCGATCGAGGCGGCCGTCGAGGCCGCCGTCACGGAAAGCGCGAAGTCGCTGCCGGGAATCGAGAAGTCCGACCTGTTTCGCGAGGTCCGGGCTGCCATGCGCACAGAGCTTGCGTCCGCGTATCGCGACGGAGAACGTGACCTCGAGCGCGCCGTGAGTCTCGCGCCATGGAAGGCTGATCTGCGCATCCGCCACGCCCGATCGCTTTGCGAGCTTACGCGCCTCGCCGCCGGTCCGGACGAAGCCGCGCCGCTCGCCGAACGCCTGGTCGCCGAGTTGCGGCGCGCCGCCTGGCTCGGACCGACCCGCACCGGCATACTCGTCCCGGCCTGCGCCCTGGCAGCCCTGGCCGCCGATTCGCTGCCCGACGTCCCAAGACGCGCCGAACTGACGGATATTGCCCGCGATTGCGGCATTCGCGCCGTCGCGCTGCATCCCGCACGGCTGACACGCGTGCTTCCATGCTGGCGGCTGGCCGGTATTGACGGCGAAGCGCTGTTCGCGGACGATCGCGTGCCGCCCGACGCCCTCCGGCGAGCCTACCGGCTGCTGACCGAAGGCTCGGAAGACGGCGCGCGCTGCCTCCGGCTTCTGGACGCGTTCGAGGCGGCCTGCCGGCGGCATTTGCCCAAGGCGCACGCCGCGATGGCGGTCCCGTCCGCCGACTCCGCGATTGAAGAGCAGGCCGTGCGGGAAAGGGCGCGCTGGCTCCTCAGGACCGGGCGATGGAGCGACTACCGGACGCTTCAACGCCGGCGCAGGGCCGTCTTCCGGAACCTGATTGCCGCGTCGGTCGAGAATCTTGCCGAATACCCCCTTCGACTGCACCTGCTGAACCTGGAAACCCTCACGGGGCTGGATGCCGTCCACCGCCTTGAACTCGCCGCGCTTTCTATCGAAAGCGGCGACGTCGCGCCGGCCGACGCCATTCTGGCCGAGGCCGCATTCGACAACGAGACGCCGATGCCTCTCCTTCTCGAATGGCGGCCGGGCGCCGACGCCGACGCCGGCCTTGGCGGCGACCTGATGCGCTGCCGGACGCTGCAGGCTCGCGGCGAACACGCCGCAGCGGTTGCGGCAATCCGGTCCCTGCTGGCGGAGAACAAGATACCCTGGCGTTTCCAACACAGGGTGCGCCTCCTGCTCGCACGAAGCCTTGCGGAGATGAACTGCATCCCGGAAGCGGCGCAGGCCCTGCGCGAGGCCGTCGCGGCATGTCCTGGCGATCGCGACGTCCGGCAGGCGGTGGAAGACCTGCGGCGCCGGCCGGCCGGCCGCGATCTGCTGTCGGAAGTCCCCACGCACAACGCAGCATACGTGCCCGACAATGCTCTGGGCGTCCGTTTCCTGGGAGGCCGCGTGGAACTGGACGGCTTCAGCCTGGCCGCGGAAGCCGATTCCTCCCATCGTCTTCGCGTCTACTGGCGGTTCAAGGGAGGCGTGCCCGCGGACCTGGCCTTTGCTGTCTACGCCGGACCGTGCAAAGGACCGAGCGCGTGGGGTCGGACCATCCCGTTCCGCAAAGCGGACCGCGCCGCCTTTTCCGCTGGTGAACCCCGTTTTGGAGACGTTTTCCCGGTGGACGTCCTGATCCCGGCCGCGGCTGGTCAGGCCGGTTCGCGGCGCCTGGCGATCGCCCTGTCCGGAGAAGGTGGTCGCAGCCTCCCGAGCGAGGAAGGACTGGGCGTCGTTGAAATGTGGGACTGGCCCGGCCATTCGACCGCCCACGCGAAACCGGCGGCCGAATAGCCCCGCATGGTCTTTTCTTGGTCCTTCCGGGTTGAGTGTGGGTACCCCCCACATGTTGTGGTATCTTGCATCGAGGAAGGAGGCCGACGATGCAAGACACCGAATTGTACGCGAGGCTGTTGAATCTGGGCCGGGGATGGCGGGTGCGTGAAGTCCGCTTGGACATGTCCAAGGACCGTGTGGACGTATGGGTGGAGAGTACGGATGACGGGACGTGGCTGTGCGCCGAGTGCAAGACGGCGGTGGCGCTGTACGACCATACGGGGGAGCAACTGTGGCGGCATCTGGACACGTGCCAGTGTCGCACCTACGTACATGCGCGCCTGCCGCGGACGGCCTGTAAGGAACATGGCGTGCGGCAAGTGGCGGCGCCTTGGGCGGGTCCACGTTCGGGGTTCACGTTGCTGATGGAATCTCGGCTGATCGACACGTTGAAGGAGTGCGATGTGACCGGTTGCAGCCGGTTGATGAGGGTCAGCTGGGACGAAGGCTGGGGCATCGTCGAACGCGCGGTGCGGCGCGGGCGTGAACGCAAGCCGCATCGTATTCCCGCGTACCTGGGCATTGACGAGAAGTCCTTTGCCAAGCGGCACAACTACGAGACGCTGGTTTGCGATCTGCAGCGCGGGACGGTTGAGCATGTGGTTGATGATCGCCGGCAGGAGAGCCTGGAAGCCTACTACGGGCAGTTCTCGGCCGAAGAACTGGCCGGGGTGAAGGCCGCGGCCATGGATATGTGGGATCCGTATATCGCGGCCACGCACGCCTACGTTCCGCAGGCGAAAGAGAAGATCGTGTTTGATCGCTACCACGTTACGCGGTTGGTCTCCGAGGCGGTGGACAAGATCAGGCGCCAGGAACACAAAATGCTTGCCGCACAAGGTGATGACCGACTCAAAGGCACGAAGTTCCTTTGGCTGGCGAACGAAGAGAATATTCCGGAATGCAGGCAGGTGGAGTTCGACGCCATTCGCAAGGCGAACCTGCGCACCGGCCGGGCCTGGGCCATCAAGGAAGCGCTGCGGGAGTTCTGGAACTACACCTACCGCCGCTGTGCTGAGAAGTTCTTCCTTCGCTGGTACTTCTGGGCCACGCATTCGCGCCTGGGTCCGATCATCAAGGCCGCCAAGACCCTGAAGGCTCATCTGGCGAACATCCTCACGTACTTCAAGCATCGCATCTGCAACGCCACCGCCGAGGGCCTCAACAGCAAGATCCAGATGGTCAAGGAAATGGCCTGCGGCTTCCGCAACCGGGAGCACTACAAGTTGGCGATCTATTTCCACTGCGGCGGCCTCGACCTCTATCCCGCCACGGTGGCATCATGAACCACTACATATGGGGGCTACCCACACGGAACCCTGAAGCGCCAAAAAAGATGCAGCGCGGCCACATCCCGGTCGAGCGCCGTGGGTTGACCTGCCGCGTTGACTTCGCGGGCGTTCCCCCTACAATCACGCCCCCGAATCCGACAACGGGAGACAATGCCATGGACATGCAGGGACTGTTTGCCGCGCGCATAGGCGGGCGGGCCTTCGGCACTTCGACGGAAATCTACAAGTTCGAGAAGATCAAGCGCGCCAAAGCCGCGGCCCGCGCGGCGCGGCCGGACGTGGAACTGCTGGACTTCGGGGTCGGCGAGCCGGACCAGCCGGCGCCGCCGGCCGTGCGCGAGGCCCTCAAGCGCGCCGTGGACGACCCGGCCAACCGCGGCTACGCCGACAACGGCATCCCCGCCTTCAAGGAAGCGGCGGCCCGCTACATGGAGACCTTCTTCGGCGTGCGCGGCCTGGACCCGGCCGCCGAAATAACGCACAGCATCGGGTCGAAGTCGGCCCTGGCCATGCTGCCGCTGTGTTTCATTGATCCCGGCGACGTCTCCATCGTCACCTCGCCCGGCTACCCCGTCCTGGCCACGCACACCCTCTACCTGGGCGGAACGGTCCACAAGGTCCCGCTCACGCCCGCGAACGGCTTCCGGCCGGACCTGGCGTCCATCCCCGCCCACGTGGCGCGGCGCGCCAAGCTCTTCTACGTGAACTACCCCAACAACCCGACCGGCGCCGCGCCGGACGAGGAGTTCTTCGACCGGCTGATCGCCTTTGCCCGGCAGCACAACATCCTGATCGTCCAGGACGCGGCCTACGCCACGCTCGTCTACGGCCGCGCGCCCCTGTCCATCCTCAGCCGGCCCGGCGGCAAGGAAACCGCGATCGAACTGCACTCCATGAGCAAGAGCTACAACATGACCGGCTGGCGCCTGGGCTTCGTCGCCGGAGCGCCGCGCATCGTGCAGGCTTTCGCGGAAGTCAAGGACAACTGCGATTCCGGCCAGTTCAAGGCCATCCAGCTCGCCGCGTGCGCGGGCATCGCCGACCGCGCCGTCTCCGACGCCATCCGCGACCGTTACGAAGGGCGGCTGCGCAAGCTCGTGGAGGCGCTGCGCGCGGCCGGATTCGACGCGCGCATGCCCGGCGGAACGTTCTACCTCTACGTCAAGGCCCCCGCCGGCGCGAAGGACGTCGCGTTCCGCAGCGCGGAGGACGCGTCGCAGCATCTCATCCGCGAGCACGCCATCTCCACGGTGCCCTGGGACGACGCCGGGGCGCACCTGCGCTTCTCGGCCACGTTCGAGTCGCGCGGCGACGCCGACGACGACCGCGTGATCGCGGAGCTGGCGCGCCGGCTGGCGGCGGCGGAGCTGCGGTGGTGAATCGCCGGCGGTCCGCCGGCGGACAGTGCGCCCTCACAGAGACGGCTTTGCGGTGCGCGGCGCCCGCGCCCGGAGAAGGTCGCGGGCCACCTGGAGAGACGGCCGAAACAGGCGGAAGGCGGCCCGGGGGCGGTAGCGTCGCCGCGGCGCTAGCGCCGGAAGCGCGCCAGCGCGCGCTCCATGCGCGCCAGCGGCGGCTCGTCGCTGACGGCGAATTCGCGGCCGGTGATCAGCTCGTAGGCGCCGATGTAGCGGCGGGCGGCCTCGACCCGCACCTCGTCGGTCAGCGGGGGCGGCGGCCCGTCGCCGCGGAAGCCCTGGTCGGCCAGCCATTCGCGGACGTACTCCTTGTCGAGCTTGCGCTGTTCCTCTCCCGCGGCGAAGCGTGCGCGGTAGGTGTCGGCGAACCAGTAGCGCGACGAGTCGGGCGTGTTGATCTCGTCGGTGACCACCAGCCGTCCGTTGAGCCGGCCCAGTTCGTACTTCGTATCCACGAAGATCAGCCCGCGCGTGGCGGCGTGCTTCACGCCGAAGTCGTAGAGCTTCAGGCAGATCGCCGCCGCCTCGTCGAAGGTGTCGCCGTCGAGCAGGCCTTCGGCGACGGCCTCGTCGCGCGAGACGTTGCGGTCGTGCTTCTCGAGCTTGGTGGTGGGCGTGATGATCGGCCGGTCCAGCTTCTGGTTCTTGCGCAGGCCGTCCGGCAGCCGGTTGCCGCACAGATTGCGCACGCCGCGCGCGTAGTTGTACCAGGCCGAGGTCTTGGTGACGCCCGTGATGTACCCGCGCACCACGAACTCGACGGGGAGCTGTTCGCACTCGCTGACCAGCATCACGGCGGGGTCGGGCACTTCGACCAGATGGTTGGGCGCCACGCCGCGCGTCCGCTCGAACCAGAACGCCGCGAGCTGGGTGAGCACCTGGCCCTTGAACGGCACCGTGCCGAGCACGCAGTCGAAGGCCGAGATCCGGTCGGTGGCCACGATCAGGCGCCGGCCCTCGCGCTTGTACGAGTCGCGGACCTTGCCCCGCTCGCGCGCGCCGATCCCCGCGAAATCCGTCGCCTCGACGGTTTGTCCGAGGGCCGCGGCGATTCTGGCGTGCGACATCATGTTGTGCGCCTTGCGCGGCGCCGCGGCGCCGCGGCATCAGGTCCGCAGATCCACCACGTGGCCGTAGAGATTGCGCCCCGGGCAGGCGCTGGGGTTCAGGTCGCGATGCCCGTAGACGCGATGCCGCTTGATCATGAAGATCTCGCGCAGGCAGTCCGTGACCAGGTCCAGGGCCTGCACCTGCGCCGCCGCGGGACGCTGCTCCTCGAAGTTGCCCAGCAGCATTATCCCGAGATTGCGCTCGTTCTCGCCCGAGACGTGCGCGCCCTCGTAGGCCAGGGAACGCCCTTCCCACACGCGGCCGGCGGTGTCCACCACGAAGTGGTAGCCGACGTCCCCGTAGCCGCGCGCCTGGTGTCCCGCGCAGACGTTCCGGATCACACCCTCCACGGCGTTCCGGTCCGTGGCCCCGTTCGACCACTCGCCCTGGTGGTGGACCGTGAGCCGGTCATACTGGCCGGCTTCGCGCAACAGCCACGTCTTGGGCGGCGGCCCGTCCCATGCCGAGCGCCGGACCAGGTCCACGCACCCGGCCAGGGCGCCGAGGTCCAGGCCGTCCAGCGGCCGCTTGACGGCCGCGGCGCCGGCCCGGCGGACGCCCGCGGCGGCCAAGGCCAGCGCGCCCAGGCCCTTCCACATGAATTGCCGCCGGGTATGCATCCGGTACATCACGCGCGTTCCTATCACAAATCCAGGTTCATGACAAGCGGCGTCTCGCTCCATCCGCGCGCCCGCCCGGCCCGGGCCAGCCGGGCGCCGCACAGGCGCAGGGCCTCGCCCACCAGCCGGCCGACCGCGCCGTCCCCGCGGCCGCGCCCCAGCAGCCGTGCCGCCGCCGCGGGCACGTGCCGCAGCCCCAGCACGCCGCGGCCGCCGGTGGCGTCCCAGCATTCGGCCAGCGCATCCACCGCCGTGCCCAGCGCCGCGAAAAGGATCATTTCGAGCGCCGCGTCCTCGCGCGCGAGGACGCGCCGCAGATCGAGGATCCACATGGCCCCCCCGCCGGTCACGTCCCACGCGGCCGGACGCGCCATGCCGGTCCCCTCCAGCAGCACGCGGCGCGCGGCCCGCCCTTCGCCCAGGCCGTGCAGCGCGCGCGAGGCCAGCGCGGCCAGCTCGCCGGCGCCGGGTTCGGCCGCGGCGGCTTCGCGCAGCACGTAGTCGGCCACGGCGCGGGCGAGGTCGTCCGCGGCCGCGGCGCCGGCGCCGCCCGGCGCCCCGCACAGCGCGCGGACCGCGGCGCGCACGCGCGCGTCGCGGCCGTCGCGGCCGTCGCCTCCCCATCGATGGGCGTCCCAGATCACTGTTTCTTGATCAGACCCTCGATCGCGCTCAGAAACTGGTTGAGGTCCTGGAAACGCCGGTAGACCGAGGCGAACCGCACGTAGGCCACGTCGTCGGTCGTTTCCAGGCGCTCCATGACCGCCCGGCCGATCCGCTCGCTGGGGATTTCGCCCTCGAACTCGCTCTCCAACTGGTCCACGATGCCGTCCACCATGCTCTCGATGGCCGCCGCGCTGACCGGCCGCTTCTCGCAGGCCCGCATGATGCCGGCCGCCAGCTTGCGGCGGTCGAATTCCTCCCGCCGCCCGTCGCGCTTGACCACCTGCAGCCGCGGTTTGACGACTTCCTCGTAGGTCGTAAAGCGCTTGCCGCAGGCCTGGCACACGCGGCGGCGCCGGATCACGGCGTCGTTGCGCGCCGCGCGGCTGTCGATCACCTTGTCTTCGGCGTGGCCGCACCTGGGGCAGCGCATGACCGTCAGGCCTCCAGGGCCTCGCGGACCGCCGACACGATCGGTTCGGAGGCGTTGCTCCTCAGGAACCGGCGGACGCGGGGCCCGGACTGCGTGTACTTCGTTTCGGGGACGTTGGCCTGGCTGTCGTCGTACAGCACGATTGGAACCGCCTTCGTGGTCGGCATGGTCCGCAGCACCTTGGCCACGGCGTCGCCGTTCATCCCCGCCAGGACGAGTTTCACCACGACCACGTCGGGCCGCGTGACGATGGCCCGCTCCAGCACGTCGGGACCGCGCGGGACGGGTTCCACCAGGTAGCCCGCCGCGGTGAGCGCCGCCGCGACGCTTTCGCGCACCGCGGCGTCGTCCTCGCCCAGCAGGACCTTCTTCTTCTGGGCCGGCTTGCGCGCCTCGGCTCCCGCGGCCTCGTCGCCGCTGCGCAGGAAGACGATGCGGCTGATCTCCAGCAGCAGGTCGCCGGGGTCGCAGGGTTTGGCCACGAAACCGTCCACGTCCACGTTGGCGAAGAACTCCGCCATGTTCGCCCGCGCGGTGAGCACCAGCACGGGATAGCGCGGCTTGCCTTCCGGCGTGGAGATCGCCTTGAGAAAGCCCACCCCGCCCATGCCGGGCATGCTCATGTCCAGCACGATCAGGTCGGGCCTGGTGTGCGCGAGGCGCTTCAGGCCCTCTTCGCCGCTGTCGGCGATCACCACGCGGTAGCCCTCGAAACTCAGGAAATCGCTGAGCGTGACCAGCAGGCTGGTGTCGTCGTCGATCAGGAGTATCGTCTTCTTCGCTTCTTCCGCCATGGCTGCGTTTCTCCTCCGGTTTCGGCCGCCCTCAGACGCCGATGCGGGCCGTGCCCATGAACGTGCCTTCGAGATGATCCATCAGTTCCTCTTCGTTCCACGGCTTGCCCAGCGCGGTGATCGAGAAGCCGTCCAGAACCCGCGCCGTGCGCGCGTCAACGTCGGCCCCGGTCACCACGACCACGGGAATGCGCGAGATGTTCTGGTCGGCCTTCAGCTTCAGGATCAGGTCGCGCCCCGGCATGTCGGGCAGGACCAGGTCCAGCACCACGACGGAAGGCCGTTCCTTTTCCAGGGCCGCCAGCGCGGCGGCGGCGGATGCGACCTCGACCACGCGATAGCCGTGCCGCGCGATCTGCCCGGCCAGCGCCGCGCTGACGTCCGCCCGGTCCTCCACCACCAGCACGCACGGCGGCGGCGCCGCGGGCAGGCTGACGCGCACCTCGGTGCCCCTCTCCCGGCCGGGCGGCGGACTGAAAATGCGGATGGCCCCGCCGTGAAACTCGACGATCTGCTTGGAGATGGCCAGCCCCAGTCCCGACCCCGACGCCTGCTCGCCCACCGTGAAATACATTTCCATCACGCGCCCCACCGCTTCCGGCGGGATGCCCACGCCGGTGTCGCGCGCCACAAAGCGGACGAAGCCGGCGCGGTCCGGGTCGTCCTCCACCGTCACGTCAATGGCGCCGCCCTTGCCCGTGAACTTGACGGCGTTGCCGACGATGTTGAGCACCACGCGCTCCATCTTGTGGGCATCGCAATCCACGAAGCGGCCTTGGGACCTGACCGCGACCTCCAGGCCGACGCCTTTGCTCTCGGCCTGCACGCGCAGCACGTTCACGCCCCGTTCCACGAGCCGGCCGAAGGGCACGCGCGACTTCGCGAGCTTGAGCGTCTTCATCTCGGCCTGGCGCAGGTCCAGGATGTCGTTGACCGTGCTCAGGAGGCGCTTGCTGTCGCCCTCGAGCAGTTCCACGTAGCGGCGCACCTCCGGCGGCAGCGGACCGCCCACGCCGCGGAGCAGGTTCGCGATGCCGTAGATCATGGACGTCAGCGGGGTGCGCAGCTCGTGCGAGACGTGCGACACGAATTCCGAGCGCGCCCGGTCGTGTTCCGCCAGGCGGCGCACCGCGTCTTCCAGCGCCTCCTGCGCCCGCTTGCGCACCGAGATGTCCCGCACCAGGAAGCAGAGCTGGCACTGCTCGTCCAGGTCCACGCGGTTGACGGCGATCTCCGCCGGGAACGTTGACTTGTCCAGGCGCAGGCAATGGGCCTCGATCAGCGTGTAGCGGTGCTGTCCCAGGTTGCGCTGGATCGTTGCCAGCAGCGCGTCGTCGGCCCCGGAGATTAAACCCAGCACGTTCAGGCCGCCCAGGTTCGGCGGCGGGCAGACAAAGAACTCCGTGGCCCGCGTGTTGAAGTCCACGATGCGGCCCTTGGCGTCGGCGATCAGGACCGCGTCGTAGATGCTCTCGATCAGCTTCCGGAACTCGGCGGACCGGTGCCGGGCAGCGGCCTCCAGCACCAGGAACGACGTGTCGCCCGCGGCGCCCGCGGCCGCCACCTGTCGCTTGCGCGCCAGAGACTGCCCGAGCAAATCCGGGCGGATGTCAATCCGCATGGTGCTCGTCGGGTCGTGCTCGCCCATAGGCCATCCTGCGCGTCGGGGAAGCGGCCGCGGCGCGGCGCGAAAACGCGTTGAAGCGCAGGATAGCCCACCCCTCCGCGGGCCGTACAGCGCAAAAAAAGAGTTTCCGCGTGGACAAAGGCCGGGACGGCCGCTAGGCTATCGTACGGGAGACCGCGGATGCTCGACGCCTGGAAAACGGAGACGCTGCGCCTGTTGCGGACGCTCACCGGCGGGCCCGACACGACGGTGGAGTTCATCGTCCTCATCGTTGCCGCCCTGATTGCCATCACGGCCGTGCTGCGCCTGGCCACGGCGCTGCTGGGCACGCCCATGTCGGACATAGGTCGCGCCCTGCAGGTCATGCTGCTGGGCACGCTTGTCACGCTGCTGGCGACGGTCGCGGCCCGCCTGTACGTCGTTCCCCGGTTCTCCGGCGCCGCCATCAAGCCGCTGATTGCGCCGGCCGCCGCGGTTCTGGCCGTCCTGGCCGGCGCCGCGGTCATTTCCCGCGCCGTGCACCGCGGCAACTACCTGATCAACCTTGCGGCTGTGATCCTGGCCGTCGCGGCCGCCGCGAGCGTCGTGCTGCTCGGCCGTGCTGCTTTCGACACGTTCGGCGCGGGCGAGCGGCGAACGGAAAAGCTGAAGGAACGCCGCCAGGATCTGGAGCGCTACATGCGTCACCGCCCGCAAAGCGACGGGCCGGCCGCCCGCCCCTCTGCGGCGTGCTGAGAAGAAGAGTGTAGGCAGCCGGCGGCCGGCCGATCACCGCGGTCCGCTGGTGGGGTTCCTACCCCGGCTGGACGAGCGGCACGCCGCCGGCGGGCGGCCCGGGCGCGCCGGCCGCGGGTTGGGGGGGCGGGGGGCTCGCGCCTTTTTGCCTTGTGAGGCGGGAGCGATCTTCTACCATGACGGCCGGTCGCGCACCGGCCGGCGGCGCGCGCGGAAAGGCGAAGCATGCGACCCTGGACGGCAAAGCGGCGCACCGTCGTGGACATGGCGATCGCCCTGGCCGCGGCCTTCGTGCTGGCGGTGCTGAACATCGCCATCAACTTCCTCGACCGCATCCACGCCTTTCTCACCAGTTACTCCCGCTTCGCGCTCACGGACGCGCTGATCAACATGCTGTTCGTATGGCTCGCGGGACTCCTCTGGATCGCCTATTTGCGCTGGCGCGCCACCGCGCGCAAGCAGGCCGAGCTCGAGGAGATCGTGTCGAGCATCAGCCCCGACACGCTGGTGGTGGTCACGCCCGACCGCCGGATCCGCCTGTGCAACGCCTCGATTACGCGCATCTTCGGCTACGCGAGCGACGAAGTCGTCGGCCGCACCACCGACATGCTGTACCGCGACCGCCGCGAGAAGCCGGGCCAGAACCGGGAGATATACGAAACCCTCAAGCAGGAGGGTTTCCACGTGGGCCTGGCCACGGGCGTGACGAAGAGCGGACGGGAAGTGCCCCTGGAGATCATCACGGGGCATCTCAGCGGCGGCGAAGGCGCCGTGCTGCTGCTGCGCGACATCAGCGAGCGCGTCAACGCCGAGCAGGAGCGCCTGCGGCTCGAAGAACGCATGCAGCGCCAGCAGAAGATGGAGAGCCTGGGCATCCTGGCCGGCGGCGTGGCGCACGACTTCAACAACCTGCTCACGGTCGTGCTGGGCAACGCCGACCTGATCATGCAGGATCTGACGCCCGGCGCGAGCGCGCGCGAACACGTCGAAAGCATCCGCAAGGCGGCCCGCCAGGCCACCGAGCTGTGCTCCCAGATGCTGGCCTACTCAGGCCAGGGCGAGTACCGCGTCGAGCCCGTCGACCTGGCCGGCGTCGTGCGCGGGATGGGCCGCCTGCTGGAGGTGCCGCTCCCCAAAGGCGCGCGCGTGGAACTGCGCCTCGGGACCGGTCTGCCCCGGATCGAGGGCGACACGATTCAGATCCAGCAGGTCCTGATGAACCTCGTGACCAACGCCGCCGAGGCCATGCCGGCGGCGGACGGCCTGGTGACCGTCGTCGTAGACGCCGTGGAATGCGATCAGGCCGCCGTTGACCGCATGGGCATAGCCCCCGAACTGCGGCCCGGCCGTTTCGTGGTCCTGGATGTCAGCGACAACGGCGGGGGCATGGACGCGGAAACCAGGGCGCGCATGTTCGACCCGTTTTTCACCACCAAGTTCATGGGCCGCGGGCTGGGTCTGGCTTCGGTGCTGGGCATCGTGCGCGGCCACGGCGGCGGCATCGAGGTCTCGAGCACCCCCGGCAAAGGCTCCACCTTCCGCATCTACTTCCCCGCGGGCAGGTAGCGGAACGGACGCGCCGGTTCCCGCGCGCGTTCCGGCCGCCCGGCCCGGCCGCGAACCGGCCCGTTACAATCCCCTTTTCATCCGGCTGTCGTTTCCTGTACGCTACTGTGATGCGTGGGGGTGTCTGCATGACGGTTCCGATCACGCGCAAGATGCTCCTCGACTGGGGCGGGGAACGCGTGCTGCACGACGCCGAGTCCCTGGTCCGGCGCGGCCTGGTCGAGGAAGCCGTGTTCGACGCGCCCTACGTGCGCGGCACCGTGATGTGGAGCAACCGGCCGCTGCGCACGGCCTTCAAGCTCCTGGGGGACGGCACGGTCGAGAGCCAGTGCCCCTGCTGGGCCAACACCGAACGCGGCATCATCTGCGCGCACGTCATCGCCCTGGGTCTTTCCCTGGTGCTGCGCGCCACGGACCCCGCGCGCGACGAGAAGCACCGCGAGGAGCTGCGCCGCGCCCACCGCCTGGCGACGATCGACGAAGGGCAGTACATAACCCGCGGCCACGAGGACACGCCGGGCGCGGTGCCGGCCCTCCTGGAGGTGACCCTCGCCGAAGGATGGGAAGCCGCGGCCGCCGACGGCGGCGTGCCCGTCGTGGCCGAAGCCCGCTTCGATGGCCGGTCCGCGCTCCTGGAAGACGTGCCGCGCGGGCTGCCGCTGCGGTTCAGCCGCCAGGACGAAGCGCTGCTCTTCGTGCTCGAAGACATATCCGAAGGCCCCGCGCGCGGCCGCCTGACCGTGAACATGGGCGATTTCGTGAACCTCATCCGCCTGAAGGCCGGCGGGCATCTGCGCCGCGCCGGCGGCGGGGCGGTGGCGGTGAACAAGACGCCCGTGCGCTCGTTCCTGAAGGTGGAACTCGACGAGAGCGGCGGCGCGCTGGTCCTCGCGCTGCACACCGAACTGCCCTTCTTCCCGCACGGCGCCGCCCCGCGCTATCTCGTCGCGCGGCGGTCCGGATGGGCCTACGGCGCCGACAACCTCTGGCCGCTGGAAAACCTCCTGCCCGAGCCGTACCACGCCATCTACCGCGAGCCGATCGTTGTCGAGCGCCCCATGGTCCTGGCCTTCCTGCGCGACGAGCTGCCGGCGCTGGCGGCCCACGCCCGGATCGAATCCAACGTCACGCCCGACCTGTTCACGATCGAGCCGGCGCAGCCTTCCTTCCGCCTCGAGGTGCACGGCAGCCCCGCCTCGCTCTCGGCCGTGCTCTACGCCGAATACGACGGCCACGTCATGGTGGCCGGCCGCGCCGATCCGCGCGACCACTTCGGCGTTCCGGACCCCGCCGACATCCTGCGCTACACCGTCCGCAACCCGGAAACGGAGAAGCGCGCGCTGGAACGCCTGGCCGCCGCCGGCTTCGACGGGCCGACCGGCAACGAGCTGCAAAGCATCGTGGGCAACCGCAACGTGCTCAACTTCCTGGGCGGCAGCCTGCCGGCCCTGCGGCGGCTGGGCTGGAAGGTCACGCTCGCCGGGCGGGTCGCGCCGTACATGGAGGAAATGCCGTTCGCGTCACCCGTCGTGCGCGTGGCGGTCACCGGCGGCGGCTGGTTCGACGTGGCCCTGAACTTCGACGACTCCGGACGCCGCAGCCTTTCCCAGGCCGAAGTCCGCCGCGCGCTGTGCAAGGGCGAAGCGTTCATCTGCAAAGACGGCCGGACGTTCCTGCTGGACGCCGACGCGGTGCGCGCCATGGACGACGTCTTCGCCGACTGCGCCTCCGCCGAGGCCGACGCGCCCGGACACTTCCGCGTCTCGAATCTCTACGCGCCTTTCGTGCGGGCCTCGCTGCAGGCCCTGGACGGCGTGGACGTGGAGGAGACGCCGGACTGGCGGGAGCTGGCGCTGCGCCAGAACCGCGAAGTGGAGCCCGCGGCCGCGGCGCTTCCGCCGGCGCTGGACGCGATCCTGCGCCCCTACCAGAAGGCCGGCGTCAACTGGCTGCGCTTCCTCGAGGGGCTGGGCTTCTCCGGCCTGCTGGCCGACGAAATGGGACTCGGCAAGACGGTCCAGACTCTCGTGTGGCTGAGCCTGCCGCGCCTCGCGACGGAAGCCGTCGGACGGCCGGCCCTCATTGTCTGCCCCACGAGCATCGTGGAGAACTGGGCGGAGGAATGCGCGCGGTTCGTGCCGGGCATGAAGGTCATCGCCGTCACCGGCCAGGACCGCGAGGAGAAATGGGCGGCCGTGCCGCGGCACGACGTGGCCATCACGTCCTACGCCCTGCTGCGCCGGGACATCGAGCGCGCCGTCAACGTCGAGTTCGCCGTGGCGGTGCTCGACGAGGCCCAGCACATCAAGAACCGCTCCACGCAGAACGCCCTCTCGGCCAAGCGCTTGCGCGCCCGCCAGCGGCTCGTGCTCACGGGCACGCCCGTCGAAAACAGCGTCTCGGACCTGTGGTCCATCATGGACTTCCTGATGCCCGGCTACCTGGGCGGGCACGAAGCTTTCCGGACAAACTACGAAGCGCCCATTGTCCGCAGCGGCGACGGCGGCGATCTCGCCCAGACCAAGCTGCGGCGCAAGATGCACCCCTTCCTGCTGCGCCGCCTGAAGACCGACGTGGCCCGGGACCTGCCGCCCAAGATCGAGCGGACGGCCTCCTGCACCCTCACCGAGGACCAGCAGGTCGTGTACCGCGAACTCCTCGAGGCCTCGCGCCGCCGCCTGCGCGACATGGTCTCGGCGCAGGGCTTCAACCGTTCGCGCATGGAGATCCTCACCACCCTCATGCGCCTGCGCCAGGCGTGCTGTCACCTCGAACTGCTCAAGCTGCCCGATCTGAACCCGCGCTTCCCCTCGGCCAAGACCGATCTGTTCTTCGAGCTGCTCGACGAAGCCATGGACAGCGGCCACCGCGTGCTGGTCTTCAGTCAGTTCGTCGCCATGCTCTCGATCCTGCGCCGGGAAATGGACCGGCGCGAAATCTCCTACTGCTATCTCGACGGCTCCACCAAGGACCGGCTCCAGATCGTGCACCGGTTCAACACCGACCGGGCCATACCCGCTTTCCTGATCAGCCTCAAGGCCGGCGGCACCGGGCTGAACCTGACCGGCGCGGACATGGTGGTGCACTTCGATCCCTGGTGGAACCCCGCCGTAGAGAACCAGGCTACGGACCGCGCCTACCGCATCGGCCAGAAACGCACCGTGTACAGCGTCAGGCTTATCGCGCGGGGCACGGTCGAAGAAAAAGTCGTGGCCCTCCAGGAGCGCAAGCAGGCCGTCATTGACGCCACGATCGAGTCCGACGAGCAGATCATGCGCAAGCTTTCATGGGAAGACATCAAGGACATACTGGAGATCTGAGGCACGATGCCCGCGCAGAACCAGGCGCAACGCTATGTCATCACCGTGGTGGTCGCCGACCGCGTCGGCATCCTGCGCGACGTGAGCGCGGCGGTTTCGGACCTGAGCGGCGTCATTGACGGCATCAGCCAGACCGTGGTCCAGGCCTACTTCACGGTCACGCTGACCGCCGCCTTTCCGGCCGGCGTCGCGCCGGAGGAGATCCGCGCCGCGCTGGCCGGCGCCTTCGGACCGGACGAGGCCTTCATCGCCGTCCGCCGCCACGCCGCCGCCGGCGGCCCGCCGCCCGTCGCGGGCGCGCGCTACGTCATCACCGTCACCGGCCCCAACCGCCCCACGGTGCTCAAGGCCGTGACGACCTACCTGGCCCGGCGCGGCGTCAATATCGAGGACTGGAACGTCATGTTCGACGAGCCCTACGTCACGCACGTGGGCGAGATCACGGTGCCGCTCAGCCTCGACATCAAGCAGGTGCAGGATGAGTTCCATCACCTCATGTCGCAATTGGGCATGACCACGTGCATCCAGCACGAGAACATCTTCCGCGCCACGAACGAGGTGGGCCCGATCACGTCGCTGCTGAAAGGATGACGCCGTGCTGCGCACCTCCGACATTCTGGCCACCGTCCGCATGCTGCAGGAAGAGCACCTCGACGTGCGCACCGTGACGCTGGGCGTCAACGTGGCGGAGTGCGCGCGCAACGACATGGCGGACACCTGCCGCGCCGTGGAAGGCAAGGTCGCCGCCAAGGCCGGCAACCTGGTGCGGGTCTGCGACGAGATCGCCGGCCGCTACGGCCTGCCGGTCGTGAACAAGCGCCTGGCGCTCTCCGCGGCCAGCCAGTTGCTCGAGGGCCGCAGCGCGCGGGACGCCCTGCTGCTGGCGCGCGCGATGGACGCGGCCGCCGCGGCCGTGCGCGTGGACCTGATCGGCGGCTTCACCGCGCTGGTCCACAAGGGCATGACGCCCGGCGAACAGACGCTGATCAACTCGCTGCCCGTCGTCCTCAGCCGCACCGATCGCGTCTGCGCCTCGATCAACGTGGCCGACACCCGCTCCGGGATCAACGTGGACGCGGTCCGCCTCGTGGCGCAGAAGATCCTCAACACCGCCGAAGCCACGGCCGACACGAACGGATTCGGCGCGGCCAAACTGGTGGTCTTCGCCAACATCCCCGAGGACAACCCGTTCATGGCCGGCGCGTTCCTCGGCCCGGGCGCGCCCGAATGCGTCATCAACGTGGGCGTCAGCGGCCCGGGCGTCGTGAAACGCGCCGTGGACCGGCTGACGAAGGCGCGGCCCGACGCCTCCCTGGACGAGATCGCCGAGGAGATCAAGCACACCGCGTACCGCGTCACCCGCACCGGCGAGCTCATCGGCCGGGAGGTCGCCGCGCGCCTCGGCGTCGCCTTCGGCGTGGTGGACCTGTCCCTGGCCCCCACCCCGCTGGTCGGCGACAGCGTGGGCGAGATCTACCAGGCCATGGGCATCCATGAGCTGGGCGCGCCCGGGACCACCGCGGCCGTGGCCCTGCTCAACGACGCGGTGAAGAAGGGCGGCGCCTTCGCCTCGAGCTCCGTGGGCGGGCTGTCCGGCGCGTTCATCCCGGTGACCGAAGACCACGCGCTGGCCGAAGCCGTGGCCGCCGGAACGCTCACCATCGAGAAGCTCGAGGCCATGACCGCGGTGTGCTCGATCGGCATCGACATGATCCTGGTGCCCGGCGGAACCCCGGCCACGGCCGTCGCCGGCATCATCCTGGACGAAGCCGCCATCGGCGTCATGAACGGCAAAACCACCGGCGTGCGCCTCATCCCCGTGCCCGGCAGGGACGTCGGCGACCGCGTGGATTTCGGCGGGCTGTTCGGCGGCGGCACCGTGGCGCGCATCAACTGCCCCCGCGGTTCGGCGGCGTTCGTCAACCGCGGCGGCCATATCCCCGCCCCCCTGCGCGGCCTGACGAACTGACGGGCGGCGCGGAAGGGGGAGGCGCAGCGCTTGACCTTGCCGTCCGCCGATAGCATCATCGCGCACCAAATCCACGCCGGCCGCGACCGCTTTTTGACGCGGCGGCGGAAGGGACGGAGGACGCAGGATGCGTGCGGCCAAGTTCATCGAGATTCTCACGCCCAGACAGAGCGCCGAAGACCTGGATTCCGCCCTCGCGAAATTCGCCGAGCGGTACCGGACCGTGATTGACAACGGCTACGTGGTCAGCGTCCCCGACAACCCCATGGGCGTCGCGCACTTCCAGGTGACGGAAATCATTTCCGAACTCGGCCTGCCCGTGCCCCCCGGCCAGGTCCTGCTGCACCTGAACACGTTCCACAAGAAGGACGATCTGGACGCCATTCTGCGCGCGGCCGCAAAGCTGGGCATCCGCAACGTGCTCCTGATCACGGGCGACGGCAGCGAACGCCTGCCCAAGATCCCGCCGGAATCCATCGGCGCGGAGGGGGCGTCGGCCACTTCCGTGGACCTGCTGCGCTACGTGGACCGCGAATTCAAGGGCGCGTTCCACCGCGGCGTGGCCTTCAACCAGTACGAGCCGCAGGATCACGAGATCGCCAAGCTCAAGCGCAAGCTCGCGGCGGGCGCGGAATTCGCCGTCACCCAGCCCGTGCTGGTCTGGGACAAGCGCATCGAGAAGCTGCGCGAGTTCGGCGTGCCGGTGGCCGTTGGGGCGTGGATGTCGAAGAACCTCGATCTGCTCGCCGAGTGCGTCGGCTACCCGCTGACATCGGGGTCGGACGGCCCCTACGATCCGGCGGCCAACCTCGTGGGGCTGCGCCGGGCCCACCCCGACTTCGGCGTGTACCTCGCGCTGCTGAGCTTCAAGAACCAGCTCGCCCTGCTCCCGCAGTGGCTCGGCGCCCCCTCCCACGCGGACGATTGACCGCATCGCAGGCGGCCGCAGGCGCTGAACCTCACCGTCTGGAGGGCGCCGCGCCGCGGCGCCGCGAGCGTGGAGCCGATTCCGCGGCCGTGGTCGCGCGCTCCGCTGTGGCCCCACCTTCGCCGAAGGTGGGGCCTCTCCCCCGGGGTCATCGCGTGCTCCATTTCCCACCCGTCTCCTTGGAGACGGCGGTCCTCCGCCGTTCTCCTCTCCCGTATCTACCGGCGGGAACCGCCGGCTCCATGTCGCACCTTCTCCGGCGATCGCGCGTGATTACCTCACCGAATGGAGGGCGCCGCGCCGCGGCGCCGCGAGCGTGGAGCCGATTCCGCGGCCGTGGTCGCGCGCTCCGCTGTGGCCCCACCTTCGCCGAAGGTGGGGCCTCTCCCCCGGGTCAATGCGTTTTGACCGAGGCCACGCAAGGCCCGCCCTGAAGTCAAGCGCAGCGCGTACTTCAGGGCCCGCCGCTCGGCCCTCCTTCGCCAAGGCTTCGGAGGGCGCGCCCGGAGAGATTCGAACTCCCAACCCTCTGGTCCGAAGCCAGATGCTCTGTCCTGGCAAAGCCCTTCCAGTCGCAACCCAATGGTAGTCCATTGGTTCCGTTGATTGCGACAAAATCTTTCCACGATAAGTGTCGGATCGAACTACGGATCGTGCTACGACGTCCAGTGTGGAAAAGCGGCCTCTTGCGGTGAACCAGAGGCTGCAGCACGAAGTGCTCGCGCGACTGGTGGCTGACTGGGAATGGCACCGCCACGCCGACACCTCCCACGGCCGGATCGGGCAGGGCTGGGGCCGCCTGCCTTCACCTTCGAGCAAGAGCGACCTTCAGGCTCACGACTTCCCAATCGCGCCTGGAACACCGCCGACGCGCTTGGCCCGACCCCCGACGGGGCCTTCCTGTTCGCGAGAGAAAGCGCGGCCGCCCGTCCAGGCCGCCCGGCCCCCCTGGCGGCCCGATTCCCACCGTCCCGCAGAAATCTCGCCGGCCGGCGCGTCGGCAGTCGATCCCGAGGCGGCCACCCCGGGGCCGCCGGCGTGCCTCACGGTAGGCTCTGCTCGGAGTAACACGTGGGGAAGCCATCCTTTCACTGTTTCTGCCTTTGGAGTCCATCCCGCAGTTTCTCCGCGATCCGATCCCGTAGGCTCTTCGGGGCGAGCACCTTCACGTCGGGCAT
>Ga0194113_10002947_pt1 | contig 22989 bp, 22 predicted proteins | sample TA2MahC200mmetaG_FD_146193 | JGI IMG/M metagenome (GOLD analysis project Ga0194113, IMG submission 146193) | Freshwater microbial communities from Lake Tanganyika, Tanzania - TA2015017 Mahale Deep Cast 200m | ecosystem: Environmental > Aquatic > Freshwater > Lake | place: Tanzania: Lake... | reverse complement strand
CAACGTTGAATTCGCCGTGACAATTGAGATGCTCGGGTTCCTGTCGAGAATTGACAATCAGCCACCCGCCTTTAGCCAGGCCGTCGAGGACGCCGTTATGTTTGAGCAGCGTATCGTCGAGTACAACTACCACGTCAGGATGTTCCACCTGAGCCATTACCATTATGGGCTCATGGGATAGTCTGGTTGACGCACTTACCGGAGCGCCTCTTCTCTCTGCCCCGAATGCAGGCGCTGCTGTTATCCCGCGATAGCCTTCCCGAAACGCCGCCTGTGCCAGAATCTTAGCGGCTGTTATGGCTCCTTGCCCGCCCCGGCCGTGCCATCGAATCTCGTATATTCTCTTTTCGGTATCAGGGTTCATTTTAAGTTCACCGACGGAGAAATGCCGTCGTTTGGGGATTCATTGCGTAATAGAATTATGGTAACTCAGTTTGTCTCAGCCTGTCAAATAAGCAATCTATTCTGAATGTTTGCATTTCTTTATATCACAGGGAAGGCGCTTAAATGCTCGTTGAATCGTTCAAATAGAGAGGCGGCCCAAAGGCCACCTTTCTAGCTTTGGAGATTATTGACTGTAGAGTGGAAGTTTGAAATCAAAGCGTAAATGGTTCGCTTTCAAGCTGTAACTCTCTCAAGTATCTTCGCTAAAAACTCATTTTTCTCTTCTTCTGACATTCCGGCAGAACCTTGCTCCATCAGAGTTGTAATCATATTCAATACGAAGTCTACCCGCTCCTCTTTGGGACACCCGGAAGCATGATATTCACGCAATGAGGCATCATCTGTGTCATCATGTGGGGCATAATGGGCATCCCCATTCCTTGCCCTCCTGACATCATTCGGGACATCATTCCCACCATCCCGCCGCCACCCTCGCCGCCACCCTCGCCACCACCCTGGCTGCCGCCCATCATGCCCATCATCATCCTTGGCATCATCTCCATCATATTGACGCCTTCCATCATCTTGGGCATCATCTGTTCCATCATCCTCTGTTTGTCCTCGACCGTCATATCAGCAAAGAACTTTTCCATCATTATTCCCATCATTTCCATTCTCTCTCCTTTGCTCATGCTTCTCATCATCGCTCCCATCATCTCATCCATGCCACTCATTTTCTTGCCCTCCTTTAAATTCATTGCTGAGATTAGTGCCCCCTACTGCTCTAGTATTGCCGCAATATCGCTGTAGGCTTTTGAGACTACCTCCCGAATACGCCCCATCTTCTCTGCATCTATGTTGCGTACACGCCTTCCGATTAACCTCCCCAGCTTTCCGATTTCAATCATGGTCTCCCGAATATCTGCTGTATTCTCCTTGCTCCAACACACTTTCATTTGTTGTCTTATGCCTTCCGCAAAATGCTCCTGCTTGGCAAGAAACTTCTTCCCTTCGGCAGTTATGGTGTAGACCTTCTTGCCATTTTGATGCGTAACCTCGATGTATCCCATTTCTTCGAGGAGCTGCAGGGTAGGATAGATCGCACCGGGACTCGGTGTGTAAAATCCATGAGAGCGTTCTTCCAATATGCGAATTATTTCATACCCGTGGCTGGGCTTATCCTTGATCAAGTCCAGTATTACGTACTTCAAATCCCCTTTCTGAAAAGGGCTTTCCTGCCAGGGTTCATTGAACTTCATATGCATCCTAAACATGTTTGACTCCTTGGGGTATTTTAGTTGTTATATCGTGTAATGTCTCGATATATCTAGACATATCCTAACATGGAATCTTTGTTTTGTCAAGGGGCGGTATGCGCTTCTATTGACAAGCGGTATATTTCTACATAACATGGCTTCGCCGTAATTATCATATTTGACTGCAGATATACTTCTATAGAAAGTTTTAAGGATAAGCTCTCCGAATTCTTTGCCGCAATGGGACTTGGCTAAGGCAATGACGCGTTCATATATTGAGGAAGGCGGTGGAGCATGAGAAGTGATACGGTGCGGTCGATGCTGATGTTCTTCGAGGCTATGGGCAGAACCAAAGAAGAGATGGAGAAGCCCATGATAGCCATAGTCAACTCGCAGAACGAGCTGGTGCCGGGACATATTCATCTCGACCAGATAGCCTCCGCCGTCAGAGAAGGGGTTATCGCTGCCGGAGGCACGCCTTTTGAATTCCCCACCATAGCCATATGCGACGGGATGGCAATGGGGCACGCGGGCATGTGCTACCCCCTCGCCAGCAGGGAGCTTATCGCCGACTCCATAGAAGCCATGATGCTTGCCCATTGTCTCGATGCTATGGTGCTGGTGACGGGGTGCGACAAGATAACCCCCGGCATGATGATGGCTGCAGCGAGATTGGACATCCCCGCCATAGTGGTAAATGGCGGCCCCATGCTTGCCCGCAGGCTGGGAGAAGGCCCTCCCGGCGCTCTGCTGTTTGAACTCAGCGGCTGCGGAGCCTGCCCGGGGCTGTTCACCGCCAACAGCATGGCATGTATGGCGGAGGCTCTGGGACTCGCCTTGCCCGGGAATAGCTGCATCCCCGCCGTATACGGACGCCGCCTTCAGCTTGCCAGGCAATCGGGCGTGCGTATCATGGAGCTATTGAATAATAACATTACGCCATCGCAAATCTTGACTAAAAAGGCTTTCGACAATGCTATCAGGGTCGATATGGCTATCGGGGGCAGCTCGAACACCATCCTGCACCTGATGGCGCTGGCGCACGAGGCAGGCATTGAAGTTAATCTGGAGCTTTTCGACAAGATGAGCCGCACCACGCCGCGGCTCTGCAGCTTCAGCCCCTCGGGACCTTACTTTATGCAGGACATGTTCGAAGCGGGAGGGCTGAGCGCCGTGATGAAGGAGCTTTCCCTGAAAAACATGCTGCATCTCGACTCTCCGACGGTAAGCGGTGAGACCGTAGGTCAGATTATCGAAAACGCCCAGAGCACCAGCAGGGATGTAATCAGACCCATAGACGACCCTTATGACAAAGAGGGCGGCCTGGCTATACTCTACGGCAATCTGGCTCCAGAAGGGGCAGTGGTCAAAAAAGCGGCGGTGCGACCGGAGATGCTCCGGCACAAGGGGCCGGCGCGCGTCTTCGATATTGAGGAGGAAGCTGTCGCAGCCATACTCGGCGGGAGTATACAGAAGGGCGATGTCGTGGTAATCAGGTATGAGGGACCCAAAGGAGGCCCGGGGTTTCGCGAGATGCTGACAGCGACGATAAATATCGTATTGACGGGGCTCGAAGCTGATGTGGCGCTGGTTACCGACGGCAGGTTCTCGGGTGCCACGAGCGGGGCTGCCATAGGACATGTATCACCGGAAGCCATGGTAGGCGGACCCATAGCCATTGTGCAGGAAGGCGATATTATAGAGTTCGACATCCCCAAGAGGACGCTCAATGTCAAACTGTCGCAAACCGAGATAAAGAAGAGACTCTCTAAGTGGTCGACGCCGCCGCTGAAGCGAGAGGTGAAGAGCTATTTGCAGAGGTACTCCGCCCTCGCCACCTCAGCCAGCACCGGAGCGATTCTGAAGCTGCCATCCCCTTGAGGCATAGCAATATTACAAATCTCTTACATTTTGCTGCGGATGCCCCGTTTTACCTTGACAATCTCCTGTGTGATGATACAATTCGACCACCTGATACCGATTGCTGAGCGTATTTCCGCATCGGTAAGAAGGTCAGGAAGGAGGTGAGGGCCTATGCGAGAGGAGTTGCAGAAAAAGGAGGCTCTGCTCTTCCGGAGCCTGAAGGAGGCGCTGGATAAGAGCAAGGCGCTGACCAGGAGCTGCCTCGCCTGAAAGTCCTGAAAGGGTAAATGATTGCCGGTTCGGCAATTAAGCGGTTATGAAAGGAACGCCCTACGATTTCTTCGTTCAATTTCATCTAACGGAGAGATGCAATTTAAATTGCCGACACTGCTACCAGTCCGGCAAGGTGTCGGAGATGGATTACAGGGAAATCTGCAGGGCGATCGATAATATCAAAGAAGCGGTACAGAGCTGGGCGACAGAGTACGAGATGGAAATGTCGCCCAGCTTTCATTTTACCGGCGGCGAGCCGCTGCTGCGGAAAGACCTGTTCCTGATACTGAAATACGCTTATGAAGCGGGCTTTACCACCGCACTGATGAGCAACGGCACGCTCATCGACGGCGATGCCGCACAAAAAATCGAGGAGGCGGGGGTCAGCGATGTCCAGATAAGCCTCGATGGGCTTGAGGATACTCACGACATCTTGAGAGGTAATGGCTCATTCCGGCGCACGCTGAAAGGCATAGGAAACCTGGTGGCACAGGACGTCGATACAAATATCAATCTCACTGTATCCAGGGTTAATAAAGGTCAAACTGGCGAGCTTATTCAACTGGCAGAGGAACTGGGCGTGAGCGCCATCGCCTTCTCGCGGCTGGTTCCTACAGGAAGAGGCAAGGGTCTCAGCAGCCAGGCATTGACCGCGCCGGAAGTCGCCGACTTCTACAAAGGGCTGCGGAAACATAAAGGCAATGACAGGGTATTTGTCACTTCGCGCGACCCGCTGGCTGGCATCCCCGATATGGCTGAGGAGATACCTCAGACCGGGATTCCCGTAGGCGGCTGCGCTGCTGGCATATTCGGTGTCACTATCACCTGCGACGGCACTATCATGCCCTGCCGCCGCATGGATTTGCCGGTGGGCAATATCCGGAAGGACTCCTTCCGCGAGTTGTGGGCAGAGTCGCCGGTGCTGTGGTCTCTGAGGAAGCGGGAGAGCTATCACAGCGGCTGCAATTCCTGCCGCTACTGGCCGGTATGCCGCGGCTGCCGCGCTATTGCGCTGGCTTATGCTCGCGCCATGGGCGAAGAAGACTACCTCGGCCCCGACCCCCAGTGCCCCTATTATCAACCGTAGGTGCTACTATCTCTTTTCAACCCCCTGTTATCCCCCAGTCTTGGGGGATGTGGGGAAATGGGGGGACACCCCCCAACCCCCGCCAAAGGGGCCTTGCCCCTCTGGACTCCTTGCTTGCTTCGTCCATTTGCAACGCCAAATTTTTTCTGTTATAGTGCTTCTGGTGGTTAAAGTATAGGTTTCCAGTCCGCTGAAGGGTCTCTGCTTTGACGACACCACAGGCCTTGGATGACCGAACTGTAACCAACTAGTATCAAGAAGGAGGTCATTTAATGGCCTTTCAAGACAAGTCGCTGCAGTGTGCTGATTGCGGCGCCAGTTTCTCCTTTACCGCCGAAGAGCAGGAGTTCTTCGCCAAGAAGGGGTACACCAACGAACCCAAAAGATGCCCCACCTGTCGTGATGCCCGAAGAGGGCAGCGCAGCGGTTTAGGTGGCGGTGGTGGCGGTGGCGGCAGAGCGAACCGCCAGATGTACCCTGCGGTGTGCGCTGCGTGCGGCGCTGAGACACAGGTTCCCTTTGAGCCGCGAGGCGGCAGACCGGTGTATTGCAGCCGCTGCTACGACAAGAACAGACCAGCCGGTGGTCGGCGATAATATAAGTTTGGAAATATAAACGGAGCCGGGCTCAGCCTGGCTCCGTTGTCTCATGCCCGCAATATAGTATTGACGGTCAGCAGAACATTTCCACGCGGTGGAAAGCCTCAGCCAGTTTGAAGGTTTGCCCCTCAGCCAGCCTTTTGTGCTGTTCTCTGAGCCCGTCCTCTAAATCCCGGGATGAAAAATGCCCCACCTGGCTCTTGTGGCAGCGCAGTGCCGCCATCTTGAGGTCGAAGGTATCGGTTATATCCGAGAGGTAATTCGCGTCGTCTGCCGCCCAGAGCAATACCTCTTTTACCTTGTGAGGCTTCAGCCCTTCCAGCAGCAAATCGGGATAGGCATGCAAGTCCCTGGCATATGGGAAAACTGCATCCAGCACTACCTGTCCCGCGATGCGGTGGTCGCGGTGCCAGACATAGCGCGGGTAGGGGTCTGAGGTCGCTACGACCTCAGGTCGGTACATCCTTATCAGGCGCACTATCTGTTTGCGGAACTCGGGAGTGTCCTCCAGCCCCTGGTCGGGGTGGCGCAGGAAAATAACTTCTCTTGCTCCGAGCACCTTAGCTGCGGCGAGCTGCTCCTGCTCCCTGATTCTGGTGAGCAGTTCCGGCTTCATATCCGGATCCGTGGTGCCCTTATCGCCGTTGGTGCAGACAACATAGACCACATCCTTGCCCTCTGTCACCCAGCGGGCGACCGTTCCGGCGACGCCGAACTCCGCGTCGTCGGGGTGCGCCGTGACCACCAGCGCATAGGCAGGGTTAGTCAAGATAGACAAGCCTCCTTACACCGCATTTTTCAACTATGTATCGGTCATCCGTAATTCGGTTGTGCGGCTCGTTTCGTCCTGCGTCGCTCGGTTGCGGGGCTACGCAACCCCACCCCGAATCACGTTTCCAGTTGCGCAACCGCAACCCTTTGCCACAACCTCTCTATATGCCGGCACAATCGCCTCGGCTATATTCGACCAGCCATATCCGTCTACCGAGGCTCGGATTGAGTCGGCTGATTTCGCGCCGTTATTCTGCTCTTTCAGAAGCCCCGCTATACTGTCGGCAAGCCGGACAGGCGCGTTATCCTCCACCATGCAGCCGTTCTGCCCCTGACGGATTACGCTCTCGACACACCCTACCCTCGTTGCCACGATGGGCGTGCCGCATGCCAGCGACTCCAGCGCCACCAGTCCGAAGCTCTCGTAGTACGAGGGTATAACGCAGACATCGGCGGCGCTGTAATAGAGCGGCAGTCTCTCCTGCTCCTCGATGCCCCTGAAATCGACTGAGCCCTCGATGCGCAGGCTGCGGGAGAGCTTTCTCAGCCTTTCCACCTCCGCCTGGCTCCGTTCGTCGCCCCCGACCACTACCAGCAGAGGCTCCTGCCCGCTGTCCAGGGCGGGCAGCGCGGCGAGCAGCTTGTCCAGTCCCTTCAGCGGTTCTATTCTGCCCACGAACAGGATGATTTTGTTGCCGTTGAAGTCGAGACGCCGTCGGGCAGCTTCTTTATCTATGCGCTGGAACAAATCGAGGTTCACCCCGCAGGGAATGACGCTTATTTTATCGGGCGGGGCGTCGTAGTATCTACCCAGATCATTCTTCTCTCTCTCGGTGGCGGCGATGATGCGCTGGCAGTCCTGAGCCAGCTCCTTCTCCGCCATGATGCGCAGCGCCGGTTCGGTTTCCCCCACGCCGATTGCATTTTTAATAGCGCCCAGCGTGTGGAACATGATGACATGGGGTACATCCCAGCGGCGCTGTATCTTTCTGCCCACCCAGCCCGATAGCCAGTAGTGGCTGTGTATTACATCGTATTGCAGTTCGTTGCGCTCCCTGAAATCCTCCAGCGCCCGGGCGAAGGCTTCGAGATGAGAGTAGACTGCCAGCTTATCTACAGGCTCGACCTCTCCCGCCTGCAGGTGGATAATCCGCGCGTTATCGCCCAGCTCGACAATAACGTTCTCCGACGGGTCGTGAGCGCGGGTATAAATATCGACGCGGTCTCCGCGCTTTCCCAGCTCGCGGGCAAGCTCCCTGATATAAACGCTCATGCCGCCGGTGTCCTTGCTGCCCAGTTTACCCACCGGACAGCTATGCACGCTGAGCATGGCTATCCTGAATGTATCTGATGTCATTAAGGTCTTCTCCAATTAGCCTTTAGCCGTAAGCTTTCACCCTCACCTAGCCTCTCCCGTTCACGGTGAACCCGTCAAGGGAGAGGGATTGGGCGAAGCATCGTTCGCCCCTACATTTTGCATTTTTCACTTTTCAATTTGCATTTTGCAACTGTAAATCGGAATCTCTCTCCCCTTCAGCCGGTACTTATACTCCTCCGCCCCCTTCAGGAAATCGTACCTCTTTTTGCCCCGCGCGATGCTGTCCTTGATGGACAGTACCTTGGAGAGCAGCCCCACGCTCAAAAAGCCGTGCTGCGGGTCGTAGCCGCTGTTATAAAGGTACACCGTTTCATTGTAGTCGAAGCACAGCACCGCCGCAACAGGCAGCGTTGAGACTTCCATCATGCCCAGCCTCAGCATTTTAGCCTCCGCCATAGAGTCAGCCAATGCCCTGAAGAACGATTCCATTCGCGCGGTCATGAAGGCTGCCTTGTCCGGTCTGCTCTGGCGCAGCAGCTTGAAAAAAGTATTCATGGCCTCGGGCTCGGCGGTCTCGACGGTGCGGAACGTGGTGTCGCCCATCTCATCCAGCCTTCTGAACCTCCGACCCGTCTCGCGGCGCTGCTTGGGGGTGAGCGTATTGAGATATTCCTCCCAGGTGGGAGGCAGCTCGAGGTCGAGCGAGACATCCTGCTGGGTGCAGGCAACCTCGTAGCCTCGGCTTTTTGCCAGAGGAATCAGCGAGGTCATCACGGCGGAATCGGGCTTCAGCGACTCCAGATATAGCTCTTTAATCCCTTCGTGCTGCAAGTTGTCGAGCAGCGCGGTGAAGAAAGCCCGTTCCTTGCCGGGGGCAACCACGAAGTCCATATAGTCGCAGACATCGGGGCTGCCGATGAAACAGGCTACGCCGTCCTTTATCTGCAGCGGCGCGATGCCGATAACGCCTTTGCCCTCTCTAACGGAGCGCAGATACAGTTCCGACGCGGTCCCGAACGCCTGCCACCACACCCTGAGCCATCCCGGCAGCATGAAAGGGATATCCCACCTCAGACGCTGTTTCAGGTCATCACACGCTGATTCCAGGCTATCGAAGCTCTCTGCGGTAATGGTGTATTTCATTGTCGCAGAGGTTAGTGTATCAGCTTGGCGCAAGGGAAGCAATTGACGGATTTTGTAATAAATCAGGAGGAAAAGTTAGGCATTATTAAGTCTTACTTAAGATAAGAAGCAGAATTGTATCTTGACTATGCCCCTGATTTGCTTTATAAAATATACCTACACGATTTTCGGGGGATATCAAAATTACGAGGAGGACGAAGTAGTGAAAAGGATAGCTCTGGTCATAGCGACAATAGTTCTTGTTCTGACACAGATACCCATCGCGTCAGCAGACATCGGGGATTATGCGACAATCCGACTTACCGATGGCTCTTGCTGGAACTTCAAGCCCCAGATAGATGACGGAATGGTTGTTTGGTGGGGCTACGATGGTGTTTATGACAGTGAGATATTTCTCTGGAATGGAACTCAGATTATCAACCTCACGGATAATGAATATGATGATAACGGTCCTCAGATAGATGACGGAAAGATAGTCTGGAATCAGTATGATGGGAACGACCTTGAGATAATGCTCTGGGATGGCAGCCAGATAGTTCAGATTACCAATAATGATGTTGATGACAAGGACCCTCAGATAGATGATGGGAAAATAGTGTGGTGGGCCCCAGGCGACGGCTGGGATGGAGCAGGCGTTTATCACGATGATGAGATATTTCTCTGGGATGGAACTCAGATAATTCAGCTAACCGATGATGTTTATTATGACTTTTATCCTAGAATAGACGACGGGATGGTGACTTGGACGGGTATGTGGAGCTGGTGGGATGAGACGGACCCCGAGATATTCCTGTGGGATGGCACCCAAATTATTCAGCTATCCGACAACACTTACTTTGATTTTCCACCTCAAATAGATGACGGCATGGTGGTCTGGGCTTGCTGGGATTGGTCCAGTGATACCGAGATATTTCTCTGGAATGGTACCCAGACAATTCAGCTAACTGATATGGATTATTGTGGCTTAGAGCCCCAGATAGATGATGGGAAGGTTGTTTGGGGGGCCAGTGATAGCGAGCTATTTCTCTGGGACGGTACCCAAACTATTCAGATTACTGATAATGATTACAATGACACTTATTGCCAAATAGATGACGGGATGGTTGTCTGGGTATGTATGATGGGACCTTGGTATGACCCGGATAGCGAGATATTTCTCTGGGATGGCATAAATACTGTCCAGATTCCACAATACGAGGGTTATCAGATACAAGAATATCCTAGAATGGATGATGGGCTGATTGTATGGGAAGGCTATAATTCCGAAGGCGACCATGAGATATTTCTTTCAGGGCCTATTACTATTGAGGTATCGGTTGATATCAAGCCTGGGGATTACCCTAATCCGGTTAATTTGAAGAGCAATGGCATAATACCTGTCGCTATCCTGACTACGTCGAGCTTTGATGCTAGCTCCGTGAATGCGCAGATGATACGCTTCGGGCCAGCAGGCGCAACACCGGTTAAGAGTATCACTGAAGATGTTGACCGTGATGGGGACATGGATATGATTTTGCACTTCAGGACTCAAGACGTAGGATTCGGATGTGGCGACACCGAAGCTACACTTATTGGGCTGACAGATAACGGGGAATTTTTCTCAGGAAGCGATTCGATAAAGACAATTTGCAAGTGAAGATAGGTTACTTGTATTGGCACTAACAACTTAGGGGCGGTTCGCGAACCGCCCCTAAGTTGTTCATACTGGGCTATTTGCCGCTTGGATGCTTCGGAGTAATCGGATATAATTGTAGAAAGCACTTTTTTGAAGCAGGTAAACCATGAGATTGATAATGCTGGCAATTTTAATCATATCGCTGGTGTCGCTTTCTTTAGGCTGCGGCTCCGGCGAGACCAGTCCGACACCTACTCTCACGCCATCTCCGACCCCTGCTGCTACCCCTGCCAAGACCGCAACCCCAACCAGAACGCCCGCGTTCACGCCTACGCCTGCTCCCTCGGCGATTTCAAGAGCCTGGGTAGACCGTTATAGAGGTCCCGAGGGCGGTGCCGACTGGGCTTTCGATGTAGCTGTGGATAGCTCCGGCAACGTTTATGTGACAGGCAAGAGCTACGACGGGCAGGGCAACGATTATGATTATGCCTATCGCACTGTTAAGTACGCCGGCAACAGGACGTTGCTCTGGACATCCCGATACAACGGGCCCGGCGGAGATGACGATGTTGCCCAGGCTATAGCTCTGGATAATGAGGGCAACGTCTATGTCACGGGCAAGAGCTACAACGGAAACCATACCGACTACGCTTACGCCACCGTTAAGTACGATAGCAGCGGCAAGCAGCTCTGGGCGGCACGCTACGACGGCGGAGGCGCAAAGGACGATATAGCCTACGCGCTGGCTGTCGATAACGTTGGCGCGGTCTATGTCACCGGCACAAGCGGCGGAGACTATGCTACCGTCAAATACGATAAGGACGGGAATCAGCGCTGGGTGGCGAGATATGCCGATCCCGACGGCAGCGAGGATGTCGCTGTTGCCATCGGTCTCGATGGGGCGGGCAATGTGTATGTCACCGGACGCAGCGGCAGCGACTTCGCCACTGTTAAGTACGACTCATACGGCGGGCAGCGCTGGGTGGCCCGCTACGGGGGCGAAGCCAAGGCGATGGCTGTCGATGTCCAGGGCAATGTGTATGTAGCGGGCACCAGCAATTACCAGTACGCCACCATCAAATATGACACCAACGGGAATCAGCTGTGGGTCTCGGGTTATCTCGGTAAATCGAGCGGCGACGGCGATATCAGAGCTATAGCTCTGGATGGCTCGGGCAACGTTTACGTAACGGGGCGCTCCTATAATCCTGCCAGAAATCAATATGCTTACGCCACATTAAAATATGACAGCCAGGGACGGCAGAACTGGGCTGCCCGCTACGATGGGCCAGCGCCTGCCGGTTACGGTGCCGCCACGGATATAGCGGTGGACGGCTCCGGCAACGTGTATGTCACGGGCAGCATATGGAATGCCAACTGGGACTATGTCACCGTTGCCTATGATAGCAAGGGAAGCCAGCTCTGGTTTGACTCGTACGATGGCAACCAGGGGGTTAAATACGACTACGCTGCAGCGATAGCGGTCGACAGTTCGGGCAACGTCTATGTCACGGGCAAGAGCGACGGAGGCAGCTCTAACGCCGACTTCGTTACCATCAAGTATGTGCCCGCAAGTTAGACGCCGTACATATTTTTAGCTGCGTTTCACCCTCGGTACAAACCTGGCACATCGGTAACAATCCTCCCTCCCCTTGAGGGAGGGGTAAACCCTTATTTCTTATGAACACCGTTATCAAGGTCGAGAACCTCAGAAAGACCTATGGCGCAACCGTTGCGGTCGACGATATCTCCTTCGCAGTGAATAAGGGGGAAATCTTCGGCATCCTCGGACCCAACGGCGCCGGCAAGACCACCACTGTCGAGTGCCTGCAAGCCCTGCGCCGACCCGACTCCGGACGCATCAGGGTGCTCGGACTCGACCCCCGTACTGAGGCGCAGGCGTTGCGCCGTCGCATCGGCTCCCAGCTTCAGGAATCGGCGCTGCCCGACAGGATAAAGGTCTGGGAGGCGCTGGATTTGTTCGCCTCGCTCTCGCCCGGCGAATCGGACTGGCAGGAGCTGATGAAGCAGTGGGGACTGTACGAGAAGCGGAAATCGTCCTTCTCCAGCCTCTCCGGCGGGCAGAGGCAGCGTCTCTTCGTCGCTCTGGCGCTGGTGAATAACCCCGAGCTGGTTTTTCTCGATGAGATGACCACCGGCCTCGACCCCGCAGCGCGCCGCGTAGCCTGGGACTTGATTCGAACCATCCGCGAGCACGGAGCCACTGTTATCCTGGTGACGCACTTCATGGATGAGGCGGAGCACCTCTGCGACCGCGTAGCGATTGTGGACAAGGGGCGGATAGTTGCCCTAGATTCGCCTCAGGGGCTTATCACTACATACGCCACTCAGGTGAAGGTAATCTTCTCCACAGACCGTGCCGAACTGCCCTGGCTGGAGAAGGTACCAAACGTGCAACGAGTAGTGAAGCGAGGCCCCCGAATTGAGGTCGAGGGCAGCGGGCCGGTGCTGGCTCTGGTGGCAGCCTCGCTCGTGGAACACGGCATAACGCCGTCCGACCTCCGCATGGAACAGCCTTCGCTGGAGGATGTTTTCCTGAAGCTCACAGGTCGCAGCAGCGGAGAACGGGGATAAATATATGCGCACTCTGGGAAAATTAGCCTGGGTGGAGATAAAGCTGTTCATCCGCGAGCCTATCACTATGGTGTTCACCTTCGCTTTGCCCGTAATCTTTCTCTTCGTCATGGGCGGCGTTTTCGGAAATACACCCGACCCGGAAGGCGAAATTTACAGAGGCGTTGGCCCTACGGACTACTATCTGCCCGCTTACATCGTACTGACGATTTGCTCTATCAGCGTGGTGGGGCTTCCGGTGCATCTCACCGCGTACCGTGAACGGGGCATACTGAGGCGGCTGCGCGCCTCGTCTATCTCTATCTGGAGCGTGTTCGGCTCGCAGGTAATTGTCAGCTTCTTCATCGCCATACTGGGCGGCATCCTGCTGACCGTTATCGCGCTGCTTGTTTATGACATTCATCTTGCAGTATCGCCCGGGCTGGTGATACCGGCGTTCATATACATCACGATTGCCTTTGCTGCGATGGGGATTTTTCTGGGCGCGGTGCTGCCCACGACGCGCGCAGCTCAGGGTGTGGGGCTGATACTCTTTTTTGTGATGCTGATTCTGGGTGGCGCGGGACCGCCTCGCGAGGTTTTGAGTGTGGCGATGCAGTGGGTGGGTGACATAATGCCACTTAGGTGGGCTATTGTGCTGCTGCAGGACCCCTGGCTCGGCTTCGGCTGGAACTCCTTTGTGTTCGGCATTGTGAGCGCATTCGGCATAGTTGCGGCAGTGTTATCGCTTCGCTTCTTCCGCTGGGAATAGAGGGGATCAATGAAAAATCCACTAACCTTTGTTCGGAATTTCGGGTGGGGAGCCACAGACGCGGAAACCATACATCCCATGCCCGGTGACGATGAGGTTAAGCAGCCCATGAGCGTTTCCACCAACGCTGTTTCTATTAGAGCCAGAGCCACCGATGTATGGCCCTGGCTGGTGCAGATGGGATACCGTCGAGGCGGGATGTACAGCTATGACCGGATCGACAGGATTCTTGGTATTTTAGATGCGCCCAGCGCAGATCGTATCATCCCTGAGTTTCAGCACCTCGAGGTCGGCGATGTCATCCCGATGGGTAAGCCGCCCAGCTGGCCGGTGAAGGCTATCGAGCCGAACAAATCTATTCTCATCGTCATCAGGGAGCCGGGCGTCGAGGTCACCTGGTGCTTCATGCTCGATGAAATCGATGATAAGCAGACGCGTATAATTTTGCGCGTCAGGACTCGCCTGGCTATGACACCGATGCTGCTGCTTTCGCTGCCGATTATGTACTTTGGCCAGTTTCTCATGATTCGCAAGATGCTGCTGGGAATAAAGCAGCGCGCGGAAGCACTCGCGCAAAATGGCATAAAGAATTGAATTCACGCAGGGAGGTGTGAATATGAAGATCCTTGTAACTTACATGTCACAAACGGGCAACACAAAGAAGGTCGCCGAAGCCATTTATCAGGAGATTAAGGGCAAAAAGGAGATCAAACCCATGAGCGAGGTCAGCAGCCTTGCTGGCTACGACCTCGCATTCGTTGGGTTACCTATTCAGGCATACGGGCCGGGAGCAGAAGGCAAGAGCTTTCTGGAGCAGCACTCAAAGGGCAGGAATATCGCGCTATTCATAACTCATGCTTCACCCGAGGAACAGCCGGAACTGAAGGAATGGCTGGGCAAGTGTAAGGCTGCCGCCGTTGGCGCTAACATCGTCGGCATTTTCAACTGTCGGGGGGAGCTGAGCCAGGCTATAGCCGATTTCATGTCGAACAGCGGTGACCCGGCTCTGGCTGCGTGGGCTAAGGAACGTCCGGACACCTTAGGTCAGCCGGATGCCGCGAGATTGAAGAAGGCGCGCACTTTTGCCAGAGAGATAATGAAAAAACACTCTCGCGGTTAAGGAAGGGAGCATCACACCAGCAGTTGCCCGCCGTCGGCGGCGAAGGCTGCACCGGTGATATAAGAAGCATCGTCCGAAGCCAGGAATAAAGCCACCCTGGCTATTTCCTCGGGTGTGGCGAATCTCCCTATCGGCACCTCTTTGAGCACCTTTTCCTTAAATGGTGCGATTCTGGCTGCATCCCCGCCTGCAATCTTATCGAAGAACGGCGTGTCTATCGGTCCGGGCATGATGCAGTTGACCCTGATGTTCTTGCGGGCGTACTCCAGCGCGGTCGCCCTGGTCAGTTGTATCACCGCCGCTTTAGCCGTTGCATACGCTCCGCCCAATCTCCGGGGCATTACGGCGGCAGCGGAGGAGGTATTGATTATCGCTCCTCCGCCTCTCTTCAGCATCTCAGGAATGGCATATTTCATGCCCAGGAACACGCCGGTGAGGTTGACCGAGATAACCTGCTGCCACTCCGCCTCGCTGAGGTCTGCGATGAGCTTCGCCGTGCCCGGCATCCCTGCGTTATTGAACATGATATCGAGCCTGCCGTATTTATCCACGGCAATTTTGACCGCATTTTCAATATCAGGCGCTCTGGTAACATCTACCTGCACAAAGACAGCTTCGCCGCCTCTTTCCTTTATCGACCTCACAGTTTGCTCTCCGTCTTTAGCCCTGCTGGCAGCCACTACCACCTTAGCGCCCTCGGCGGAGAAAAGCTGAGCGCTGGCTCTGCCCAGCCCCGAGCCGGCTCCGGTTATGATTGCCACCTTATCTTTAAGTCTCATATTCAATCCCCTCTGCACTCCCTGATTGCCTAATCCCCCTCGCCCCCTTTAAAAAAGGGGGAATTATGGTAGGGGCACAGTGCGCTGTGCCTCCGATTGCTGACCGCTGAAAGCTGATAGCTGGCCAATTACTCCGCCCTGGTGCGGAACATCAGCGTGCCGAAGGCTACCCCAGCTACAGCCCATGCGGCTAACACTACGAAGCACAGCCATAGGTCCGACCAGATATACCCTTCCGATAGCAGGTCGCGCACCCCGACCACACCGTAGTCTATGGGGTTGAAACGCCTCACGGTGTCCAGCCAGTTGGGCAGCAGTTCCCCGGGCATCATTGTCGAAGAGAGGAAAGTCATCGGCAGCGCAATCAGGTTAATGATACCTATCAGCGGCTCCTGTCTCTTGAAAAGAAGCGCCAGCCCGTTGGAGAAGGCTGCGAAACCTAACCCGAGCAGCGAGATAAGTGCAATGGACAATAAAACCCCCGGCGCCCCTGTTGCTAAATCCACTCCTCTGGCGATGGCGATGATGAAGATTATCAGCGCCTGAATCAACAGCACCACCATTGCTGATACCACTCGTCCCATTATTATGGAAGACCGTGTTACGGGTGTTGCCATCATTTTAGATAGTATGCCCATCTCTATGTCCGATAGCATGCCGAAGCCTGCCCAGGCTGAGCCGAAAAGGACGGTCATCACAATCACTCCGGGTGCCATGAATTGCAGGTAGCTTCCCCCAATCCCTGGCATCAGAGAGAGCGAATCGAATATCTCAGGGAACAGCAGTAGCCACAGTATAGGCTGGAAAAGACTGAGGAATATCCATACCGGCATTCGAATCCTCGCCTTGAGGTCGCGTAAGGTCTGATACCAGGTATCTGTCAGGATGCTCATTTCTGCCTCCTGCTGCGCTTTCGCTGTATCTCAGCCCATGTAGTGGGCGTACCCTCCTGTGCTCGTATGGTGCGCCCTGTGTACTTCAGAAATACATCGTCCAGCGAGGGTCTTGCCAGGGATATGGTCTTTACTTCGATTCCCTCGCTGGCAAGCAGGCGCATTATACTGGGTATCGCCGCTTCGCCATCAGGCACGTAAACCGCCAGCTCGCCGTCGGTAGCCTTGGTCCCTACTACAAACGGCTTACCAGAAAGAGCCGTCTCCGTTCGCTTGATGAACTCTTTGCATTCCGCGTCTTTTTCTGCGCAGGGCGAGAGCGTGACCACATCACCCCCTATGGACTTCTTAAGCTCATCGGGCGTGCCCATGGCGATAATCTTGCCCAGGTCTATGATGGCGATGCGGTCTGCCAGGCGGTCTGCCTCCTCCATATAGTGCGTGGTCAGGAATATGGTCATTCCCTTGTCTCTGACAAGCTGGCGGATATACTCCCAGATGTGGGTTCTAGTCTGTGGGTCAAGCCCTGTCGTCGGCTCGTCCATGAAGATTAACTGGGGCTGGTGAATTAGCCCCATAGCCAGGTCGAGCCGCTTGCGCATGCCGCCCGAGTAGGTGGACACCATCCTGTTTGCGGAGTCGGTGAGGTCCACCAGCTCAAAAATCTCTTTCACCCGCTGCTTGATAGTCTTGCTATCGAGCCTGTAGAAATGGCCGTAAAGGGTCAGGTTCTCCTTGCCGGTGGCGTACTCGTCGACCCCTACATCTTGAGCCGTGTAGCCGATGCGCTTGCGCACCTCGGCGGGGTGCTTTGCCACATCGAAGCCTGCTACCATAGCGGTACCTGAAGTGAGCGGGAGCAGGGTATTTAACATCTTTATCGTGGTGGTCTTACCCGCGCCGTTGGGTCCCAGGAAGGCGAAAATCTCCCCCTCTTCCACAGTGAAGTCAATACCGTCCACTGCTCTGATATTGCCGGGAAAAACCTTGGTTAGTTGCCGGGTTTCGATAATGCTCATAAAGTCCCTCCAAGTCGTAGGGGCGCAAGGCCTTGCGCCCCTACTGAATGCTGACGACTGAAAGCTGAAAGCTTAAAGCTTTTTATTTCGGCTCCGTGCGCCACTTCGCCATGAACTTATCCACATCTATGCCCATGCTCGCCACGTGCTCGGCGCCGGCGTCGTATATTGTCTGCCAGGGCAGATCGTCGAAGCTGCCCCGGGACTTGATATACTCGACATGCAGCCGCCCGTCCTTACTCTGGCGGTGCAGTCGGGCGTCGTTTATCCCATCGAACTCCACGGGTATATAGCCGTTATCACGGCAGGTCTGCAAATCGAAAGCCGGCGTGGCGACGACCCACTTGCCGTCCAGGAGAATCTCAGCGAAGCCGTGATAGACCAGTATGTTGCTGCCGCACATCATCTGCAGGAATCGCTCCGACATCTGGTGATTTCGTATATCGGCAAACCCGAATCGCGCCGGGATACCCACAGCGCGGCACATGGCGACGAGGACAGCCGCCTTCTGAAAGCACAGCCCGTAGCCTCTTTTCAGCGTCCCGCTGGCTATGCTGTATTCGTAGCGGTCTGCGGAGTCATAGGGGTTATATTTAATCGCATCTCGCACGAAATAAAACAGCGCTATCGCCTTCTCTCTGTCGGTTTTCAGCCCTCTGGTCAGCTCGCGGGCTTTCTTTTTAATAATGGCTGAATCGCAATCAACGATTTCCGTGCATCTTAAGTATTTATCCATATCTTTCATTAGATCCACCTTGCCAGAATAATCTCAATCAACCCCCTCTGTCCCCCAATCTTGGGGGAGACTAGGAGCGGGGGACACCCCCGAACCCCCAGGCAGGAGGTTTCCTGCACCTCTCGGCTGACTGCTGACTGCTGAATACTGAAAGCTGAATGTTTTTGCCACTAAAGGAAAATGATATATCTTCGCTGGCTTACCGTCAAACATTGTGTTGAACATAGTCTTGACGGCGAATACAGCTTCTGGTATGCTTCGCACGGATGTTCCGCGAACGAACTTCCTGCGGGCATCCATCCGTACTGCGAGCCTTTTCGTATCAGCTTGTATTGACCAACGGTAATTCTATCGGGAGGTGAACGCTGTGAACAAAATCTGTCCCAGTTTCGACGAGGCTGTCGCCGATATCCCCGACGGGGCTTCCATCGCTATGGATTCCTGGGCGATATCCGCCACGGCTCAAAACCTGATAGCAGCTCTGAAAAGAAAAGGGACGAAAGACATCACTGTCATTACTCACTGCTTCATACCCATGATTTTCAGCGAGGAAAGCGCTGTTATGCCCGCAGTGCTGCTACCTCAAATGAAGAAGCTGATAACCCCGGTGGTTGGCATCCCGCATCTGGGCGGGGTCGCTTTTGTCGAAGAATACGTAAAAAACGGGCTGGAGGTCGAGCAGACAACCATAGGCACCATGTCGTCGCGGCTGTATGCCGGCGCTGCTCGCTTCGGCGGTTTCTATAATCCTGTCGGTGTGGGCACTATCATCGAAGAGGGCAAAGAGAAGCGGGTGATCGATGGGCAGGAATATATTTTCGAGAAGCCGATAAAGCCCGATTATGCCTTTATCAGGGCGCACAAGGCGGATAAACTGGGCAATCTGGTGTATAAAGGAGTTTTCCGCGGAGACCATCCGGTAATGGCTATGGCGGCGAAATTTGTCATCGCCGAGGTCGATGAGATAGTTGAGCCCGGCGAGATCGACGCTGAGAATGTTATCACAGCGGGGATATTCGTTGACCGCCTTGTGAAAATACCCGATGATGGACTGGGCACCGACAAGAAACTGAAAGAGGTTGTGTACGAGTTGTATGAAATCGAGCCCGCACGCAAGTTGATGTGGGGCTAAGAAGTTATGGCGCTATTGCAAATTGAAAATTACAAATAGCAAAATGCAAAATTGTAGGGGCGCGGTTGCCGCGCTCGAAATCCTTAATCGGGAGGCAAGCGAGATGAAACAGAAATTGGATAGAAACGGGATCGCTAAAAGGGCGGCGCAGGAGCTTAAGAGCGGCGAATATGTAAACCTGGGGTTCGGCATGCCCAATCTGGTCGCCGATTACGCCGATAAGGGCGTGATATTTCAAACCGAGAACGGAGCCATTGGTTACGGGCCTCTGGTTCCCTCCACCGATAAAGAGTCGGCGGATTTTCACTATCACGATGCCATAGGACGGTTCTGGGTGCCCGCTCCCGGCATGGCGTTATTCGATGTCCTGACCTCCTTTGCCATGATAAGGGGCGGTCGCATGACTGCCATCCTGGGCGGTCTGCAGGTCTCGGAGAAAGGGGATTTGGCGAATTGGAACACAGGGGGGCCTGAAGGCGGTATCATCGGCGGCGCTATGGACCTGTCATTTGGTGCCAAGAAAGTAATAGTCACCATGGGGCATACCACCAAAGAGGGCAAACCGCGGATATTGAAGAAATGCACCCTGCCCCTCACAGCTAAGGCATGCGTGGATTTTATTGCCAGCGATTTGGCCTTTATTGAAGTAACCCCGAAAGGGCTGGTGCTGAAAGAGGTTGCCCCCGGCTGGACCGCCAAAGAAGTGCAGGCACTAACCGAGCCCAAGCTTAAAATAGCGCCTGATTTAAAAGAGATGGCATTGTGATAAGGAGCTGTAGGGGCGACCTGCAGGTCGCCCGAGGGCGAGGGCACCCCGCTCCTGCGGTTTGATTCTTGAAGCTTTTTTAAAACCAGATACGAAAGCCGTGGGCGGATTGCTCGAAGCCCACCGAACGGTACAGTCGGTGAGCCTTCTCTCGCCTCTTATCGCTGCATAGCTCAATCCTGTGGCAGCCCTTTTCTCTGGCGCGGGCGATGACATGCTCCAGCAGCATCTTGCCCGTGCCCCTGCGGCGGTGTCCTGAGGTGACTACCAGATTTTCCACCAGTGCCCAGGGGGTGGCGCTGTGGGAGAGGTTGGGCACAACGATAAGTATCACCGTGCCCACAATTCTGCCCCCGTCTTCGGCTACGAAAAGCTCATGCCGCGGGTCGGCGCAGATTTCCTGGAACACCCTGCGGTAGTCTTCAGCGGAAGGATTTGCGACCTGCTCGACGTGTGAAACAGCAATAGTGAGCTCGTGATAAAGCTCCACAATGCGGGGGACATCCTTCTCAGTAGCCAGCCTGATAGTCGTCATACTCTTGGAGTCCGTTTGCCTGACGAGTAGCATAAAATGTGCGAGGCGGGGTGTCAATGATGGAGGAAATTCGCAGATAATTGGAAAATCATGCCCGGAAGATATTGACATATAGATTTAAGTATGGTAGCATTAACTTTTGCAAGTAAAAGGTGCTTATAATTGCAATCGTATACTCCTATGCTGCAAACTCCAGCCATCACCCCACTACTTCCTTATCTCCCTATGCCTTTCTAAGCTGTTCTATGAGAGGTGGTAAGTCATGACTTTAGCCGTAGTCCCAGGTTTGGGTAAAAGGAAATCCTATGCCAGAATCCCCCTTCTCCTCGAGACCCCCAATCTAATCCAGATTCAGCAGGAGTCTTATAGATGGGTCTGCGACCCCTCGATGGACGGCGGTCTCAAAGAGCTGTTCGACGAAATCTCACCCATAAAGGATTTCGCCGGCACCCGCTATGAGCTCTACTTCCCCAGCTTCGGCTTCGGACAGAAGGCGGAGATGCCTGAGTTCAAGGACGATAAAGAGTTCTGGGAGCATATGTGGGCAGCGGCGAAATACTCGGAACAGGAATGTTACGAGCGCGACGCAACCTACGCCGTGCCGCTGAAAGTAAAAGTCCGCCTCGTGATTAAGGAGACCGGTGAGGTCAAGGAGCAGGATGTCTTCATGGGGGATTTCCCCCTCATGACCGGCAAAGGCACCTTTATCGTCAACGGCGCTGAAAGGGTTGTGGTAAGCCAGCTTGTCCGTTCTCCGGGCGTCTATTTCACTACCGAAGAGGACCCTGCTACCGGGCACAGGTTATGTTCAGGAAAACTGATTCCCAATCGCGGGGCGTGGCTGGAGTTCGATACCAGCAGTCACGGGCTGCTCTCGGTAAAGGTGGATCGCAAGAGAAAGATTCCCATAACTACATTGATTCGCGCCATCAGCGACCCTAACCATCCTTACGGCTCGAACGAGGCTCTGCTCAAGCTTTTCGCCGATGTGGATAACAATCCCGACCGCAAATATATCCAGTCCACAATCGAACGCGAGTCGGGGATTAAGTCCGAAGAGGATGCCCTGATTGATTTCTACAAACGGTTGAGGCCGGGCGACCCGCCCACACTGGATAATGCGCGGTCACTGGTTAACTCGCTTTTCTTCAATCCGCGTCGCTACGACCTGGGCAAGGTGGGGCGCTACAAGCTGAATAAGCGCCTTGGCCTCGATGTGGCGCTGAATCAGAGGGTCCTGGCTAAAGAGGATTTGATCGCTATCGTGCGCCGCATAATAATGGTCAACAACAGCGTGGACAATCCCGATGATATCGACCATCTCGGCAACCGCAGGGTGCGCGCCGTCGGCGAGCTTCTCCAGAACCAGATTAGAATCGGTCTGTTGCGTATGGAGCGGGTTATCCGCGAGCGAATGAGCTTGCTGCCGCCTGAGTCGGCTACCCCCAGCACCCTCGTCAATAGCCGCCCTGTTATTGCCGCCATCAGGGAGTTCTTCGGCAGTTCGCAACTGTCGCAGTTCATGGACCAGACCAACCCTCTGGCTGAGCTGACCCATAAGCGCCGACTTTCGGCACTGGGCCCGGGAGGTCTGTCCCGGGAAAGGGCTGGCTTTGATGTGCGCGATGTTCATCATTCTCACTATGGCAGGATATGTCCTATTGAGACACCCGAAGGCCCGAACATCGGTCTTATCGGCTCTCTGGCTACCTATGCCAGGGTTAATCAGTACGGTTTCATTGAGACGCCCTACAGGAAAGTGGTCAGGGAACTTGGCTGTAACTCTCCCGAACTCGTAGGCAAAGTTGTTTATGAAGATGTAACAACCTCCAAACGCGAGGTTGTGGCAAAAGCGGGAACGGAGATTACGCCTGAGGTAGCCCGGAAGTTAGCCAGGCTGCCGGGCCGCAAAATCAAGATAAAGCCGTATGTCTCAGAGGAAATCAAGTATCTCTCCGCTGACGAGGAAGAGATTTACATTATAGCTCAGGCTAACGCTCAACTCGATGCAAACAACCAGTTTGTTACGGATAAAATCGAGGTCAGACATGGCGAGAAGTTCTTGATGGAGACACCTGACAAGGTGGATTTCATGGACGTGGCGCCGAGGCAAATCGTCAGCGTGACCACCTCATTGATACCCTTCCTGGAGCATGACGATGCTAACCGTGCTCTCATGGGCTCTAATATGCAGCGCCAGGCGGTGCCGCTGGTGAAGCCTCAGTCTCCGCTGATTGCCACCGGTATGGAAAGGGAGGCGGCTCGCGACAGCGGACAGGTGCTCTTTTCACCCTGTGACGGTGAGGTCTCATCGGTTTCAGCCTACAAGGTTGAAGTCAAAGATGAGAAGGGTG
>Ga0194113_10002938_pt1 | contig 23007 bp, 13 predicted proteins | sample TA2MahC200mmetaG_FD_146193 | JGI IMG/M metagenome (GOLD analysis project Ga0194113, IMG submission 146193) | Freshwater microbial communities from Lake Tanganyika, Tanzania - TA2015017 Mahale Deep Cast 200m | ecosystem: Environmental > Aquatic > Freshwater > Lake | place: Tanzania: Lake... | reverse complement strand
ACATCAATCCTGTCATGAAGAACTTCATTCGGTCTTTACGAGAAGCCAGATGGCTCAAATGATGAACCTGAAGTTCAACTACGTAAAATTGTGCAACGTAGAACACTTCAGGAAAAATCCATCTATTCTATCTGACTTCCTAAAGATAGGAAAGAAGGTTGCCTAACCACTTGGTCGGAACAAAGAGCCGTGTGCGTTGAAAGGCGCATGCACGGTTCGGAGGGGGCTGAACCTCCGTGAGGAGACGTGGCTACCCGGCTACATACTCCGAGATTTGTTTCTACGACGGCGGAACAAGACAAGGAGATTTATCGTCCCCGTGAGGGGAAAGGCCACGAAAGGGCACAAGGAGAGTAAAATGTTCGTACCGGTAGTAGACAAAGAAAACAAACCATTGATGCCGACAAAGCCAGGTCGTGCAAGGCGATGGATTAACGGATATGTTGGTGGTTAAGAAAAATATTTCCTATTACTGATTTTGTGGTAGAGGACATTTCTGCGACGACTAAAAGGGGAAAACGGCGTTGGAATGTGTCATTTTCTCCATTAGAAGTTGGAAAAAGATGGTTTTATGCAGAACTTGAAAAAGTTGGAAACGTTCACACTAAAAAAGGATACGAAACAAAGGAACTGAGAGATAGGCATTCACTACAAAAGAGCAGTAGCAAGTTGTCTCACGACTTTTCAGCACACTGTGTAGATTCTTGGGTTTTAGCAAATTGGTTTGTAGGAGGGCATGTTTCCCCTGACAACAAAGAAATTCTTTTAGTAGTACCGTTTAGGTTTTACCGCCGTCAACTACATGCTTTAAAACCTAAAAAAGGTGATATCCGTCGTCCCTATGGTGGAACAATATCATGCGGTTTTAAGCGGGGAGCTTATGTCAAGCACCCCAAATATGGGGTGTGTTTTGTAGGTGGTGCGTCAAAAGGATACATTAGCTTGCACTCATTAGCTTCAGGTAAGCGTTTGACGCAAAACGCAAAGCCACAAGAATGTAAACCTTTAACTTATGCGAGCTTTAGAACATGGAGGTAAAGATGAACCCCAAAATTAGTGTGCCAATGCCTGACAAACGTGGGCATTTTGGCGAATTTGGAGGACGGTATGTCCCTGAAATGCTGATGCCCGCGCTGGAAGAATTGGTAGAGGCGTATGAAAAATGGAAAAATGATGAGCAATTTCAAAAAGAATTAAATGACCTGTATCGAAACTACTCCGGTAGACCGACGCCGCTTTATTTTGCCCAAAATTTGACGCAGCAGTTGGGAGGCGCAAAGATTTACCTCAAGCAGGAAGGATTAGGTCAAACCGGCGCGCATAAAATAAATCATGCGCTTGGACAGGCGCTCCTCGCGCAAAAAATGGGTAAAAGGCGCGTCATTGCCGAAACAGGAGCGGGGCAACATGGGCTTGCGACGGCGACAGTAGCGGCAAAATTCGGCTTTGATTGCACGGTTTATATGGGCGAAGTAGATGTCAAACGCCAGGCCACCAACGTATTTTGGATGCGACAGTTGGGGGCAAAGGTGGAAGTCGTCACCGAAGGCACCAAAACGTTGAAAGATGCTGTCAACGCCGCTTTGAAAGATTGGATGTGGAATGTCGCGACTACCTACTTTTTGCTTGGCTCCACTGTTGGCCCGCATCCTTATCCTACAATCGTGCGGGATTTTCAAGCTATCGTCGGAATTGAGACCAAACAGCAAATTCTCGAACAGGAAGGACGTTTACCTGACTATATGATTGCGTGTGTCGGCGGCGGTAGCAATTCAATGGGATTTTTTAATGAATTTTTAGAGGAGGAAAATGTCCAGTTAATCGGTGTAGAAGCGGGTGGCAAAGGCATCACGCCCGGAGAACACGCGGCGCGATTTCAAGGAGGACGGCTTGGAGTGGTGGAAGGCTACAAATCATATTTCCTCCAGGATGATGATGGGCAAATCATGAAGACGCATAGTGTTTCAGCCGGACTGGATTATGCAGGCATTGGTCCACAGTTAGCTTATTTGTATCAACAGAAGCGAATCCAATTTGTCTACGCGACTGACGACGAAGTGATAGAAGCCTTCGGACGCCTTGCGCGAACTGAAGGAATATTGCCCGCTCTGGAATCTGCTCACGCTGCGGCTCACGCTATCAAACTTGCAGGACAATTGCCCAAAGATAAAATCATCGCCGTCAATCTTTCAGGGCGTGGCGATAAAGATATTTTCATCGTTGCTGATTATTTAAACGACCAATATTGGAAAGATTTTTGCGCCCGCTACAGTCAATATGGACTTTCAGGATGTTGAAGGCAAAGGGGCAAGAGGGCAAGGGGGCAGGAGATGTTGTCCGCGTATTATCTGCTTTCCTGCCGTCTTGCCGTTTTGCCATCTTGCCATCTTGCCCTTGTACCCTCACAGACTTTAGGAGAATAAAATGGATAAAATCACCCAAACCTTGGAGAGATTAAAAACCCAAAATGAGATAGGGCTAATGACTCATGTTGTCATCGGATATCCGAATTTACAGATGACGGAGGCGATTGTCGAAGTGATGGTTGAAGCGGGGACGGATATAGTTGAACTTCAGATGCCTTTCTCCGACCCGACAGCCGATGGCCCGGTTATCACCAAAGCCAATAAAATCGCCCTTGACAATGGCGTCAAAATACGGGATTGCCTGGAAATGATGAGGCGGCTCAACGAAAAATTCAATATTCCGCTTCTGTTCATGGGATATTTCAACTTGATTTTCAATTATGGATACGGCAAGGGAGATTCCTACGGCGTCGCAAAATTTTGCCGTGATGCTCAAAACGCCGGCGCATCAGGATTAATTGTCCCTGACATTCCGCCGGACGAAGAACAAGAAGGCTATCTCGATGCTTGCAAACAGAACAATCTTCATCCGATTTCTGTCATCTCGCCAAATATCTCAGGCGCTCGACTTCATAAGATTGCCCAAATTGCCAGCGGCTTTGTCTACTGTACCTCGCGCACAGGCACAACAGGTCGTCCAGAAGCCATTGCATTCAACTGGTTGAATGCTTTCCTGACCAAAGCAAAACAATACATTTCTGTGCCTCTGGCAGTTGGATTCAGTCTTTCCAAAAGGGAACATTTAGACCTGCTACAAGGTTATGCTGATGTCGCTGTCGTTGGCAGTTATATGATGCAATTGTTTGAACGTGAGGGAATTGATGGTGTGAGACAAGCTGTGCGGCTTTTGAAAGGAGAATAACATATGAGCCGCTGATTTTAAGACAACGCTGATTGGAAAGTCCTTAAAATCAGCGTCGTCTGATAATCAGCGGCTATAATAAGGAATTGATGGAGTGCGAAGGGCTGTGCGTCTTCTGAAAGGATAAAACGAAGCGGAATGCCACTACTAAAGTTAATCTGTATGGAGTCTTCTCGGAGATTGAGGTAAAAAAATGCTGACCTGGCAGCAATGGATAAATAAGTCGCAAGCTTCAATGATAGCAGCCCGAAATAGCCTAAAGTCCGGAGACTTGCCTGCCGCAGTGAGTCGCGCTTATTTCGCAGCATTCCAGGCGGTAACGGGCGCACTGATTAAGCGAGGATACCAACCCAACCCAATGACTGGAAATTGGGGACATCTTGGCACGCAAAATCAATTCACGGTACTCGTTCGACAGGTACGTTCTAAACAAAGAAGGTTACGGCAGGCACGAGGAAATTTCGAAGATCTTTACTTTTATCGTCCCCGTGCAGATTATGGCGACGATTCAATCTTTACAACAGATATGACACAAAAACTTGTCAGAACACCAGGACAAGTTGTTTCTCTCATGCAAAAACTCATTGAGGATGGTGATATATGATGCAATACAAGAATACTAAAAAGAACTTAACCGAATTTCAATCTGCAGTTGTTGAAGTATATCGTCAGCAACTTGCTAAATATCTGCCGGGTGTTGACATTCTTGACGCCTTTGCAACAGATGGAATTATCCAGGTGCGATTAAATGATGCTGCGATGCGAGATTTCGCCACGGGGAAGCGTGTAGTAAGACTCGCGATTAAAGTGGAAGATCAATTCAATGTGACTCTGTTGCCTCACGTCATTCCGCATGAAAATTGAAGAACGTTTTTCAGATTTTCATGAAGCAGATTGGGTAGGTATTTTTTCCTGCTGACCATCGTAGATATTCTTGTCTGCACCAAAAGAACTTTTTTATTGTTTCAATCAACCAATTTTCCATACGGAAAAAGCAAACTTTTCTTTTCTTTCTTCCTTAGTGTTTCTTTTGGAAGAAAAGTTCCATCATAAGAAATAAGAGGGAAAAAGTAAGATACAGACATGCTAATTGAATAGAATCAACGTGGTCTGACAATCAACAGTAAATGGAGGTGAACAGTTGAATTCGTTACAAAAATCAGGAAAAATCGGAATCAACAAAGAGATATGTCATGGGTGCGGCATCTGTGAGTTGGCGTGTTCTTTGTACCACGAAGGTGTATGCAGTCAAACGTTATCGAGAATATACGTGAGGCGAGACCCACTCAATGGCGAGTGCGCGCCGGAAACATGCCGACAATGCGATTCGCCAGAATGCTTTTTTGCCTGTCCAGTCGATGCAATAGTCATTCACACTCAGACAGGCGCGCGAATTATCGTAGAAGAAGATTGCATAGCCTGCGGTAAATGTTCCAAGGCATGTCCATTTAACGAGGATGGTAAAATCATCGGCAGCAATGAAACGCCTTATTTTAAGTGTGACTTATGTAGCAATAGAGAAAAGGGACCAATTTGTGTTGAAGCCTGTCCGTGGGGGGCTTTGGAGTACCTACGGATTGTAGATTGAAAATATCAATGAATTAGAAATCCTCCAGCAACTCTCGAAATGGTTCAGCCTGTTGTTTTAAGGCTGTTGCAGAAAATAAAACCTTCCACTTTTTTATCCGCTAATTCACGCGAATATGCACGAAGAAAAAATATTCGCGTAAATTCGCGCCGATTAGCGGATAGAGTTTGAACTTGGAAGGGTTATTAAGTTGGAAACGCCTAACTGTGCGAATAACGCTTTAACCGTCTTCAGGGCGCTAAGATAGTATGACACATCAAGAGATGAAAAGCCAATACAAGGTGCGACAATGTTACTTAGAGCGCCAGTGAAAGGATATTCGGTATTTCTCGCCATCGCTACAATCACATTTTTACTGACATATTGGGCGCGTAGGAGTGAAGGCGCAAGCCGTTCCAGCTTTTGAATTTGACCTTGCAATCTGGGACGAATGCCCAGCCAGGAAAACGGTATAATCAGCTACCGCTTGCTGCATTGCTGGAGATGCATATCGTTCAGGATGGTCAAGAGCGGGCATTTCTTAGCACCTCATCTGCGAGTGGCGAATCTTCCCCAAAGAGCACAAGGCATCCTGCAGTCCGAATTCGTTCCAAGAGGGGATGCCCCGGTGCGTCCGCTTTTTGAGCGGCGTAACGCAGTTCCTCGGGGCTGGTATAGGTAACCCGCAACGCACCTGGTATTCCTAATTCGCGAGACATGCCAAAAGTAAAAGTATCAAGAGTTCCATCGCCGGAATCTGCTACGTCTTCGGCAACTTCTAACAGATAGATATCCCTTTCTTCGTTGAGATTGTACCAGCACGCTAATAGCAATGGGTTGTCCTGATTATGTATGTGGTGTTCTACTAATTCCTTGATTCGTTTCAAAATTTTAGGGTTGTCAACCAAAGCCATTCTAATCGACTCCTTAATATCAGAATGCGTGGGAATTATATTATATCCTAAAGGATTTGTCAAGTTAAAATGAATCGTACATTACTTCAAAAGTGATAGAGTAGAATTTCACGTTTCACGCAGGTAGTTTTTGGATTGTAGATTGATGATTGTTGCTTGAAGACTTCGACACAATCGACAATCAACAATCGACAATCATCAATCCAAGGAGGTAATTGAGATGGAAAATACTTACGGTTGGGCAGGGAAAATTCTAAAAATTGACCTGACGAATAGAAAAATCAGCACTATTGATACGATGGCTTACGCTTATGAATACATCGGCGGAAGAGGTATCGCGGATAGAATAGCTTACGAGGAAATCAGCGGAGATGTGGATGGCTTTGACCCGGAGAACCGATTAATCATTATGTCTGGTCCGCTGACAGGCACGATGGCGCCTGCATCCGGGCGCGTTGAATTTGCCGGGGTCGCTCCCCAAACCTATCCGCGCCCCTGGTATACACGTTCCAACATGGGCGGGCGATTTGGCTCAGAGTTAAAATATGCAGGTTTCGATGGGATAGTTGTCTGGGGAAAAGCTGAAAAGCCTGTCTACTTGTGGGTAAATGATGAAGATGTCCAAATAGTGGATGCGGGCGACATCTGGGGAAGAGATACGTATTCAACGCAAAAATATCTCATGGACCAACACGGTGGCGATACCAAAATAGCGTGCATTGGCCCGGCTGGCGAGAATCTCGTCCGATATGCTATCGTTTTGAGCGAAACCAAAAGTGCCGCGGGTCAAGGTGGATTTGGCGCGGTGATGGGCTCGAAGAATTTAAAAGCGATAGCCGTGCGCGGAACGGGAGCGATAAAAATTGCATATCCCAAAGATTTGTTAGAGCTTTCTCTGGCTGTAAACAAGGCTTTTGAAGAATCCATGGGGCGTGGCAAACGTCCTTCCGCTTCTGCGCCACCCGACATGGTGCGAAAATATGGGCAGAAGGGAATGACATGCAGCCATTCGTGTCCATGGCGATGCGGCTGGTTCTGGCGAAACATGCCCGGCAAAGCATATCCTGGCATCAACAACGTGATGATGACTTGTTCAGCTTGGCTATTTCGCGGAATCAAAGGTTCTTTCTACGACTGGGGAATCGGCGACGAAGCCGGCGCGGAAATGAGCGCGTTGACCAACAAATTAGGGCTGAATCATTGGGGATTGTTGTTCGGCGTTGTACCATGGTTGCTGGAATGTTCAAAAGCTGGAATCATAACAGAAATCGACGGCGAAAAGATTGATTTTGACGACCCCGAATTTTGGGTAATGCTTATGCGCAACATCGCCTATCGGAAGGGAATGGGAGATATACTGGCAGAAGATATCCCCAGAGCCGTCGATATTCTTGGGAAAGGGGAAGATATTGCAAAGAAACTCTATCCCGCCTACGGTTACGCAGGACACTGGGATGGACACGGCGACAAAGCCAACCCCGTATTTTTCCCGTTGTGGATTGTATCTGCGCTGCAATGGTTCACAGATACGCGCGACCCATTTAGCTCTGGACACGATTATTCCCAAAATCTCGCCCGTTGGTCACGAGATGTCTCATGGGACAAACTCGCAGCAATCGGCGAAATAATCTACGGTTCAAAGAAAGCAGTAGCTCCAGACTATGCTTACGAGTACAAAGCACAGCCGGCAATCTGGCATCAACACGAAAGCATCTTAAAAGACTCACTGCCCCTTTGCGACCAGGCATGGCCGCTGCTTTACAGCATGCGTTCAGAAGACAACTATCTCAGAATTAACTTATCGAAACACGGAACTATCGAAGGCAAATCACTGGAAGTTTACCTGTATCGCGCTACAACGGGCGACGATATTGACGACGCAGAACTGAGAAAACGCGCTGAACGGATATTCAACCTCGAAAGGGTTATCCAGGTGAATAATTACGGTCGAACGCGTGAAGACGATATCGCAATCATCCCGTATTTTGAAACGCCGGAAAACCTGCCTGGCCCTTCTGGAAAACTGGAATCGTTGGACAGAGAGAAATTTCTGAAATTGGTCGATGAATACTATGAACTGCGAGGTTGGGACAAGACTACCGGACGTCCAACAAAGGAGAAACTAACGGAATTAGGATTGGAGTAGACCAAAATGCAGGGTGAGCGAAGCGGGATTCTGGGCCCTCGTAGTAACGACTTCAGCCGTCCCCCTTATCAAAGGGGGGCAGGGGGGTTGTCCTAAGCGACTAAAGTCGCTACTACGAACTTAGCAAAATAAATGTGACCGCGAATTAGTGGGTTTTGGGCTAAAATTGGCGCTGAATACCTGCTTTTAGGGCGGCTTCAATGCGCGACCGAGTTTCATCTAAGTGTGCTTGTGTATAGGCGTCGAGTTTCTTGTTTGATAAAGCATTGTCAATCTTGTCTTTTAGCTCGATTAAATCCGCACGTGCCAGAGTGCTAGCATCTTCAGGAACACCTCCGCCCGGTTTGACAACCAACCCGATGAGCTTGTTAAGGTGCGCCCGTTGAAGTGCCCGGCGAAAGCTGTTTACATCAGTTTGGGTGTTTAGCTCAGACCATATTGCTCCACGGATGCCTTCAAACATCTCCGCCATCGTAAAGGGTTTCTCACCTTTTTGGAATCTTAACTGATTATCGAGCATACGATTCAAAAGGGTCGCATCATACAAGCGATTCAATGGGCTGGTTTGAATCGAAAGGATAACACTGTGTATCGGATAATCAAGCCTCCACATACTCCAGATTGAACCTTCGAAATCCCAGAAACGTTCAGGCGCCAGCTTATTCAAAAGCTCCGGTGGAAAACTAAAGGCGTCAGGTCCAAATATGTTCTTTTTCAAAAATTCCAATGCTTCCCTTTGTCTTTCTGCTGAAACCACCTCAAACGGGATGCGACCGTTGGGGTCACCTACATGGTCTCTTCGATGATATATTCCACCAATGTATTTGGTGACGTACTCGGAAGCCTGGTAATACGGATTCAACCCATAACCAAAGACGCGGCGAAGCTTCTGGTAGCGTTCGCCTTTCTTCTCGAACTTATCCTCCATCTTGCTCCATAGTTCCTTACTAATGGCAATCTGGTCTCTATAGTATGCGATTGGGTCTGTTCCCAGGTCATACCTGTTGCAGTCGGGGTCTATACCTCTAGCGCCCCAGAAGGCATCCTCATCCGTGCCATAAGTGAGCTTAGGGTCTGCCACCTTCGAGGCTATCTTGTCAAGTACGGCTTTCTCGCTATCCGGGCTGTCGGCATCTATGGGCTTGTAGGCATATTCGATAGCCCAGTAATCATAAGGTCCGAGTGTAGTCTGGTAATATTGCCCCTGTTTCTTGCCTTCGGGGGCAATATTAACTGGAACATAATCCATAATAGAACCAGAAATCCCTTCTTCTGCCGTCAGTTTCACATCCTGAAGCTGTTCGTTTGTTAGCGCAGTGCTACCCTTGAAGTTATGCCGCAGACCCAGAGTATGCCCAACTTCGTGAGCTGCAAGTTCAACCAGAGCGTCGTGGAGATACTGCTCAACATTTATCTCACCACGTTCGACAGCACCCCTCGCTGTAAGCAAGCTCCATCCAAAAGCCGCTTGTTGAGCCATACCGACCCAGTAATCGCAGTAACCATGAGAACAATCCTTATGCAGTGGGGAAGCAGATGAATCCCACATAGCCACAGGATTGGCAAGTTCTTCATATTCGCCGAATATATAGCGTACGTAGTCAGCGCTTATCCTGACGTCTGCATCATAAATCTGACCTGTAAATGGATTAGCCCGTGATGGACCAACCGCATAGCCGCCGCCAGGAGAGACTATCCAGCGGATGGTATTATATCTTGAATCTGCCGGGTCCCAATCAGCGTCATCCGGTTGCTGTTGGACAACAATGGCATCTTTAAATCCGATGCGCTCAAAAGCTTTGTTCCAGAGTAGAATCCCCTCTTTGATAGCCTCACGATATTCTGCCGGAATCGTGTTTTCAAGCCAGAATACGATAGGTTTCTTTGGTGGAGATAGCTCGAACTTAGGTTCTGCTTTTTCCAGATGCCAGCGAGTGACGTATCGGTTATACGGTGTCTCACGAAGCATAGAAGTATAATCCTGATACATGGTGAGAAAATGCCCCACGCGGTCATCAGCAATCCTTGGCTTGTAATCTGTTTCAGGTAAAGACGCAAGGCTGTAATGATACCTGATTAGGAAGCTGCGGTTGTCAGGAATTGTGATAAACATGGGCCTGGGTTTTGCCGTCTTGAAGTGAAGTATGGTTTCAACCTCTGTATTTTGTGGAAATGACTTCAGAACACCAAAGTAGCTGTTATCTCTGTCAAAACCATATTCAGCCTTCATGTATTCATTGAGCATGTAGCTGACGAACTCCATGTCCTGTAAGAAAAAACCACTTGGGTCTACGAGAACGCTGCGGCGTTCTGGGTGAGGCGCGCTCTCAATTTTGGCAGAACCCATAATGGAATCACTGAGACCACGTTCAATCGCTCGATTTATGGGTGCGTCCTTATCAGCGCGAAAACTCACATTTTTATTTATAAACTGAACCGTTTTGCCGACTTTTTTGAAAACGAAGGGAAAGTCTCCCAGCATAGCACCGGCATCAAAGAATCTTCCATCGCCAGCCTGTCTGGTGATACAGCAAAGGAATATCTTGTCGAACTGGTCAGGCTTGAGCTCCATGTAGACCTTTGCATCTTCGTCCTTCTGATAGAGGGTGAAAAATCCCTCGATTACTGTGAATCCTTTCACTACCTCATCAAAAGGTTTTGCTTCATCCTTTTTCTCTTCTTTAGGTGGCGTTGGTGTCGCTGCCTTAGCCGCCTCCTGCTTGGGAGCTTCTTTCGGCGGTTCCTGCGCCATTGCTCTTCCAGAGCAAAGCAGAGAAAGCGCTAATATCAAAGTTATAAGAGCTTCTCTAATAGCCGAGAAGCACCGTTTAAGACCTTGTTGTTCTTTCATATTTGTTCCCTTTCGGTTGTATTCTAAAGTCAATTTTGCAATCATTGTTGAAATGCCTCCTTGATTTACGCTTGAATGGATTTCAGTCCAAAGACAACATGCCGATTTTCTCTTTCAAAAAACGGAGCGAATTGGCGTCGATTTGTAACCGGTGTTCTATTCGGGGTAGATTTGCAGGCGCCAAAGTTTCTATTTCGTTACGGCATGGAGGGGTATAAACTAAGGTGTCTACCTGAGAGAAAAGTTTTTCCAGCGCCGCTTTGTCTCCCAGAGTACAAACGGAGATTTCGACTCCTTTTGGGCAGATGTCCCGCAGAGTGCTTTCCATCGCCGTTACTGTTTCTTCATCTCGACAGACCACGCCCAATTTCGTGCCTGCCGGAAAACTTGACAACTGCTGAAGCACTTCTACCTGAAGATTCACGACAACGCCCACTACTTCTATCGTTTTGCCCACCAAATCTTTTACCTGACCGAGATGAAAAAGCGTTGTGACGACTAAATCCGCTGATTGGACAAGCTCTGGCTGATTTTCTAAATCGGAAAGGACAACTGGTTGAAAGTTCGCCCCGACTTCGTCGGGACAGGCCTGAAAGTGAGTTTTCAGTTCCTGCACATGGTCGCGGGCTTGAATTTCACTGCACTCCACGAAAGCCACTACAGGCAAATCAGACGTGCTTTGAACCGCTTCAATGCGTTCGTTGAATATCCTTTGCAGGTCAACAAGTTTGTGCCCGAGTTTTAGGGCTTCTGCAATGGCTGCATCTACAATCTCCACCAAATCTTCATGGGAATTTCCCGGTTTTGAAACGTCTAATTCTCCAGCGCGTGAAACCACCCTGTGAAACTGGGGAGATACAAAAGCGCCTTTGGGACCGCGAGTGACGATGAGGCTTTGTTCCTGGAGCCGCTGGTACACTTTGGAAATCGTATTGACATTAATATCCAATCGTTGAGCAAGCTCTCGAATGCTTGGCAACCTTTCCCCATCTTTGAGTATCCCGGTGGCAATGGCAAACCGCAGTTGTTCCTCTAATTGAACGTAAACGGGCACATGGCTGTTTTTATTCACCTGAAATTCCATATTGAATCACCTACAAGTCTGCTATGTACTATTATATAGTATAACATAATAGTTCAAAAATGTCAAGAAATTTTTGCGTCGAGTTTATTAGCTTCTTTCCCATAATAGAGTTTCCCCCTTTGATAAAAAGGGGGATTGAGGGGGATTTTGAAAGCATCTCGTTTGAAACTACAAATGGCATTAGACGCAGAATTCACTTTAAGTCTTGTCAAAAACTCCTATCTGAGATATATTTAGTTCAAGCTAAACAACCCACGAAAGGAGATATAGATAATGGAAAATAACCTTGTCGAAAGATATTGGGTTGATTCTCCTAAACTCTTTGAGGAAAGAATGAAGGAGATATTGGGCCATCATCCCGATAAGATTGAGACCTTTGAACTTTGCCAAAATAATTTAGGGCAGTCGGTGCCAGGATTCCGCATGGGCAGAGGTACCAAACACGCGTTTTTGTTAGGGCGTGAACACGGCCATGAACCGGTGGGGACATGTGGTCTTGCTGCTCCATGCGCATCAAGTTAAGCGTCTTTTGTCAATTCCCCTCCCTCAACGGGAGGGGTTAGGGGCATACGCATCAACTTAAGACAGAACCGTTAGATGGAAAAGGGGAAAGGCGAAAGTGTAAAGTGTGGCGCCCCAGTCACTTCCACCTTCGACGGAACGATTGCTCGCAGTGTCTCTGCAGTTGACAACCGACTCTTACGGTTGTCCCTTCGACCGAGCGTCATTATTTCATAAGCCACTTCCATAAGTGTCGCAAGTAAGCCCAGAGAATCTCTTAAAGGTGCCAGAAGCATCGGTGCGACAAGTGGTAGATGGGCCAAACTCTTCAACACACTCAAGTCTCTTGGTTTCCTGAGCCATAAATGCTGACGCAATTGACCCCAAAGAAACAAGCTCAACTTATCCATAAGAGTAATGGTTTGGATGTATAAGAACTTTGCCGTTGTAGGTCCACTTGAGGTGAATTGGTCTGCAGGAAATGAATCTTTAACCTGTTTGGATATTCGGTCAGCCGCGTCAAGGTTCATTAACGGAAATATCTGCAGCGTTAGTTTATCAAGAATCTCTTCTGCTTCACTAAACTTTTGAGCAGAGGCCGGGACCCTGGCTTCTGCTCAACCTTCCATGAGAGCAGCAAGACCACATGTCCCATATGCATCAAGTTAAGTTCTCGAACACTTAACGGAAAAATCATCGCCATTTATGTCTCCTCGCCCCCGTACTTTTGCTCCCCTGCATCTTTTAAAAATGCAAGAATTAGTTTCGCCGAGTTTTCCATTCCATCAATCTGAGCAATTTCATAACCATGCGTATTTTCCGTCGGGAAGCCAATACACGCAGCCTTACCGGTAAGTCCGTATTTGAGGACATGGCTGGCATCACTGCCGAAAGATGAAACGGAACACGCTTGACAGCCAAATCCTAACATTTTACCGAGATGATACAATCTGTCCGACAATTTTTTACTGTAAACCATCGCGCTATCTTTATAGATTACGACTGGACTGGCGCAGTTTTGAATATCGTATTCCCGGTGAACGGGTGCGACCTCAAGGGCGATAGTTTCATTCCCTGGTAGAGTTCTGGCGGCATACGCGCCGCCGCTAATACCCGGTTCTTCTGCTGATGTAGCAATAAAATAAATATCGCGTGGGGGTTTCTCGCCTTTGTGGGCAAGTTGTTCTGCGACATTCAGCATGATAGCAACGCCGCCCTTATCATCAAGCGCCCAGGCGCAGATGTAATCTCCAAGAAGCAGTGGTTCCTTGCGCAACCGACTGACAACAACGCGCGTGCCTACACGAACACCTTTTTGTGTCAATTCCTCTTTGCTGAGTTTTGCATCAATGCGCACCATATCCCAGTCGAGTGGTTTAGACCGCGCCTGTTGCATATCACCCGCCTCCGGTGATGTGTGCGATGGGCCAATGCTGAGAACACCTGTAAGCACGCCCGAAGCGGATAAAATATCCATCGGCCCCTCGCCATATCGCCAGGTATTCGCGCCGCCTGTCGATTCCACCCGCAACCGTCCATCGCTCTCAACTCTTTTGACAATCATCCCGATTTCATCTTTATGCGCCATCACGCGGACTGGATGTTCATTTGTCTGTCCTCTAATCAATCCAATGACATTATCGCATTCGTCAACCCAGACATCATCACAGCAATTTTCCATTTCCTCTCTGGCCACGCATTCCATCTCACCTTCATCCCCAGAAGGGGAATGCGTCAGAAGTAATTTTTGCAATAATTCAATAAATTCATGTCGTTCCATTTGTTCTCCTATAACGCTGATAGTCTGATAATCGTGCTGATTAGCTGTATATCCACGACCTTCCCAAATAATCAGCGGCGTCTGTAAATCAGCGGCTATACAATTTAGAGCCGCTGATAGTCTGCTGACCGCACTGATTAGCTGTCCATCTACGGAGTTCTCCAATAATCAGCGGCGGCTGTAAATCGGCGGCTATACTGTTTAGAGCCGCTGATTATCAGACTACGCTGATTATATCAGTTACTAATATCGCGTGGTTTGTTCACTTCGTTCATCAGTCCCCCTTAATAAAGGGGGTTAGGGGGTTGTTACTTCGTAAACTGCTAAATCGGCGGTTATTCTTTAATCTGCGAAAGTATAATACCATAAACGCCAAAATTTCTCAATAGCCTTGGAAATTTCTCAGTTTTTCTTTTGATGGAACTTTTTATTCCTCTTATTTTCTTTTGATTAAACTTTTCTTTCCTAAAGAAAAGTTTGATTTGAAAATAGTTGGCATTGTCACGAATTTATGTTAAAATATAAATAAAGAGTTAAGGGGCAAGAAGGCAAATAACTATTAGTCATCTTGCCATCTTGCCTCCGCACTCTTGCCATTTTCTGAAATAATGGAGGTAAAGGTGTCCATAATCCGCTTTGGCATTGCGAAATCCGTTTTGGCGTTGCGTATATTCAGCATAAGTCCGCGTTTGTCCATAAGGTCCGTGGTATCTGTAGTCGCATTCAGTTTACTTATCAGCCTAAGTAGCCAAGCTGCGCTTGAAATCAGCGTTACAACTCGCGATGGCAATCCAGCCGCCGGAGTGCAAATTCAAGTATTCAAAGGAAATATTGAATCTAACAGCAATGTAGAGCCGATTCGTCCACCCAATCCAAGAGCAGATGGTTTGGTCGGTTTTGAAACAAACGCTGATGGGAAGGTCAGCGTAAAGGTCTCGCCAGATGAATATACTGTCGTCGCTTTTTCATCCCGAGGCGCATACAAGTTTATATTGATGAAGAGAGTTACCGCGCCAGGGCAGGTTTATCTCTCCGCGGCTGATGGTGTGCCTATTACAGTTACGGCAAGGGATGCGAAAGGCGAACCACTGGTCGCCGCCAACATTTTTTTCAGACCATGCAAACGCTGTTGGGGATTAGTGGGACAGATTGATAACGATGGCACTCTAAAAACTTATGTAACGCCGGGCATGTATCATGTTATTTTAAACAGCGCGTTTGGCTTGCAGTATCTGGTTCTTGCAAATCAGAGGATTGCTGGGGCAGGCGATGAAATTAACTTTGATATCGCCAAACTTCCGACGACAGAGGTAATTTTTGACTTGCCTAAGGGAGCATTCCCCGCTATTTACGAGGTTTTGGAGACAGAATTAACTTACGAATACGTCGAAAAAATCGAAGAGGTGATAGGCTACGACGCGGCTTACACGAATGTATATTCCTTGATTGGCAGTGGGCCAGTAACACTTACGGCGGGTTTGACATATCACTTCAATATGAGTTACGTTGTGCCTTTCAATGGCGCGTTCTATGCTTACGAACTACGTCCCCAACCGATACTTTTGTCTGAGGATACCTACCACATTGGCAATACGGGTTCGGAATCCTTCAGAGCTAAGATTTCTTTAGATAAACCCGAATACCATCCTGAAGATACTGCCCATATTAGCTATCAACTTCTTGATACCCGCAACAATCGGATGAGCCGATACTTTGATTATTCCGGCGCGCGGTTAATTTTTCCTTATGTGACTGTGCGCAATCCCGATGGCGTAGTTATCGCGAGCAATCCGAATACCTTTGATTTCTTTAATTTTGATTTCAAGCTGCCCAATTCTGCCCGTCTCGGCGAATATCAAATTGAGGTCAGTATGAATGCCCAAATGTACGGTTGGATTAGCAATACTACAACGTTTAAAGTCACTTCACGCCCAGATGTATCTCCGCCGCAGATTTCCCAGATAACCGCGCCAATTAGAGCAGAAGCCGGTTCAGAAATCACATTAAAAGCGAATATCAAGGATGATAGGCTTTTATCCAACGTTTCTTTGACTTTATCTCATGATAGAATTATTATCCAACCCCCCCCAACCCCCCCGCACGCGGGGGGGCAAGATGGAATGATAAGCCCATGGTCTCAGTCTGATACTCAATATATCTTTAAAATACCTGCAAAATTTGCACTACCTGGGCGTCTGAGTTGGGAAATCGCGGCTACAGATGCCGCCGGCAACGAAACTACTCAAACCGGAGAACCAATTTCAATCACAGATACATCCCCTCCAAGTATCGAACACGAGCCAATCGAAACCGCTGAAATAGGCGTTGACATGAAGATAGAGGCAAGAATAATGGACAATGTGGATATCACTGATGCTATCTTGTCTTACCGATTGAACGATGGAGCAATACAGACCATGCCAATGGAAGGAATGGGAGGATGGAAGGATGGAAGGATGGAAGGAACTGCCGTCTTTCGTCATTCTGCGAAAGTACCGGCCTCAGAAATAAAAGAGTTCGGCACATTAAATTATTTTATTCAAGCGACAGATAGCGCAGGAAATATCGCTTCCGTTCCGTTGAGGACGAAAAACGAGCCTTCCTTCATTGTAGCGAAAATCGTAGATACCATTCCGCCCACGATTTATCACGCTCCGGTCAAAGAAGCAGATGCCGGTACGCAGATTTTGATAGATGCGTTAATCACCGACAACCATGCTATATCCGTGAGGGATGTCAAATTAAACTATAAGGCGCCGCAGGAACAAAATTTCAACGTAGTTCAGATGAAGTCTTCCGATAATTTGTATTCAGCTTTAATTCCAGCAGTGACAGAAGCAGGCATAGAATATTTCATCGAAGCGGCGGATGAGCCGGATAAACAAGGTCAATCTCGAAAAGTTAGGGTACCTTCGGAAGGCGAAAGTTATTTCATCGCAATTAAACCATCGCCTGATAAAATGTTGTCACGACTCGAAATATCGCCGAGTAGTAGTACACCAGATACGCCGCTCGAAATTGAAGCAGGGACAATTTATCCATTTACACTCAAGGCTTACGATAGGATAGGGAAGCCGATGCCAGTAAAACCTCTCTGGAGTGTAACCGGCGGTATCGGCATAATATCCCAACAGGGGGTATTCAGCGCGGCGAGATATATCGGCGAAGAACGAAGGGAAGTCGGAAGTCGGAAGTCGGAAGTCGGAATTGAGCGGAGAGGAACAATCATTGCGACCATCGCCCAGGTGGACGAAAAGGAAAGACTATGGCAGGCTATAACGGAAGTACAAATCAAACCTTCAGCGCCGCAACGTATAGCGTTGATGCCTAAATTTGCGCGTTTGTCCGCAGGCGAACAGCAATATTTTTACGTTGCGGTAATGGACGCCTACGATAACGAGATTCCTGTCAAGGCGAATGAATTTATATGGCATATATCATCAAGTATCGGCAGTGTAGAAAATGCTAATTCAGACATGCCCAAATCAGCGCAGTCTGAAAATCAGCGGCTATTATTCACTGCGTCAAAGATGGGCAGAGGCACCCTGGAGGTGAAGTGGCGAGGAACAAAGGAGTTAACTGCTGTTAGCGAAGTGCAGGTGGAGTTTGGTGGATTGGCGCGCATCGCTATTTCACCTATTTCAGCGCGGATTGTTGCGGGACAGACGCAGACATTTACAGTTTCAGGATTTGACTCGCAGAATAATTCCATCTTGATTGCCCCGATTTGGTCAGTGCGAGGTGGAATCGGCACAATTCAACCCGACGGACGCTTCACAGCCGGATTGGCAGGCGATGGCGCGATTGTAGCGACACTTGGTGATTTAGTCGCAAATGCGTCTGTCACTGTGACAGAAGGTGAATTATCCAGGATTACTATCGACCCATTCATCGACTATCTGCCCATTTCAACGGCAAAAGTGACTAATTATCGCCAATTCGTTGCTTATGGCTGGGATGTCGCGGACAACCCTGTCCCGCTTGGGAATTTGACCTGGCAAACCGACAAAACCGCAGGAACTATCGACAATACAGGTTTGTTTGCCGCAACCACCGAACGCGGCACTCCTGTTGGCAACATCGTCATCAACGGCAGTGTATTCGCTTATGGAAAGTCTTCAACCGGGAAAAATCTCTCCGCCAAAAGCGTCGTGGTCATTCAATCTCGCCCACCTAACCCTCCCAAACGACTCGCGCTTTTCATGGAGAATTTTGGGTCTGAATTGCCGAAAATTACCATGACCGTCGGCGAAAAGCAGAAATTTGAAGTTACAGGATTCGACTTGAGTAATCAACGCATGCGAGCAGGCGGAGGAGTACCCAAATTCTCAGTGCTTGGGGATATTGGCTTCGTTAGCCCTGATGGCATTTTTACAGCGACGAAGGGAGGCGTCGGAGAAATCCTGGCAATGGATTCTGGTTTGACCGCAAGAGTGACCATCGAAGTCACAGAGGGCACATTAAAATCCATCGCCATCAAACCTGAATTTTTGACCATAGAAGCGGGAGAATCATACCAATTCACCGCATTCGGGTTTGACCAATTTGATAACGCCGTTCCACTGGATGACATCCAATGGTCAATTGATACACAATATAGTGTTCCATCTGCGTCTGTGGATACAACTGGAAAAGTCACCGCAAGGTATCCGGGTGATTGTCAACTCAGCGCTCAAGTCGGTAATATCAAAGGCTACGCACAGGTGTTTGTCCAGCCCGGCAAACTCCACAATTTGCAATTGTTCACTCTGAACGATGTAGGGCAAACTGTTAATTTGCCATCGCAGGCTATACAGTCTGCATTACCACTACAACTTACCTCAAGCACACAAATTCGGTTCGTCGCCAAAGGCTATGATATCGCCGGTAACGAATTGACTGTAACACCCGATTGGAGTGATACCAACATGATTGGAAGGCTTACATTCGATGGAAATTTCACCGCCATAAAAGCCGGCGAAGGGGTTATCACGGCACGCCAGGAATTTATCAGCGCGTCTGTTAAAGTGCAGGTAACGCCAGGGGAACTATACCATATCGAAGTATATCCCAATCCCCTTAATCTCATATCTAACGCAAATCCTACGCAACAATTTCGCGCAGAAGGTTACGATGTTTCGGGAAATCTCATTGCAAATTCGGAATGTGGAATGTGGAATGCGGAAGGAAAAGAGATAATTCCTCTTACTTCCGCCTTCCGCCTTCCGCCTTCCGCCTTCCGATTGTCCTGGTACGTTATCGGTAATCTTGGAACAATTGATGAAACATCACTTTTTCAGGCAAGGGAAGGGGCAAAGGGCTCTGGATATATCGTTGCTACTCCAGCAACACTACTTCCGACTTCCGACTTTCGATTTCCGCCTTCCGCTGGGGTGGCTTATATCTCTGTCACTGACTTTAAGGCTGAAAAAATTAAAGAATTGATAATCGTTCCAAAGGAATCAGCGCCCGGTGAAATACTGACCCTACGCGTGGGCGAGAAACAAAAATTCTATGCTCTGGGTACTACGGATATTACTCGGGAAGCCTTTCCCGTTTTAGCTGCCTGGAATGTTACGAATTCAGTTGGTTACATTGATGCGCATGGCAATCTGACAGCGACAGCAGTAGGAAACGGCGTTGTAACGGCGACATTGGGCGGCATAAGCGTCGATTGTCCAATTTTAGTTCAAGAAAGGGCAATTGGATTGTCGATTGTTGATTTTCGATTGTCGATTGCATTTCAATCATCAATCATCAATCATCAATCATCAATCATCAATCATCAATCATCAATCATCAATCATCAATCATCAATCATCAATCCCTTGCCCTCCTCAATTATCACAATCCCTGGTACAATTCGCACCAAAGCAGGGGATGCCATCCGCATAAGCGCGGTCGGTAAAGATTCCTCGGGTAATCTCATTTCCCTCAATCCGTCATGGCGATTGGAGTCTAACATTGCGAATCTTGGTTCAGTCAGTTCCAATGGGCTGTTTATCAGCAATAAATCTGGTACAGGTAGGCTCATCGTCAGCTCTCCCCTCTCCACAACGTGGAGAGGGGCCGGGGGTGAGGTCTCCACTGAAATCCCCATTGAAGTAAATCCCAATCGCCCCACTTTCGCGCTAATTCAGCCCGAAACATTGATATTCTCGGCAAGAAAACGTGCACCGATACAATTGAAATTTCTCATGTTCGACAGTAGAGGAAATCAGACAATCCACCAATCACCAATCACCAATCACCAATCACCAATCCAATGGAAGGCAATCGGAGATATCGGCACAATTGACAGCGAAGGCATATTTACGCCATCAGCTTCAAGTGAAGAACGACACGGCGAAGTAATAGCTTTCGTCCCTGAACTGAATCTATTGGCAAGAAGCAGTGTCACTCTGTATGGATACGATAGCTCTCTTAAGGAGGTACGGATTGAACCGGAAAAGATTGATTTAATTCGTGGGACAACCTATCGTTTTCGAGCAACTGTTTTTGATTCTATGAATAGGATAGTCGATATTCCAATAAAGTGGCAGGTATTTAACTCGAAGGCTTCAGAGATTGTCGGTGGCATTACACCTGACGGCCTGTTCACCGTGCCAAAGGAGAAAACAGATATTGGCGAACAATTCCGCGTCGTCGCATCGGTGGAATCGCCCAACCGCATTTTTCAAAGCGAAGCCCTGGTTACTATGATAACCGGCCCGTTAGATACGATTGAAATTAAGCTACAATCAGGGAATATCCAACTTAAAGTCGGAGAAACAGCCATGTTCTCCGCGCTTGGGCACGATGCCTACGGAAATCCTAAAGAGATACGGACAACCTGGAGAGTGATAGGTGACATCGGCACAATGGAATTCGGAATGAATAAAGTTGTGGAGAGTGGTCAGGGGGTGAGGTTTACAGCAACATCCGAGGGTATTGGGACAATTATCGCTACACAGGAGGGCATTGTCGGCAAGATTGAGATTGCTGTTATCCCAGTAGAACCATCCGTTGGCGAACTCGACATTTCAGTAGTTTCAGATGTTGCGAGGAACGAAGCAATCACGCCGGACGTCGGCCAAACTCCCGACAACCCGCTTCAAATTCAATCTGGCGACGGTGTTTTATTTATTGCTCGCGATGGACATACGAAAGAAATTCTCTCACCTGAATGGTCTATCATCAGCGAATCATCAATTGGTATTATCTCCACTGATGGCCAATTTATTGCAAGGCAAGTTGGCGAAGGAAGTATACAAGCGACAATTGAAAATCCGAAACGGACGACTGAATTCTTTATCCGCGTCATCCCAGGTGAATTAGCTTCAATTCAGGTGACGCCCGCTGTAGTTTCCGTCTTGACCAAGGACACACAACAATTTTCCGCTGAAGGTTACGACGCCTACGGCAATTTGGTGACTGTGGGCTCCTTCGCAGGCTCAAGAGAGACTGACGCACTCCCACAATACCCAATTCGCTGGAATGTGACCGGCGGCATTGGTACAATCGACTCGTCGGGGCTGTTTACTCCAGCGAAAATACCGCTTAAAAGTTCGATACAAGGAACTGTGGTTGCATCAGTTTCAGATATCTGTTCCCCGATACTTGGGACGCCTTCGGGCGTCGGAATCTACGGAAGCACCAGTGTTACGGTCGTCTCGGAACTCGGCCCTTTATCCGCCATAAGCATGATTGCAGAACCTGTAACCGTCGAAGCCGGAGGTGTTAGCGCCATTTCGGTTTTCGGCGCTGATGCCGACGGTAATCCGATAGCCTCAACGGATTTCTCTGCGCCTATCACGTTCACGTTAGCACCAAACGTAGGGCAAATAATTCCAGCTTCCGACTTCCGATACCGCGCCCCCGAAAAGTTGCCGCCGGAATCAGAACGGCAAGTAACGATTTCTGTAGCGACGACTATTGGGGGAAAAACTCTGACCGCGGAAGTTTCACTAACTTTGAAGCCCGCGCGGCTGGCGCAAGTGCAACTTCAGCCTGAGTCGGTTACGTTAAAAGCGGGCGATACGCAGCAGTTTCATTTAACAACATCTGACGCTTTCGGCAATCTGACACCAGTAAATTTCAAATGGCAACTAGCAAAACCGTTAGGCTCTCTCTCAAACCAACAATCGGATTCTGTCACCTACGCAGCCACTTCAGCCGGTGAAGTCGATTTATCTGTCTTAGTGTCCGGCGTCGGTGATATTGCAAATCCTATCCGCGCTGCTGCGACCATCATTGTCCAACCCGATGAACCCACCAGTTTACGCATCGAACCAGATACCGTCGTTATCGTATCCGGAGAAAAGAAGGAATTCCGAGTCATTGGAGTCGATGCGTACAACAATGAAATCAATGACCTGAAGTCTGGCGACTTCAGCTACATCGACTGGTATATTGACGGCGATGTTGCGGTCGGAAGTCTGGAACCTATCGCTGATAAGCCAGCCGCACAGATATTTTCAGCCGCTACTGTAGGGAACATCTCAATCGTCGCTAAATTTCAATCCATTTCTGCCCAAGCACGCGTTTCTGTTATTCATGGAGAATTATCAAGTCTGAAGATTCTACTTGCCGCAAAGTTGGTCTCGGGATGGAAAGAGATACAGGAAAAGGAAGTAAGGGAAGGAAAGGAAGAATTCCCCCCATTCCATCCTTTCCCTCTGATTTCCGGCGGCAAGTATATTTTTCAAGCGATTGGACAGGATAAACATCAAAACGAATTTTCCCCTCAAGTTCGATGGACTCTAACGGGAGATATAGGAAAACTAGAGACCAACGCTGATGATTCATCATTAGTTTTATATCAAGCGACTTTTGTGGAAAAAGGGCGTTTGCTTGCAACTTCAGGCACAGTCAGCGCGGAAGTTACAATAGAAGTAGTGCCCGAATCGCAAAAGATTAGCAAGCAAGGTGGACGCATAGATAGCCCTGCACACGCTTCACTTATCATCCCGTCTGGC
>Ga0194113_10002926_pt1 | contig 23044 bp, 18 predicted proteins | sample TA2MahC200mmetaG_FD_146193 | JGI IMG/M metagenome (GOLD analysis project Ga0194113, IMG submission 146193) | Freshwater microbial communities from Lake Tanganyika, Tanzania - TA2015017 Mahale Deep Cast 200m | ecosystem: Environmental > Aquatic > Freshwater > Lake | place: Tanzania: Lake... | reverse complement strand
AATCTGTCGGCAATTGTTGGCAATTCCCAACGGTGTTGGGGACCGTTTTGCGTCGGGCAACGGCCCTGATCTTCTCGAAGTCCTCAGCGGGAAGCTCGGCCAGCAGTTCAGGGCTCAGTCGTGCGGCTGGCGTTAGTGGAAAGGTTTTCTCTCTAAAATGCCTCAGGACGATTTGGGGGGCATTAGGGTAGCGGCCCCGGCGGAAGCGTTGCAGGGCGATGCCAAAGCGCTGCCGTTCCCATTGCCTCGGCTGACACGCGAGCGCGGGGACTGGAGAAAAAGGAAAGGCGAGCCGCGACATGAAAGCTCGCCCTTTAGCGCACCCGAAATTATTGGTGGTGTTTCAGGATTCTCTCGGTGGCCCGCCGCAAGAGCCTTTGCGCCGCTGCTACGTCGTCATCGGCTTGCGCCAAGATTTCGATATAAACCTCGTCAGCCGTTCCTGAACATTCGCCCGAAATGGATTTGCGCACGTGTTCAAGCAAATACCAGATCTCAATCAGCCTTGCGTAGCAGTCCGGGAAACGCGCCCCGGCTTGGTAAGTTGCGGTTTTCATTTACTGAGCTCCGGAATCGGTCGATGCGCAAAACGCTTCGACATGGCGCAACGCGAAGTCCGTCATCACGTTGACGGTTACTTCCACTTCGGCCGTCTTCTTTCTCGAATATGGATCAACCACGATCTCAATCCCGGCCCAATCGCCAATGATCGCCTGGCTCCAATCTCCAAAGATGACGCGATCACTCGGAATTTGTTTGGAGCTTTCGAATCGATAATCGTTGGCCTTGCCATCCTGCAAAAGGAACACAGCTTGGTTGGTGACTTTGACCGTAGTTTTCCATTTCGCCTTTGTCGTCGGCGTTGAGACGTAGCCGAGCGAACCCTGCAACGCGTTGTCAGAATCTATTTCTTTTTCAAAATCAACCACCTTAGCCCACGTCGGCGCAGCGCCGAACGTGAGCGAGTTAATCCCGCTCGTATTCAGGATACCGGGCGGTTCGCCCTGCACTCCGCTGCCGTTGATGCACGCGCGATCCTTCTCGATCGCAATGATCACCCTCAGGTCCATTCGGACGAACCCCTCGACCTCGATGGAAGCCTGCGTGAGAAGCTGCTTGCTAAACGCCGTGTTCGCGCACAAGCGATGCCGCGAAAGTAAAATCTGGCCAAAGTTTTGCTGAGCGGATGTCACTTCGGCTAATTCACTGAGCCAATAAGCCGTAGCGCCGCCCTTGTGCGTCGGGATCGCGATGTCACCGACCAGACCGCCGAGCGTGCGCGCGCCCATCGCCGTTACGATCGTGCGATTGCGCAACAATTCAATCATGCTGCTGCCGAGTGTTTCGGTGCCGATGACATAACCGCCAGCGCTCGGCGTGGTGGCATTCAGTCCACGCGTCGAGAAGCTGCGACGCGTGACTTCCTGAGGGATGAAAAATTCCTGCGGCTCGCGGCGAATCTTTTTGGCCAACGCATTCGACGCTTCAGCCTCAAGGCCGTCCAGGGGCTTGCCGGAAGATAAGCGAAGAAGCGCCCGGGTGACCGAGTAGTCATCGATCTCGCGGTCGGACATGCCGACATCCGAGTCGATGTGACCGACCTCGCGCGCGTTATACTTCGAGCGCAAAATGAATTGCCTGAATTCGTCTTGCGTCTTCCCCCCATTTATAAACTGGCGAGTGTCTTTGATTCCGATGCCGTAAACTTCAGAATGATGCCTTCTTTCTGTTCCTCCAGTTTTTGGCAAGCAATCCGTTCGCGAGCCAAGACCTTTTCCATGAGCTGCTTGCAGTTTTCCGGGAAATGCTCGACGTGAATCGTGGGCACCAACGGGACGGGCGCGAACCGGCCATCCCTTTCCAATGCTGCAGCTAAGTTGAATCCGAGAATACCCCAACCGCAGTTCAGGCTAATTTGCCAGTTAATTCCGAACCATTTACTTGGTGCAGATTGTCGATCCATCGTAGCACTGCCAAAGTTTGGCCGTGTTAACACATCCGAATTAGGCGTTTTTGGCAAATGAATTCGTTCCCAAACTTTCTTAGAATTTTGTCCTAAAGCCCCTCAACTGTCTGCCGACTATATGTGCAGGTCGCGGTAAACCTAACTTATCGCACAGGAAACCGGAAAACGCCTGAGCCAAAGTTTTCCACCGACATGGATGTCGGTTTAACAGCTAGACAAACGGACTTGTCTTATGGTCATCAATACTAACATACCGGCGACGGCTTCAGCTCGTCTGCTCGGCGAATCCACCAACAAACTCACTAAATCCCTGTCCCGGTTATCTTCCGGTTCGAAAATTATCTCCCCTGAAGACGATGCGGCAGGGCTGGCGCAAGCAATTAAGTTTGACGCTCAGATCAACCGGAACGCAGCCTCGAATACGAACGTTCAAAACGCCATCTCTTTCAGTCAGACTCAAGCTGGCTTTTTGAACAAAGTGCAAAAGGCGCTCGACCGCATGAGCGAACTTTCGGTGCTTTCGCAAGACCCGACCAAAACGGCTGCCGATCTTTCCAACTACACGGCAGAGTTCAGCCAGCTGTCGGCTTACATTAGCGATATTACCCAAAAGACCTTCAATGGTGTCAGCTTGTTTGGGGTAGAGGCCGGGCTGCACATCACAATCGATAGCGACGCCGCTACCTTCGCGATGAACTCAGCGGGTCTCTCGTCGGCAACGGGCACCGGCGTGCTCAACGCCTACAGCGGCATCTCGGTCTCGAGCACGACAGCGGCTGCCACGGCCCTGTCCAACATCAAGACAGCGATTCAAACCCTGGCCAATATGCGGGCCAACGTGGGCGCCAACATCCAACGGCTCAACTTTACGAGCGAACAGTTGACGATTCTCAACGAGAATCTCTCGGCGGCCAACAGCCGGATCAAGGATGTCGATGTGGCTGACGAAAGCACGCAGTATGCGCGGTACAACATCCTCGTCCAATCTGGCACGGCGATGTTGGCGCAAGCGAACTTGCTGCCGCAATCGGCCTTGCGGTTGCTCGGCGGTTAATTCGGCTCAAGCTGGCACAGACCAGCGCAATAGCAAGAGGCGGCGCGATATAAGTGCCGCCTCTTTTGTTTTCTCGCGTGAGTATCTCCCAGACACTATCTATCTATCCTCACTAAACCACTAAACCAGCTTTTAGGTATTCAAGCCCCTTGTTCTCTGCTATGAGACTACACTAGCGACGTTAGTGGACTAATGACCGGACAGCTTTCAACTCATTGGCGCCAATTGCTACGACTGGGTCTTGCTCGGCATCAGGAAGGTCAGTTGGCGGAGGCAGAGTCGCTTTACAAGCAAGTCTTAGTTGAACAACCGCAACAGTTTGACGCTCTGCGGTTACTCGGCTTGCTGGCCCGTCAACAGGGGCAATTGGAATTAGCCCTTGAACGTCTCCAACTTGCTTGCGCCGTGAATCCGACTTCAGCCGACACGCACCATCAAATGGGCTTGGTCTGGTCCGATTTAGGATTTCGTGAGCGCGCCATACTTTCTTATGATCAAGCGCTTATAATCCAACCAGACTTTGCTGAAGCGCATTATAATTTGGGCAACGCCTATTATGGACTGGGGCAGACCGAGAGGGCAGCTGCATGCTATCTGCAGGCAGTTCAGCATCAACCCGATCTGGCCGAAGGCCATTATAACCTTGGTCTAATTGAGCAAGAAAAGAGCGATTTTAGCAATGCCGTCCGACATTACGAAGAGGCGCTCAAGCAGCACCCAGATTATCCAGAAGCTCTTCTAAACCTTGGCCTTTGCCACAAGTGTCTCGCCCAATATGCCCAGGCAGCCAAGTGCTTTGCAAAAGCTTTGGAGATTAAAAGTGACTACCCCGAAGCCTGGCTAAATCTTGGCCTTGTACGGCAGCAACAAGGACAATTATCAGACGCTGAAGCGAGTTTCCGAGAAGCAATCCTGCGAGAGCCGAGTAATGCGTTAGCTCACCTAAATCTCGCCATTGTCCTGGATGAGCAAGGCAAGCCATCGGAGGCTGAAGCCCAAGCCCGGGCAGCCATCAGCGTCGCTCCAGTCGATCCGCAGGTGCATGCGTACCTGGGGGCGCTCCTGATCAAAGTAAATCGTCTTGAAGAAGCCATCTCAGCATCACGGCAGGCCCTGCAGCTCTTCGGCAACTGCGTGCCAGCTCATGTGAATTTGGCAGAAATCTTTTTGCTGGAAGGCAAATTGGACGATGCTGGCGAGCAATGCGAAACTATTCTTCAGCTAGATCCAACGAACGTCGCTGCGCTTGTCTGCCTGGGAGTCGTCCGTTCGCGTCAGCGGCGCCCCTTCGAAGCAATCGATCATTTGGAGAAGGCGCTACTTGCCAGACCAGACAATCCCGATGCTCTGATCAACCTGGCCATCGCCGAGTTATTGGTTGGGAAGTTCGAAAAAGGTTGGGAACATTATGAATCACGCTGGCGCAGCAAGCTAACGTGCTGCCAACCGCGCTCTTTCTTACAACCACGTTGGCAAGGTGAGAACCTTGAAGGCCGGACGATTCTGCTTTATGCCGAACAAGGTTTTGGTGATACGCTGCAGTTTGTTCGGTATGCTCCGCTAATCGCTCAACGCGGGGGAAAAGTTGTGGTTGAATGTCAGCCCGCCTTGAAATCGCTTGTCGGCGCCGTCCGTGGTGTTGATACCGTTATTTCCTTCGGAGAGCCGACGCCGCCATTTGACGTTCACGCTCCGCTTCTGAGCCTTCCCAGTATTTTCCACACGACATTGGAGTCTATTCCAAGGCAAACGCCCTATCTGCGGTCCCCAATCAACCCGGATGACAGCATTGTTCTATCCAACAACAGTGGGTTAACGGTCGGCTTGGTCTGGCGCGGATCCCGGAGTCAAAACAATGACCAGCGTCCATTGCCCTTGGAAGAACTCCTGCCATTGTTATCAACCAGCAAAGTTGCCTTCTATAGCCTGCAAATTGGCGCGTCGGCGGATGAATTACGATTAATGCAGAATGCAGGGAATGTGATTGATCTGAGTTCCCAATTAAGCGATTTTGCGCGGACTGCTGCCGTAATCGAGCAATTGGATTTGATGATTAGCATTGATACGGCAGCGGCCCACTTGACGGGGGCATTGGGAAAACCAGCGTGGATATTGCTTCCCTATTCACCAGATTGGCGCTGGATGCTCGATCGGGAAGACTCGGTCTGGTACCCTAGCATGCGGCTTTTCCGGCAACCGAGCCCCGGAAACTGGCGTGAAGTAATCGAACGCGTCACTTGTGAACTCAAAAACAAATCAGTTCCAAGAAGCTGAGACATTATTCTCGGCCGGACAATTACCGGAAGCTGAGATTCAGTTCATCCAATGCTCAGCGCAGGGCGAACACGCGGCACAAGCTCGCTTGCGTCTTGGCCAGATCTGTCGGCAACAAGGTCGCATCCCGCAAGCAGCTGTCTGGCTGCGGAGTTCTTTGGAGCTCAACCCCAAATGTGCGGACGCTCATCACGAGCTAGCGCTAGTCTGGCTCGCATGTCAAAAGCCGCAAGACGCGGTGAAAAACCTGCAGCAGGCGTTGGCCGCAGACCCTGCTCACGTGGCAGCACGACGCACTCTGGCTGATCTTCTCCAAGCCGCAGGGCATTGGCGCGAGGCCGCCCAGCATTACGCGCAATTGTTTTCTCAGAATCCCAACGACGCCACCCTATTTCAGAATTTCGGTCTCTGCTGGCAAGAAGCCGGTGATTTTCAATTGGCCGAGAAAGCGTACCTGAAAGTTTTGAGGCTGGGAATGGATTCGCCAGAACTCCGTTTCAATCTGGGAGTAACTCGACTAAAGCAAGGCCGGCCACAGGAGGCCATCGCCTCGTTCAAGGAATCTCTTGCTCTCGATCCCACGCAGACTTTGGCGCATTTTGCGATGGCTAATGCGTACCGGCAGTTGGGTGATCTGGCATCCGCTGAAGCCAGTCTGCGCCGCGAGTTAGAGATCAACCCGAACTGTGCTGATGCAGCAGTAAACTTAGGTGTGGTGCTGCAGGAGCGCCACCAGGTCAAAGAAGCCATTCATTGTTATAAGCAGGCGATTCAGCTCAATCCGCATCATCCAATTCTCCACTGGAATTTCGCTATTGCGTCGCTTCTGGCTGGCGATTACGAAACCGGCTGGCACGAGTACGAATGGCGTTGGCAGGTCAAGCACAAGCCCAAACCGAAATTCTCGCAACCCGAATGGGACGGCAGCGACTTGCGTGGCCGCACGATCCTACTATTTGCAGAGCAAGGGTTTGGAGACACTCTGATGTTCATCCGTTATGCACCGCTAGTCGCACGGCGCAATGGCCGAGTAATCGTGGAATGTCAACCTCCTCTCCAGCGGCTCCTGGCTGCGATGCCTGAGGTTGCCCAAGTTGTGAGCCAAGGCGAACCTTTGCCCGAATTTCAGCTACAGGCGCCCCTCATGAGTTTGCCGCGCATTTTTGGAGCGATCCTGGACGCAGATTATAGATGGGAGCCTTACTTGCGGCTGGCACATGGCCTGCACTGGCAGCTTCCCCCACATAAGGAAAGCAGCTTCAAGGTCGGGTTGGTTTGGGCAAGCAACCCGCAGCATCCGGTCTTCTCGGAGAAGTCATTGGACCTGCAACGTTGGGCGCCCATCCTGGACATTCCCGGCTGTGAGTTTTTCAGCCTCCAAATCGATCCTAATCCGGCAGCGGTAGAATTCATGCGCGAACGCCCGCACATGCACGATTTGCACCCTCGTTTTTCGGATTTCGCTGAAACCGCCGCAGCCATTCGGCAACTTAACCTCGTCATAACGGTTGATACATCCGTAGCCCATTTGGCCGGAGGCTTGGGACATTCCGTTTGGGTGCTGCTTCCTTTCGCGGCAGATTGGCGTTGGTTATTGAAGCGAAAAGACAGCCCATTTTACCCGACGATCACTTTGTTCAGGCAGCCACGACCTGGAGATTGGAGCAGCGTAATCGACGAAGCCGCGCGGCATCTTGCAGAACTGTTAAGTCGCCACGGACCGGACGCGTCTTGAAAGTCTCCGGAAAGCCGTTGTGACAGGCCAGCCCGCCTAATTCCATCCTTATGCCAAGCAAGAACCACCTTCTAGCTTTGGTTCGCCAGCGTTTGGAAGAACAGCGACTCATCGAGGCCTCTTCGCTGCTCAAGGATTATTTGCGGGAAGAACCCAACAACGTCGAGGCGCGATTTCTTATGGCTCGTATCGCCCGCCTCGCTGGCCAACCAGAAATGGCTCTCAAACTTCTCGAGAATCTGCTGATTCTTGACCGCACAACGCCGGAAGCAATCTTGGAAAAGGCCTTCACACTCGCCGAGTTGGGCCGTGCGGCCGAAGCGGATTCGTGCTTCGAAGCCGTCCTCGAAATCGATCCGCAAAACTATGAAGCGCACAGCATGCTCGGCCGTCAGCATGCCTCGGCCCTTCGGCTGGAAGATGCTGTTCGGCACCTTCGAGCGGCGACCGCGATTAAGCCGGACTTAGAACTGTTAAACCTGCTGGGCCATCTGCTTGTCGAGTTAGGATTGCGAACCGACGCCGAGAAGACGTTCCGGACGTGTTTGCAGTTAGACCCGAATCACACCCAAGCGCTCTTATGGCTCGGCAACTTGTTTCGCGATCAGGAGCGCTTTGACGAAGCGCTCGTGTTTTATCAAAGAGCACTAGCGTCATCGCCTGGCCATCTGGAAGTGCTCTATAATCTAGCATGCACTTGCCTGACCGCTTGCGCTCCAATTTCCGACACGATCGACTTGGCGTCGCTGGGTGCGGAAGATTTGAGTCGCATCGTTTTTGCGTTGAGCTACGCGTCCGAACTGAGCCGAGAAAAGATCGCTGAAGCGCATCGCGTCTGGGCCGCGAGAGAAACGCGTCATTTAGCTCCACGACGACAACGTGCGTGCAATTCGACACCTGGCCGTCGCTTGCGGATTGGTTTTGTATCGGCTGATTTTTACCAACATCCGGTAGGCCGTTACGCCGTGATGCTTGCTGGCCACCTGAGGCCGGAGGAATTCACCGTTTTTGCCTATCACAACGGCGAACGGTGCGACACTTTAACGAAGCACTTGCAGTCGATCATTCCAAACTGGAGACGCATTGGGCAATGCGATGATGAAGCAACCTCCGAGATCATTCAAAAAGATCAAATTGATGTGCTCGTCGACCTTTCGGGCCAGACAGCGAAAAATCGCTTGCTAGTATTTGCGCGCCGCCCCGCGCCCCTTCAAATCACCGGGTTCGCATACCCCAATACAACAGGACTCTCTGCAATGGATTATCGAGTGACGGACGTTTATGCAGATCCTCCGGGATTTAGCGAGCACCTTTATGCAGAAAAACTGATCAGGCTCTCCAAAATAGCGTGGCCTTATTTGCCATTGGCCACCGCGCCGGACTTGCGACAGCCGCCTTATCTTAATGGTCAGCCATTTACTTTCGGTTGTCTAAACAACCCCGTGAAAGTCAGCAACGCTACGATCCAACTTTGGAGCGCCATCTTGAAACAAGCTCGCACGGCCCGCCTTTTGTTACTCAGTCAGAACGACGCCTGCGCAACTCGCCTGCGCAAGAAATTCATCCAATATGGCATTCAACCTGACCGGCTCAGTTTCGTGCCAGTGGGATGGTTAACCGCGTACTTCGAGTATCACCAAAGGGTGGACCTGATGCTCGACCCATTTCCATACAACGGCGCTGTGACCACATGCGATGCCCTCTGGATGGGTGTCCCCGTGTTAACCCTCGAGGGGGATTCGTACGTTTCGCGACAAGGAGTCAGCATTCTCACCAACCTCAACCTGAACGAATTCATTGCGGCCACGCCCTCATTGTACCTGGAAAAGGCGGTTCACTGGGCAAGATCGCCGAAAGCATTCGTAAACCTTCGCCAATCGCTGCGCGAAAGCCTCCGACAGTCGCCCTTAACGGATTATGCCGGCTATGCCGCAGAGTTGAGCCGGCATATCAAGGAAATCTGGGCAAGCTTGGCTTGAATTGCCCGCTTTCGATCAACTCAGAAATTCTGTTTATCCGCTAAAGTTTTTCTGCAGAGTGCCGATTGTTTGCGATAGGTTGCGATAGGATTGTTCTATCGCGCAGGATCGACGGAAAGACCTGAAACAAATCTTTCCACCGGCACGGATGCCGGCAGCAACAAACCTAGACAAAAGGAATTGTCTTATGATGAAACCACTCTTTGTGCCGGGAGCATTGTAGCCAATCCGGCTCATCTCCCGAGTGCGTTGATCTAATCCCGACGGTCTGACGACTTCCTGGCAGCGGAGTTTAGGCTGCTTAAATTCGTCGCAGGTGAATGCTTTTGAGCTTTCTCTTCAGACGTTGTGATTGGCCAAAGTATAATCAACCAATCTTAGTTGACGGAAGCAATGTGCCGTGAGCGGTGCGGTCTTGCTCAGATTGATCTTAATCCGATCTCCGAGATTAACTAAAGCCGGCTGGGCTCCTGTGTGGAGACAGGCTCTTGCTTGATCTAAGTGGTCGTGACGAATCGTTTGAGCTTTGAGTGTCGGGAGCGCGAATGAGTATTTGCGCGTCGACCGATGCTCTACAGACGCGCTCCTAATGTGCGTTGCCGTCCGGAAAATCAACGCTGCGGAGCATGACATTTTGAATTTGGACTCGAACGCGGCCACGCGGTTCGCCACGTGCACCATTCGAGTCCTTGGCGGGAACGCAAGCGATCATTATTGGCGCGATTGTTTGGCGCTGTCTTGCTGTTGTTCCCAGCCTGCACAGATTTGGCCGGGCTAGTTCGGCCCCCAACGGTCTGGGGGTCGAGAGAGCTCTCTAGCTTGGCCAGAGGTCGCGATAGCCAAGTTGTCGCACAGGAAAATGGAAGACGCCTGAACTAAGGTTTTCCAACGGCATGGAAGCCGTTTAGCAGATACAAATGAACAACACGACAAAAGGAATTGTCTTATGGTCATTAATACTAACACCTCGGCGAACGGTGCATCACGTTTGCTAGGGGAATCCTCCGGTACGCTCGCAAAGTCACTGGCGCGACTATCTTCAGGTTCGAAGATTATTTCGCCTGAAGATGACGCAGCAGGGCTAGCTCAAGCAATCAAGTTCGATGCCCAGATCAATCGGAACAGGGCCACCAACACCAACGTTGGCAACGGAATTTCCTATGCGCAGACGCAGGATGGGTTCCTGAAAAAGGTCCAGAAGGCGCTTGACCGCATGAGCGAAATCTCTGTCCTGGCTCAAGACCCCACCAAAACTGTATCCGACCTGTCGAATTACACGGCGGAGTTCGATCAGTTGGCGAACTATATCAGCGACATCGTTCAAAAGACCTTCAACGGCGTCAGCTTGTTTGCCGCTGCCGCAGGTCTGCATATCACGGTGGACAGTGACGCAGCGACGTTCGCGATGGTGACAACTAATCTCGGTGGGGCAACGGCTACCGGCGTGCTCAACGCCTACAGCGGCATCTCGGTCTCGAGCACAACGGCGGCAGCCGCGGCCCTGTCCAACATCAAGACAGCCATTCAAACCCTGGCCAATATGCGCGCCAATGTGGGTGCCAACATCCAACGGCTCACCCTGACCAGCGAACAGTTGACCATCCTTAACGAGAATCTCTCGGCGGCCAACAGCCGGATCAAGGATGTCGATGTGGCTGGCGAAAGCACGCAGTTTGCGAAGTACAACATCCTCGTCCAATCTGGCACGACGATGTTGGCGCAAGCGAACTTGCTGCCGCAATCGGCCTTGCGGTTGCTCGGCGGTTAATTCGGCTCAAGCTGGCACAGACCAGCGCAATAGCAAAAGGCGGCACAATCGTGCCGCCTTTTGTGTTTTAAGTTGCTAAACGAGTTAAATGCCCAAGCTAAAGGCTTTAACTGGCCGAGATGACGGTATAAGCATCCGGGGATATGTTCTTAACCCAACCTTGGACCTGATAATCGTCCACATTTTCCAAATAAGACTGGAGTGTAAACAGACAAACTTGCAGGGCTGCTTTTTCGGGATCCTGCGCTTTCTGATTATTAAAATACGAAAGCCAATTCTGGCAATCAGGTGTCTCCGACTTGACTGTTACATTGAAGATGCCTTGACCGCTCACGATCTTCAATACCGTATCTAAAGGGTTTCGCTCGAAAGTGCGGTACGTCCCGCCCCGTGCGATCAATTGTTCGCCAAACTGTATTTCGGGATATCCGCGATGAAGAAATGCGCGGATCAGCTCGATGACAAGATCCGCCTGACTCCAGCGCGTGCTATCCACATGTTTCTGCAAACGCTCCTGGATCTTTGGAGTCAGCGGTATAATCAACGCTGGGTCGGCGCCAGCTTTATTGCGGTTCGCTGCCGGAGCACTGGGTGGAGGCGTCTTAATCGCCGCAGGAGCGGCTTGGGGCCTAGCTGGCGCGGGAGCGGATGGTGGGGCAGCAACCGGCGCGGCGCTTTCCACAAGATCGTCCGGCGTCGGCTCCCAAGCCGGAGGTTCAGTCAAAACGGGTTCTGGGCGTGGCGCCGTGATTGGGTTCGGAGGAAGGTTTTGGAGCCGCGCTTGCGTCTTTGTCTTTTCCTCGGCCAGGACTGCTTCGCGCAATCCTTTTAACTCTTTTAGGGAGCTGGAGCTCTTGCTCATTTTAGAATTTCCAACGCTAAAGAAAATATCTTCTCTCGATTCTTACCCATCACCGCAGCGAACCCTTCAATTTGAACATTTTCGTAAGAGGCCGCCAAAGGCAACGAATTCTTTAACACTGGCAAGCCAAGATCCTGAGCCATTTCGGCTTCATCTTGACGGCCGACCAACGTCCGTTGTCGCACCTTATTGAACAGAATCATCGCCTTCGCGTCAGGCTTCATATATTTCTTCACCATCTCAATCATCGGAATCGAGGCTTGCGTGCTGAACAGGCTTTTCTCGGAAACAATGACCAAGCGATCACTCGTCTGAATGATCGATCGGAAAAAGCCCTCGTGTTCCTCTTGATTTAGATCAATGCGGCCCGGCGTGTCGCAGATGATCACCTCCGCAGTAAGGCATTCGTGCACCATGGGAAGCTTGCCAATCTTGTTGGTCCACATCGTGAGCGACCCCTGACTGTCCGTATCTTCAAATGCGACCTGGTAACCGGCGGAACTTAACGCTGCCCCGATGAGCGCGCTGGACGTGGATTTCCCGACTCCTCCCTTCTGGTTCAAAAAGGTAATTTTTAAAGACATACTATCATAGAACTGCCGGGAAATTCGTTCGGTTTATTCCAGCAAGAATCCCTTGATCAAATACCAAATTCTGTTTAAATAAGCCAAGATAAAGTTAAGTAATGCTCCTACAGTATGGCTCGCAGAACCACCCTTCTAGCCGACAGCGATCGTTTCTGTGATTTGGCGAACTTCCCCGGTTAATGGCTAGTACTTAGTTAGCATGAGTATCGGTATCGATTTGCTTTTCGTGGTTTTGGGTTTGATCGTCGGGTTCGGCGCCGGATGGTTTTCTTACCGGGGGCGTCAAATGGCCAAGCAGGAACTCGCGGAGTCCGAGTTTAAGGCTTTGAAGGACAGCTTCAACGCACTCCAAATCGAATATGCGAAAACCGCCGAGCGCAGCCGGTTATTGGATGATCAGCTGCAAGTTCTACAGACGGAACTCGCTCAGGAACGGCAGTTTAATATTTCGATGCACGCCGAGCTCTCCCGCGAGCGCGCGAATCGCGGCCACTTGGAACAAAAGATTGAACACCAGAAAGCCGACTTGCTCCAGCTTCAACAACGTCTGAGCGAAGAATTCAAGAGTCTCGTTCATCAGGTCCTGGACGAAAAATCCCAGACCCTGACCGACATTAACAAAGCGAATCTCGACCTTCTCTTGCAGCCGATTTCAGACAAGCTTCAGGATTTCAAGCAAAAGATTGAAGAACAACATTATCGCGAGACGCGTGAGTTCATTGTGTTACATAACAAGCTGGCCAACCTGGAATCAAGTCGCTGGAGCCAAGCCGCCACAGCGCCGCCGCCTGCTCCTCCAGCAGTTTCAACTGCCGGGCCTGCCGTGACCGAATCGTCCTTAGATGCGAACGACCCGTTTATCGAGTACATGCCGCCTGCTCACGAACCAAGCTCTGTCCCAGAACCTGATGCTCCTATGATACAGGTCGCGACACCTGACGTGGCACTCGAGGGAGACGGCTACCACAGCTTTTCGCCAAAGCAGCAGGTTGAAATAGATAATTTCTTAAAGCGAACTCTCGGACGCGTGCCCCGGAAAAAGTCGGCCGGATAAAGCTGCCGGCGGTTCAGCCTGTCACTCTGTTCTTTTTGCCCGCGGCCTGCGAAGGCGTCTCCAGCCAGCTCCCTAAATCGAAACACACACTATACAACATTGGTCACTTCGGCTTTGGCGGCAGATTTTCGCCTTCGCGGTTGTCATTTGCGAGCATTAGGCGAATCTTCTTTTTCTACTGACAGCATCTCCTTTACCGCTCGGAATGGCTTGAAAGGCCAAAACAATATCTTCGGAATATAGAAAGGCTCGCTCTTAGGTTCCGTCAGCGTGCCGGTGATTTTGTATTCGAACACTTTCGCCAGCGGCCAAAGCGCCCGGCTCACGATACGCCCGACTCCCCAAGCATCGCGGAGGATTTCCGCTTGCATACGGGCATTCACGTTCCCATCGAAATCAACACTTCCGTCGTATTGAAGGCGCAACGCGGGCGAACGAACTTCCAGGTCAGTCGTACGAATGACGCTTTTGCCGATCTCAAACCTTGCTCGACCGGCACTGACCGGACTGTTTCCAAGGCCAGGCACAATCTTATCGAGCATCGGAGAGAAGACGCCGAAGATAGGAATCTCCCAGAGGAAACCGTTGCGGAAATGCGCGTCGCCATACCCATGCCAGCTGTTCCAATCGTCCGAATGGGCTGACGTAATTACTAAATTGCCGCTGATGATGCCTTCCAATCGATTGCTGATACTCGTGAGATCAGACATCAGCGAGTGCAGGTTCGCATTGGTCACGCTGCCACGAAAACCAAAAGCCGCCCCCGTGCCCCCCGTAAAATCGAATTGCGCCTGCCAGGACAGTTTTCCTCCGTAAAAATTGGCTTGGACGTTGGTGATGGAAACCATGTCTGCACGCCACTGAATATCTCCCGAAACGTCCGGCACATTAAACTTCCAATAGTTAAAGGATTTCCCCGCCACGCGAAAAACCGCGTCTGCGGCGGGTTTGCCGTCCGTCGGCAATGCGCCGTTAAGGACGACAACCGGAGGCTCCGCGAATCGGTATGGCCGCAACGCGGCGCGAACCTTGGGTCCGATCACCTTTGTCACCACGTCCGGGTCCATCGTGCTGAGAGCATTCGTGACATGCAATCGGCGCGTCGAAACATCGTAACCAACCGAGGGCGCAGTAATGTATTGCGAGCCTTGGCGAATACTGATTTCGCTGAAGTTGAAAAATAGATTTGTGAAACGGACCGTCGTACTCAACGCATGGCAAGCCTCGCCGCGAAAAGAAAAATTTGTTGCGGCGACCCGTGCAACAAAACCAAGGACCTCTGGTTGATGCCAGCGGCCCCACACTTCGCCCTGAATTAAGGGCGCAGCCGTGAATTTGAAATAATCTAAGCCGCGCTGTTGATCGGCGGTGAGCAGTGGTTTAATCGCTCTGGGATCGAATTGGCTCTGAATAATCCAATAATAATCCTGCGTACGCATGCTTCCGGCGTAACTGAGATGGGCTTTCCCTTCCGGTCGCGCCACGATTAAGTCAGGCAACCGCCACGAAAAATTGGTTAAGGTGAAGTGGGAGCGCGCCGAAGTCACGGGAACTTTGCGAAAGGCGCCTTCGCCACCTTCAAATTCACCAGCCAATTCCACTGTGGGGAGCACGGTTTTATGCCAGTTAGGCTGAGCGTTGGTCCAAGGCGGAAGTACGAGACGCGCCTGGGCTCGGACGCGCGGCGGAGCAGCCCAGGTGAATTGCCGAAGCCAGCGCTGCGAATTGGGCGTCAACACACGAGAAATCCCATGGACGTCGAAATCGAAATTCATCTCGGACTGAAGCTCTCGAGTCTGCGTATTCAACTCGGCGGACGAGTCAAGGTGGCCACCGTAAAGCTCGGCGCGCAACTGTCGCAGCGTCACGTGCGGGGCTCGCCACTGGCCGGTGCACAGGAGCTTCTCAATCTCGGCTTTCGGCGATTTGAGTTGAGCAACTGCGCCTGTCCAGTCCAAGTCAACGCCCGCCAGTTTGGACCAAAATGCCCAATCAGCCTGAAGCGCACCATCAACCGCTTTGAGATTCGAGGGAGCAAATCGTCCCGCCAAAGTTACCCGGCCGCACGAGCCTTCTTTCGATTCGATTTGCTCCGCGCTGAGGCTCCACTTCCCTTCGAATGAGCGGAAGTTAGTCATCGCGTGATGCAAGTCGCATTCGAAATGATTGGTCAGGCTTTGCCCCCAGGGTGATCCTAACGCAGCGATATCGAGTTTGAGCTTCGTTGAAAGCCCTCTCGCGCTGTTCGTCGCCTGAGTCGTCTCTCCCGACGCAACAATCGGCGCCGCTTTGAGGCCGTTCCTCTCGGCTGCCGCCAAGCTGAATTGCCACTTTGCTTCGGCGAGCTGCCATCCGCGCAATGCGCCAAGCAAAGTTCCTTCGAATGCCATCCGTTCAAGTTGGCCGATAGGAGACTGAGCAGCGTCGAAACTGACTCGCAAGTCAGCGCGTGTCGGTTGAACGGCGGGCGCTGGCTGTGGAGAAAGGTCCAGATCAAACGATAGGTTCTGGCAGGCCCCCCACGGTGTCTCGGTCTGCGCTGCTTTGAGCGACAGATCCGCGCGAAAAGTGTTCGGGTCCTTTCCGTCACCTGCAAAATGCAGGACCAGCGTCGGTGGCGCGCTGAACTTAGTTTGTTCGAGTTTCGTTAAAAGCGCAGAGATGTTCGACTGCCAGTTCGTTTGCCGTTGAACACGCGGACGCGCTGAAAAGACCTCACGCAGACGTGACGCATTGGTGATCACTCCTGAGACGCGAACATTTGCGTTGAGAAAACGTCCGGAAAGATTCGCGAGCGTCCAACGATCGTTTTCCTGGAGACGAAGCTCGCTCGAAAGAGCGTCGATCAACAGGCGGCGGGGAGAAGCGTTCGCATTCGTCGCCGGCCACACGAGCTGCCCGCCGTGAAACGTAAGAGCGCCTTGCTTGAAATGGAACTGCGTCAGACTAGTCAGGCCGACTCGCAACGCCCCTTCCTCAATTAAAAGGCGCGGACCATCAGGCTGTGAGTGCTGCCTCAACCGAAGCTGTTCCGCGATGATGTTGTTAAACCCTCGCAGGCGGATTCGAGAGAACTGCAGATCGACCCCGTGCTCTCGGAGCTTCGCGCACAACCGATTTTGGAGAAAGCCCGGAAGTCCGATCCAATGCAAATAGGCCAAGCTCCCAGCCGCGCATAAGCACAGGGTTAGGCAAGAAATGCGCGTCCACTTCAGAAAGCAAAGAAACCGAGGCGAAATGCGCCCTGGAGCGAAAACGGCCATATCATCGGTTGGACGCAGTCTCAGGCAAGCTAAGGTACTGTGAAACGTTCTGATAAAGCGAAGCAGGAAATACGAAGATAATCGGTTCACCGCCTTCCAGGCGCACCGCGGCGTAGCGGTGGCCTCCAGGATCGTTCTTGCCAAACTCGACCGCAAAGGGCTGCTGTTTGCCGCCAGCCTTCACGTCGAGCGTAATTCGGTGAGGCTCCTCGCGAAAACCGAGCAGCTTCATGTTGGCCTCACCGCGGCCGGTCCAGCCCAGCGCCTGCAATTGACCAAGCTGGTGCAGCGTCTCTTCGATGGCTTCGTTGGCGACCAAATCAGCCGTCCAGCCGCGCGTGGCATTGCGCGTCACAGTGTTCGTTTGGCCTCGTTGGACGAGCGTGATGGTCGTCACGTTGCTTGAAGCAAAGTTCCAGATGCGCCGGTCGCGAAGCTCATAGGCGGCTCGCGGCAACGCCAGGCTCGCGCCGAACGACACCGCGTACACAGAGCTTTCGCCGGGCCGTTTGGCGAAGACAAGATCGAGCCGATTCGTGCTGAAGTCCACCTGCGCAATCACGGCGTTCGTGATTCCGACGCTGTTAGTCACGGTTGTCTTCAAAGTATATTGCCGAGCGGGCGGATCCAACCCGTATGGCACAAAATCCGTCACAGCATCCTTCTCGAATTTTTCGATTTCGAGTTTGCCAAGCACATCCAGAAACTGCCGCATCAGGAGCGGATCGACCGCTGCCGGAAATGGCTCCGTAATCGCCCAGACGCCGTTAGTTGGCCGCTGCACGGCGAAGCCTTCGCTGCCCGTCCGCACTTCGATGCGATGGACGGCGGCAGGCGAGAAGGAAAGCAAAGTTCGATCACGAAATTCCGTATGCGGCTTCCGCAACAACTCCACTATTTCGCCCGGCACGAGGACAATATTTGTGTGGCTTAAGCGCCGCGCGTAAACCTGAGTTGGATCGTTTGTCGGACTTCTGCCAAATTGAACCTGGAAAATGGGATTCGTGCCCGATGCGAGCGTCAATTGCACCTCGGGAGTTTGTAATCCAAACGGTTCGAGGTCTGGCTTGGGATCGTCGGTCACGAATTGCCCAATGCGAGTGTTCCAAAGCTGCTTAACCAATTCATCCACGCGATGGAAATCAGCCCGGCTGGAAGGGGGCGGCCGAACCAGTTTCCAAGCTCCGCCAGACGCGTCACGTTGTATCTCCAAGACGCGTGGACCATTGGCTACCACCAACCGATCAAAAGCCAGCCTCTCCACATGAAGCAGCATGGCGTGCCGCCATTGCGTCGCTGATTCCGGCAGATTATTCAGGAAAGTCGCGTCGGTGACGTGCACTCCAGCATCGCCCTGCATCCGAACGTACAATTGATCGCCCATGAGAGTTTTCGAGCCAACTTGAAAAATCACACGGTTGGTGCCTTCCTGAAGCGCGACCGTGGCGCGCGGCGGAACAAACCCAAACGAAGAGGTCCAACCAGGCTGCGAGGAGAGTTCGTTCGAGGAGATGTAGGCACGCCGCTGCAACCCGTTCACTGTTTGGAGGAAGGTTTCAATGCCAGTCTTCTGCGCCGGATAGATGGGAGTCGTCAGTTGCCATTGACCGTTCACTTGCGCCACTCGGATTGATCCGTTTGTTCGGGTGATTTCAATGCCAGTGACTTTGGCCTCATCAAAGTTTGGAAACAGTCGTCCTAGCTGCGCCGCCCGTTCCGAAGAATCACCAGTGCGCCGTTCAATAAAGAAGATATAGGCGAACAGGGCCAGCGCCATCGCAATCAGCCATTGTGTGCTTTTGGGATTCATGTTTACCGGCGCCGTCGAAGCCAGACCAGAAACCCGCACAGCAAAGTTGCGCCCGGGAATCCACCCAGAAGAACCCTGCGCAATGTTTTCATTTCGGCCTCAGACAAAATGAGTTTGTACTCCTTGATCGCATGAGGCCCGATACCTTCGAGAAGAATTTCTCGATTCAACAGCCAATTCACCGCGTTGCGCGCAAAGTCGCGGTTCGCTTCGTATTCGATCACTTTGTTCGCAAGAAACCCTGACTCACCCACCACCACAATCCGGGTCGCTCCCCGGTCGGTGCTGATTCCAGGAATTGTTCCCTTTTCGACAGCGACCGCCAGCGGTATTTGTCCTTCGCGTTCCACTCTTTTGTCCGATCTAACCGCCAAGCCGCGCGGGCCGGTAAAGACCAATTCGGCCACCTTGGCTGCATCCGCACTTTGCTGGGTCGTACTGCGCTGCGAAATAGAGCGGGGGACAATCAGCGCCAGGCGCGAGCCGCGCAATGGTTTCACGATGGGATGGTCCGAGAATTGATCCGTGAGCAGCGCCACCTGGAATTCGCTTTGGGTATTTTGGGCGTTGTCCGTGACAAAATTGTGTCCGACCGTGACGCCCCAGTTATCGGCAAGCAGCTTTTCCAAGCCAGTTCTGTCATGAGCTGTTCGCCAGTTGAAAAGCGCTAACAACCTTCCGCCTTGGCTAAGATACTTGTCGATCTTCTCCAGTTCGACCGGCGCAAGACGCGTCACCGGTCCAGCAATGATCAGCAAATGACAATCGGCGGGGACATCTTCAAACGGCAGTGAACCCAGGCGATCGATAAGGACATTGTTCTCGTGCAAAATCTGTGCGAACTGCGAGTACCCATGTTGATCCATTTCGCTCGCAGGATCGTGTTCGCGTTGACCTTGCAGGAAATAGGCTTTGACGGGCCGCGGATCGATCACACCATAAACCGCTGAGGTGAACAGTTGTTCGCCCTTAAAGCCCGTTCGCTTCACTTCTTCGCCTTGGAATAGCTTCGAGTAGTCGTATTCGGAGAGATCCTTGGCATAGACGACTTTGGTTTTGCCATTGGCTTCAAAGATCACGCGATCGCCGTCTCCATCCGCAGCCAGCTTGTACTGTTCGCGCACCTGCTCGGCTCGATTGCGATACACCACGTGATCGACGTACTCGACTTTGATATGCCTGCTCTTGGCTTCATACTCGTTGACGAGCCGCTTCACCGAGCTGAAAAGCGGACTTCGCGGATCGAAGAAGACAATGACTTTAAGCCGATTCGTGATTGAGCCGAGAAGATGGGTCGTGAGCGGCGAGAGAGGATAACGCGCGCTTTCAGTTAATTGGATACGCCGAAAGTGGCGGTTCGCCAGGTAATTGACCATGACAACCAGCGCCAGCACAGCCGCAATGGAGAGTCCCACGTTCAATCCGATGCTCCTGCGGCGTTCTGACGAAAAACTGCGAGTTTGATCCATCATGGCGCTACTTCCAGCGGCGGCTTTCCACGACCTTCAACGTCAAAAAAAGAAACAAAACAGTAAGACTTAGGTAAAAAACGAGCCGGCGCGTATCAATCACTCCGCGCGCAAAGTCCTGCATGTGTTCCGTCATGGAAATGTAACTGAATAACTTGGCCTGCCAGCCTTCCGGAGGCGCAGCGATCAGCGCCCGCAAGCTCAATAGGAAAAGCCCAAGACCGAGCCCGTAACTAATCATCGCTGCGATCATTTGGCTGCGCGTCAACGAGGATGACAGGCATCCTAGTGAAATATAGAGCGAACCGATAAGCAAAATGCCGAGCACCATGCTCGAAACAACGCGCCAGTCCAAAAGCGCGCCATCGTTCGAATACCGGCGAATAATCAGGATGTAGATGACCAGCGGCAGCCAAGTTAAAAGGAAGAAAACAAGCGCGGCGGAAAACTTTGCCAGCACAACCTGAAGGTCTCCCACCGGCGCGGTCATCAAAGTCTCGAACGTTCCCGAGAATTTCTCCGCGGCAAACGACCGCATCGTCATGATCGGCGCGGTCAGCAGCAGAATCAGCCAAAAATAGACCGTGACGAAAAACTCTTCCGTCAATGGCGCGTCCGTCGCTGATCCATTGAGCTTGACGAGCATATCGGCAAAACTGAGACCGACTAAAAACAAGACCGCTGCGATAATGATGTAGCCCGTTAACGCTATGAAAAACCCTCCCAATTCGCGGCGCACTAAAGTCAGATAAGCCTGCATCAAAGGCTGTCCTCCTTGTCTCCGCGAACCACGTGCACAAAAATATCTTCGAGCGTGTGCCGGCTGCGCGTAAGTTCTCTCAAAGTCCATCCTTTCGCACGCGCTTGTTCGAAAATCAGCGGGCGAATGTCGACGCCGGCGCGCGGGGTCAGCGCGCAGCGGTGAAAATCTCCTTCGGCGGGTGCAATGTCAAAATGTTCGATCAACTCCATCTCTTTCCAACACTCCGTCAAAGCTGTTATGGGAGCGGCAATCTCGGCAATCACCTGCCCGTCAGAACTCAACGTCCTCTGCAAATTCTCCGTTGTATCCGCCGCCAATATTCTGCCCTGATGCAAAATGATGATGCGGCTGCAAGTCATTTCCACTTCGGGCAAGATATGGCTCGACATTAAAATAGTATGTTTGCGGCCCAAATCCTTGATCAGCTTTCGCACCGCGCGGATTTGATTAGGATCAAACCCAATCGTCGGTTCGTCCAAAATAATCAGCTCCGGTTCGTGCACCAAGGCGTCAGCCAATCCCACGCGTTGCCGGTAACCCTTTGAAAGGTGCCCGATAATCTTCCGGCTTACATCGGTCAAACCACACTGCTCGGTCACAGCGGCGACTCGTTCGCGGGTTTGGCTCGCTGACAACCCCTTGAGCCTGGCCCGAAATTTCAAATACTCGCGCACTCGCATTTCCCCTGGCAATGGATTGTTCTCGGGCATGTATCCCATGCGCCGTCGAACCTCATGGCTTTGGGAAAAGACGTCGAAACCCGCCACGCTGACGGTTCCAGAAGTCGCCGCCAGAAAGCAGCTTAAGATGCGCAAAATTGTGCTCTTGCCCGCGCCGTTCGGACCGAGCAGCCCGACCACCTCTCCTCTCGCGACTGAAAACGAAACCTCGTCCACGGCCGTCCGGCCGGCGTAACGCTTGGTCAACTCCGAGACCTCAATCATGAGACTGTCTTTCATACCGCTATCACGACGAAGTCTGTCACGAGATGAAAGCCGAGGCCATTAAAAATCAACGGAGAGCAACCTCCGCCGTAGCTGAAAAGATCTGCCGGCCGCGTGGGACCAATAATTTCAACGTGACGGTTTCTCCGCTCTTCTTGGCATAGAGCAATTTGGCCGCGGCCGTGAGGTTCGGCGGCACTTGGCCATCCACGGCTTGAAGAATGTAACCCGCTTTCAATCCAGCTTCGGCCGCGGGTCCATCACCTTCAACATCGGCGATGAAAAATCCGTTGACCCGAGTTGCGCCGATCGGGGACGCATCGCGCAACGTCACGCCGAGTTTTTCCTGAATAAGGTTGGCGTTGAAAAACTCCTTCTCCGGAATTAGCCGTGCGGTGAGATCGCGACGCTCGCCGCTGCGCTGGACTGTAAATGGAACCGTGCGTTGATTTCCGGTCAAAACGAGCTCGCGGTTCACTTCGATAATGTTCTTGGGTGACTTGTCGTTAATCTTGAGAACCTTGTCACCGGCCCTTAAGCCCGCCTTTTCCGCGGGACTGCCTCGCTCCACAGCCGTCACCGTCACGCCATTCGTGCTTGCCGCAAAACGCGCGCCCAGCCAAAGACCGCTGAGGCCCTCCGGCGTGAACGTCTCGGACAGCGCCTCGGATACTCGCTTCACCGGAATGGCGAACCCTATCCCCTGCCCTTCCCGAAAAATCGCGACATTCAAACCAATCAATTCCCCGCGCAGATTGATGAGCGGTCCGCCGCTGTTGCCCGGATTGATTGCTGCGTCGGTTTGCAACCAATCGGACAAATCGAGCGCCATCGGCTCATCGTCGGTTGGCGGCCGCCGCGCGCGAGAACTCAAAATGCCGCGACTGACCGATCCCCCCAACCCGAAAGGGTTGCCCAACGCCAGAACCGTCTCCCCCAGTAGCAAATCACCGTCCGGGCCGAGCCTGACAGCTTTGAATTTCTCGCCCGGTTTGGCATCAACGAGCTTCAGCAGCGCCACGTCGCTTTTATGAGAAACGCCAATCAGCTGGGCGCGGTAACTTTTGTTGTTCCAAAGCCTCACGGTAATTCGTGTTGCACGCCGGACCACATGAAAATTCGTCAAAATATAACCGGTCTCATCAATTATGACCCCGGAACCGAGACTTTGTTCAGGCCGCCGGCCCCAGTTAGGTCCAAAAAAATCCTTAAACAAATTTTCGAGCGGATCCCGAATCTCGACAATGGTCTCCGTGCTGATATTGACGACGCTCGGCATAACTTCCTCAATCGCGTTCACAGCCGCATCGCGCCGAATATCTAGTTCCGCGCGCGTGAAGAATGCACAGGCGAACAACAAGCCAACTGCGATCACCGAACGAATCTGATTCATAGTCACATCATTAAACTATACTGGGCGCGGTCACAGATGGAGCTTTTCCAGAACTGGCTCAGAGGCCCTTTGGGGATTACGTTTGCCTAAACCGCAGGAGGCCGGCCGTGATCCAGATGACTT
>Ga0194113_10002924_pt1 | contig 23050 bp, 24 predicted proteins | sample TA2MahC200mmetaG_FD_146193 | JGI IMG/M metagenome (GOLD analysis project Ga0194113, IMG submission 146193) | Freshwater microbial communities from Lake Tanganyika, Tanzania - TA2015017 Mahale Deep Cast 200m | ecosystem: Environmental > Aquatic > Freshwater > Lake | place: Tanzania: Lake... | reverse complement strand
AACTTTTGCATAAAATAACGGAGATATTAAAATGAACTACACATACACATCAGAACTAATACAAAATAATTGTTATAAAATTACTGCCGAGTTAAATGGTCAGGTAATTACCTTTAATGTAATTGTTGCGGAGAATGAGACAGAAATTCCTGGACTTGTTGAACATCATATTAATTTCTTTACTAATCCACAACCAATACCAAATCCAACTCCGTTAACACCAGAACAAAAATTATTAAATGCAGGACTTACAGTAGAAGAACTTAAAGATCTTCTTGGTCTATAAATACTCAAAAACTCACCTCCGGCGACACCATCAATAAAAACATAAATAACAATACTGTTTCTGTTGTTTGAATGAAAGAACAATTTAAACCTTATAAAACTGTTGAGCAAATTGCCAAGAAACATCGAATGGAAGTTTCTTTCATTCAGAGACAACTTGACGTGGGTGAACCTATTGAGCATGAACACACAAAAAATCATAAACTTGCTCGTGAAATAGCACTTCAACATTTGGATGAAATTCCAGATTATTATACTCGTCTCAAAAAAATGGAAGCAGAGGCTAAAAAACACCATAAAAAATTTAAAGATGTTCCTGTGAGTGAAGACCTTCGCAAATGGTTTGGTACTGGTGGTGAAGGTGGAGTTGGAGGTGGTGGATGGGACCGTTATAACACTAAGGGTGAAAGAATTGGTAAATGTGCCAGAGAACCTGGTGAACCAAAACCAAAGTGTCTTTCAAAAGAAAAAGCAGCAAAAATGTCAAAAGATCAAATTGCTGCAGCAGTTAGAAGAAAAAGAAAATCAGATCCAGTTGCTGACAGACCCGGTAAGGGTGGTAAACCAGTTATGGTATCAAATAAAATCAAAGAGGAAACTCAGATGGAAGAAAGAAAGTTTTGCCAACTTTGTGGAAAGAAAGAATATAGAATGGAATGTAGTTACGGTCCTCATATGTGGGATAAATTTTCAATTGCATCCGATCATCTCACAAATGAAGCAAAGGGACCATGCTGGGATGGATATAAGCAAGTTGGTATGAAGAAAAAAGGAAAGAAAATGGTTCCCAATTGCGTTCCTGAGCACACTGGAATGATTGCAAGAATTTTAGAACAACATCAAGGAGAACAGGAACTCAAAACTTTAGAAGAAAAGAATGTTCCTACAAATCCTTCGTTATGGTCCAAGATGAAGTCAAGAGCAAAGGCAAAGTTTGATGTATATCCATCTGCTTATGCAAATGGTTGGGCTGCTAAGGAATATAAAAAAGCAGGTGGTGGTTGGAAGTCTGTAAGTGAAGAATTAGAAGAAGCAGTCAGAATTCCAGCAAAAACTGGAAATTTAATTTCAGTTGCTTTGACCTGGAGAGGAAAGTATTACGGAATTAAGATATTTTTTCCTCAAGCAAAAGTTCCAACCAAAAAAGATATTCAAGATCAAATTGAAAAAATCTATCCAGGTTCAAGAGTTCAAGCATATCAAATTTCAGATTATCAACCAGGGGATACATTCCTACAAACTGAAGAAGTAGTTGATGAAGATTGGCAAAAAGTCAATCGTCAAGATAAAACTGATGGATTAAGTCAAAAGGCAGTTAATGCATATCGTCGTGAAAATCCAGGTTCTAAACTTAAAACTGCTGTAACTGAAAAAAATCCAAAGGGAAAAAGAGCATCAAGACGCAAATCATTCTGTTCACGTATGTCTGGGATGAAGTCTAAACTGACCTCTGCAAAAACTGCAAGAGATCCAGATTCAAGAATCAACAAAGCCCTCCGTCGTTGGAATTGTAACTAATGTACGGATCTATTAAAATTTTAGGAAACTCTCAACAATTATCAGGAATAGGAACGACAGTTTCAGATATTGATGGACTTGGAGCTCAGTATGTTTTAATTCAACATACTGGAGGTGGAAATCACTATATAATTGAAAAAACTGGTGTTGGAGTCACTGTTGGAACAGTTCATATGCCGCCTCAATCATTTTTATTAATCAAAAAAGAAAGAACTAATATTATATCTGTTAATAGTGGAAATGATATTTACGCAACTTCTGTAGTGTATCAAGGATAAAAACATTTTATGACTGATAATGTATATCTTGGTAATCCAAATTTAAAAAAAGCAAATACTCCAATTGAATTTACACAAGAGCAAATCATTGAATTTGTGAAGAGTAAGGAAGATCCCGTATATTTTGCAAAAAATTATGTAAAGATTGTAACTCTCGATAAAGGGTTGCAACCTTTTCATTTATATCCATTTCAAGAAAAATTAGTCAATAATTTTCACAATCACAGATTCAACATCTGCAAGATGCCAAGGCAGACTGGCAAATCAACCACAGTTGTGTCCTTCCTGCTTCACTACGCCGTTTTTAATGATAATGTTAACCTAGGTATTCTTGCAAACAAAGCGGCAACTGCAAGGGAACTTTTAGATAGACTGCAAACTGCTTATGAAAATCTACCAAAGTGGATGCAGCAGGGAATTATATCGTGGAACAAAGGTTCACTGGAACTTGAGAATGGCTCCAAAATATTAGCAGCATCAACTTCAGCTTCTGCTGTCAGAGGAATGTCATTCAACATTCTATTCTTGGACGAATTTGCGTTCGTCCCCAATCATATTGCAGATTCATTCTTTGCATCGGTTTATCCTACAATTACTTCAGGTAAAAGCACAAAGGTAATTATAGTTTCTACTCCTCACGGTATGAATCATTTCTACCGTATGTGGCATGATGCTGAAAGGAACAAGAACGAATATATTCCTACTGACGTTCATTGGTCTGAAGTTCCGGGTAGAGATGAAGAGTGGAAAAAACAAACAATTGCAAACACTTCAGATTCTCAATTTAAAGTTGAGTTTGAGTGTGAATTCTTAGGTTCTGTTGACACATTAATTGCTCCGAGCAAACTCAAGACTTTAGTTTATGATCATCCAAAAACTCGCAACGCTGGATTGGATGTTTATGAAGATGTTCAAGAAAATCATGACTATGTAATTTCGGTTGACGTTGCAAGAGGTGTTGGAAACGATTACTCAGCATTTACGGTTATTGATATAACTACATTTCCACATAAAGTTGTAGCAAAATATAGAAACAATGAAATTAAACCAATGCTTTTTCCAAGTATTATTGTTGATGTAGCAAAAAACTATAACGATTCATATATTTTATGCGAAGTTAACGATGTTGGAGATCAGGTTGCAAGTATCATTCATTATGATTTGGAATACAATAATCTTCTCATGTGTTCGATGAGGGGTAGGGCAGGACAAATAGTTGGTCAAGGATTTTCTGGAAAGAAAACTCAGTTGGGAGTTAAGATGTCCAAGACCGTTAAAAAGGTTGGTTGTTTTAATCTCAAAACAATGATTGAGGAGAACAAACTTCTCATCAACGATTATGAAATTATTTCAGAACTTACTACATTTATTCAGAAGCATAATTCCTTTGAGGCAGAAGAAGGATGTAATGATGATTTGGCAATGTGTCTTGTCATTTATGCTTGGTTAGTTGCTCAAGATTATTTCAAAGAACTTACTGATCAAGATGTTCGTAAAAGAATTTATGAAGAACAAAAAAATCAAATAGAGCAGGACATGGCACCTTTTGGTTTTATTGAAGATGGACTAGATGATACCAGTTTTGTAGATAGTGATGGTGATAGATGGTATACTGATGAGTATGGTGATAGATCTCACGAATTTTCCTACATGTGGAATTATATGTAAATTCAGTTTTTAATAAATATTTTTTAGATAAACTGAGTATTAGGAGAAAAACATGGCGACTCCTCAATTGTCTCCCGGAGTTCTTATTCGTGAGGTTGATCTAACCGTAGGAAGAGCTGATAATGTTCTTGACAATATTGGTGCAATTGCAGGACCTTTTGCAATTGGACCAGTAGAAGAACCAATTGATATTACCACGGAACAAGATCTTATTAACGTATTTGGGAAACCACTCTCAACAGATGCTCAATATGAGTATTGGATGAGTGCCTCTTCATTCCTTTCTTATGGTGGTGTTCTTAAAGTTGTAAGAGCTGATGGAACAGATCTCAACAACGCAAACGCAGCTGTAGGATATGCATACACTACAGATATTAAGATTAAAAATTATGATGATTATCAGGCAAACTATACTGATGACATTGCAGAGTATGTATTTGCAGCCAAAAATCCAGGTTCTTGGGCAAACAACCTTAAAGTTTGTGTAATTGACGATAAAGCAGACCAAACAATTGGCATTACTACAACAAATCTAGGTGCTTTAGGTGCTGTAATTGGTTATGGTGTTACCTTCAATATTGATAATTCAACCATTCCAGGAGATGGTTCAACCACAGCATTTAATGGATTCTTAAAGGGAATCATTACTGGAGTAACTACAGCATCTGCTGGAACTGATAGTAGCATTGATATTAAAATTCTTGCAAGAGTTTCGACTGGTGCAACCAATAATGGCACGGAATATGAAATTTATTATGCGGAAGGAGATGCAAATTCTTCAATTGTCGGCACTGGAGAAAATATTTACTTTGTCGACAACTCTGGAATTACTACTGGTACAGCATCACCTGTAGCAAGTGTAGTTGATTGGTATAATCAACAAACTCTTGGATTAACTAATTCTTCAATTTATTGGAGTTCAATTGCATCAAAACCAACTTCAAATATCTATTCGGCTCAAAGAAATGGTAGTGGAGATGCTCTTCACGTAGTTATCATTGATGATACTGGATCCGTAACAGGAATTCAAGGCAATCTTCTTGAGAAGCATCTATTCCTTTCAAAAGCATCTGATGCAATTTCTGCAGTTAATTCTCCTCAACCAATCTTCTGGAAGGATTATCTCGCACTTTATTCTTCATATGTATATGCTGGAGACAATCCTTCAGTTGGTTCTGATGCTTATCATGGAACTTATCCAAGGGCAACTGGATTCTCGACTGCTTATACCCCTTATACCGAATCTGCTGGCCAGTGGAATTTACCAGCGCAAGGTAGAAAGTTTGGTGCTATTGGTAATGTAACTTATAATTTTGATGGAGGAGTTGATTATAGTCCTACCAATGGTATGACTGCAACTCTTGGCAATTTAATCACTGCTTATAATCTCTTATCAAACAAAGATGAAATTGCGGTTGATTATCTTATCATGGGTCCTGGATTATCTTCCAAGTCTGAATCGCAAGCAAAAGCAAATTATCTGATTTCAATTGCAAACCAAAGAAAAGATTGTGTTGCAACAATTTCACCACATAGATCTGACTTGTTGACTGGAACAACATATGAAAATTATGGTCCAATTACCAACTCAGATACTCAAACTGATAACTTAATCAAGTTCTTCAGTCCACTTGCATCTTCATCTTATGCAATTTTTGATACTGGATATAAGTACACTTATGACAGATTTAACAATAAATTTAGATATATTCCATGTAATGCTGATGTTGCTGGTTTGTGCGTAAGAACAAGCATCCTTGCTTATCCTTGGTTCTCGCCAGCAGGACAGCAAAGAGGTGTTCTGAATAATGCAATCAAACTTGCATACAATCCAAATAAAGCACAAAGAGATCAACTGTATCCTCTGAGAGTTAACTCAATTATCAATCAACCAGGAATTGGAATTATTCTTTTTGGTGATAAGACTGCTCTTGGTTATGCTTCTGCGTTTGATAGAATTAACGTTCGTAGATTGTTCCTTACTGTGGAGCAAGCACTTGAAAGATCTGCACAAGCTCAGTTGTTTGAACTCAATGATGAGATTACAAGAGCAAACTTTGTAAACATCGTTGAACCCTACCTCCGTGATGTAGAAGCAAAACGTGGATTGTATGGATTCTTAGTTATTTGTGATGAAACTAATAACACTCCCGATGTTATTGATAATAATGAATTTAGAGCTGACATCTTCTTGAAACCAGCTAAGTCCATCAATTATGTAACTCTTACTTTTGTTGCTACCCGCACTGGAGTAAGTTTTGAAGAAGTTGCTGGCAGAGTTTAATTTAACCATAAACTAATCACAGAAGGAGGAATTTAAAATGGCAACTCTCAGAACAATTACAAACTTTAAATCAGCACTTGCTGGTGGTGGCGCAAGACCCAATCTATTTGAGGTAAGCATTCCAAATTTTCCTGATGCTGCAATATCATCTGGAGCAGCATGGAACTCAGAAGCACAAACAAACTTCAATTTCTTATGCAAAACTGCTGCTTTGCCAGCATCAAACGTTGCTGCAATTGATGTTCCTTTCAGAGGTCGTATTTTAAAGGTTGCTGGAGATAGAACATTTGATGTTTGGACTGTTACCGTCATTAACGATGAAGACTTTAAATTAAGAACTGCATTTGAGCAGTGGATGAATGCTATGAGCAAACTTGACAATGCCACTGGTGCAACCAATCCAACATCATATATGACCAACGCAATTGTTCATCAACTTGGTAGAGGTGCTAATGTTGGTAAGTTTTCAAGAACAAACAGTGGTCAGGCTGGAGGTACATCAGTAAGACCACTGAGAACATATCAGTTCTATGATATTTTCCCAACTAGTGTTTCTGCTATTGATCTTTCATATGATAGTTCAGATACTCTTGAAGAGTATACTGTAGAGTTCCAAGTTCAATACTGGATTGCTGGAAGTGGTCAAGACAGTGGTGGAGCTACAGATCAAACAGGTGCTTTAATTCGTTAATAAATACTATACAAGTATCAATCAATTTCATAAATTATGGCAAGACTTTTTGGTTTTTCGATTGAAGATAATGATGATGCATCATCAAAAAATGCAGTATCCCCCGTTCCTCCTAACAATGAGGACGGGGTTGATCATTATGTAAGTAGTGGATTTTTTGGTTCATATGTAGACATTGAGGGTGTTTATAGAACTGAATTTGATCTTATTAAAAGATATCGTGAAATGGCACTTCACCCAGAAGTAGATAGTGCCATTGAAGATATTGTAAATGAAGCTATTGTATCAGATACAAATGATACACCAGTTGATATTGAGTTATCCAATTTAAATGCAAGTGACGGAATTAAAAAGAAAATAAGACAAGAGTTTAAATATATTTTAGATCTTTTAGATTTTGATAAAAAGTGTCACGAAATTTATAGAAATTGGTATATTGACGGCAGATTATATTACCATAAAATTATTGATCTCAAAAATCCTGAGTTAGGTATTCAGGAAATAAGATATATTGATTCTATGAAGATCAAATATGTAAGGCAATCAAAGAAAACTGGAAAAGAAAAAGATTTTAGACTTGCTACAGTATCACAAGAAAATCCAATGGAGTATAACTTCCCAGAAGTGGAAGAGTATTTCATTTATAGTTCAAAAGCATCTTATCCAGTAGGAAGTCCAACTTCCATCAGTTCTACTGATAAGGGAATTAAAATTGCTAAGGACGCAATAACTTATTGCACATCTGGTCTTGTAGATAGAAATAAGGGTACTACACTATCATATCTTCATAAGTCAATTAAAGCACTCAATCAATTGAGAATGATTGAAGACTCTCTGGTTATTTACAGATTGTCTCGTGCTCCAGAACGTCGTATTTTTTATATTGATGTTGGCAATCTTCCAAAGATTAAAGCAGAGCAATATCTTCGTGATGTTATGATGCGTTATCGCAATAAACTTGTCTACGACGCAAATACTGGTGAGATTCGTGATGATAAAAAATACATGAGTATGCTTGAGGATTTCTGGCTTCCACGTAGAGAAGGTGGTAGAGGTACTGAAATTACTACTCTTCCTGGTGGACAGAATCTTGGTGAGATTACTGACATTAAGTATTTCCAAGAAAAACTATATAAAGCACTTAATGTTCCACCATCAAGAATCGGTGGAGATGGTGGATTCAATCTTGGACGTTCTTCCGAAATTTTAAGAGATGAACTTAAGTTTTCTAAGTTTGTGGGAAGATTGAGAAAAAGATTCTCAAACATGTTTAATGATATGTTGAGAACACAATTGATTCTTAAAAATATTATTACTCCAGAAGATTGGGAAGTAATGAGTGAGCATATTCAATATGATTTTATTTACGATAATCATTTCTCAGAACTTAAAGAATCTGAACTTTTAAACGAAAGATTGAGTCTTGCTGCAACTGCTGAACCATATGTTGGTAGATATTACTCACAAGATTATATTCGTCGGAAAATTCTCCACCAAACTGATGAAGAAATTATTGAGCAGGATGAAATTATCAAAAAAGAAATTAAAGATGGAATTATTCCAGATCCAAACTCAATGCAAATAGATCCAATGACAGGACAACCAATTCCTATGCCAATGGATGGTGGTCCTGATCAAATGAATCTCGGGCAACCTGTAATGGAACCAGATTTAAGAAGTCAAGAAAAATCAGTAGAAGTTCCAAAGGGTGGAGAAATCTGATAAATAACTCAAACAATTATTGATTAAAACTATGGATGAATTAATGGATATGATTGTCACTGATGAAAGTCCATCACAAATTAGTGATAAAATCAAAGATATTTTATTTGCAAAGGCTTCCGAAAGAGTAGATTCTTTTAGACCAGAAGTTGCAAATTCTCTGTTTGGTGATGAAGATGAAGTAGAATATGTTGATGATGCTGAAGAAGAATAAGTCCTTTAATTCGATTCAACTCAATAATTTAATAAATAACTAATAAATGATTTGTAAGAATAATGACTCATAGACCAGTTGGATCTGGAGTTTCCTTTACCATATCCACAACTACATCACAATCAAATCCAATTTCTGGAAGAACTAATGTTCTTAGATTGGTTGCAACAGGGGCAAATGCTTTTGTTGCTATTGGAACTGAACCATCTGCAACAAAGAATGACTATTGTATTCCTTCAGGAACTTCTGCAAGTTTAGCTATTGATAATGGTTCTGCAAGAGTTGTTGGAGTTACCACTGGAGCAACAACCTATATCAGTTTTCCTGAAGGTCAATCATCACCATTTGGAATTGGTGATCGTGTAACTCTAACATCTTCAAATCAAAGTTATTATAACTTTACTCATGCTGAAGTTACTGAAGTTTTTAACTCTTCCAATTATGAAGGATATTTTTCCGCAAGAATTGGAATTGCAACAAATACTTCTGGTATTGCAACGGCATTCTCAGATCCAGATGCAATTTTAAGAAATTCTTTTAAAGTTGCAGCAATTACTGATGCTGATTCTGGAGTTCTTTATACCCAACAAGTACAAATTACAGGACAAGCATAAAATGAAACTTATCAGAGAAGAGATAGAATCTGTAGAGTTCATCGTTGAAAATCGCAACGGTAAAAAATCACTCTACATTGAAGGTGTTTTCCTTCAAGGAGACATTAAGAACCGTAATGGTCGTCTGTATCCTATGGAAACTCTTCGTCGTGAAGTTTCTCGTTATAATGAAAATCACATCCAGCAAGGAAGAGCTCTTGGTGAATTGGGTCATCCAGATGGTCCAACTGTAAATCTTGATAGAGTATCTCACAAGATTACTTCTTTGAGAGAAAGTGGAAGCAACTTCATTGGAAAGGCAAAAATTCTTTCAACTCCAATGGGTAAGATTGCTGAATCACTTATTTCTGAAGGAGTAAAACTTGGAGTTTCCTCTCGTGGTATTGGATCTTTAAGATTGAATAGAGAAGGAATCAATATGGTTGGTGATGATTTCATGCTTGCAACTGCTGCTGATATTGTTGCCGATCCCTCTGCTCCTGATGCTTTTGTTGAAGGTATTATGGAAGGTAAAGAGTGGGTATGGGATGGTGGCATTCTTCGTGAAAAATATGCCACAAAAACATATAAAACAATTAATACATTAGTTGATCAGAGAAAGCTTGAAGAGAATAAATTAAATCTTTTCAATGATTTTCTTGCAAATTTATAAATTATAAATAAATATAGATTAAATCACAGGTTAATCGGAGAGTTCAAATGTCTCGTGGAGATTTACAAGAAATGGAAGTAGGCACTAAGCAATCCAAAACCGCCGTTAATGCTGGTGCTAAGGCGGGAGATCCAATGCCACATATGGCAGATCCTGGAACGCAACTTGGGCATGTAGAAGATCTTGGTGGACCAACACCAGAAAACTACAGGTCTGATGACGATTCAGCAAAACTGAAAACTCCAGGGGCAACTCTGAAGCAAGTAAGAGATGTAGTTAATAAAGGTGCCAAATCTGCTGACCCAATGAAGGGTATGAAGGAAGAAGAAGATTTTGATGACGAAGATCTTCTTTATGAAGCAGAAGAGGAAGAAGAAGAAGATGAAGATGAAGATGAGGACGAAGAGAAAGAAGAGTCCAAATCCAAGAAAAAAATGAAAGAGGAAATTGACATTGAAGAAGATGTTAATGCTCTTCTTGGTGGTGAAGAACTCTCCGAAGAGTTTAAGGAAAAAGCAAAGGTTATTTTTGAAGCTGCACTTAATTCAAAAGTTGCAGAAGTCAAAGAAGCAATCGAAGCTCAGTATGAAGAAAAACTTTTAGAAGAAGTAGAATTGATTAAAGAGTCAATCAAAGATAGAGTTGATTCTTATCTTGAGTATGTTGCCGACGAATGGTTCGTTGAAAATGAACTTGCAGTCGAACATGGTCTTAAGACTGAAATGACCGAATCATTCCTTTCAGGAATGAAAGGTCTTTTTGAAGAACATTATGTATCAATCCCTGAAGATAAATATAATGTTATTGAGAGCATGGTAGAAAAACTTGATGAAATGGAAGAAAAACTCAACGAGCAAATTGAGAAAAACGTCCATCTTAACAAGCGTCTCGCAGAGTCGGTTGCTGATGGAATCTTAGATCAAGTTTCTGAGGGACTTGCTTCTACTCAGAAAGAAAAGCTCGCTTCACTTGCCGAAAGTGTTGAGTTTGAAAGTGAAGAAGAATATCGTGAGAAACTGGAGATGTTAAGAGAATCTTATTTCTCATCATCAAAAACTCCAAAAGCACATTCTGAAACTCTGTCTGAGCAAGTAGATTCATCACCAGAATCTTATTCTGGAACGATGGCTGCTTACTTAAGAACACTTTCAGTAGTTGCTAAAAATTGAATTTAATATAATTCAAACCAAAAAACACACTTAAAAAGAGGTAAACGCAAATGTTCATGTCAGAGCATCTGCAGGAAAAGTGGGCCCCCCTTCTGAACTATGAAGGACTTGATCCAATCAAAGATTCGCACAGAAAATCGGTAACCGCTGTCCTGCTCGAAAACCAAGAAAAATTCCTTAGAGAAGAATCTGCTTTTAGCAGTGGCTTCAACCTCATGGAATCACCAACCAACTCAGCAAATGCTGCTGGTGGTTCAGGTGGTTTCGGTGGTACTTCATCTGCTGCTGGTCCTACTGCAGGTTTCGATCCAGTTCTGATCTCACTGATCAGACGTGCAATGCCTAACCTGGTCGCATACGATCTGGCTGGCGTTCAACCAATGAACGGTCCCACCGGACTCATCTTCGCAATGCGTTCCCGTTACAACAACCAGAGCGGAACTGAAAGCTTCTTCAATGAAGTTGATACTTCATTCTCTGGTCAAGATGATGGATTCAATGAAACTGCTGGTTTCTCCGATGCAGCTGCTGGTATTGGTACTACCACTCAGTCAGGAACTAACCCTTCAATCCTGAACCCTGTTGGAACCGCAACTTCCACGGCTTACAATGTAGGTCAGGGAATGGTAACTGGTGATGCAGAAAACCTCGGTTCTGGTTCTGGTGATCAGTTCAACCAGATGGCATTCTCAATCGAGAAAGTCACCGTTACTGCAAAGTCAAGAGCTCTGAAGGCAGAATACAGCCTCGAGCTTGCACAGGACCTGAAGGCAATTCATGGTCTGAATGCTGAGGCTGAATTAGCAAACATTCTCTCAACAGAGATTCTTGCCGAGATCAACCGTGAAGTTATCAGAACCATCTACAAGATTGCTGAGCAAGGTGCTGTAGAAAATACCGCAACTGCTGGTGTATTTGACCTCGACGTTGACTCCAACGGTCGTTGGTCAGTTGAGAAGTTCAAGGGTCTTCTGTTCCAGATCGAAAGAGATTCTAACAGAATTGCTCAAAGAACTCGTCGTGGAAAGGGTAACATCATCATGTGCTCTGCTGACGTTGCTTCAGCACTGACCATGGCTGGTGTACTCGATTACACTCCTGCTCTGAATGCAAACCTGAATGTTGATGACACTGGCAGCACTTTTGCTGGTACTATCAACGGTAAGTACAGAGTATACATTGACCCATATTCGGCAAACCTTGCTGCCGATAACAGTGGTCTTGCACAAGGCACCAACCAATACTACGTTGTTGGTTATAAGGGTTCTTCACCTTATGATGCTGGTCTCTTCTATTGCCCATACGTTCCTCTCCAAATGGTTCGTGCCGTTGGTGAGGACACCTTCCAGCCTAAGATCGGCTTTAAGACCCGTTATGGTATCGTCGCAAACCCATTTGCTGAAGGTACTGAGCAGGGTCTTGGAAGACTTCGTGTTAATAGCAACCGTTATTACAGAAGAGTTGCAGTTAAGAATCTGATGTGATTTAAATCACAAAAGTTTCAGAGGGTCCCGAAAGGGACCTTTTTTTTATCTAAATAATTAGAAAAAATAATGGCAAACGCATTTCAAAAGCAAATTGAAAATAGAAACTTTCTTGCTCCTGTAGGATTTAAGTTTATTGTAAACAGGGCACCAAAAGTTTCATTTTTTGGAAACATGGCAAATATTCCTGGTCTAAATTTTGGATCCACAGTTCAACCAAACTATTTGACAGACATTCCAATTCCTGGAGATAAAATCTTATTTGATGATTTTGTTCTTAGATTTTTGGTTGATGAAAACTTAGAAAATTATATGGAGATCCAAAATTGGATTCGTGGAATTGGATTTCCAGAAACTCTCCAACAGATTTATGATTTTCAACAAGAAAATGTTCATATGAAACAACCATACAGGTCTCAAATGAACTTGTATTCTGACGGAACATTAATAGTTTTAACAAGTAATCAAACGTTTAATTTTCAAGTTAAATTTAAAGATTTATTTCCAGTCATATTATCACCCCTCCAATTCGATGCTACTGATACCGACATAGAATACTTTACAGCAGAGGTGACTTTCAAGTATAGTATGTATAATATTGTCAATGCTGCAGGTGATCCTTTATGAGTTTTGATTTGGATAAAATCCAAGACATGTGGACAAAAGATTCGATAATTGATGTAGACAACCTTCACACAGAATCTTTAAATATACCCATTCTTCATGCAAAATATTTTGAACTTTATAATAATATTCTTCTATTGAGAAAAAAAGCAGAGCAACAAAAAAGAAACGTAAGACATCAAAGATATGAATATTATTCAGGCAAAGCAGATCCGGACGTTTACTTAGAAAACCCCTTTCCCAAAAAAATTAGAGATAAAGACACTCTTCAAAAATATCTTGATGCTGATGATAAATTATCTCAGATTAGTTTAAAGGTTGAATATTATGATGTCATGCTTTCTTACATTGAAAGTATTTTAAAAATGATTTCAAATAGAACATATCAAATTAAAAACTCTATAGACTTTATAAGATTTCAGTCTGGACTGGGGTAAATAAATACTCATAGATAACATAATTCTATGAGTGATGTAATTATTGAAAAGAAAAATGAAGTTAATATAAAACTTCACTGTGAAGCACATATTCTCTACGAACTGCAACCTTATTTTACTTTTGAAGTTGAATCTGCAAAATTCATGTCCCAGTATAGAAGCAGGCACTGGGACGGAAAGATTCGCCTGTTAAGCACTCACACTGGAGAAATATACGTTGGCTTATTGAATAAAATTATTGATAAACTTAAAAATCACAATTACAGTTATCAATTTAAAGAAAATAAATTTTACGGATTACCCTTTGAAGTTAATGATGAAATATCATTTGAGGGTGTTAAAGACTATATGAAATCTATTTGCTCCCATTCCCCAAGAAAGTATCAGATTGAGGGAGTATATGATGCTCTAAAACATAATCGAAAATTATTGATAAGCCCCACTGCCAGCGGCAAATCGTTGATGATTTATTCCCTCGTAAGATATTATGTGGATAAAGGGTTAAAAATTCTTTTAGTTGTTCCAACGACATCTCTTGTAGAACAGATGTACAAGGACTTCCAAGATTATGGTTGGGATGCTGAGTCATATTGTCACCGTATCTATTCTGGAAAGGAAAAAACAAATGAACATCCTGTAACAATTACAACTTGGCAATCGGTTTATAAGTTAGAACGTTCTTTCTTTGAGAATTATAGTGTCATTATAGGTGATGAAGCTCATTTGTTCAGGAGTAAATCACTTATAAAAATTATGACCAAACTTCATCATGCAAAATATCGGTTTGGATTTACTGGAACTTTAGATGGAACTCAAACACATAAATGGGTTCTTGAGGGATTATTTGGACCTTCATATAAAATCATCAGAACGGAAGAATTAATGAAGCAAGGTCACTTATCTCAATTGGATATTAGATGTCTTGTTCTTAAACATTCACCTCAAAAATTTGAAACTTATGAGGATGAAATACAATATTTAATATCAAATGAAAAAAGAAATAATTTTATTAAGAATCTTACTCTAGATCTAACGGGAAATACTTTAGTTCTTTTTAGTCGTGTTGAATCTCATGGAGCAATTCTTTTTGAAAAGATAAATAATTCAAAGAAAACTGATCGTAAAGTATTTTTCATTCATGGTGGTGTTGATACCGATGAACGAGAATTAGTTAGAGAAATTACTGAAAGAGAAACAGATGCAATCATTGTGGCTTCCTACGGCACTTTTTCCACTGGTATCAATATTAGAAATCTTCATAATGTTATTTTTGCTTCACCAAGTAAATCGAGAGTCAGAAATCTTCAATCAATCGGAAGAGTGCTTAGAAAAGGAAAAAATAAAGTAAAAGCAACACTTTATGATATTGCTGATGATTGTACTTACAATTCAAGAAAAAATTATACTTTAAATCATTTTATTGAAAGAATTAAAATTTATAATGAAGAACAATTTAACTACGAAATTATTACAGTACAATTAAACAAATGATAGAAGATGATTTTTACTGTACACTTAAATTAAAAACAGGGGAAGAAATCTTCGCAAAGGTTGCACCTTCAACTGAAGAGGATGAAATTTACCTTTTGGTTTCGAATCCAATAGTAGTATCAGGAATCAAAGGAAGAAATGGTATAATGGAATATAGAATAGAACCCTGGCTTAAAACGACAACGGAAGATATGTTTTTGTTAAAAATGAATGATATCGTCACAATGAGTGAATCTTCTGATATAGAAATGATTATGTTATATCAATCATATGTAAGGCAAAACAACAAAATAAAAAAAAATGATCTTCCTCTAAGTAGAAGAATGGGATATATATCTAACGTCAATGATGCTAAAGAAATCCTAGAAAAGATCTTTAAGAATAGCTAGCTATATTATTATCTTCAAACCCAACAAAGGTATTCTACTGATATTTCTTTGACTTGTCAACTACTTTTTAAAATGTTATAATATCATACATACTAATGATAAAAATTTATGATAAAAACAAACGTTATGACCAAAAGGAAAAGGTCCGAACATTATGTTAACAATAAAGAATTTTTAGAGGCCCTAATAGTTTATAGAAAAAAGGTTTCAGACGCAGAACTTGAAGGAAAACCAAAACCAAAAGTTACTAATTATATTGGTGAATGTTTTTTAAAGATTGCCACGCATTTATCATTTAAACCTAATTTTGTAAATTACATGTTTAAAGAAGATATGATTTCTGATGGTATTGAAAATTGTATTCAATATATTCACAATTTTAATCCAGAAAAGTCTCAGAATCCTTTTGCTTACTTTACTCAAATTATTCACTACGCATTTCTTCGTCGGATTCAAAGAGAAAAAAGACAATTGGAAATTAAGAATAAGATTCTTGAAAAAACTGGATTTGATGAAGTGTTTGTTGATGACTCAGGGGTTGACGGTATGAACTACTCCGACTATAATTCTATCAAGGAGAATATTCATATTAAACTTCGGTATTGAATGAAAGTCGCTATTATTACTGACACTCATTGGTCTGCACGAAAGTCGTCACGACTTTTTCAAGATTATTTTGAACTCTTTTATAAGAATGTGTTTTTCCCAACGCTGGAACAGTATGGGATCACAACAGTTATTCATATGGGAGATGCTTTTGATAGTCGCAAGACAATTGATTTTGTTGGACTTGATTGGACTCGTAGAGTTGTTTTGCAACCACTCTCAAAATATGATGTTCATTTAATTACTGGAAATCATGATGTTTACTATAAAAACACAAATATTGTAAACTCTCCAGAACTTCTTCTTCGTGATTACTCAAACATTAAAACCTACTCAGAATCTTCTAAAGTTAAGATTGGAAATTTAGATATTCTCTTACTTCCATGGATTAATCAAGAAAATCAAGATAAAACTTTAAAATTGATAAAAAATTCCAATTGCAAAGTTGCAATGGGTCATTTGGAATTAAATGGATTTAAAATAAATAAAAACCTTCCGATCATGGATCATGGAATGGATTCAAATTTATTTGATGATTATGATAAAGTTTTTTCGGGACATTACCACACTCGTTCTAATAATGGGAAGGTGTTTTACTTGGGAAATCCCTATGAAATTTATTGGAATGATGTAAATGATAAGAGGGGATTTGCAATTTTTGATACAGAAACATTAGAACATTTTTCTGTAGATAATCCCTATAAAATGTTTTATAACATTTATTACGAGGATACTCCACATCAAACCTTTGATACTCGGGAGTATGAAAATAAAATTGTAAGAGTAATTGTTCGTAAGAAAACTAACGTCAAACAGTTTGAAAAGTTTATTGATAAACTTTATTCTTCAAACGTATTTGAATTAAAGGTAATAGAAAATTTTCAAATTCAAGAAAATGAAGAGTTTGAAGCTTTTGAATCCGAAGATACTTTATCTATTTTAAATAGATATGTAGAAGAATCTGATATAGAACTTGACAAATCATCTGTTCAAAAATTGCTATCAGAAATATATCAGGAAGCTTGCGAATTAGTCTAAAATGTTTGTACTAACAGTAGATGGCAAAGAAGATGAAGGAGCATATTCTGTAGTCAATGAAGAAGGTGAAAATGTTTTATACATCTTTGAAGAAGAAGATGATGCTACAAGATTTGCTATGTTGTTGGAAGAGGATGATTATCCAGAAATGCATGTGATTGAAATTGATGATGATTTAATTATTAATGCTTGCAATCTTCACGAATATAAGTATGTTGTAATTACACCAAATGACATTGTAATTCCCCCCAAAGAAAATGATTTTATTTAAAAAAATTCGGTGGAGAAATTTCCTTTCTACAGGACAACATGAAACAGAAGTTGAATTAAATAAAAACTCAACTACTCTCATTGTCGGTAATAATGGAGCAGGAAAAAGCACAATTTTAGATGCTTTAACTTTTGTTTTGTTTGGGAAATCTTTTCGCAAAATTAATAAACCACAGTTAGTCAATTCTGTAAATGAAAAGGATTGTCTTGTGGAGATTGATTTTTCTATTGGTTCGACTGAATGGAAAGTTAGAAGGGGAATTAAACCAAACATCTTTGAAATTTATAGAAATGGAAATCCCTTAGATCAAAATTCTTCTGCTGTAGATCAGCAGAAGTATCTGGAACAATCTATCATTAAAATGAATTACAAATCTTTTACTCAGATTGTAATTTTAGGAAGCAGCAATTTTATTCCCTTTATGCAACTGGCAGCTGCAAGTCGAAGGGAAGTCATTGAAGATTTGTTGGATATTAAAATCTTTTCTTCAATGAACAACATCATCAAAGAGAAGATTCGTTCCCTCAAAGAAGAAATCCGCACCTTTGAACTTAAGAAAGAATCTTTGAAAGATAAAGTTCAGATGCAAAAAAATTTCATTGAAGAACTTGAGAGTCGGGGTAAATCTAATATAGATGCCAATCAAAAAAAGATTACGAAGTTAATGGATGAAGTTGGCATTTATTTAGTCGAAAATGCTAAAATCGAAGAGAACATTTTTTCTCTTCAAAAACAAATTGAGGAAGTCTGTGGTGCAACAGATAAATTGAAAAAATTGGGAAACCTTAAAGGTAAGATTTCTCAAAAAGTATCAACAATTACTACAGAGCATAAATTTTTTACTGACAATAGGGTTTGCCCTACTTGTACTCAGAATATTGAGGAAGAATTTAGGTTAAATAGAATTAATGATGCTCAAAATAAAGCAAAGGAGTTGCAATCTGCCTACAAGGAATTGGAGGAGGCAATTAAAGAGGAAGAAATTAGAGAGCATCTATTTCTCAGTCTTTCAAAAGAGGTTACTAACTCAACGCATGAAGTTTCTCAAAACAATATTAAGGTCTCTGGATGCCAAAGACAAATCAGAGACTTTGAATCTGAAATTCAAACAATTACCAATCAACTTAAAAATAGAAATTCTGAACATGAGAAGTTAGAAAAATTTAAGAAAGATCTACAAAAAAATTATGATGAGTTGTCTGAAAAGAAAAATCTAATTCAATATCACGACTTTTCATACGCATTATTAAAAGACAGTGGTGTAAAATCCAAAATAATCAAAAAATACTTACCTTTAATTAATCAACAGGTTAATAGGTATCTTCAAATGATGGATTTTTATATCAACTTTACTCTTGATGAAGAGTTTAATGAAACAGTCCAGTCTCCAATTCACGAAGACTTTTCTTATTCTTCTTTTAGTGAAGGTGAAAAACAAAGAATTGACTTGGCACTTCTTTTTACATGGAGGGAAGTTGCCAAGTTTAAAAATTCAACAAACACAAATTTGCTTATTTTGGATGAAGTATTTGATTCATCTCTCGATGGATTTGGAACAGAAGAGTTTCTTAAGATTATTCGTTATGTAATCAAGGATGCTAACATTTTTGTGATTTCCCATAAAACTGGACTTGAGGACAGATTTGAAAGTGTCCTGCGATTTGAAAAGGTTAAAGGTTTTAGTAGGATGATTTGAAATGCAAAAAGTATTAATCACTGGACACAAAGGATTTATTGGTAAACATGTATTTAATGACTGGAAAGAAACTCATAGTGGATGGGTAACAGGATTGGATCGTCCAGATAATGTTAAAGATTTTTCTGGAGGAGATTATAATCTGGTAATACATCTAGCTGCATACGCGGATATTCGTGACAGTCAAGAAAATCCTGAAAAATATTATGAAAACAATGTTGTTTCAACAAAACCATTGTTTGATTGGTGTAGGGAAACAAATACACGCCTCTTGTACGCCTCTTCAAGCACTGTAGAAGAAGACTATTGGACAAATCCATATGCAATGACAAAATGGATCAATGAAGTCATGGCTCCACCAAATTCCGTTGGTATGAGATTTACTACAGTTTATGGTCCTGGTGGACGTGGAAATATGATGTATGATTTGTTGAAAAATGGAAAGGCAAAATATGTCACTAATCATAAAAGAGATTGGATTCATGTTAAAGATGTTTGTCGTGCGATTCGTTATCTTGCAAGCAGCAACGTAACTGGCCCTGTCACAATCGGAACAGGTAAATCTGTTGCAGTCAAAGATTTAGCAAAAGCATTTGGTCAAGGGCATCTTCCAGTTTTGGGAGATACTCCTGGTGAGAGAGAGGATAATGTTGCAGATATTTCTATCATGAAGAGTATCGGATGGTTTCCAACGATTGATGTCCTTAGTACAGTATAAATAGTGGCACATGCCACCATTTATGGATCTAGACGAAAACACCATATGGTATGATAGAATAATCAATCAGTTTATTCAAAGCAATGAACACTCCGAACTGGCAACACCACTCCAAGAAGGAGCAGAAACGAAAACTCAAACCGCAAGCACTCCGCCAGGCAAAGGCAAGACTGAGCCACTTTAAGAAGCGGCACATGACCTCCCCCAAAAAGGGAGGTTCTTTTGTATTGTATGCTTATACGAACTGAACACATGCCCTCTTTTACTCACGAAATCAAATCTCAACTTGCTAAACTTCTTGCTACTGAAGATTTGGTGGTAGAGCACAGGAGGGTTCAAACTGCTACTTTTAATGTTCATACTCGTGTTCTAACGCTTCCAACGTGGAATAAAGCGAGTGAAACTGTATATGATCTCCTGGTTGCTCATGAAGTTGGTCATGCACTGTTTACTCCTGATCGTGATTGGTTGAAGGAGTATAAGATTCCACCGCAGTTTGTGAACGTAGTGGAGGATGTTCGTGTTGAAAAACTGATGAAACGTAAATATCCTGGTCTCCCTAAAACGTTCTTTAGTGGATATCGAGAACTAAATGAAAATGATTTCTTCTCATTACAGGGTGAGGATGTCTCTCGCTTTAATCTTGCTGATCGTGTAAATCTTCATTTTAAGATTGGTAACTTTTATCCGATTTCATTTAAAGAAGATGAACAGACCATTGTTAACTTGATTGCTACAACTGAAACTTTTGATGAGGTTTTGGATGTTGCAAAGATTTTGTATGATTATTGCAAAAAAGAGAACAAAAAAACTAAAACCCCTAATCTGGATAATCTAGAAACTACAAATCAAGTGAGTGGCAGTGGAAACACCTCTATGGATAGTGACATTCTCGAAGAAGAGGATGATAAAGGCGAAAAGCAAGAAACTGAAGGATCTTCATCTGACAGTGTAAGTGAATCAATTCCATCTATTCCTTTGGAGAGTTCTGACATTGATGTTCAAACCGATAAATCTCTATCTGAAAATCTTCAGGAACTGAGCAGCAATCGTGTAGAAGAATCTGTTTACCTTGAAGTTCCCTCTGTGAATCTTAATACTATCATCGTATCTAATAAAGATCTTCATAAGTGCTGTGACAAGTATTATGCAGACACGATTGAGATTAGTGGTATCCCTTCATTATTTTCTGAACCAGATAACTCATTTTTGTTGTTTAAAAATTCTGCTCAAAAAGAAGTTAACTACCTGGTAAAAGAGTTTGAATGTAAGAAGTCTGCATCTCAGTACTCTCGTTCTTCAGTGGCTCGCACTGGTGTTCTTGATACTAATAAACTTCATACCTATAAGTTTAGTGATGATCTCTTTAAAAAGGTCAATGTTATTCCTGATGGTAAAAATCACGGATTGATTTTTGTCTGTGATTGGTCTGGATCCATGGGCAACGTTCTTCTTGATACAATCAAGCAGATGTTTCAACTCATATGGTTTTGTAAAAAAGTTCAGATTCCTTTCGAAGTTTATGCCTTTACCACAGAGTGGTGGTCTACTCAACATGATACTGAAGATGGAACGCCTTTATTTCCAACTGATCACTACAAAAAACGTGAAAATCTTCTTTCAGTTCACCCTAATTTTAGTATGATGAATATTCTTACTAGTGATGTAAATGGTAAAGAACTTGATCGTCAAATGAAGAGTATTTGGAGAGTGGGTGTACATTATTCTCAACATGTTTATAGTCCCATTCCGCATGTTCTTGAACTTTGTGGAACTCCTCTTAATGAAGCAATTATTTCTTTGTTTGAGATTATTCCTAACTTTAAAAAACGCACTGATGCAGAAAAAGTAAATGTTGTCATTCTTACTGATGGGGAGTCAAATAACATTGTTCGTCATCGTGAAGTAAAACGTTCTTGGGAAACAGAATCTTTTATTGGTGTGGGGCATATTCCTTATGGGGCTTACCTTCGAGATCGTAAGACTGGAACCACATATAGTATTATTAACTCAAATGATAACGAAAATATCGCAGTGACTGTGACTCTTCTACGTAATCTTGCTGATCGATTCCCTCAAGAAAACTTGATAGGTATTCGTGTTTGTGAGTCTCGTGATTTTTATCATCATCTTCGTCGTTATATTGGATATACAAATAAATCTCTAGAGGACACACTCTCAAAACAATGGAAAAAAGAAAAAGCTGTTGCTCTACCAAACTCTGGGTATAAAAAGTATTTCACTTTGTCAGCATCTTCTCTATCTCAAGAATCTGAGTTTAATGTGAATGAAGACGCAACCAAGGCACAGATCAAATCTGCCTTTGCTAAGAGTCTGAAGTCTAAGAAAATGAACAAAAAGATTCTTGGTGAGTTCATTTCCCTTGTTGCCTAAATATCTAAAAAGTATCTACTAATATGAAAACCTTTCAAGAGTTTATGATGGTCGCTGAAGGAATGACGATGAAGGATTTCAAACAGCAAAGAAGTCGTCAGAAACAAAAGGAAAAGAGAGCAGCAGATAAGATTGCTCCTACTCGTAGAGCAGGTATTCATACACCAGACCACGCACCTGAGAGAGCAGCAAGGCATCGTGCGAATGTAGATCCTGACTTTGAGGGTAATGATGAGGAAAACTATCCTGGTGGTAAGTTAAAGAATCCTAAAAAGATTCGCAAGGCAAAGGCACTTGGAGAACTTGGCGAAGAAGTAGTAAATGAAACTTCACTGACTCGGGTGATGAGTAAGTCGGAAAAAGGTGGTATGGCAATTATGTCTGCTCAGCGTGGTGATAAATCAAAGGCAGAAAATAAAGCACGTTCACGGCAACTTGAGCGTGATATTAGAGGTGCTGGACTTCCTGGTCCTACAAAAGTCTCTGGTAGATATACAGAGAATCCAGGCACCTCACAGGAAAGAAAAGTGGGTGAAAAATCTCATATTGTTACTCCAGGAAAAATGGGTAAAAGAAAGTTTAAAAGAGTAATTGAAAAATTAGGAAAGAAATATGATCAAGATTCTGTTCTGATTCAACGCAAACCAGGTGGAAGTGCTACACTTAAAGGAACTTCAGATACCTCCTTCCCAGGAAGAGGAAAGAATGTTAAAATAGGAAGTATGAAACCTGGTAGAACTGGTGAGTTTGACACTAAAGTCAAAAAGAAAACATTTACTGTTGAGGATTAAAATGAAATCCAAATTT
>Ga0194113_10002923_pt1 | contig 23063 bp, 21 predicted proteins | sample TA2MahC200mmetaG_FD_146193 | JGI IMG/M metagenome (GOLD analysis project Ga0194113, IMG submission 146193) | Freshwater microbial communities from Lake Tanganyika, Tanzania - TA2015017 Mahale Deep Cast 200m | ecosystem: Environmental > Aquatic > Freshwater > Lake | place: Tanzania: Lake... | reverse complement strand
ACCGAATGACTTTCATGTTCGTTGCCGCCCCCAAATGGCTGCAATCCACCGCGCCGGAGGTAGTCGCCTCGACGGCGGTCGGGACGGGCCCGCTCAAACTCGTGGAGTGGTCCAAGGGGCAATACTACCTGTTGCAGGCAAACGAAGCATATTGGGGAGCACAGAAGGCGCGAGTTCAGGAAGTTCGAATCCTGATTCGCAAGGAATCCACCGTGCGCGCCAACATGATCGCGACGGGCGAAGCCGACTTTGTTTCACAGCTGGGATACCCAGATGCAAAGGGTTTAGCCAGGGCAGTGAGTGCTTCCAGTGCGCGGGTGCAGGGGATTCGTCTCAATACCAGGCACCCAATACTGAAAGACCTGAGAGTCCGCAAAGCCTTGGCTTGGGCAGTCGACCTCAACGCCATCGCTGAAACTATCTATGCCGGCAAGGGAACCCCTCCCAATGGTCAGATGGTCAACAAGACAGCCGTCGGCTGGAACCCCGACCTCAAGCCCTATCCTTACGATCCAAACGGTGCCAGGCAGCTCCTCAAGGAGGCGGGAGCCGAAGGGGCAAAGTTCACGCTCATCAGTCAGCAGGGTTATGGTATAATGGGCGGGGATCTCATGGAGGCTCTGGTGGGCTTTTGGCAGAAGATCGGCTTGAACGTGAATCTTCAGATGGTCGAGGCTGCCAAGCGCACAGAGTATATGGCGGCAACAAAGCCGGGCGCGCCCCAGAGCGAGCTCTTGCATGTTCAACACGGCAACGATCTGATGGACTCTGAGCTGACCCTCACTTCCTACTATCTCGGTAGCGGAGGGAATTCGCAGTTAAGCGATCCGAAACTGGACGATCTGATCGATAAAGCCCGACCGCTAAGCGGGGATGCCAGATCTAAGGCGTTCCGAGAGGCGTGGGCGTATGCTTACGATCAGTATGCCTGGATCCCAGTCAACATCCCGGAGATCATCTTCGGGTTGGGTAAGAACGTGGACTGGACTCCTCGCTTGGATGGCATCGTCTACTTCAGCCAGATGGGCTTTACGTCCTGAACCCTCGGATTGTGACGAATATCTGTACTAGTCAACGGGGTGTTGCACAGTGTCCGTGAAGGCAACAGCCCGCCATGCTGGGCGCTACGGGCAGAACAATCGTCCTTTTGTCTCCCGTCTATCCAGCGCGTGTGCAATATCTGGTTGGTCAGTACAGATTGTGACGAATATCCTGCAACATTGCTCGCGAAGTATGGTGGTGACGGTCGTCATTCGGGGCGGCTGTCACCACCAAGATTGCACAGGAAAGGATATCCGATGACCCAACATGCATCCAATCGATTGGCGACTCAGGCACCCAGCATCAAGGTGCTCGACAAAGCCCTTGATTTGCTTGAAGCGATCGGCACAACCGATCATGGCAAATCTCTGCCTGAACTGACCGCTGAGCTTGGACTGCCGACGACAACAGTCCATCGCTTGCTACAAAACTTGGCGAGACGTGGTTACGTTGAGTTGGATTCTTCCCGCAAGCTCTATTTTTTGGGGTTCCGCGTATTGGCACTCCGCGCTCAATCGATCTGGGTGGTGCAGTTAGTTGCGCGTGCCCGACCTTTCCTGCGTGATATGATGCTAGCAACCAAGTCTCTGGCTCATCTCGCCATCTTTCGTGACGGGATGGTTGTCTACGTTGACAGGGTAGATACTCCCGAATCCGTAGCCAGATTCATCCCCGTGGGCAGGACTGTCCCTGCATACGCGACGGCGCTAGGAAAGATCCTTTTGGCTTCGCTTCCGCACGAAGACCTGGAAGACTATATTGCGCATACCAAATTGGACCCTTTTACTCCAAAAACTCTCACGGACCCCAATCAGTTTCGCCAGCACCTCAATCTTGTTCGCGGACGTAACTATGCGCTGGACATCGAGGAACAGATCGAAGGTAATTGGTGCGTGGCGGCGCCCATCCGCGATTACACCGGACGGACAATCGCGGCGATCAGCGTCACTACAAAAAACAAGGCTGTATCGGAACAACTGGATAGCTTCATTCCGATCGTCACTCAGACTGCGTTGCAGATTTCTAAAGACCTGGGATACAAGCCGCCAGAGACCGGATCGGGGCTTGACTTGCAAGAGTTCTAATGCAGGCAGGGTGTCCATTTCGTGTGGCTATCGTTGGGGTAGGGCATTGGCATGCGCGCCGCTATATTGCCTCCGTCGTTCGATTGGAACAGCGCATCGTGGCCGTCTGGGACGACAATCCCTCTGTCGCTAGTCGGGTGGCTTTGGAAACCGGCGCGTCCACAAACTGCGACTTGCGCGATCTTCTGGCTGCTACTCGCCCTGATGTGATCGTGGGACTGGGCGTTCACTCCCAGATGCCATCCTTGCTTGCCCTAATGCTGGAGACGCCCGCCGCACTAATCCTTGAGAAACCCTTGGGGATCAGCGTGGCAGATGTTTCGCCATTGGTCGAGCGAGTGGAGCACCAGGGACGCTTTGCCGCGGTGGCTTTTATCAACCGATATACGCCCATTTGGTCCAAGGTGATAGCACTCGCTTCTGCGAATAGACTGGGGCGTCGTTGCTACGCTCACTTTCGAATCATCAACGGCTCGCCCGCCCGGTATCAGCGCGATGGTTCGGATTGGGTGTTGGATCCAGTGCAATCAGGAGGAGGTAGTCTGATCAATCTGGGCACGCATACGCTTGATGCTTTTCTGCAGTTCTGTGGCGAGTCTGTATCGGTCACAAGCGCACAGTTGGGATATCGAACCCATGACTTGGCAGTGGAAGACTACTCCTTGGCAACACTGCGAAGCGTTGGCGGCACGATTGGCTGTGTCGAGTCAGGGTACTGCTTTGCAGCGATGTCCGGCGGAGAGCAAGAGTGGCGTCTGGTGACGAGCAATGCCTATTTGGTGCAACGCCCCGATGGCTTGGTCGTACACACCCTGGATGATGGTCAAACAGAGCGGCTGCCTGGGATGTCATCCGCCGATGCCTACCACACTTTTGTTTCGGATTCACTGGCGCGATTACGTCTTGGCTTACCTCCTATCGCCACTTTGCGTGACGGGCTTCAAGTCTTAGAACTGGTCAATGCAATCTACCGGGCGGCGGAGAGGAATGATGTCCAGCAATAACCGTCCAGTACGTCTGGCTTCGATTGGAGTGGGCAATTGGGGCACCATGCTCGCCCAGGCGGTGAAGCACTCGGGGGTGGCAGAGATCGGAACTTGTTTTGCGCCCACCCAGGCACATTGCCGAGTTTTTGCTGAACGCTTTGGCTGTCGTGTTTCACCGAGTTATGATGCCATCCTGTCCGATCCGACTGTGGAAGGCATACTGCTAGCCACTCCGAACGGTCTGCATCGCGACCAGATCGAGCAAGCCGCCAGACATGGAAAACATGTTTACGTGGAAAAGCCCATCGCTCTGAGTGTGGCTGATGCTCAAGCGGCAACCCGTTGTTGCGCGGAGCATGGCGTCACGCTGGCGGTTGGTCATCAGAGCAGACGCGAAACTGCAATCCGGCAACTCAAGTCCCTGATCGAATCTGGCGAGCTGGGGCAGGTTGTGGGTGCAGAAGCCAACATCAGCACAGGCAAAGGGCTTGAACAGTCCCCCCATGATTGGCGGTGGAATCGCGCCGAGTGTCCCGGCGGACCGCTGATCCAGATCGGCATCCACCACATTGATACGCTCTGCTTTCTCCTGGGGCCGGTGACTCGCGTGTACGGTGTGCAGCGACGTCTGGTTGCCTCCACGGAAGCTGAGGATGCTACGATGACACTGCTGGAGTTCGCGAGTGGCGTTATCGGGCATTTGAGCTCGCATTATGTGACTGCCCGCGCGGTAGATTTGCGCATTATGGGCACAAAAGCTAATGCTTGCTACGACCGACTGCTGGGGATCGAGATCCGTCGCGACACCCGAGAGCGTGTGGTGCGCGAGACGCTTCCGCTGCGCGCCAACGATCCTCTGTGTGAGGAGATCACGGAATTTGCACAGTGCGTCCGCACAGGCATTCGCCCGGAGGTTGGCGGGGAAGAGGCGACGCATGCTCTGGCGGTGGTGCTGGCTGCCGTCGAAGCGAATCAGTGCGGGAGTGCTGTTGGGGTACGGGATGTCATTGCAGGAACACCGCAACCTGAGACAATTTGAGCTTGAATGTGACAGCTCATTAGGGAGGCAAAAACTATGAATGAAAATCGTGTGAAGACCGCATTGAATGCGGGAAAAACAGTGATTGGGACTGGTTTGGGCATCACTGCGAATCCGAATGTCGTTCGATTATTAGCCGGTGTTGGCTATGATTTTCTCTTTATCGATATCGAGCACAATCTGATTTCCCCCGAGAATTTGATGACCGTGGTGCAAATGGCGCGTGCGTGCAATATCTCCTGCATGGTGCGCGTTCAAGACACCGAGTACCATCTCCTGGCAAACACTTTGGACTCTGGCGCAGATGGTTTGATTGTGCCGCGCGTCGAAAGCAAAACCCAGGCGGAGTGCATCGTTGCTTATTCAAAGTTTCCTCCCCAAGGTGTGCGCGGTTGTGGCACGACCGCGCCCCTTGATTTCAATCGACAGGGAGAGTGGGGCCCGGCGCTCGCCTGGTTGAACGATCAGAGCCTGATCGCAACTCAAGTCGAGTCCATGAAGGCTTTGGACACTCTTCCTGAAATGCTTCAAGTGCCTGGGATAGACCTCATTGTCGTAGGTCCCCTGGATCTATCCATCAACCTTGGTGTGCCTGGGCAGTTCAACCACCCAAAGTTCGTGACCGCCGTGGAGCGCGTGATACAGATATGCCAGACGCATAATGTGCCTTCAGGCATCGTCCTAGCTACTCCAGAGGCGCTGAAACCCTGGTGGGAAAAGGGCATGCGCTTCCTGGTGTGTTCCAATGACTTTACGATGATCAAGAGTACTGCCACAGATCATCTGCGCGCGGTCCGGGATTTTGCATGTTCGCGTTGAGTGTACTCCAATAGAGCGTACTGAAATTCCAATTACACGGCATCAGGAGCCCAGCAATGAAACCCCTGGAACGTCTGGCGGCAGTGTTCGCCTTTGAAGAACCAGATCGTGTGCCCATCTTTGACAAATTGCGGAATGAGCAAGTGATCACGCATTACGCCGGTGAACATTTTGTCCCGGAGCGTGCCATGGAGATCAGCCTCAAGGCTTGCCGGATGGCTCTGGATTGTACCGGAGCAATCAACTATCCCCAAGTTGAAACCACAGAAACGACCCGGGATGGGTTCGTGTGGTTGAAAGAGCGTTGGACTTCGTGGATCAAGGATCGCCCGTTTTGCGATATCGCGGGTCTGGCGGTCTGGGTGCGCCAAGAGATCGAGCGTCTGGAGGGCTTTGATCCACGCGCCGGCGGGCGGTCAGCCGCCCAGCTGAAACGCCGCGCCGAACTTCAATCCGCTTTGGGGGACACGGTCTTTCTCTTTGGCGGGGTCAAGGTGGGGCTAAACGATGCATACCATCACGCCGGATTGGAGTTATTCTCGTTCTTGATGGCAGATGATCCGGCCCTGGTCTCACGCTGGCTGGAGGCAGCGTTCCGAGCGAATCAACGCATCTTTGAGGCACTGGCACCGAATCCTTCGGTGTGTCCAATTGCCTTGATCGGCGAGGACATCGCGGGGCGGACTGCCACCTTGTTCTCACCCGCTTTTCTGCGCCAAGAGTTCTTTCCGCGCCTGCGTGAATTGGTGCAGATGTACCATGACTCTGGTCTCAAAGTAATCTACCATTCAGACGGCAACCTCAATCGGGTGATGGGCGATCTGGTTGCGGCAGAGATTGATGGGTTGAATCCGATAGAGATCCAAGCGGGCATGGACCTGCGTTCGCTAAAGGAACGATATGGGCGGAGACTTGTACTGGTGGGCGGCATGGATGCCAGCGGGCTCCTCCCACAAGGTTCTGTGGAAGATGTGCGTGCAGCCACCCGCGAAGCTTTGCGCGTTGCCGCGCCAGGCTCGGGTTACATCCTGGGTTCAACGACCGAACTCAGCGATGCTATTCCTCCAGAGAATATCATCGCCATGTGGGAAACCACTAGAGAGTTGGGGCGATATCCTTTGGCGCTCTGAACAGAGAAACACCAAACGCTCAAGTTCTTGAAGCCCATTGATCTTGCACCCCTCGCTCCTCATTGGTAGACGGTGGACAGTGGACGGTAGGAAAATGACAAAAACGATTTCGCAACAAACGCTCGCCCAGTTACGCAAGTTCGACACGCCGACGATTTGCAACCTCATTGAAGTATTCGACGTGCGTCCGCGCAACCAAGGTTACATGGACAAACGCATTGTCGCCGCGTTTCCGGAAATGCCGCCGATGGTCGGCTTTGCAGCAACCGCGACGTTTTGTGCATCTCTGCCGCCGCGCGGCGGTGACGCCTACTCTTCGATTGACAAGCAGGTCGAACGCTTTGGTGAATTGTCCGGTCCGGCCGTCGTCGTGTTCCAGGATTTGGATGCGCCATCCGTAGCCGCGACGTTTGGCGAAGTCATGTGTACGACGTATCAAGCGTTCGGTGCGCAAGGGCTCATCACGAGCGGCACCGGGCGCGACCTCGACCAGGTTCGCAAAATCGGATTTCCGGTTTTCACGAATGGCGCGTGTTGTTCGCACGGTTATGTCCACATTCCGCAAATTTTCATGCCGGTCTACGTTGGCGGCATCGCAATCTATCCGGACGATTTGCTGCACGGCGATTGCAACGGCGTGACGACGATTCCCAAAGATATCGCGGCGGAAATCGCCGATGTGGGTGATACGTACATTGCCGCGGAGATGCTCCTTATCGAAACGCTGCGCACCTCGCCTGGTAATTTGAAATTACTGCGCGAACGCCGAGCCGAATCCAAAGCGGCGATTCAGAAGATCCGCGACCAGGTTTCGCGCGCGCGCAAATAACATCTATCATTTTCCTGTCGCGCCATATTTTCAACATGCATGGTTCGGGCTCGCTAAGTGGCCTGGCGAGGAGGATGCCGCATCTCCGCCAGCAGGAGAAACACTGAATTGAAGATGGTGTCCCTGCAGGGGGATCGAATTCTAAGGTTAAAAAAATAAATCGGCTCAATGTAGCGCCGCGCGCTGAAATAAAAACGAGTTTGATCCTGGCACCATGCTCAGCCTGCACGAAAACTGAAAATCCGGCAGGGTCTTGACAAGGTGTGGTATAATGTACGTGTAGAACAATTGGTCTAGGAACACCCCTTCAACAATGGCACGCCAAACGCGTGTCATTAGCAATTGCATATCGCTATCAAAAGCGAAATTCGGCGAGCTGGAAAACGCACCGAGGGTACATACCTTCGGTGCGTTTTTTGTTAAACGGGTCGGTAGAAAGGAGCAGATAGATGCAGGTAGGCAAACATGAAACGCAATCGGTTTTCGGCAAAGAGGCACGGGCGCGCGGTTCGCCGACGGGGACCCCGCTGGGGTGGCGGCGAACCGCGCCCGCAACCGCCGTCGCGTAATACGGCGGTAGTAAATACAAAAAGAAAAAATGTAGGAGGTTTACAAATGTTTCTCGATTGGATTGAAGGCACCATTCACGGTGACATCCCAAAGATTCTGCGTACGCTGCGCGAATACTTTCAACCCGACTGGCAAGAGTTAGATTCAGGCGGTCACCGCTACAACCGGAGTGCCATCGTCTGGGAAACCGGACGCGTCTATTGGCACACTGAACGCGTCGAGATGGGCGTCCACTTTCGTCTGCCCTCTTCCGCGATCCAGGTCTCGAATCGCTTGGGCATCGACATTCTCGTCGACCTGGACCGGATGAGCGCCAAATTTACGCGCCTCGATTTGGCGGCTGACGATTTCAAGGGATTGCTCGACTTCAGCGTCATCCTCGATAAGGTCGCACGTGAAGAGTTTGTTTGTCGTTCCCGCATCGTCGACCAGACGCATCGCTTGCGCGGCGGAGCGGGCAACACCGTCTATTTCGGTTCGCGTGCATCCGATACGTTTTTCCGCATTTACGACAAAGCGGCGGAGCAAACCAAGAAAGGGCAACTTTTCCTCGGACACTGGATTCGCGCTGAAATGGAATTGAAGCATGACCGCGCACGCGAGGCAGGGATAATCATTTGCGAAAACCTGGAGACCTGGCGCGAGACCGCGCGCGGATGGTTTCTGCAATTCTTGGATTTCAAAGAACCGAGCGACGATCCGAATAAATCGCGGTGGGAAACTTGCGCGTGGTGGGCGGAGTTCTTGGAGCATGCCAGCAAGGTGCGCATCCTGATCTGCTATCAGAAGAAAACGATTGAAAGTACCAAGCGCTGGATCAAGGAGCAGGTTGCGCCTTCGCTCTTCGTCTTGCTTGACACGATTGGGCTTGACGAATTGCTCCATGTGATTGGCGAAGCGTCGGCGCGCTTGTCCCCCAAACAGATCGCGATGATTAAAGCGTATGAAGAAATGCTGCGGGAAATGTCCCCGGATGAATCTGATGAAGACGACTCGGTCACGCTCGAGGATGATGCGCGCGACGCGGAAGAACCCAAGGAATAGACGATGCAAGGTTCGAAAGTGGGAAAGCGGTTTTCGCATACAGCGATCGTCGGTGCCGCTGGTCTCTTGCCGAAACTCATTCGGCTAGGTGCGGAGGCTCGTTATGCAACTACCTAACGATGAACTCTCGCCCAAGGCACACGAAGCTCTCATCACTTGTCTACGGATCGCGGCAAAACGCGGGAAAGAACTTCGCCTGAAACGCGAACGGCCAAGTCAAACACCAATGCCGCAAGATTCGGGGACTGATATGAGCACGATGCCGGAGGAAAGCGACGAAACAAGAGCAACCGCGCTTCGGAGCGGCGGTTGACACGATTCTGTCCACAAACATTTCTGGACAGAAATAGCACCTTCAAAACTATTGCGCGGCACGCTGTTCTGGTGTAGAATTGCTTCCATAGTAGGAGGCAACGCATCATGGCTAATGATTGGATTAGCATCAGAGAGGCGTCAAAACAAAGCGGCTATACGGAAGACTACTTGCGAACGCTGATTCGACAGAAGGCAATCAAGGCACGCAAAGTCGTGATTGTGTGGCTGGTCAATCGGAAAAGTCTTGACGCTTATGCGAGAAAGCAAACTCAGCGGGGGGAGAGAACAGGAAGACCAAGATCAAGTTGACTTGATCGCTTGAATGTGGTATAATAGTTCCTGTATCTTACTGAAATTACAACTCTAAGGCGTGCCGAGCAAGTGCTAGAACACTTACACGGCACTAACCCAACTCACCGAACTAGGCGGCGAGCGGGCTGACCCCATTCTATCACGAACGGGCGCAATCCGCAATCTCGCGGCATTGCGCCTTTTTGTTTTGTCCCGAGTGCGATGCCCTTGCTCTACTTGACGGTGAGAATGAAAAGAGGTGATGCCGTCGCATTGAATCAAGCTGAATCGTGCGAACTGATTGACCGAACTTTGATTCTCACGAAAGGGGCAAGCAAGGATGAAAAAACAAAATGCAATTGACGCGATGCGCGCGGCATTTACCGCGTTTGGCGTCGGCGTCGTCAAAGGCAATCCGAAAAAGTGTATCAAGTGCCGCAAGCCCATCAAGCGCGGCGAACATTGGCGCAAGGACACGAGCGCGCAAGATCCGACCTACTTGGAGCGGTATAGCGTGATTCAACACGCGAACTGCGAAGGGGGCAACGGCTAACCGACCGCGCCACTTTCGACGCCTTCGCCGGTGTGAAACCGACGCAACCATCCGCGCCAAGACAACGCGAGATGCGACAAGCGGGCAAAAGCCAACGGTCAAGTTTTCCAAACTACTACCGACGAAACTACTACCGCCACCAACACTAAAGGGAACGCGCGTGAGAGACCGCGGAATATTCAATCGCCCAACTCAAAGAGTTCGGGTAACGGCAAACGCCGAAACAGTGCGAGACGCGGAGCGTCACCGCGAATCTAAACGAACGAAACGCGCCGGGGGCGAGTAACTTGCCCCCGGTGATAGAAGGGAACGAACGATGACACAATCAAGCAATGGACACAAGCGTGCAGTGTTGTATGCGCGCGTGTCAACAGACGACCAAGCCGACAAGGGCTACAGTTTGCCAAGTCAGTTGGACTTGGCGCGCAAGTATGCCGAGCGTCTTGGTTTTTCTGTTGTGAACGAATTGACCGAAGACTATAGCGGTGCAGCGGCAGTGGCAGAACGACCGACCGGCAAGCAACTCGCGGCAATGGTCAAGGAGCGGGTTGTGGATGCTGTGATTGTGTATCAAGTAGACCGCTTGAGTCGTGACATCGTTGACCTATTGGCAACGGTACGGCAATGGTTGCGCGCGGGCATAGAGATTCATACCTGCGACATCGGCAAGATTGAAAGCGAACTCGATATAGTCCTTGTCATCAAGGGCTGGCAAGGAAGCGACGAACGCAAGAAGATACTTGAGCGCACGATGCGCGGCAAGCGCGCCAAAGCAGAATCGGGTAAAGTCGTTTGTGCGCGCGTCCCGTACGGGTATCGTGCTATACGTGACGCGCGCAATAAAATTATCGGGCTTGAAATTTTCGATGAGACCGCGCGCGTTGTGCGTGTGATGTACCGATGGTACGTGTACGGTGATGAGGATGGAAAGCCTTTAACGTTCCGCGCGATTGCGCGGCGGTTATCCGAAGTGCGAGTATTGACCCCCGGCGAGTTACAAAGTGGATACAAGCGCAAACGTTCTTCTGGTATGTGGTCTGCCACGATGGTTATGCAAATCATTGCCAAAGAAGTCTATGCGGGCGTGTGGTATTTTGGCTTGTACGAGAAGGTAGGGAAAAGTTATCGGGTCAATCCCACCGGGAAACAAATCGCGGTCAGTGTACCGCAAATCGTTGACCGCGAAACTTGGGAACGCGCTCAAGCGCGGCGCAGTTACAAAGCGATGGCGAAACGCAATGCCAGACACGACTATCTCTTGCACGGCTTGATTAGGTGCGGCGTGTGCGGCGCGTCAATGACAGGCAAGCATCATACCGGAGTGCTATATTATGCCTGTACTAGCGTGTCGAATCTTCACGCGGCTCTGGAAAGAGAATGTCACGCAAGAATGACACGCGCCGAAGCAATAGAAGCGGATGTTTGGCAAGAGATAGAAGAACTCTTTAGCAACCTTGACCGCCTTTGGAATGACCTGAAAGTGGCACAACAAAGAGAACTCGACGCGCAAGAACCCAAGCGCGCCGAACTGCAAGCCATCGAGGGATTGATCGAGCAAGCCAACCGCGAAATAACCGAAATTGTGGTGGCATTGCCGAAGGCAAGTGGTCGAATAGGGGAGACGCTCCAAGCCAAAGCGGATGAAGTCAACGCGCGATATGATGCGCTGATCAGACGACGCGCTAACCTCCAAGCCGAACTTGGCGCGCGGCGATTGACCGATGATGCCGTCGCAGAGATTATGCAATACGCGCGCGACATTCAAGAGGGAATACAAAACGCGGACTACGACGCCAAACGACGGATATTAGAATCGCTTGGTGTCCTAGTCCGTATCAAAGAGGGGCAGTATTCGATTGACTGTGTACTTGGACACGTCGAAGGCACAATCCGCAGGGTTGGCAGATTTGCGAAGCGTGCTATTGAAACTTGTACGTCAACACAAAATTCACATGGCGATTGACCGGCAATCCCATTCCGCTCACCACATCGCTTGGATCATTCACGGTCTTTGTGAAATAGGGTCCATCCTGCAACTCCGGATGCAGGATCGCCCAGAGTGGACAATTCGCTTCGCCGTTCGCGTCGGTCGTGACGTACGCCGGATCGTCTTGCGGCGGACGGTCTTTCCAGTCCACGACGAGTTTGACGCCCGCTGCCGGAGCGCCGTCCGCTTTTTGCAATTTGTAATAGACGTTGTGATTGCCGCCGGATTCCGTCTCGTCTTGATACACTGCCGAAACCAAGCGCCACGCGCGCGCATCCGTCGCGCGCGTCAATTTCACACCGAGCGCGTCCAGGCGCGCGTCCCATTGCAACGCCGGAAGTCCGGACGATGCGCTCACCGTGATCGTCGCGCCCAAATCTTTTGTCGTGTTGTCCGCGAAGACGATGTGAAGTGTGTACGTCGTCGTCTGCGCGGGCGCGACCGCGCGCGTGCCGCTTGCCGCGACGACTTCGCCGTTCAACTTGATCTGGGTCGCGTTGGTCGTGCTCCACTGCAACGTCGCCGATTGTCCGGCGGTGATCGTCGTTGGCGTCGCGGTGAACGAGTACGCCGGAACAGGAATCGCGCCGCCATCCCAACTGAATTTGCGCGTGAACGACGGCAGCGCGCGCACCGCGTTGATCGTTTCGGTCTTGTCGCCGAGCGGACCGCCCCACCAATCATCGCCGCCCCAGCCACCCGCGATCCAAGGTGTGACGCTGAACAAATAGTCCGGCAACGGCTCGCCGTTCGAGACGACGCCGGTGCGAAACCACTCGAACATCTCCGCGTGATATTTCGCGTGCAAGGGCGATTCGACTTTGGGATAGCGTTGATCTTCGTGCGCGCCGTACTGCCAGCCGCCCTCGCCGCCGATGATCGGCAAAACGTAACCGATCTTTTCTTTCATCCACGCAGCGTACAACAGAAACACGAGCGCGGCAACATCGTCTTCAAAGATCGTCTTGTTCGTGATCGGATCGTACGGATAATTCGGCGGATGATTCGCGCCGTAATTGTGCAGCGCGAAAAACGCGCGCTGCCAAATATCGGTGCGTCCTTGCGCGGCAACCGACGCGACCGCCGTGTTGAATTCGTCGGGACCCAGGATTTGCAAACCAGGATAGCCGCCCGCGTCGTAGACCGCGATCGCGGCTTGCGCCCAGCGCGCGCCAAAAATCCCCGCCCACTTGTCGTTGCCGGGCCATTTTTTCCATTCGCGATCATCGCCGGGCTCGTTGTAGATTTGGATGTACGGCGGCACGCCAATCGCTTTGAGTTTGTTGACGTAGACGACCGGATCGAACGGCTCGTCCACTTTTTTGCCGATCCGCACAATCGGCATAATTCCCGCGTTCCAACAACCACGCGCCGCGCGTTGCGCCTGATTTTCGTCCGGCGCGTAAATCATCGTCCACTTGCAACCGATGGACAACAGTTGCGGCACGACGTTCGCGATCGTGGACTCGCGCAAGTCAATGTGAAAGTGCAAGCCGCGTCCGTTGTCGTTTGCCGGGCGCGGGAATGTTTTCAAGCGCGCGACATTTTCCGGCGTGATCGTCACGGTCGGCGGACGCGTCGGTTGCGAATCACTGGAGACGGTGACAGTCGCGGCCAGATCGCGCGCGCTGTTGTCGTTCAACGTGACGCGCAGAGTGTACGTCGTTGTTTGCGCGGGCGTGACCGTGCGCGATCCTTGCGCGGCAACGGTTTGTCCATCAAGCGCGACTGCGCGCGCGCCCGTGATGTTCCATTCCAATTTCGATGATCCACCCGGCGCGATCGCGATTGGCGTCGCGGTGAACGAGAGCGTTGGCGCGGGCGTGTTCGTGACGGTGATTTTCTGCGTCCCTTGCCGATCCTGAATCCACGCGATTTTTTCGCGTACGAGTCCGACCCAGTAATTGATCGCGCGCGGTGTCTTGAGCCGGATCGCGCCGGTGATCGTCGCCGATTGTCCGGATGCCAACGGCGCGCCGAGTCCCCACCGATACGGATGATCAATCGTGAACAAACTGCGCCCGTCAAAATCAATTCCGACGCGGTACGATCCTTGCGTTTCGGTGAAACCGCGCGAACGAAACGTATCGCCTTCCTCGTAAGCGAAACCTGGGTTGGGTCCCTGGGTGGGCAACGTTTCGGCGGTGCCGTTCTTGACCGTGATGCTGACGTTCAGCATATCGTTCGCGTTCACCGTCGTCGGCGTCAGTGAAACGTTCGTGATTTCGACGATGCCGCTCAGTCCGCCGGTGACGGTGATCGTCTGTGTGCCTTGTTGATCTTGCAGCCACGCGATTTGTTCGCGCACGAGTCCCGTCCAATATTTGATCGCGCGTCCGGTCTTCAAACGAATCGCGCCGGTGATCGTTGCCGATTGTCCGGGCGCGAGTGGCGCGCCGAGTCCCCACCGGTACGGATGATCGAGCGCGCCGCCCGCTTCCGTTTCGATGCCGACGCGGAACGCATTGCGGACTTCGGCATAGCCGCGCGATTTGAACGTGTCGCCTTCTTCGTACACAAAACCTGGGTTCGGTCCTTGCGTTTGCAAAGTTTCGGTCGTGCCGTTGAAGACGGTAACGCTGACGTTGAGCAGATCGCCGGAGCGCAACGTCGTCGGCGAGAACGCGACGTTTTTGATCTGCACCGCGCCGACCGGCGTGACGGTCAGCGTCGTCGTCAACGTTTGCGTCGTGTTGTCATTGAACGTAATTTTTAAGGTGTACGTCGTCGTCTGCGCGGGCAAAACCGATTTCGTGCCGGACGCGCTGACGTTTTGTCCGTCGAGTAAAAGCGTGCGCGCGTTCGGCGCGCTCCAACTCAGCGTCGCGTTTTGTCCGGCGGTGATCGTTTGCGGCGCGACGGAAAACGTCGGACCGAAACTTGGAAGGGGCCATGGTTTCGGCGTGACGTGTCCGCCGCCGGTTGATTGAACGTGCGCGGCAAACAAATTGATCATCGGCGCAAGTTCGAACGAGGGCCAGCCGCCGTCGCCCCATTGGTAGACGACCGCGCCGAGAACGTACGGGTCTTGCTGTAACGCGTCATCGTACTGCTTCAGGATTTCGAGATATTGCTGTTCGCTGACTTTGCCGCGATAGCCGCCGGTTCGTGGATCGCCGTTGTCGTCCCACCCGGCTTCGGTGATGATCACCGGTTTGCGCGCGTGCGCCGGAAGCGCGCGCTCGAATTCGCGGTAGCGTTGCCAATCGGCTTGTCCGCCTTGTTGTTTGTAGTACTCGTGGAACGCGTGCAAGTCCACCGCCGCCGCCGCGTCAATCAACTGCGGTAACACAATCGGCAATTTGTCCGGCGTGGGATTGCCGGTAGACCACGAAAATCCGGCGACGAGTTCGCCTTCGTTGTGCATCAATTGCGCAAAGCGGACGAACCACGCGTTCAGCGCGCGCGCGTCGTCGGCGTTTTCGAGAATCGGTTCATTGACGCCTTCCCAGACGATTCCGCGTCCGCGCAATTTGTTGAGCGTATCGCGCATCTCGTCGAAGAAACGATCGGCGGGTTCACGAAAATCGCGATTGCTATAGTGCCGATAAACGATCAGCGCGTTGGGACAGCGCCGCCGGATCTCGTCAATGTTCATCTCGGACGACTGATTGTAAATCTTGACGATGCCGGGTTGCATTCGCTCCAACACAGCGAACGCGTTGCCGGGATAACTGCCCAAGTGAACGGAAAGTTTAGACGCCATCACTCCTCCTCAGTCAAACGAGCCAAACGAGCCAAATCTGCCAAACTTGCCAAAAGTTTTTTTGGCACATTTGGCTCGTTTGGCACATTTGGCAAATTTGATCATTCGAATTTTCCCAATCGCTCTATTTTTTGTTTTTCCACGGTTTCGTCGAATTCGTGTTTGACGCGCGCCATCAAATCGGGATCGCTCAACAGATCGATCGTCGTCATTGCCATTCCTTTTGCCGCGAGGATCAATCCGTCGTTCGCCATCGGCGAAATGGATGCCGCGCGAAATTCAAGCGTGTGTCCGCCGATCCCTTCGTTCGTGATTTTGATGTACGGATGAATCGCCGGAACGACGTGGCTGACGTTGCCCATATCGGTCGAGCCCATCCGGTCATCCGGGCGCGGATCGATCACGTGAACGCCGAGCGTTTCCCAGTTTGCCGCGAATGCCTGCGCCAGCGTCAGATTCGGAATCAGGTCCGCGTAACTGGGATTGGTCGAGTACTTGAGCGTCGCGCCGGTCGCCGCGGCTCCGGCTTCGGCGCACTGAATCACCCGGCGCAAAACTTGCTGGGCGTAGCCGTGCTTGGCGGCGCGCACGCTGAACTGCGCGGCGGCATAATCGGGAATGATGTTCGCGGCGGTGCCGCCGTTCGTGATGATGCCGTGCAATCGCGCGTCGGGGCGCAAATGCAAGCGCAGCGCGTTGACATTGTTGAACGTGAGAATGACCGCTTCGAGCGCGTTGATCCCTTCCTCCGGCGCGGCGGCGGCGTGCGACGCCTTGCCGCTAAATTCGAGGAACAGGCGCGTGGACGCGAGCGAACCGCGCGCGACCATATTGCGTCCGGACGGATGCACGATCATCGCGGCGTCCACGTCGTTGAAAATCCCGCGCGCGACCAGGATCACTTTGCCGCCGCCGCCTTCTTCCGCCGGTGTGCCGATCACGGCGACGCGCCCCGGCAAATTCGCCAAGACACTTTTCACGGCGAGCGCCGCGCCGAGCGAGGCGGTGCCCATAATGTTGTGACCGCACGCGTGACCCAGTTCCGGCAACGCGTCGTACTCGGCGAGCAGCGCGACGGTTGCCCCGTCGCCGTTTCCAAATGCTTCCGCGCGGAACGCGGTCTCCAGTCCGCCGATGCCGCGTGTGACATCGAATCCGGCGTGTTCCAGTTCGTCGCAAAGCAGCGCGGACGACTTGAATTCTTGAAACGCGATTTCCGGGTTGGCGTGAATCGTCGCGCTGGTGCGAATCAGATGATCGCGCTGCGCGTCAAGGCAGGCGAGCGCGCGATCTTTCAAATGTTGACTCATCCTGTTTCTGATTTCTACTTCGATGCCGCCGCAAACTCGCGCTTGGCTTCCTGCACCAAATTTTCATCGCACAACAAATCAATCGCCGTCATCGCCAGACCCTTTGCCGCGTTCAACAGACCGGCGTGACCTTCCGGCGAAATCGCGGCGGCGCGCACTTCGATAGAGTGTCCCGGCGTGCCATCGGGCACGATCGCAAGGTACGGATGCAACGCGGGCACCGCATGACTCACGTCGCCCATATCGGTCGAGCCCATCCGTTCGTTCGGGCGCGGCTCGTGCACCTCGACGCCGAGCGCGCGCCAATTTTCGGCGAACGCGCGCGCGATCGCGCGATTGGGAATGATTTCGGCGTATCCATCGTCCACCGCGTATTTGAGTTGCGCGCCGGTTGCCACCGCGCCGGCTTGCGCGCATTGGATCACGCGTTGCAAAATTTCTTCGACGTACGCGCGCGTCGCCGCGCGCACGCTGAATTTGGCGGCGGTATATTCCGGGATGATGTTGATCGCCGCGCCGCCGTGGGTGATGATGCCGTGCACGCGCGCGTCTGCGCGCAGGTGCAAACGCAGCGCGTTGATGTTGTGAAACGCGGCGAGCAACGCTTCGAGCGCGCTGATCCCGTCTTCGGGCGAAGATGCCGCGTGCGATGCCTTGCCGAAAAATTCCAGCGTGATGCGGCGCGTCGCGAGCGACCCGCGCGTCACCAGCGTGTACGCGGCAGGGTGTACCATCATCGCCGCGTCCACGCCTTCGAACGCGCCGTTTTTCAGCAAAATGATTTTGCCGCCGCCCCCTTCTTCGGCGGGCGTGCCGATGACGAGGACGCGGCCGGGCATTTCGTTCATCAGCGGTTGCAGCGCGATGCCCGCGCCAATCGCCGCCGTGCCGATGATGTTGTGTCCGCACGCGTGCCCTAGTTCCGGCAGCGCGTCGTACTCCGCCAAGATCGCGATCGTCGCGCCCGCGCGATTGCCGCGCGCTTCGCCGCGGAACGCGGTCTCCAAGCCGCCGATGCCGCGCTCAACCTTCAAGCCGTGTTTCTCCAGCGCGTCGCTCAACAGCGCGGCAGATTTGAATTCCTTGAACGCGAGTTCGGGATTCGCGTGAATCGTCGTGCTGAGTTGGATCAGTTCGTCGCGCGCGGCGTCAACGTTTTTGATCGCGCGTTGTTTCAGATCGGAAATGCTTGTCATTGTGTTGTTTGCTCCATTGAAAATACGACCGCCGCCCGCCGCGAAATTTTTGCTCGACTACGCGCGGGCGAGCGAACGAACAATTTCTCAATCCTGCACGCCGGACAAATCGCCGACGCGCTTGGGGCTGGGGGTGTGCGTTTTGTTCTTGTCCATAAAGTCAACCAAAAATTCGGCGGCTTTGTTCAACGCTTCGTCAATGATCGCTTTGCCGCGCTCTTCGGTCGCCAGCATCGCGTCGCCGAGCGCGCCGTTATCGGTGATCTCGTCAAAGGTGTACGGCACGACGAGACTGCTGTTATTGCCTTTGCCGAGAAATTTGTACGGATAGCCCTTGGTCGCGCCGCGCGCGATCCGTTTGCGCTTGACGACGTGCGGCGCGAGGTACATTGCTTGCGACGTTTCACCTTCGCACGCGTGCCCGGTCATTTCTGATTTGACGTACGCTTTGCGCGCGTCGGTCGAGAGCAACGTGAAACTCGAACTCGCGACGCTGACGCCGAGTTCGTGGCGCAAGCGCACCGTCATAATATCGAGTGACGACTTGTTGCCGCCGTGCCCGTTGACGAGAAAAAATTGTTCGATCCCGTGCTCGCGCAAACTCGTGACGAGATCGTAGATGAGCGCCATAAACGTTTCGTGGCGGAGCGTGATCGTGCCGGGAAATTTCAAATGATGGAACGACACGCCGAACGGAATCGTCGGCGCGAGCAGGACGCGCGGGTACAATCGTTCCGCCAGCAGTTTGCCGAATCCGAACGCGCGCGCGGTGTCCACTTCGAACGTCATATGCGGACCGTGCTGTTCGAACGAGCCGGTCGGAATGATCGCGAGTTCGACTTGCTTGAGCGCGTCGCGCGCGTCTTGCCAGGTCATTTCGGAAAGGATAAAAGCGTTGGGCATTGGGACTCCTAATTCGTGATGCGTGATGCGTGAATTTCCGAAACACGCAGCACATTTTAGCCAAACATTATCGCACGGCTTGTTCGTAAAACGTCACGCCGACGCGGCGAATATGATCGACCACATCGGGATCGTTGATGTTGGCGAGAATGGACAAGTCAATCGTGTAGGGCAACAGGAGATCGTCGAGTTCGTCTATGATTTTGTACAGCACATCCCACGTCAAATCTGCGCCGCCGCACAACGTCAGGTCGATGTCCGATCCGTTTTTGTAATTGCCTTTGGCGCGCGAGCCGTAAATGATCGCGCGCTCGACTTGAGGATGTTCGGCGAAGACCTCGCCGATCATTTGAATGGTCTTGGATTTGAGCCCAAAGCGGCGTGTCACTGTGCGTCCTTCCGCAACAAGTCCATTCGAGTCCGGAGTGTTACAAATTCTGAAAAATAATGCTTGGTGATCGCGGCGGCGATTTTCTCGGCAAGGTCTTCATTGTAGGTGTGGCTGGTCAAAGTGCGGCTCTTGAGCATATCCATCCAGGTTTCACCGTCCACGATCAAACCGCGCTTGAACGCCAGACGAATGACATCGCGACTGCCGAGCAGATTGGTTTCACCTTGCGCCTCAAGATAGTCTTTCATCGTGTTCCAGGCGAGTTCGTAGGTGTACTCGAACGCTTGAATCAACCCTTGTTTTTCAAGTTCATTCAACTTGCCTTTCTGGATAAATTTCGTCAGTTGCGTCACTGCTTGGTTGAAATGATTAAACCGCTGAATCCAACGCACATCTTGAGACATCTTGCCTCCTATCATCATCCCGCGATCAACTGCGCGAGATAACACCACGCTTGCATCAACGATCCGCCGGTTGTGATTTTGTCCGAGCGCGCATCGATCACTTCGCCGTCTACTTCGAGATGCCTGAGCGTCAAGCCGGTGCCTTCGAGCAACAGCAACAAATCGGCGGGCGTGTAACAGCGCAGCGTTTGCGCGAGCGCGTGCTCCGGCGCGGCAGTCGGCTCCCATTCGTCAATCCAACGACAATGCACCGGATCGAAATGACAGCGCTCGAACATTTCGACGGAGCCGGGCACGCCTTTCAACGGCGCAAGTCGCTCTTCGGTTCCGGCATCGCGCGCCGGTCGAATCGGGTTGTACACTTCAACCAGAGCCGATCCGTTCGGCGCGAGCCACTCGCGCGCGATCCGCGTGAGCAATCGGCGTTGATCCGCATCCGAGCCAAGTCCAAAAGTTTCCCAGACGCAGACCACGTCAAAACGCGCGTCCAGCGCGACGGTGTAGAAATCGGCTTCGAGAATTATCAGCGATCCGGCGCGCGGAATTTTCGCGAGTTCGCGCGCGTACTGCGCGCGTTGCGGGCTCAGTTCGACCGCGACGACGCTGTGCCCCAGATCGGCGAGCGTCGCGGCGGTCGCGCCGGGACCCGCGCCCAATTCCAAAATTCGTTTCGCGCCTGCGCCGCACAATCGTTCAAGCGTTTGGGCGCGCGCGGCGTGAACGCCTTGCGCTTGCGGATCGGCACCCCACCAGATCGCGGCTTGATCGTAGAAATCTTTGATCCAGTCGTTGGAGTACGCGCCGGTTTGAAAAAGCGAATGGGGTTTCATCGTTTTGTTCCTGTGTTCTTTACGCCGCGCGTGATTGGCTGAACAGTTTTTCCGCCGGACATCCCAGTTCGCGCTGCTTGCAGAATTTACAGGCGAACGATCCGCGCACCAGCGCGTTGCCGCCGAAAGAGAGCAGGACGAGAACAACCATCGCGCCTGCGACGATCCAGGAAAACTCTCGGATGAGCAGAGCGATTCCGCCCAGCAGCGGAACCAGCGCGACCAACAGATCCGGCAGAATTTCTTTCCACGAAATTTGTCGTCGGAGAAAATTCTGCGGATCGCCGCGTTTGAAAAACAGCGCGCAGAGTTTGCCTCTGCCGAAACTGCAAACCTTGCCGTAATAGTAGCAGTGAACGCAACTCCCTTTGAGAATCGCGAGTTCAACACCCAGACAGTACAACACGTACAGCGCGGCGATCAAGATGCCGAACCCAGCCAGGATGAATGTTCCGATCGCATAAATCGAAAAGGCGATTGCACCGGACAAAACGACAATCCGGATCGGATAATTCTCGTAACTCGTTGTCGTCATCATTCACCTCACGTCGCGTTGACGTTACGCGAAATGCCATTTCCCTTGCGCGCGCAACGCCTCTTCCAAATCTTGATCGATCAAGATTTGTTTGATCTCATCCGGCGCGCGATGGCGTCCAATCGAATCCGCGCTGGCGGCAAGAGGCAACAGTACGCGCGCAGCGACCATCGCGCACTCTTTCAGATCGCGCTCGTTCACTTTGTCGAGCGTGTCCATCGCGGTATGCCCAAAGCCGCGCCCCATTGCGCGATCATTTTCTTTGGCGAACATTGTGATCGCCGGAACGCCTTCCATAAAAAACGGGAAATTATCGGACGCGGTCACGACTTTTTCGCTCAACTTGAGCGCGTAGCCGGTCTCTTGCGCGATTTTTTTGAGCAGCGCTTCCACATCGTCCAAGCCACTGGTCGTGAAACCTTTGCGCCCGCCGCCGACCGCGCCGTCGAGGTTGATCATCAGCGCGATCTGTTTCATTTCGCCGCGATGTTGCTTGACGTACTCGGTCGAACCCAGCACGCCCATCTCTTCGCACGCGAACGCCATCAAGCGAATCGTCCGACGCAATTGACCTTTGAGCGGCGCGAAGATGCGCGCGAGTTCCAAGATCAAGCACGTGCCGGTCGCGTCGTCGCCCGCGCCTTGCGAAATATCGTGTCCGTCGTAATGCGCGCCGACGACGATCAGTTCGTCGGTCTGTCCGCGCACTTCGCCGACGACGTGCGACGCGGTCGTGGGGCGCGAATCGTTCTGCACATCGAGCGTCACAATCGTTTCGCCTTTTTGCGCCAGGCGTTTGAGCGCGGCGCCGGTTTCGTACGACACCGCGACCGCCGGGATTTCGCCGAGTCGTCCGGGGCGGAGCGAGCCGGTTTCCGGCAAGCCGCCCGGCAAATGCCGCGTGTAAATGAAACCGATCGCGCCCGCATCCACCGCCCAGCCGTACTTTTCGCGGCGGTGCGGGATGCGTCCGTCTTCCGGATTCGCGCTGGAACACAAAACGATTTTGCCTTTGAGAGAATCTTTTTTGCGCGCGTACTCTTTTTCCGTACCCATTCCAACGTCGACGATCGGCGCGCGCAAGCCGCCCCCTGGAGTGGAGGGCGAATAGACAAGGGAGATCGCATCAAGCGTTTGCGCGCGCGGCGCGACGACGTTCAGCGCGCATTTGCCGCGCCACCAACCCAGGTAGTCGAACGGATCGAGGCGCACGTCGCTCAAGCCGTACGCGCGAAATTTTTCCGCGATGAAATCGCGCGCCTGCGCTTCGCTCGGCGTTCCGGCAAAGCGGCTGCCGAAATCGCAGAGCGCTTCCAGATTGGCGTAGAGATCGCGGGAAGTCCAAGCTTCCGCGATGAGTGTTTTGTCGAGAGAGGTGAGGTTCATTGGTTGCTCCGTGGTGTGTGATACGTAATGCGTGATGCGTGATACGCGAAGGTGGCTATCGTATTTTGCTCGCTTCTTCCTTAAAAATTTGCTGTATGAGATTAATGTTTGCTCCGCGAACTAAGAGTACCTTTTGGCCGATCGTCCCCAGCGCGACATATTCATCTAAATTTCGTTGAAGTACTGGATCAAAAGTCCGGAAATAGATTTGCATATTGGGCTGTTCGCCCTGCTTTTGAAACCCTTGACTTCCTATCAGTGATACAACAACTTGTAGAAAATCAGTCTGGGTGGAAAAAGAAACGCATTCAAAAACACTAACTTCTGCCCAATCACTGCCCTGGGTATAAGATCGCATGCTGGCAGATCTGACGTATGCTGTCCCCGTCCGAAATCTTTGACAGCGATCGCGCCAGTTTCGGCTGAATAGAATGGCGGTGTGTCCCAGCACCATCCGTCAAGCCGTCCAATGAGGGCGGCTTTTGCATTTTCTCCGGGAATCGTGTATCCTGTGCAACACCCTGGAGAAAGGCATAGCCCGACCCGAAGGGATCAGCTTGGCAGCTTCCTTCGGACCGGGCTCACGAACATGGTCATTGTAACCGAGTTTGGCTCCGTTGTCGAATACCTGGATCAGTTCGAGCAACTCGATTTTCCCCGTCCCGAAGTCTGTCCGCATTGTCAGGCGCTCCATCTGTTCATCGGCCACGGCT
>Ga0194113_10002921_pt1 | contig 23070 bp, 14 predicted proteins | sample TA2MahC200mmetaG_FD_146193 | JGI IMG/M metagenome (GOLD analysis project Ga0194113, IMG submission 146193) | Freshwater microbial communities from Lake Tanganyika, Tanzania - TA2015017 Mahale Deep Cast 200m | ecosystem: Environmental > Aquatic > Freshwater > Lake | place: Tanzania: Lake... | reverse complement strand
TTTCCGTCTTTCACATATTCAGTCACCGGCGAAGCCAATGTTACATCATGGCCTACACTGCCACCGGCCGGATCTTTATATTGGGTGCTAAAACCCATCAATGTCCTTGATGTCTCAGGCGGCTTGCTGGCGTTAAAAACGGTTACCTCAAAAGAATTGTTAGTATTGTAGACCGGCGTGGTGAGATTGATATTATTTTGCACGGCATTGAAATCGTATCCGGCATAACCGTAACTATTATAGGAATTATTATAATTGTTGTAATAATTATTATAGGTATTGGCGCCATAACCGGAATAGCTGTAATCGTAACCGCCGCCCCAGTCGCCGGGCGCGCCTTTGACATTTTGCGCTTCTTCTTTAGTAAGGATAATCGCGTCTTCATTTTCCCGGCTTAAAAGGAAGTATCCGCTTAAAAGCGAAAGGAATGTATCTTTAGGAAGGCTGAAAGGCTTATCGACATTGTTTTGGATTAACCAGACTTTATCGCCTTCGATTTTTTCTACTAAAGCAAAATGCTCCGGATTCTTGATGTGGACGATGAAAGGAATGGGAAGCGCGAAGATTTTCTCGTCGACATTCAATTCTACAGGATAAAGTTTAGTGCCGTAATGCTTGGCGACTTCAGACAAGCTATAAAGGGAAGTAAAAAGTTTGCCCTCGAATTTATCGGTTGCGCCGCTTAAGATATCGGTTAATATGGTAAGGATGGATAATTCTTCAATTGAGGCCTCGACATTATATCCTTTTAAGATATAACCTAAGCCCTGGATACCGCAGTTGATGGGCTTGGTATCTTTATCTTTTAACCAATTATAAATACTGTCGACTTTTTTCTTGGTAAGGAAAATCCCTTCTTGGTTTTTATTCTCTACTTCGAGATTCTCGTCGAGCTTTACGTTCTTTAACATCTTATAGGAAAGCCCGTTCAAAGAACGTTTTACATTCTCGGCGACGATAAGTTCGGATGCGATATTCACCGGCCCCTGGACTATTCCTCCGGCCAGCGGAGTCTGCATGCCTTGGGGAAGATTGCGATACAAAACCGCGGGATTATATTCAATTGCCCAGGCAACCTGTTCAGGCAAAAACACCGCCACAATGATAAACGCAACCACCCTTACCCAAGCAGGAAATCTCCTCTTCTCGGGCTTTTGCGCTCTGTCTTGTGACTCGCCTAATTGTGGGCTCTTTTTTTCTTCTTCCATTGTCTTCATTATGGCATTGGTATTTGTCCAATCTGGCCCAACACCGGATGTTGCCAATCATTTAAAGCTGAATTAATAAGGTCTGTGCGATTAAAGATTCTTGGGAAAGAAAAAGTATCCCCCATGCCAATAGGCAGATATATCAAAGAATTTGTCGGAGCTGTTGTATTTTCCGGTGGCACAGGAGCTACTTGGGAACTGTTCTGATTATTGTATACAGCACGGGCAAGCGCCGCAGAAATATCCTGCATTGCTGCGCTGGAATCGATATTTTCAATCCTTACATTACCATCTACTACATCGGATAAAGGAATAGTGGGCGTAGCACCCATATCGCTAAGCTCTATATCTGAACCGTAAGGAGTGCTGACTTTAGTCCTATAGGCATATACCGCATCCAGATCGCTGTCCTGCGGCCCTTCTGTAATCATAGAACGATCAGTGCCTGTTAAGTTATAAGTTCTCATATTGCCAAGCATATCGGCACGCTGGACATTGCCTTTTTCTTGCGCGTCAGCATACTCGGTTTTAATCTTATCTTGTATTTTGCTTCCATCATAAACATAAGCTTGGAGGCGATCAAAACGACTGGCGCCGTCTTGGTCGTATCCGGACTTAACTCCCCATGTGGGCATAGCGTATGTCTTGCCTGTATCGCCTGGCATATGTACGTATTTAGAGAATTGCACCTCTTGGACGCTGCCAAGTTCGCTATCCAGATATTCTTGGGTCTGGTCATGCCTGAAACTCAGCATAGCTGCCACCTCAGGAGTCATATAGACATCTCTTGCCACTGTAAAAATTATGTCCCTATTGATATCTTTTGTCGCTAGCGCCTCGGGCTGGCCGTCTGCAATCGGTGAATCTTGAGTTTTCTTGGCATCTGCTATGATTACTTGACCGACAAGACTTCTCACCAAAATCCTATCTACATCTTCTTCGCTATACCCTTCATAAGTTGAAATGAAGCTTTTTATTTGATCGCCTAATCCGCTATTGCTATCGCGCTTTATGATATTATAAAACGCTTGTGGCTTTAATGACTCTTCAAGCAATTGCTTTTTAAGATCGGGATGTAGTTCAACCTGCTCCCGTATCTTACCCTCTAATATTTCCACACCTTGATACATTTGGCTGGTTGTATTATAACTTTCCGAGAAGTCTTCTTTGCTTTTTTGGATTATTTCATCAGTCAATCCTAAGTCTTTCAATATGGCTTCGCACTCTTCAGGCGTTCCCGCGTCTTCTAATATTTTTTCTAAGTCTTTTATTCTTTCAGGATCTTTTTCTTTCTTTAAAAGTTCAGCCGCGCCTAATCCGAGAACAGCCTCAGCGAACCGGTCGTATACAACCGTGGGCCCAACAACGTAATTCGCCCTGGCATCACGCTGGATACCTGATCCGATAGTACGATGAGTAACTTTATCTGTCGGGCCTGTCCATGGGCTTTGGCCACCACCGACAGAATAGATATTCATTTCATAAGTAACATTGGGCCCGGTTGAATACAATTTATCAATCTCAACCTCTTTTCCGATGATTTCTTCTGTAGGAGCAGAGCCTGGCAAATATAAATTCTTAACTTCTGCGACATTGACTCTATCGGGAGCTACCCTGCCAGTATAATCTTTGCCCATGTCGTAGGAAGTAGTGTAAGGCGCCTTAGATCCTGGCTTTACCTTTAAGCTACCCCAATCCTGAGTTACGCCATCTGCTTCATAAGCCCGGGCAGAGGCAAGCCTCCATCCTGTCTGGCCATGAATAATATTTTTCTTTTCCTCTATGGTAAGGCCGCTCCAATCCCTGCCGTCGGAAGTCTTGCCTAATAAAGCTGCGCTGACAATATGCAGGTCGGAAAGTGTGGCGTCGGATAAATCAGATTTGATTTTGATTCCTCTGCCATCATCATAACCTAAATCTTTGCGCATTTCTTTCGATACCTGGAAGATTTCATCCAAAAATGCCATTCTTTGCTCTTCAGACATCTGCATAAATTTAGCGCGCAAATCCTCTTGAGGCATCTCCCAGATGCCTTCTTTGCGTTCGATTTTTGCGCTCATTTCTTCGCGCTTGGCGGCATCTCGAGCCAAATATCTGTCATCCTCTAAAACTATCTCTCCGGGTTTTGCGGATCTTTCAATGGTTGTGCGTTTCTCTCCTGGCCAAGTATCGGGCAAGCTAATTGCGGTATTGTCTATATCTTCAACTAAGGCAGTGCCAAAATGGTTGGAATAATATTTAGTAGACCTGTCCAATTTAGTATGTTCCCACTGCCCAGCATCGCCATTCTTTGACGGGACATAATCATGCCCGTAATATGAGGTCTCGATTGGCCTGCCGTATTGGTCGCGCTCTGTGCGGCTTAGCAAGGCATATTGCGGCAAGAACACTGTCCTGCCCTGGCTGACTTCATTGAAAATAGTTTGTACATTCTGTTTTTTATCGGGAGTTTCTACCTCATCACCCGGGATATAAGTGGCTAATCTCATAAGCTGGCTGTCTTTTCTAAGATCTTCTATTTCGAGAGTTCTTTTAACTTTTTCTCCCACCAGACTACCTTTTAATGCTTCTCTATGTACAAATCGAGCTTCTTCGGAAAGTCCTTTTTCTTTCTCTCGAGATTGATCCAATAAACTGTCGTAGGCGACTTTCTCTTCTCCAGGCGCAACCTCGACAATCAAACCTCTAGTGTATTCATTCTCTAAAACGTTACGTAGGGCACCAGATCCTCTGTTCAAAGCCAAAACCTGTTCATTACCATAAGTTTCGCTAGGCATGGCAATACCGGATATGGAAGGCGAATAAGAACTGATTACCTGTCTTGAAGTACCAGTCTCTAACGCCATTCTTGCATTCTGGTCAAAATCCTGGCTATTGGTTCCTGCGGCCAAGTCGTCATTTAATTTTGCAATTGTTGCAGCCTCGGTTGCTGGGCTCATCGGTGCAGAAGTTACTACTTTACGGTCAACGGTATAATCTACAATGCCGCCGGTGACAAAGTCACTGGCAGTAACATTACCATACATTTGTCTGGCTGCAGCTGCCGTAGTCATGGCGCTGATAAAAGGAATGCCTTTGCCGGGGAGAGAGCTCATTGCCATTCGATCCTCAATTTCTGATTGCAGACCGGCAATCTGGCCAGCAATAGAAGCAGCGGCATTAGGCAAATTATCTATCGCTGCTTCAACAAATCTATCTTGCGTAATATTAGATAATTCAAGCCCAGAAGCTTTAATTATCTCGCGCTGCCATGATCCCGGGAGTTTTTTAACCTCTGCGTAAATCTGATTATCCAATTCTATCAATCTCGCCAAAGCTTGGGGATTAACCCCGTCTTCAGGCACCATCCAGCCGCCTACTCTTTCTTGCTCAAGGCGTGCTGTTACTGTCTTATATACATCAGCCTGGAACGCATTTTCCTCAATTTTCTGCATGGAGCTAAAAACTTCAGTGCGTTGCACACCGAGATTTGCCAATTGGCTATTAATTTCTTCTGCATCCCCCTGCTCAGTTGATAATAGGTTATTTAACCGCGCAATCTCGCCGTCAATTTTGGCTATATTCTGCGCTGCTGTTTGCCCCTCTTCCGGATGCCTGCTAGTAAATGTATCTAATGCCTCTTGGCCTTCACCGAGGCTAATGCGAGTGGCCATTTTAGCAATATTGGAAGTGATTATATTATCTTCTTCTTTCTCGCCGGCTGTCAGGCCATCCCTGCGAAGCTCAATTAATTTTGCCGTCATGCCTATCAATGCTTCTCTATCCTCAGGTTTAATCCGGCTCACCGCGGAACTGGAAAATGCCTCTTCCTGCTCGATGAGCCTGGCGACTCTGACCATAAGGCCTGCCAGCTCTGGGTCGGAATTTATTTGGGCTAATAATTCTTTTCTTTCATTCCCTCGGCTGACTATATCCTTTGCCGCTATCCGAGCCGACTCCGGAAACAATGAATTCATTTCATAAATCTCATCGATTACAGCTCGTTGCCGTTGCTTAACCCATTCCAATTCCCTGTCACGTGCAGCTGATTCCCGTTCGTTGGCTCGGCCTCTGGATGGCCTGCCTGCAAAGATATCATCCAAAGCCAAATCACTTCCGTCGGATGATACTGCCCCTCGTTCCCTTAATCTTGCCTCTCGCCTATCAAGGTCTTCTAATTCTTTTCTTAATTTCGCCAGTCTCTCTTTTCTAACTTCTATCGGAACTCCTAATAACTGGTCCATCTCCTTAAACAACCGATTAATCTCGTCTGCCTGGCGTGCCTCGGTCGGCTTAAAAGAGGCGTATTCCCGGTATTTTTCTTGAATCTTCATTCCCGGAACGTGGATATTAATTGCCGCGCCAATGGATCTGGCTAAATCCTGGGTTGCCTGCGAGGCGATATAAGATGTGCCGATTGATGCCCTGACTTCATTCGGATTTGCGCCCTGAGCTCCGGCCTGAATAATACTAACGAATTCGTCCTGTTTTGCCCTGTGGGCTTCCAGGCTGACATTGCCTTTGGCGTCAGGTGGAACATCAGGGAACGGCGAAGCTGCCCTGAAAAGCGCCAAGTTAAGATTGTTATTGAAGTTTTCCCAGGCTGCCTTATTAAAAGTTTTTAAACCCTCTAAATTGAAGCTTAATTTTCCGCCTAAATGAGGATCGGAATCCTTTAAAAAGTAGGTCGCCACATTGCCATGTTTATCTGTGCCAGTAATAATTTCTCCGCCCCTCTCTTCATCTCTTGCGGAATCAACTTTTACAAATGTTTTGTTTATCTTTTCCCGAGTTAATGGTTCTACATATTTAACTTCGGGAGGAGAACCTGCTGCATATGCGGTTTTTGTAACTTTGGCCTGAAATGCATCCACCTGTCTTTTTTCAACCCGATATTCAGCTGTCGGCAAAACACGATAAGTATGCGTCTGGCCTGAAGCATCTTGGCCGGTAACCAGAAATTCTCCTTGCTCGCCGCGTGTGACATCATACTTAACCAAGACCCCGCTAACCTGGTCAATGCCTACGGATGTAGTGCTTTCAGCTACCTGGGCCCTGCCTTTTTCATCTTTAGTGGTAGTTAGCTCAGCAAACTTAAAGTCTCCCGGATTTTCTACTGAAGGATAAAAAACAGCATGTTCGGTTCCGTCTCCATCTTTTTTCCTTACTTTAGTCTGGCCTAAATGTCGGTCGTCTATCTTGGTTTGGTCTTCGGGCAATGCCCTATCAGGGGAGCCGACTTTAGTATAACCTGTTTCTTCTGCCTTGCCGGGATCGCGCCTGAAAATCGCATCAACACCGGCTGAGAGATAGCTATTGGTAAAAAGATGGCCCAATTCAGCCACTACCGGATCCCAATTATACTTGCTGGCAAGCGCCGCCCAGGCAATTTTGTCGCCGGCTGCAACCACTTCATGGGCAAATACTCTCTGGAAATTATCCCACTTTGTCATGCCTTCCGGACGACTGCTGTAGGGATTAAGATTCGCTTGTTCTCTTTTACCTGTGCTCTCCGCGGTTTTTACAATATCCGAGGCTAAGGCAGTCGCAGATTCTGGCAACGCAGCTACTGCCAAACTATCGACCGAACCGGTTGGGACATTGCTACCCTGATTTCCTGAAGATGAAGACGCTGGCTGATTTGGCGCGTTAGTATTTTCTTGAGGCTGACTCCCTGCTTGGCTTGGGGTTTCTCCGCTACCCGGAGTTTGCGGCTGATTTCCAACAGCAGCTGGCTCTGCGCCCGTGGAATTAGCTTGTGTTTGATCAGTAGGCGCTGTCTGGTTTGCGGCGGTAGAAGCTGCTGCGGGAGCTCCCGAGGTACCTGCATACCAAGCACCTAAACCATCCCATTCATCTACAGCTGCTGCGGTGATGCCGCCGGCTGCCTCGGCCAATGCTAATTTATAAGCCCTGTCAAAACCGGTATCGTCCCCGAGTTTGGTGTAGTGTAATACACTTAACGCCGCTACCTTGACAGCAGCGCCGGCTAATCCACCCAACCCTTTATTCTGCACTGCCCTCATGCCCGCCATTATCGGAAAACTCTTGGAAATGGGATTTCCATGAACATCTCTCCAAAGATAAACGCCCTGGGCTTTAGGATTATTGAGCGCAGCCAAATAATTTTGAAACGGCTGAGAAGAGGATATCTCCTGCAGATCGGCTCTTGAAGCTCCTATAAATTTGTCGCCAACAGTTATGCCTTGTATCTCCAATCCTGAAGCCAATGCCTCCCCTATACTTACTTCTGTACGCTTGCCGTCGATAAGCACAACAGCTCTTGCATCTGCCAACTCTTTCATCATAACTTGACTTTTTCCATCATCCCTTTTATCTACTATACGCAGAAAATTACCCTCTGCGTCCCTTTGAACCGTGCCTGTTGTGCCTGTTATCTCTCTTGCCTGCCGGCCGGCTTCATCTCTTCTTTCCGCTGCTCCCACCTCGCCGGTTAAATAACTATTAACTTTTGAAACTGCTTTATTCCATCCTTCCATTGATTTAACTGATTTGTATATTCCTCCACCTGGAGTTGGCCATGGCTTTGCTTCTGGATCAGCTGGTCTATCACCGGTTTTGACAAAGGCAATTTGACCTGTAAGTCCCTTATCTATTGCTTCTGCAAGGGTCATTTTTTCTTGGGTGCCATTTGCGTATTCAATGATTACCTCAGTATTTGCCGCTTCGCTTACGGTAACCTTTTTTCCATCTATAGTTATTGTATCTTCTCCCGATGCGCCGGAAGCAAAGCCGCCGTTAGTTTGCACAGTCAAACCGAAAGGCGCGGCAAAAGTAGAAAGCACTACACCGTCAACAAAACTATTGCCTACTTCCCGCATGAATGCCTCGGCAGCGATCTCCGCTACGGCAGGGTCTAAATCGAATATTTGTTGTAGTTTATCTGCCACATAAGCCTTCATCACCATTTTGATGACTGCGCTGGTCATATCTGCGGCTAATTGTAAGACCATATAAGGTAGGCCTTTTAACCCCATTGTCCCGTATTTAAAATAGGAACTAGGATTTTTGAGAGCTGCCTGCCTCATATTACGTAGTTTATTTAAGGCTTTCGTGATCAGTCCCTGGGGGTTTTTAAAAAGATCTATAACAAAGTTTATTAAGTTTCTGATTGGCGCGATGATTACTTTGTTTATAAAAGACACTATGGCATTGATTATTCTAGTAAAAAGATTTGAAGCGGCACTTGTGGCAACGCTGGTTGTTGCTCCGACCGCAAGAGCATCGGCAACCGCTCCAGTGGCACCATCTACAATACCCTGGCCACCCCCTTCAGCCACCGCTGTTCCGGCTGAACCCGCTCCGGAAGCTAAGCCGGATACAAAACCCGCTGCCGCTCCAGCAACAATACCTGCCAACATCGGCAGCACTTCGCCTTTGGTAAATGTCTTTTTCCATCCGAAAATTTTAACCGTAAACCAAGGGTCATTATAATTTTGATAATCATGATAATAGAGCGCTGAGGACACAACATCGCTAGCCACCGCGCTTGCCGCGCCAGCCACTGGGTTAATTATGCAGGCAATGGAAGTTATTGCGCCGGCTAAGAAGCCTCCGGCAAAACTGGCAAATGCGCCTTTTTCGCCATAATTACCCGGACGCCAAGCATAGGCAGGAGAAGGACAAACCACATTAAATAAAAAAATGAGTGCCAAAGTAGCACTCATTAATTTCATAAGAGGATTCTTTATCATTGGAGAAAAAACCAAGATTTCCCCCCTACCCCCCATATTTTCTTTTTTCATCCGTGGCTCCATCATTTATTCTTTAATAACACTTTGCAAAACTTTTGTTTAATCTTGCAAATAGAAAGCCGGGCTGTCGTCACAACTTCGGCAGCCCGGCTTTCTTAAGTATTATATCTTATTATTCATAAGATCCGTGGCTTTGCGCTTCTCAGTATTTACTAAGAATTGCCTTTATCGAGTTGTTGCTAAATACAATGTTTGATTTGGTTTGCATTGAAAGTATAATATACAAAAGAAATGTTGTCAAGGACTTTTTCTTTGATATAGGAAAGGGCTTCCTTTGTGCTCAAGAATCATTATAGCAGGGATAAAACACGAATAATATCAATAAGATTTGATGATTTCATTAAGCAATGAAAGGATTGCTACGTCTCGCCCCTTTGTCTTGTGCAAAAGAAAAGAAGGCGCGATTTGACTAAATCTACCCCTCTCTTTCGTTTGCTCAGCGAGCCAAAGACATACCTACCAAACATCAGCATCGGCAATATCTCCATGGGCCTGCCTCCCAACCCAAATCTGCCGCCTGCTCTTTTATCCGTACGCAAGATGCCCCTCAAGCCTGAAGCGATCTAAACCAGTTCTTCTTATCGTAAACTCTAAACCATAGTTCAATAGCTGAGTAGTCTCGAGTTCATTTAGAAAAATGTCCAATCTCCATAACTATTGACAAATCAACCATAAAAAATGTCCAAAATGATGTTTCTCTTATACTATTTCTGATAATGTCCATTCTAGAACCTGATTGTATCTATAGCTATCTATCCTATACTGAGCCTGGAAATATCTAAGTTTTTTACTGATTTACTCAGTTTTTAGGTTTTTAAAACTTGCAATTTTCAAGCTTATCTTTTGACGCTACGCTAAGTCAGAAAGTAAAGAGGGGCATTTTTGCTAGTTCTCTAGCCTAAGACTGAACTCTACGGCCAGTGCTGTTCGAACAAAAAAGGCTTAATTTGTCTTAGATTGGCTCAAGGCCTTTTTGGGAAGAATTTGGCCAGATTGCGCCTTTGCTCTTACGAATATCGAAAACAAACCTTAATGCCTGCCATTAAGGCATGCGAATGTGTTGACAAAGCTTGAATTCTATGATATTTTAGTTGCAACATATGACAATATTCAAAAATACTTCAGGGCTATTACCGGATTTTGACAACCAGGAAATCCCTATTCTAAATTATATTTTGGGTTTCCTGGTTTCTATTTTTATGTATAATTTCCTGGAAATTTTTTCTGACCCGGGAATGGTGCCCTTTAGGCTGCTGCCCTTTACAAATGAGTTAGCAGTGCCTGCCAGCGCAAGTATCGCCATACATTTTTTGCACGTGGGGCTGTGGTGGACTGCTATAGCCTTAGTCATCCCAATAGTCCTTACTTTGCTAACCAAAGAAAGCATAGGTAAAAACCTGCGCGCTGTTTTTAGCTTTAGCTGGATTATGATACTTATTCCCTTGACTGACCTGATTATTTCCCGAGGCCAAGGCATCGATATCCATTACCTCTACCCCAAAAAATTCGCGGATTTATTATCCATTTACTCTCAATTCACTCCCGGAGAAAACCTCACTGTACCATTGGCTCTATGCCTGATTGCCAAATATTGTTTTGCAATAACCAAGAAAATATCTGCCACTTTAGCTACTGTTATTTTGATTTCTGCCTTTATCATATTGGCGGGCCTAATGCCATTTTTTATGCGTAGCCTAGCTGGCTATTTTAAAATAATCCTGGAGGGCATAAGCCCTATCCCGATTATCCGCATATTAACCATTGCTATATTCCTGGAATTAACGCTCATATTTTATCTAAAAGATAGGGGATATTTCCTTGCTCTGTTAAAAGATACGGACTTATTTAAGACCTTGAATTTTGTCCTGTTTTTCATCCTGGGGATCCTGCTTTTTCGGCCACATATAGGAAGGTTCCTCTTGGAGAATATCGGAAGCTTTATTTTAAGCGTGGTTTCGGTTTCCCTGGTCTGGGTTTTTGCCAATGCAGCAAGCTATATAAATAACGAGCCACAGAATAAGAAACACAGGATCGCCGCCTTAGGGGTATTTTTGCTGGCTCTGCTTTGCGCTTTGGCAGTAAACTTTACAACCTTGTATTTTATGCTTTTAAGTTCAAGCCTATGCGCTGCATATCTGTTTGCGCCTTTTAAATTAAAACGCTTTGCTTTGTTTTCTAAAATGATAATTTCCCTATGCCTCTTGCTTCTAGTGATACTGGGTTGGTTATTCGCTGGAGGAGAAATATTCGACTTCCCGCAGATATTCAGTCTTTATATTCTGCTATTTATGCCTATCTGCTTAAATGTTATGGATATCAAGGATTGCTCAAGCGATAAAAATGCCGGGATAAAAACCCTGCCCGCGGAGCTAGGAGAAAAAAAGGCGAAGTTACTCATCGGCTTAGCCTTCTTAGCCACCTATCTGGCTATTCCTTGGCTATTTTTAAACAAACTATTATTTTTACCTTCGTTATTGTTTGGCCTAATGCAGGCTTATCTGATTAACCACAAAAAATTCCGCCAAGAATTTGTATTTCTTACCCATTTGATTAGCCTTTCTCTTCTTCTAGTCTGGCTAAATTTTCGTATCTGAATTTAAATAATGAGTACTTAGAAATAGATCCACCTTCGGTGGAATTCCGATTACGACCCAGCCCTTTTGTAAAAAGGGCCGTCCGAAGGAAGATAGTGCACGAGCCCCGTATAATCCCATAGGGATTTATACGGGGCGAAGTGCCTATCCGGCTTCAGGTAGCATTTAATTGTATGCTTTTGCTATTGACAAACTCACTTTTTATGCTATACTTAATTATGGAAAATAAGAAATTCTTAAATTCTAAGGGAGGTTGAAATGGTTACTCAAATCAGAAGAAATTTCCAAATTACCTTGCCTGCCGTAATTCGTAAAAGACTTGGGTTAAAAATAGGGGACCTGGTAGAAACCACTGTCAAAGACGGTAAAATCATTATTATCCCCAAAAAAGCTATAGACGCCGAACAATCATGGTTCTGGTCAAAAGAATGGCAAGAGGCTGAAAAAGAAGCTGACGCCGACTTAAAGAGCGGCGAGGTGAAGAAATTTAAAACGGTTGAAGAGTTAATCAAAAACCTCGACAAATGAATCCCGTTAGAAAATATAAGACGGGGTAAAAAGGAGTTTTCTAACGGGATGAATTTTATACTAACTACGCGTTTTGAAAAAGCCTATAAGTCCTTGCCTGAAGAAATCAAGACTAAAGTCAAAGACGCCTTAAGAACCTTGGCAGATAATTTTAAACATCCCTCCCTCCATGTCAAAAAGATACAAGGCACAAAAGATATCTGGGAGGCGCGTGTTAGTTCAGACTATAGAATCACATTTCAAGTCATCAAGGGTTATTTCATCCTGCGTAATGTTGGCCATCACGACCCTACCCTAAGAAATCCGTAGAGCCTTGCCATTAACTGATATCCTTCGACTCCGAAGGACGGGCGGCTAAATTTCTTTTAGACTCACATCCCTTCTTTAAACTTCTTTTTTATTCCAGAATTTATGGTATACTATTTATAACTTCATATATATGAAATGGATACCTTCCAAGAGAACATCGAAAATACGGTAAAAAATCTTCTGGCCAAGGTCGGCGAAGAAAAAGATGCCAGCAAAATCAAAAGGGATACGAAGATTAAGGATGGGCTGGGGATAGATTCGCTTGACGGCATAGAACTGATTTCGGCGTTAGAAGATATTTTTCAGATAGATATCCCCGATAGCAACTTTGATTCATCCTTAAAGGTCGGAGATATCATAGACTTAATCCAGGCAAGATTAAATGCCGCTGCCGAACGAAGCCAAGGAAAAATTGATAAGGCCGGCTTAATAGATAGCTTGCGGGTAGATAAAAGCCCCCTTGAAAAGATAAGCTTTACTCCCTACTATCGTAATATTGAAAGCGGGCTGGCTAGCAAAATCAAAATAGGCAACAAAGAATTCATTTGTCTTGGCACAAATGATTATTTGGCAATAGCCAATAATAGAAAAATCAAGGCTGCGGCAATCAAGGCCATAAAGAAATACGGATTAAGCATGTGCGGCACGCCTATTGTTATCGGCCAAACCGATATAAACCGCGCCTTTGAGCTAAAGATTGCCGATTTCCTTAAGCAGGATGACGCCATAGCCTTTCCTTCCGGATTCCAAGCAAATACCGGTATATTCCAACTATTAGCCAATAAAGATGATGTGATTATCGCCGATAAGAACATCCATTCTTCGCTGATAAACGGCTGCCTATTGACTAAAGCAAAGCTGAGATTTTTCAAGCATAATGACGCCGAAGACCTCAAGCTGGCGCTGAAAGGATCTTCTAAATACCGCATGCGCTTTGTTGTGATAGAAGGGCTTTACAGCACTGATGGCGATATAGCGCCCCTGGATAAAATCTCATCCCTTGCCAAGGAATTTGATTCCTTCTTAATCGTAGATGATGCCCACGGGATCGGCGTCTTGGGAAAAGAAGGGCGCGGGATTTTAGAGAAATTTAACGCCTATAATAAAGTAGATTTAATCACCGGCTCTTTGGGCAAGGCCATTGGTTTATCCGGAGGATTTATTTCCGGGAAAGAAAACATTATCGATTATTTTAAGTATAATTGCCCGATGTATTTCTATTCTACCGCCCTTCCCGCCCATATCGCGGCAGCGGCAATTGCCGCTATAGATTTTGTCCAAAAACACAATGATCTCCGGATTAAAATATTTAAATACAAAGACAAACTTTTTGGCGCCCTAAAAAATATGGGCTATCATCTTAGTGCTTCCGAAACTCCCTTATTTTCTATTTTATTTGGCAACAGCCAGCAAACCCTGGAATTCTCAAAGCTTCTTTTTGAGAAACAGATTTATACCGTAGCCTTTATTCCTCCTAGCGTGCCTGAAGATTCGCCCCGCATTAGGATACTTACCTCGGCCTATCTTAGCGACAAAGATATTGACAAGGCAATCTCGGTTTTTGAAAGCCTAAAAAAAGATTATGCCGGATAAAAAATACCTCTTGATAATGAATCCCGCCGCGCATAGCGGAGGCGCCCGCAAACAATGCGACAAAATCATCTCTATTTTCAAAAACAAGAATATCGATTTCGATTTTAAATATACACAAAATAAATTCCATGCCATAGACATAGCCAAATCTTCTAGAAATCATTACGAAATAATCGTGGCGGTCGGCGGAGACGGGACTATCGCCGAAGTTATCACAGGATTACTAAGCGATAATGAATCTGGCTCAAAACCTAAGTTGGGTGTCCTCCACGCAGGGACCAGCCCGGATTTTAACAAATACCATAAAATCCCCACCAAGATAGATCGCGCCATTGAAACAATCCTGAGCGGCAAAACCAAGCTAATTGACGTAGGCAAAATCACCTATTCTGCCGATGCCGGTTCAGAAGAAAAAAACATTTCTTATTTTGCCAGTAATGTAAATGTGGGATTAGGGCCTTTAATTGCCAATAAGGCAAATTCCCGTTTTAGAAAATATTTAGGGGATTTCTTAGGCACTTTGGGTTCGCTTCTGGTGTCGCTTCTCGGATTTAAACCAACGGGCTTAAAGATAATTGTTGATGGGAAAGAAAAAATCATCAAACGGCTAATCAATTTAACCATAGGCAAAGACCCATATCTTGCAAGCGGCATGAGGGTTTTTAATCAAATCAAACCTGATGACGGAAGATTATATATCCTTTCTATCGAGGTGACTTCAGGAATCAGGTTTTTCTGTAATATTCCTAAGCTTTATTTCGGCAACTTTCTTGATTATGACGGCGCGCAAATAAATTACGGCAGTAAAGTCCAAATCAATTATTGCGATAATTATCCTTCTGTAGAGTTTGATGGCGATGTGAAAGGATATTTGCCAGCAATGATTGAAGTTATACCAAGGGCTATAGAAGTTATAACGGTTTAAACTCTAAACCCTAAACTCGAAATGCTAAATAAATACAAAATCCAAATGATCAAAACTCAAAACAATAGTTTTGAGTATTTGAATTTTGGGTTTTGGGTTTATTTAGGATTTAGGGTTTCGGATTTATGATTTTAAAGACTATGAAGATATTTGTCACCGGGGCAACGGGTTTTATCGGCAGCCACTTGGTAGAAAAACTCATCAAGGCAGGACACCAAGTAACTGCTTATGTGCGTAAAACCAGTTCTTTGGAATACCTGCCCAAAGAAATAGAAACCGCTTACGGAGATATTACCGATTATCCAAGCCTCAAAAAAAGCGTAAACGGATTTGACGCTGTCTATCATAATGCCGCATTAGTCGCTGACTGGGCTAAAAAAGAAGATTTTTATAGAATTAATGTCGAGGGAACAAAAAACGTACTAATGGCCCTAAAAGAAAATAATATAAAGAAACTGATATTTACCAGCACCTCCGGAGTCCTGGGAGAAGAAGATTGTAAAACCCCAAAAAATGAAGACAGCCCATATAAACCAAAGACCGATTATTTTCTTTCCAATATCGTTGAGTCTGATCTTAACCACTACAGAATTAGCAAAATGCTGGCGGAAAAAGAAGCGATAGAATTCTGCCGGAAAAATGAAATTTCCCTGACGGTTATCAGGCCGGTATGGGTCTATGGAGAGCGGGAATTCGGCTCAGGGCCATTTCATTTCTGCCAGGCGGTTTTAGATGGCATCCCTTTTGTGCCCGTAGGAAAAACCAATCGTTTCCACGTGGTATATGTGGAAGATCTAGTTAGAGCCATGGTCTTGGTTCTAGGAAAAAGCCTCCCGGGAATTAACATTTTCCTTATTGGCAATGAAAAAAACCCTCTTGCCCAAGAATATCTCGGCATGTTTTGCAGGTATCTTAATGTTAACATGCCTGCTATGCTTCCTAAAATATTCTTTAAGCCTATTGGCTTTACCCTAGAATTGTGTTATAAATTATTTAATGTAAGAAAAAGCCCGCTACTTACGCGTAGCCGGGCTGATATGTTTTACTGCAATAATATCTATGATGTCTCTAAAGCAAAACGTGAATTGGAGTTTGTTGCCTCAACACCTTTAGAGCAAGGCGTAAAAAATACCGTGGATTGGTGGATGAAAAATGCAAAAATTCTCCTTAAAAGATAACCTTATAGCCTATATTGTATCTATGCGCTGGTATGGTTCTTTTATCGCCGGCATGGCCGGTTTCTTGGGAATTATATTTTCTGGCGCTGATCCAACGGCGACTAAGCAAATTATCGTTTTAAGCATTTTGTTCATTGGCTGGGGAGTAAATCAGGTTATCAATGATTATTTGGGATTAGCCGAAGATAGGCACAATGCCCCCAAAAGGCCGATGGTATCGGGAAGGCTTAATATAAAATTTGCGCTTGGCTTAAGCATTTTCCTGTTTTTAGTTGGACTTATTATTACCTATTTTCTGAATAAAGGGGCGGTAACCTTTTACCTTGTGTTATTTGGGCTAAATATAATGTATGAACGCGCCAAAAGAATCCCTTTATTGGGCAATATCGCCTTCGGATTACTTCTTGCCCCCTGCGTACATTATGCAGCAATGTGCGTAAGCGAACAAAGATTCTTAGCGGTTTTATTTGACAGGAGGCTGGCGACTTTGGCGATACTTGTCTGGCTGGTTAATTTTGTGCTTTGCTTCTTCTCTGATTTCAAAGACTATGAAGGGGACAAAAAAGAAAATGTAAAGACATTAGTTGTGCTTTTGGGGATAGATAAGGCTAAATACCTTGGTTTTATATTAATTACTATTCCGTTCATATACTTATATTTCGTAATAAAACTGCAGATTTTGGCTAAATACCCGCCGGATGTGTATTTTATCCTTATGCGCATAGCTACCTTTTTAAGTTTTCTATTTGTTTCCGTGCGTTTTTTCAAATATCCCCAGGGCGCGGGCGTATCTTATTCTCTAAAATGGGCCTTTGTAGCGACGGTCGCATTTATTACTATGCTTATTGCGCTTTCCAATACCCTGTTATCCATGCTTCTTTTCGCTATCAATCCGTTACTGATGGGGATAATTTTCAATCTCTATTCAGACTACCCAACATAAATATAGAATAATTAGAATATAGAAGTTTTATTGAATGCGGATGCTTCGGAGGACTTTTTTAAAGGTAGGTTCATACTTGTAAAATTCGGAGTCTTCGCTGGTGCCGGTTACCACGTAGACGCGGCCTTTAATCACCCAAGTACCGGTTATAATCCTAAAAATTATACCCTCGGCCTGCGAACTAAAAGTTAATAATCTCCCGGTATGCAACCCGGCGACAATCTTTCCTTCTTGGATGCCAAATTCCTCCCCGGGTATTGTTTTCATCACTTCATCTTTACTGATTGCGTAGTATGTTTCCGCTTTCATGTCTGAAGGCGCATAGGAAACCATCACGCTTATATTCTCCCGGAATTTATCTTTAGTATCCGTCTGGGGGGCAAGCGCCATAACCGCCGTGTTATAGCGGCCTTCTTCCTTGTACCAATACCGAGGAAGCAAAATTGAAAAGCCGTATTCTTTATTGGTATACTTCTGCCAAACTATCCCGGCGCCGATAAATACAAACGATAACGCCGCAATAAGAATTATACGTAATGCTTTCATAATCTAAAATGATTTGGGAATCAGCTCGCCAGAGGTAAATTTAATAATTATCGGCCCTGCCACGACAATCATAACCACGGGAAGTATAAAAAGAAGCAAGGGAACAAGTATCATCAGCGAAGCCTTGATGGCATATCTTTCTCCGTTTTGATACCGCATTAGGCGGGTATCCTCAGAAAGGTTTCTGAAGGCCTCTTCAACCGAGGTTCCCATGCGCTCTGCCTGAACCACCGTACGCACAAAACTGCTGATATCCGATAATTGCAATCTTTTCCCCATGCTCCTTAGCGCCTCGGTCCGGTTTCTGCCAATCTGAATCTCGCCTATTACCGTTTCTAACTGTTCAGTAAAAGCATTGGACTCTGATTTATCGATTACCCATTTTACGGAAGATGTAAAATCAAGGCCGGCGCCAATGCATAAGTCTAAAAGATCTACTGTTTCAGGAAAAATCTTGACGATATCTGCCTTCTTTCCTTTTATCTTAAATATAAACATTATATCGGGAAGAAAAAATCCTATAATGCCCGCAAAAAGCATATAACTTAAATCATGCAGAAGCATGAAAACCGCGCCGCCGGCTATAATCGCCAGGAAAACCTTTAAAAGCACTAGGCCCGGCAAATCTAAATCCATCTTCAGGATCTCGCCCTGCGCCTTCAACTTCTGAAGATACTTCAAGTTAGCTATGGGCTTAGTAAGCAGTATTAACGGTTGGAGGGCTTTTATAGAAGAAAGTGTAAATTGTTTTTTTGGGGCATCTTGGGTAAGGGAACGCAGCTTAGGCCGCATCCTTAGCTGCAACATGGAATCTGACATCATATAAACAGATATTCCTACCAAGGCAAGTATCACATAATATAACGCCATAATTCTCCTTATATCTTAAAAGTACTGATCTTTTTAATAAGGGCCATCCCCAGTATTTGCAAAACTACCGCGGCCACAAGCAGCTTCTTGCCCATATCGCTTTCCCACATAACAGTAAAATGGTCAGGTTGCTGTTTGTTAATAAAAATGACAAATACTATGGGCAAAATGCTCATAATTATACCCTGCAACCTTCCCTGCAAAGTAAGAGTGGCAACTTTCTCTTTTAATTTAAGGTTGTCTCTAATTGTGTCAGTAAGTCTGCTAAAGACCCTGGTTAGTTCTCCACCGGTTTCTCTGGCGACCAAAACCGAACTGACCAAAAGATTGACGCTGTCAAGCGGTATCCTTTGCCTTAATTTTCTTAAGGATTCCTCCAGGCTCACTCCCCACTTGTTTTCTTTTAATACCAAATTAAACTCTTGGGAAATCGGAGGAGGCATCTCTTCGCACAATGCTTCTATCGCTTGGATAAGGCTTAAGCCGCCTTTTAAGGAAGAAGAAAGAATCATCAGGCTATCAACCAGCTGGCCTTCAAAGGCCTTAATTCTTCCGGCCTTGATCATCTTGGTCATTACAGTAGGGACAGTAAAACCTAAAAGAAACCCGATCATCAGCCAAAATACATTTCTAAATAAAAGGAAGAAAAAACCGGCGCCAAGCAAAGGAGTAAGTGAAAGGAAGGCTAATTTGTTTTTTTCCAGGAAAATAAAGGAGTCTTCTAGGTTGCCGGTGACCTTTGCTAGCCTTTTCTGCTGCGATTGGTTGTAGCGGTTGATTAAGTCGGGGACTATGATATCGACAAAAAACTTCGAAAGCAAAAAAACAGCCAAAAAAACTAAAAGGGAAATGATTAAGTCCATATTTATAATATGCATAAAACCCTAAACCCCAAGCCCTAAACTCTAAATAAACTCAAAACTCGAATTGTCTAAATCCAAAACATCTGTTTTGGGCTTTAGATTTTGAGTTTTGGATTTATTTAGGATGTAGAGTTTTGTGTTTAGGGTTTATCATTTTTCAATTGGCTACCACATTCTTGACGGTTCGGTTACCGGCGTGCCATGCACACCCATCGGCGGCTCGTAAGTTACGCAGCCAGGAGGATTTGGGCAACTAGGGTTAGAAACTCCCTCTACGTCAGGCACATATACTTCGCCGCCTCCGAATGTATCCGCCGCTTCTCTGTGGCTGCCAGCCAGCCTATTTCTTATATAATAACCCATAATTAACAAAGTCGCAATAATAATTACAAGAAAAACCACATAGTCCAAGACCGACTGGCCGTTTTTATTTTTCCTGAATATATTTTTTTGCCTGCTATATATCATTCTATTTTTTTTCATTAAGCAAGATTTGCACAATAGAACCCTCATTCTTCGCCAAGGCATTGGGCGAGATAGTAATCTTAGCTATATTGTCTCCATCAACAAAATCCAGGATATAACTATTACTGGCGGCCTGCGCTAAATCTACCTCTCCTCCAAGAAAATACCTACCCTTGCCCAGCCCAAAATCTTCTTTGCCGGTAATCCTCTTATAATCGCTGCTCAGTTGATTCATGTCAATCTCTTTAGCCATCTCCCATCCCGAAAGCGGCATCTCTCGTTTGTAAAATTCGTTTACTTCTGCGACGCTACTTTTAGAAAAATAGGTATAATACACTTCTGCGCCGAAATTAATACTGGGCAGGCGCGTGCTTTCCGGCGGACGCGGCACAGAATCTGGGTCTTTACCCTTGCTATCCTTTTTAGGTAGCGCTAATAATGAATCGCCTAGAGATAATGGTAGATCCTCAATCCTTTTCACGTTTTCCGGCAAGGTATATTTGGCGATACCCACCTCCGTGCCGTCTTCTTTGGGTGTCAAGACTATATCTACCACCAAGTTTTCTTTTCTAAACTGCAAACGCTTAGTTTTGGTTCCACCGATACTGGTATTAAGCACCCTTTTGAAACCTTCTTTGCTGAAAAAATTATTATAATATGCCTCGATTCTGTAAAGGCTTTCCTGGCTTTTGTAGCCTACGCCGTTAATGTTCCTGCCGGCAAGCCGGAAGTTATTGGCGGTAGCCACTTGGCTATTTTCCGGCTCAGGAATCTCAATATCTAACCCATCCTCTGCGTTAAGGCCACCTGCCGATACAGCCAAGGCAATAACTGCCAATGCCGTAACTGCTATTACTTTTACCCTTATCATCTTATTATTTTATAGTTTTGTTTCTGCCTTATGGACTCGAAGGGAGCCTATAGTCCGTTTCATAAATTTTAGTCTCAAAAAGATGGCGCTTAGTATCAAAAAGGGTATCCCACATCCGTATCAAAATCGGAATCGCAAACACCCCCCAAACACACAGCATAAAAAGCGCGAAAAGACCATCCCATCCCCAAACTGTAGGTTCGATGGTTTCTTCATCGCTGTGGCCTTTCCTTTCCCTATAAGCATGGCCCTTAGACAACGCCCGCACAGGAGCATTCCCGGGCCCAAGATACCTGAACTTCCATAATCCTACATCCTCGCCTGTCTTATAACGGCTGACTGTAACCTCTATATAACTTCCTTCTATAAATTCATTGTTGTTGGGAAAACCCAAACCAAAAGACGTTGCATTTATCGCAAGCGCGACGATTGCGGCCTCAGCCAAAGCCAGTATAAAACCAACGAGCGGGGCTAGCGGCCCTGCCCAGGCGCTTTGGGCAGTCTCAATTGGTAGCCTCCAGGCAAAAACAATTGCAAATGCCGCCAAGGCAAGTATCGCTCTTAACCCATAAGGTAAACCGACAAATTCAAAGCGATGCATTACATGTCTACTCCTAACCTGCACCTCTACCCAGTTTTTATAACGTTGCCAGCAAGGTGGGTATGCGTTCATGCATTGCTCATACATCGCAGTAGGTGGGTAATCTTCGTAACTATTAGTCGAAGTGCCCCACGGAGGAGGAGGCTCGCCATCTTTGTATCCCCCCCAACCATAACCGCTGGTGACAATCGGGAAAGGTACGGGGTCGCTCGGAGTCGGGTCGCCTTTTATCGTGCCAAAACCCTTATCCCACCACCAACCTTCATGGGCATTATCCATAAATTTGGCAAAGCCGTTTCTGGCATACTCTCTAGCCCTTGTAGTTTCACCCTTGAGATATTCGTCATAATTTGAATCAGTCGGGCTTTGATTAATTTTATCAAGAAATTCCTCATAGGTAGGACGTGGCTCATCTACTCCGATATTACTATAGGCATACTGCATAGCGGTCTTGCGGGCATTGGTAAGAGCCATTTGGGAATCACTGTATGCCTTCATTAATGCCGTAGTGTTGCTGGATATTATGGTGATCATTATGGCGAGCATGATGCCAAAACCGCCCATTAACCCGGCGATAAGAAAACCTGCGACTATCCCTGCAACCTTGGCGATATTCATGCCGCACATAAAATCGCTGGTTAGCCCATAGCTTAATAACTGGCCGCTTAGGACGCTGGCGCCGGCCAAAGCCCCGGCGTCAGCGGCGTTAGAAACATCTGTGCGGTAAAGAGAAAGCTGGCCTAAATTGACGGTGATCATCGCCATGATAATCACAACAACAATTATGGCGATCAGGAAGGGAAAAACCTGCCCGGATTCATAATTTGTCTTATCGCGGGAAAATCTTTCAAACATATTCTCATTTATATTTGCTACGGGGGACACGACCCCATGCATGAGCCTACGCAGACTGCCCCTTCAGCAACGCAATCCATAAGCGTTCCGTCGGGATTAGTCACGCAATTGCAATTTGCTTTGCACCGATTAAAGCATTCTTCACCCTTTTCTGGGAGGCAATTTTTGCCACACCAATAGCTACAACAACCTCCTGTTTCTCCCCCGTAACAATCCCGTAAACAATCATCTAAATCGTCGGGCGCTAAAGGTTCTTCGGGAAAACATTCAGGGCACATCCCTTCTCCTTCATTCCCTAGTTCTTCACCGTAATTACCCGCATCCGCCATGCATATAGCCTGGCATTCGGGCTTGGTCTTGCCCACTATAAGTTCCCTTCCCGGAGAAAGACATGTGCCGTTAGTGGGGTCTTCCTCTGGGCCGGGTGTCCAAGTAATAGAGCAACATTCCGGGGTTGCACAGCAGCAACAGGCAATTTTTTCTTTCTTTCCATTAAATCTATCCACCTCGTATAGGAAACAATCTCTGGCATCTGAAGCATTACGTGGAACACCATCATCTTGCCGGTCAGCAAATGTCGGCAAACCGCACTGCGTCCTAAGTTCTACATCTTCACAATCTGGTGGGTTAATAGGATCGCATCCTGGGGGCCAACGAACCACAACGCCGGTAAAGCACGACAAAGGTACAGGGTAGCCTCCCGCCGGATCTGCCTTGCAGGAATAAACAGGAGGAGAATAACCCGGTACTTCGTAACGCGACATCGGGCCCCCTTCTGCACATTCCTCGTCGCAAATACTAGGGGCTTCGACACAATTTCTCATCCAGGGACGATCGTAACAGCCGGAACGATGATCTCCGGGTAAACCTACTTCATCCATTTTACAATTCCAGGTTCTCTGGCAACCATCGCCTCCGGTGGGAAGTTTAAAATTCATTGGCGGAACAGGAAGCGTATTGCCATATT